>Ga0182014_10005970_pt1 | contig 13347 bp, 17 predicted proteins | sample 612S2DmetaG_FD_120489 | JGI IMG/M metagenome (GOLD analysis project Ga0182014, IMG submission 120489) | Permafrost microbial communities from Stordalen Mire, Sweden - 612S2D metaG | ecosystem: Environmental > Terrestrial > Soil > Wetlands > Permafrost | place: Sweden: Stordalen | collected... | reverse complement strand
TCTTTCTTTCTCTATCTCTCTTGCTCCCTAGCGTGAGCTGGACCGCTACTTACTTTCTAGATGTCCAAGACTTCCCCGGCCTTCGACGCCTTCTTCTGCTTGGGGTTGAGGCCGTCGACCGCCCTGAGGAGCGGCTCGAGCTTGTCGTACTGAAATATCGCCTTGTACTCCCCGAGCTCGTCGAGCGACCTCAAGACCAGACCCCTTCTCTTGGTCGGGGATCCCGAATCGTCGGTCGGGTTCAGCTCGATGGCGAGCCTGGCAGGGCTGCTCTTGTAGTCCGGAAGCTTGAGGACGAATATCCCGGGCACACTCGTCTTCATCCTGCCCCAGTCGGAGCCCGTCTTCAGGAATGATGAGAGCTTGTCGTCCAATGACATGGGATGGGTGTCTGGCGAGGCGAATATATAATTAAGTTGAACACTTCCAAGTAAGCCAACTGCTTGCGGCGTGCTCGGTGGACGGCCTTCGCAATGGATATTTCCAGGCGTGATCCTGCAAACCCATGCCAAGGAAGAAGAGAGGAGGGGAGAAGTCGGAAGCCACGAAATTGAGCGGCCTCGACGTCTACGAGAGATGGCTGGAGAGGCAACCGGTCAAGCGCGTCAAAGCGAGGTCGGGTTTCATCAGCGCTGAGGAAAAAGGAGCAGGCTCGTAGCTCTATGTACTATTGGAGAGGTGCTCTTACACTACCCTAGCCACTTAGTCGGCGGTTGAAGGCGCATACGGCCTTGTTAGATTCTCCAGCCGTGTGGGGACTTCTCATTTCCGCAGAGCCTCCTGATCTATCTCTTTGAGAGAGGTAGGACCATCACAGGCAACCTGGAGCTTTACATCGCCGGAGTCGCGATTGCATTGACGGCGGCCGCGACTACCGGAAGACCGGTCCTAGTGGAGGGTGCGAAAGACATCCATCCTAGCTCGACTGGACAATAAAGGGACAAATTCAGACGTCAGGTCTGTTTCCCTATTCTTCGAAGTGCCGCTACCGAACAGAACAGCAAGATTACTCCGATCTGGACGGCCATGAGCAGCAAGTAGGAGGTAGGCAGAGATGTGCTGGATGCTCCGCTCGAGCTTGAGCTGGCAGACGACGTGGTGGAGGCGATGACAGAGGTGGACGAGGAGGCTGAGCTGGTTGCAGACGAGGTGTTGCTGGAGCTGGTTGTCGTGGATGTGACTGAACTCGTAGTCGCAGACGAGGTCGTGATGGTGCTGGAGCTGATTGTCGTGAATGTGACTGAACTGGTTGTAGTGGATGTGGTCGACCCAGTCTGCGAACTCGTCGTTGTACTCGTTGACTGCGTTCCAGGGAGAGGCAGCGTATAGGACCCTGACTCGCGCCCCAAGTAGACATAGTTGGGGGTGCCCACTGATATGCTGGAGAACCCGTTGCCTGCATATGAGACCTGGAGGTTGTCGGCCGCTTCCCCTGTGTTTCCTCCGAAGCTGTAGCCGGACGGATATGCCGTCTGCGCGCCGGCGGTTGAGTTGCCGTAGAAGAGACCGAGGGAGGCGCTGAGCTGCGTGAACTGGGTGGACTCCCCGTTCCCTTCCCCACCGAAGACCAGCTCCGATTCATAGAAGAGGCCGTCAGGGACTGTGGCGTTCCCCGAGACCTCGAAGTACGCGCTCTGGACCGAGGGATCGTGTATCGTCGCGTTGTCGAACCAGTCGATAGCTTGCACCGGCGCCGGCCCGTTGTGAATCAGCTGGACGCCGATCTGCACCGTGACTCCCACACCCGGCACGGCGGTCTCGCTCATGGTCAGCGCCAACTGTAGGGGGAGCCGGTAAGTGGTGTTCGAGGACTGGAAGGAATAGTAGTATCCGGGGTTCGCGGGGTAGGCATACCCCCATCCACCGAAGTAATCGTGTTGTTGCTCAGGAAGCCGGAGACGCTCCCGTTCCAGATGTTGTCAGCCCACGAGACCATCGAAGCCGCGGTGACGAAGTCGGGTGTGTTCTGAACCCAGTAGTTCTGCTGTTGACCTCCCTTCTCGTTGACCACGAGGATCGAGTTCAGTTGGAGTGTCGCACCCGAGACGGTGTCGCCGTAGGCTGCGGCCGAGGCGTTGTAGGCTTGCAACGATTCAATGTTGGCAACGCCCACCACGTCGGTGCTCTCTACCTTGAACGGGGTTACCTTCCCGGAGTCATTGTAGAGCCCGAAGGCGGCAACGCCCGAGGGCTCGGGCCGGGTGAGTGGGTAGGCGAAGTACGGGCTGATTGGGAAGGTCTGAACATCATAGCTCACGTTCGCGCTCCGTCCGTAGGCGAAGAAGACGAGGTAGTACAGACCCTCCGAGACCTTCAAGGAGCGTTGGACGGTGGTGCCGTTCTGAAGGAACAGCGAGGCCGAGATATCGCTCACGCCGTTGTTGAAGTTGTTGTACTGCGTGGTTGTCATTATGGCAGTTGAGAGCGTCGTGTTGCTGCTCACCGAGATGGAGATGGTCGTGGGGATCGACGGAGCGTCGATCTGCAGTGGTTCGTAGTAACCTGAGAGGAGGACAATCTGGTAGGGGAGGGGCATGGGACTGGGGAAGACGCGCTGGGAGAAGCTCCTGAGAGCGTAGGGGAGAGCAGGAGCAAGACGAGCGCGATGCTCACGACCCCTGCTTTACGGCGGCTTTCCATTACTGTAGCTCCACCCTCATCGTATATACGCACGTCCTTACCTTCAGGGCGACCCTACGTCACCGTGTGATGCACCCCAGCGCATTCGCCAAAGTCAGCTATGGCGTGGAAATATGTCGCCCCTTGTTCTTAGGATTTTGGATGGTTTGTCCCTTGGATGACCATGCCAAATAGTCAGACGAACTTCACGGGTAAGCTCGGGTCACGCTTCCAGCTGTCGCAAGTGTAGTCTTGGAGTACGGGAACCTCATACATCAGGCATGATCCGGCCTTGTATAACCCGCAGATTCCGCAGAATGTATCAAAGCGGGCCTTTGCTTGATGATACCTCGGCGGTTCAGGCATGAATGACGAGGCTGGCGGCGTTAATCGGTCAATTTTCGACCCTTTTGGCCCTCTGACAAGAGGCGCCCTGCCGGCCCCTGCGGGGGAGAACTTGGATGAGAGTAGCCCGACTAGGATTTGATAAAAATGCTTCGTATCTCGGCGCCGGGCCTAGGTTAGTTGTTGATACTGCTCTTCGAACTCACCTTTTATCAGGGATTCCTGCTCGACAATAGGCATTGACGAGAGAGAATCTGCTAATTCAGGAGCTTCTTACGGAGGCTAAACGAGACCTCGAAGCATCGAATCTCCTTCTCAAGACCAATCTCATCGAGATTGCGGCGTGGCACACGGAGCAGGCCTTCGAAAAGTCGATAATGTATGTGTACGCAAGTTACAAGATCAAGTTCCAAAGGAGGCCCGTTGATTCAGTTCACGACAAGATGGAGGAAAAACTGCATACCGACAAGCACATGCTAATGGTCAACATGCTTACCGAGATGATTAGCGACTTCAGAACTCTGGGAATCGAAAGGATGAATTCCGTGATTTCACAGCTCCCCTCGGACCAGTCCGCGGACCTGAGCGGGTTCCTGCAGAAGATCAAGCCTGCCCAAAATGCCTCGAAGGCAACAGAGCAACTGAGAATGATAAGATCAACTCTGGATTCGAACGCAGTGAAATCAATGCCTTTGGAGAAGTTCCTCGACCTATGCACGGCAGCCAACTTCAAGAAAGACATTTCGAAGCTCAATGTGGGCTCCGCTGTCCAAGAAGGCCTCGTGTCGCTGACACGAGATGGAACGTTCGAGTTTGCTAGCAAGGATGTTGAAAGTGCTGTCAAGGCGGCTGGCTTGGATCAGCCGGAGCTCTATATCGGGTTGTACCGTTTTCCGTCGCTCGCCCTAATCATGGCAAGATGGATTCTTACCGATCCAATTTCGACACGGTATCCATTACGAAGACGCGACCATGCAAACCTCAAGTTGTACCGAGAAAGAGTTCCCGGCTTGCATGATTTCTACCTCGAGGTTAACCAACAAATCAAGAGTCTGATACAAGACGGGGAGGAATTTCTCCGGACGTTTCAACTATTCAGCATCCGGTAAGTCATATCGCGGATGTGGCGCAGGGGATCAGGAACAATTCTATGCCCAATTTGGCGCATCTGGCACTCAAGTCCGAGCGTAACGTTGGGGAGCTTGACGTACCCCTTTTCACATGCTCGATTTCCAGCTTGTCTTCGGGGTCGAAGACCGTTCCTCTGGGAAACGTGTAGATGCGCTATGGGTGGCTGTAGTTAGGAGAAACTGTGAAGTCGTAGGTGGAGCTGATGGCCGTTGATTGGGGAAGTATGAACTGCACGATGGCCTCATTGACGGAACTGCATGCCGGATTCGAGTAGTGGCCAGCCGCGACTGATTCCGAACTGAGAGTGAGATTCAATGGAACGGAAATGGTCTCCCGCGGTGTAAAGTTGTAAATCTGTGAAGTGTAGATGTACACGTCAAAGCTAGGACATGTGGTACTGTCGTCTCCCACAGTGGCACTAAGTTGGGCATAGACGGTATAGTTCTGCGTATTCTTGACTGTGAAGGTGAAGGTAGCATCTCAGTATTGTACACGTCGTTGGTAATCACAAGAGTCGTTTGTGGTACCTGTGAGATTGTAGGTAGCTGTGTCTGAATGGAAGTCACTGAAGATTGTAGTGAAGAGATTGCACTTGAATCGGCAGATTCTTGTTGTTCAGCCGACGCTAGTTGTGTTTGAAGTGTAGAAATCTGACCTTGGAGCGCCGATATCTGCGTATCGTAGGCCGACTTCTGTTGAGCCAAGGCGGTCTGATTTGAAGAGTAAAGGTACACGCTAGCTGATGCCGTTACAATCAAGGATAGGATTGCAATGGCAACGGCAACTTTGGCGGTTTCCACGAAATATATCTGGCTTGGCCCTATTTAATACAGGTATGTTTTACTTTTAGGAATCTTTCCGTGCCACATTGCGCACAGCGTATGTAAGTTCTCGACTCGGTGCACGACCTCTCAGTGATTCCATCAGCCAACGAATCGCTGTCGTTGCTTACAGCGGCTTGCGAACTCGCGCTGTCATATACCCTAGGGGGCACGGGACCGCTCGCAAGGCGGAAGTGTCCAAAGAGCGCGGAGTCGTTGGAGTCGTAGAACCCCCTGACCGCGGCCACGGTCACCATGCGCCGCGATTCCGACCTTCCGAGCACGACCAGGTACTCGTTCGCATACTCGTTCATCCAGTCCATGTGCGTCCGCTTCTTCGCCACGTCGACCGGGTCAGAGCCGAAGACGTTCTCGAGGTTGTCCCTGACCGGGGCGTCAAACGAGAAGTCGACTCCCTTCTTCTCTCTGAGCCAGCGGCGGTACAGGACCAGGCATTCGACGTACAGGGACTTGGTCCTCACCTTCCCGTAGCCGGAGAGGAACCTCTTCATCGCCGGGCGCTCTCCTATCTCGCCCAGGATCTTGCCTAGACGTCTCTCCGTCTGAGCTTCTATGCCGACTTTTCCTTCCATCCCATCATTAAAAGTGTGGTTTTGCACACCAGAAAGTTAATTAAGCGACCTCGATTCAAGGTCTTCATCCCACCGGGGAAACCTGTCGGGTTATCGTGAAACAAGTTGAATAAACTGAGCCAGGAACAGCCAAACAACGCGACGTACCACGGAACGACGACCGTTGGTCTCGTCTGCTCAGACGGAGTCATACTGGCCACCGACACCCGGGTCACCGCCGGCGGGTTCATCGCCCACAAGAGGGGCAAGAAGCTCCTGCAGGTCTCTGACAACCTCGCAGTGACGATCTCCGGAGGAGTCGCGGACGCGCAGAACGTCATCGACACCCTGAAGTACTATTCGCGCAGCTATCAGATCGAGAAGGGGGTGCCGCTCCCCGTAAAGTCGGCGGCACGCATCGTCTCGAACATCCTCTTCTCATCGCGCTACTACCCGTACATCGCGGTCGTGATAGTCGGCGGGTACGACAAGGTCGGGGGGTCGATATACAACCTGGACTTCTTCGGGTCGGTCCTCAAGGAGAACGTGACCTCCACGGGCAGCGGTTCCCCGGTGGCGCTCGGCGTCCTCGAGGAGGGGTATCAGAAGGGCATGACGGTCGCAAAGGCGCTTCCGGTGGCGGCGAACGCGATCATCGCGGCCATGAGGAGGAACGTCTACACGGGAGACCACTTCGACATTGCCATAATTGACAAGTCGGGTTTCAGAGAGGTCTCGGAGCAGGATAAGGACAAGCTCCTGGCTCATTTCTCGGATCGCAGTTAGTCTTTGGCACAGAAGGCAAGTCAGGTCAGTCTCATGAGTACGATACTCAACAGTATCCCAGCGGAAGCTCAGATCACTAGAATCGAGTACGAGGGCCCGCGGATCGCTCTCTACACCAAGAACCCAAGGTACCTTCACCAGAACAACTACATCATCTCGGAGATCGTCAACACGGTCAAGAAGAGGGTCGTGACCCGTACCGAGAAGTCGATAAGGAAGCCGGAACAGGACGTCAGGTCGATCCTCGACAAGGTTCTCCCCGTCGAGGCGGGCGCCACTAACTACTTCTTCGACGACGCTACCGGCGAGATAACGGTCGAAGCGAACGTTCCGAGGCTGCTGGCCTCCGAGAACGGTTACGACGTCGCCGGGCTCATGGAGCAGACCGGGTGGAAGGTCAAGGTCCGCAAGTCGCCCCACGTCGCCTCGAGCGCCATCCAGACGATCTACTACGCCCTGAAGACGGGCGCCGACGAGAGGGAGAAGTTCTACAGGGACCTCGGGGAGACCATCTTCAGGCCGAGGTTCACCACGGCGGAGCAGGTCACGATAAAATGTCTCGGCGGAGGTCAAGAGGTCGGAAGGTCCTGTTGGCTCGTGGAGACCTCTGAGTCGAAGGTCATCCTGGACGCCGGCATACATCCGGGCTCGAGGAACGCCTGGGACGCATACCCGAGGCTCGACTGGGCCGACGTCCAGCTCAACGAAATCGACGCCGTGATAATCAGCCACGCCCACCTCGACCACATGGGGTTCCTGCCCGCGCTCTTCAAGTTCGGGTACGCGGGGCCGGTCTACTGCACCGAGCCCACGCTGCCACTCATGACGCTCCTCCAGACCGACTACATCAAGATCGCACAGATAGAGGGGGGGAGGATACTCTACGACCAGAAGGACATCAGGGACATGATCCAGCACACGGTCACCCTTCAGTACGGTACCGTGACCGACGTCTCCCCGGATATCAAGCTCGTCTTCAACAACGCGGGCCACATCCTGGGCTCGGCGACCGTCCATCTCCACATTGGGGAGGGCGTGCACAACATCGTCTACACCGGCGACTACAAGTACGGCCGCACGCAGCTCTTCGACTCGGCCAGCTGGAACTACCCGAGGGTCGAGACGCTCATCACGGAAGGCACCTACGGTAACAAGGAGGACATCATGCCACCTCGCGAAGAGGTGGAGATGAACTTCGTGAACGCGATCAACCGGACCCTCTCTGAGGGAGGCAAGGTGATCATCCCGATCCCCGCCGTGGGCAGGGCACAGGAGATAATCCTCGTGCTCGACCACTACATGAGGAACAAGGTCCTCACCGAGGCGCCGGTCTTCCTCGAGGGCATGATCTCAGAGGCGACGGCGATCCACGTATCGTATGCGGACTACCTCTCAAGGGAGCTCAGGACGAAGATGCTCGAGCAGGGGATCAACCCCTTCGTCTCCGAGTACTTCACGTCGATAGAGCACCCGTCCGGGAGGGAGGAGGCGCTCAGGGAGGGCCCCGCCGTCATCATGGCTACGTCGGGTATGCTCGAGGGCGGCCCGGTTCTCCAGTACTTCGAGCACGTCGCGCCCTCGGAGAGGAACAAGATCCTCTTCGTCTCGTATCAGGTCCAGGGGACGCTCGGCAGGAGGGTGCTGGACGGGGCACACCAAGCGAGCATGCTAGGCGACAACGGCAAGATCAAGATCGTGGACGTCAGGTGCCAGGTCCAGAAGGTCGAGGGGTTCAGCGGGCACAGCGACTACAACCAGATCATACGGTTCATAGGGAAGATGAGGCCGAAGCTGCAGCAGGTCATAGTGAACCACGGCGAGAAGAGGAAGCTCGAGAACCTCGCCTATGTGATCCAGAGGATCTACAGGGTCCCGACGCTGAGACCGGCCGTACAGGAAGCAATCAGGCTATACTAGGAGAGGGAGCCTCTCCAGATGCGCACTCCGGGGGGAGTTATCACGATCCGCTCCTCGCCGAGCCTCGCCATGTCCCCGCCGATGGAAGTCGAGAACTCGTAGAGCTGCTCTACGGCCCCCTTGAGCTCCTCGATGCTCTTCTGCGCTAGCGGCGTCACCCTGAGGATCACTATCACCTTATTCGAGACGTCCTCCTGGATCTTTGGAATATCGTCAAGGCTCTTGAGCTGCAGCGCCTTCAGTAGGATGTCGCTGCCCTTCTCCTGCGTACCTGTCCCTTCACTCAAACCTGATTCCAACTAGTATTCCACCGCCAAAGAACGCCGCCCCCTTTTTAAACCTAGACCGGCCGCCTCATATCAGCTTGTAGGCCTCCCAGTACCCATCCCCGGCGTGGTGGAGGTTCTTTATGGAGACGCCCTTGGTCACTCCCGCCATCTCTTCACTCGCAATGTTCGCCCTGCCGACGGCAAGACCGCGGCCCTTCTTTTCGTCCCTGACGACCACGAGGGCGTCCTTCCCTCCCCACTGGTCGTACCTGACGATGCCTGGCCTCATCACGTCCGCCCCCTTCAGTATGTACTTGATCGCGCCGTCGTCGATGTAGGCGGAGGGGAGCAGGGCGAGGGTGGGCTGGGAGCCGACGAACGGGACGAGCAGACCGTCCTTCTCCAGGAACGTGTGCTTGCCGTCGATCACGAGAAACCTGAGGCCGTCCTGAGGCTCTATGATCTCGACCTGCGACGAACGCGACACGCCGAGCTTCATTCCCGAGGAATTCTGGACCCGTTCGATGTAATCACGTGAATCGTGCTTCGACGCGACCTGTCTCTTCAACCTCGACGCTCGTCACCCATCAGTTTAATAAAGCCACCCTCGAAAGCACCGAAACAGATAGTGATTCTGTAGTGTCCGTCGATATGGCAATCAAGGTACTCGACCAGAGCCTCGGAAAGGTCGTCCTGATCAAGCTGAAAGGCAGCAAGATTATCCGCGGGTCGCTTCAGGGCTTCGATCAGCACATGAACCTCTCGCTCGAGAACGCCGAGGAGGTCTCGGAAGACGGCACCTCGACCACGCTCGGCACGCTGATCGTCAGGGGAGACAACATCATCATGATCTCTCCTCCTCCGGGTTAGGCTTCCGAAACTTGATATTCCCAGCAAAGGCTCATCACGAGCGCAGTAATGCTACACCAGTCTTTCGTGCTCGGTGAGGAGGCCCGGAGTTGTCATTAGACCCCACCACGCTTGCGGTCGGAATCGCCGGGGGCGCTTTCGCGGGCGTGGCAGTCTCGTACTTTGTGTTCTACCGCAGGGGGAGCAGGACGAAGGTCCAGGTAATCCAGCGCGACGAGTCAGGAAAGATGCGGAGGAAGACCGTCACCGTCGACGAGCTCGACGGCTCGAAGAGGGAGATGCGCACGCTAATGCTCGAGAGGGACCTTCTCTCGGCCGCCCTGAACAAGGTCTATGAGGCGGAGAGCGACGGACAGATCACACGAGAAGAGAGGGAGCTGATTGCCCGCAAGTACAGCTCCCAGATAAGGGAGTTCGAGGCGAAGCTGAGGGACAAGGAACTCATCGTGGAGGTCGGGGAGCTCGAGAAGCTGAGGGACGAGCTCGTCTCACTCTTCAGGGAGAAGATCCAGAACATCGAGTCGCGCCTCGACCAGGCCAAGGAGAGGCTCCAGCCGGTCAGGCAGGAGGTCAGGCCAGAGCCGGCCAGGCCACCGCGCGTCACATCGTCCCTCTCTCAGACCGAGGACCTAGAGAGGGTAGTCGAGAGGAAGGCGCCGGTCAGGAAGGACGACAGCGAGGGCGAGAAGAGGGTCAAGGCCCTCCGCGACGAGGTCATGGACGCGCTCGCCGAGCTTGAGCAGATCGACACCAGGAAAGAGAACGAGACCGCTTGAAGGACCGCAGGGCGGAGAGCATGGAGAAGATCGGGAAGCTAATCACGTCTAGGATAGGGCGCGGCGCGCTCCTCGGTCTAGGAAGCGGAAGCACCATGGCGGCCCTCCTCCCGGTGATGACCGCCGAGCTCAAGGAGAGGAAGGTGAGGCCGAGGTGGGTCCCCACTTCACTGCAGATACAGCTGGTCGCTCAGGGCCTGGACCAGGAGATAACGGCGATAGACAGGCCGGCCGTGGACCTGGTCGTCGACGGGGCGGACCAGATAGACGCGGACCTGAACCTCATCAAGGGAGGGGGCGGGGCGCTCTTCAGGGAGAAAGTCATAATCGGGTGTGCGAAGAGGACCGTCATCGTCGCCGACGAGCGGAAGCTCTCGGAGAAGCTCTGCAGCGACGGGATGAGGGTCCCGGTCGAGGCCCACCCCTTCGCAAGGGTCCCCGTCGCCGAGAAGCTCCGTCTGCTCGGCGGGGAGCCGAAGATAAGGCTCGGAGAGAGGGGCTTCCCGCTCTACACCGAGAACGGCAACATCCTATTCGACGTCGGCTTCGAGCCCATCGAGAACCCCCCGGTCCTCGAGCGCGAGCTGAAGTCGATAGCGGGGGTTGTGGAATCGGGTGTCTTCACACCGAGCCCCGTCGAGGTCTACGTGATCCAGCAGGACGGCGGCTACAGAGTCCTCTCCAAGAACTGACGCGCGCGTTAGGGCCTACTGGGGCAGACGATTGTCGAAGAATTCGGACTCGCGCTGGGACAAATTTATAACTGGGCGGAGGCAAGCGGCGCCAGACAATTGCAATGGTTCATGAAGTCGATTACAAGACCAAGGCCATAGACCCAAACTTCCTCCAGAAACCCGACGAATTCCCTGTCACCGGTACCCACGCTGGCCACGAGGTCAGGGCTGCCGGAAAGGCAAGGATGGACGCGGACGGCAAGCCATATCCGACGACCAACGGCATCCACGGCAAAGCAGTGGCCGTCGACTTCGAGGCCTGCATCGCCGACGGGGTCTGCATGGACGTCTGCCCTGTCTTCGTCTTCGAGTGGCTGCTGAATCCGGGCCAGTCCGGGACTGGTAAGGAGAAGATCGTCGACAAGGGAACCCCTGAGTGGGACACACTCAGGACGGACAAGTCTGATCCCGCGCGAGAGGCAGACTGCATCTTCTGCATGGCCTGCGAGACCTCGTGTCCGACCTTGAGCATAAAAATCACTCAGCCCTAGGACGAACTCGACGTTCTTCCGGAGGTCGGGAGGAAGAGCTTATGAATGCTGGCCATCAGTTGTAGTCGAGGTAATCACGCCGATGCGGACGCCGGCTGGTTCGCTGCCCCGTTCTTCGGACCCCTGAATGTATAGTTCTTGCTCGCGGCAGCCAAGGCTATCACCAGAACCGTAAGGACTAGCCCAATCTCGAAAATCAGGTTGAAGGCCATGGCTGAGGGAAGCATCACCCCCGGAACGGGGTGTCCGTCCACGATCATGGGAGTGGTGTAGGTCGTCATTATCACGGTCGCGACGACAGGCCCTATCGCGCCCCCGAGGTTCCTGAGCATGGTGTTGATTCCGAGGCCGACCGCTATGGTCTGGCGAGGCAGCGACACCGAGATCATGTTGACGATGGGGATTATAGTGCACACGACCCCTATGAGCGCGAAGATCATGTCAACGGTGAGGTCTGTTGTGTTCCCCCTATTCACGATGAACAGGACCAGTCCTATCAACATGGCGCCCGCGCTGACAAAGAGAATGGGTTTGGGCCCCTGCCTGGCCACCATTCTTCCTGCGAACGGTCCCACTATGAGCATCGCGAGCGTGGCAGGCGCCATGGTCAGACCGGTCGAGATTATGCCCAGACCGAACCCGAACGGCTTCGGAAGCTCGGCATAGTAGACGACCGCGAAGAACACCAAGAACATCAGCATACCCGAGACGATCCCGATGAGGTTCGCCACGAGCACGTTCCTTATCCGGAGCAGGTCCAGTCGAATGAGCGGTTCTACCAGGCCTCTCTCGAAGACGAAGAAGAACACCGTCAGCACACCGCCCGGCACGAGGAAGAGGATTTCCTCGGGGGCCAACCATCCGAGCGAAGGTCCCTCGGTCAGGTAGACGAGCAGAAGCGTGACTCCGGACATGAGAATCGCGGCCCCGGTGTAGTCGATTTTCCCCTTCGGACCGGGAGTGTCCCGTTTGATGACGCGCCAGACTATGGCGAAGAGGACGATGCTAAGCACGAACGCGCTGTGGAACGCGTACTGCCACCCGAGGTCCTGTATCACGTAGGAGCCCACTATCAGGCCCGCCGCCGCGCCGATTGCGAAGGTCGCGCTGATGATTCCCTGCGCGGGGGCTACCTTCTCCCGCGGGAAGGTATCTGTTATTATGGCCAGTGAGAGCGGGACTATCGCGAACCCTACCCCCTGGACGGCCCTCGAGAAGAGCAGGAAGTAGATTGAGGGAGAGAACCCCGCGATCCCTACCCCGAACGTGTAGAAGGTGAGGGAGATCAAGACCATCCGCTTCTTCCCGTAGGCGTCTCCGAGTTTCCCGAAGAGGGGTGCCACGGCGCTCCCGACGATGAGAAAGGCCGATGTGATCCAGGAGGCGATGGTGGACGTCGTCGAGAAGTCCTTCTGGATGATCGGCACGCCGGGGATCACCATGGTCTCGACGTAGTTGACGAGAAGCGCCACGGCCGTGACCGTGATGAGAACCCTAGTCGCGTATTTCGAGTCCCGTACGGGTTCGTTAACACCCCGCGCACGACCCGAGGGGACGAGCGGGGAAACAGGGCTGGGCGGACTCGACATACCCAACAGAGCCGGTCAGCCCTTGGCCATTTAACTGAGGTGGTCTGCACTCAATCTCGAGAACGCCCATTTTAATTCCGCCAACTTGATTAGCCGTCTCTCAGATGTCTTCGAGCTGTCGTGCGCGCGAGAGGGAATAGGAAAGGCTTTGAGACCGTCCAGGGAAACTGCGTCAGGTGCAACCGGAGGACTCGCCACGCGATCAGGTCCCTGGATGAGCGCGCGGAGTACTTCGAGTGCTTGAGGTGCGGCAACAAGGTGGATGTCAAGGCCTTCGTCTACGACAACCTGGACGCGCTGGACTAGGGCGGACGGACCCCCGTTCACTGACCCCAGCCCGATCCGGCGTCCGAGGGGTAACCGGCCCCGAACCTAGACCCGCCCTCGGCGAGCTCTATCCCGCACTCGGGGCAGACCGGTTTCTTGA
>Ga0182014_10005967_pt1 | contig 13351 bp, 9 predicted proteins | sample 612S2DmetaG_FD_120489 | JGI IMG/M metagenome (GOLD analysis project Ga0182014, IMG submission 120489) | Permafrost microbial communities from Stordalen Mire, Sweden - 612S2D metaG | ecosystem: Environmental > Terrestrial > Soil > Wetlands > Permafrost | place: Sweden: Stordalen | collected... | reverse complement strand
GTTTCCGTTGATTAGTGTTATATTTATGATTTTAACAGCCATTCCTCGGGGTATCTTGAATATCCAGTTGATACCACTTCCGTTTATTATGGTACCAGATTGGCTTTGACCTTGTATGGTCATATTTTTGTTAATAGTGATGTTGTTGTTCTTAGCTCCGGCGTATATTCCATTTGCTATGTCTATAGTTCCATTAGCTGATATTGTTCCTGTGGCGTTTTGTATTGTTAATTTCGGACCATTATTTGTACTGGGTTGATATGTTGCTGATTGACCATTCCAATCGTCGTTTCCTGAGGTAGCGTTAACGTATATTGTGCCACTATCTGCTGCTGAAGCATTTCCAACACCATAAGTGAAAATAAGCGCTAGAATGATTAAAATCAGTGTAACAATCATTAAATGTTTATCATATTCAAATTTAATCATCTTATTTTGCCCCTAATAAGCCCATTTAAGAAAATTAAATCTATTAAAGTAATTTCTGTAAATTGTGAACGTAATCATTAAAATTTGAACAAACTTGTAATATTTTAATGTTAAATTATATTTATTTATTGCTTTGTATATTAGGTTAATGATAATATTAGGGCATTATATTTAAATAAATAAAAAATGAAACAATTTATTTTAATATGTAATAGACTCATCATTTAACAATCTAAAAGATGGATTACTCCTATTTCAAAGAAATATTACTGTTGTAGTCTTTTATTTATAAAGAATTGATTTAATGATATAAGCCGATATTAATTTGGAAATAAAGAGTTTGAAACGGTTTTTTTTAGAAATATGAAAGAATTATTTTAGTATCTCAAATTAAATTTTATTACATCATTTTATAATTTCTATTTGTTTCATGCTATTATATCATTGTAAACGAGTGGAAAGAAATTAAAGTCCTGATTTTTATTTTAAATATAAGATGAATTAATAATAAGGTTATTTTAGATGGTAGGAACTAATATAATAAAAGATTAATATAAATTATGGTTTAAAAATTTATCAAATTTTTTATTAAATTAAAATTGAAATTTTTAACTTATCATGACTTGAATTAAAATTTCTTTATACTAATTATCCAAAAATTTTGTTATTGGAGTAAAATGATAATTGAAAATATTATTAATCATAGATTTTTAGTTAATTTCACTAAATATCGAAATCTACTTGTCGAGCTAGTGAAAAGAGATATAAAGATCAAATATAGAAGATCTATACTTGGACTATTTTGGAGTTTTTTAGAACCATTATTATTCATGATAGTATTAACTGTCATATTTTCAACTTTGTTTAAATCTAACATACAAAATTATCCAGTCTATATTTTAACAGGAAGATTACCGTATACATTCTTTGCTCAGGGTACTTCAGCTGCTATGTCGGCAATTTATAAAAATGCTCCTATAATAAAAAAAATTTATGTTCCTAAATATATGTATATCATAGGTGTGACAATTTCTGGTTTAATTACCTTTTTGCTTTCATTTGTTGTCCTTTTTCTCGTCATGTTTGCTACACATGCTCCTTTCACTTTATATATATTACTCGGTGTTGTTCCAATTATATTATTTTCTATATTCATCATAGGTATTGGTCTTATATTGGCCACTTTAACAGTATTTTTCAGAGATATAGAGCATTTATATAGTGTAATACTCATTCTTATACTGTATGGTAGCGCAATTATGTTTCCTATCCAAATAGTGCCTGAAAAATACCAATTTTTAATATTATATAATCCAATATACGTTCTTATAACCTTACTCAGAGATTGTTTTTTATATGGAACACTTTTCAATCCATTTCAGTTGATTTTCGCCACTGTTGTTTCAATTGTCACTCTAATTATTGGAATTTTAATATTTTATAAATACCAGGATAAATTCATATTATATATTTAAACATGAATTACAAAAAAGTAATTTGATCTACTATAAAAAAAATTTATATTTAATTTAGGAAAGTTACATAAATTAATTTTTAAAAAAAAATATTCTGTAAATTTTATTTAGTAGTTTTATTTACCGTAAAACTATTTAATCCATTAGTATTGGGAGGTACTGAAAATTTCTTCTAAATCACATAATAATCAAATAGTCATCAAAGCTGAAAATTTAGGCATGGAATTTAATTTAAGTCAAGAGAAGGTTGACAACCTTAAAGAATATGTAATTAGATTATTAAAGCGTGATATGGAATTATTCTATCAGGAATTTTGGGCTCTTAAAAACGTGTCTTTCGAAGTGCAGAAAGGAGATAAAGTCGGAATAGTTGGTTTAAACGGAGCTGGAAAAAGCACATTACTTAAACTAATCTCAGGAGTTATGAAACCCACTGAAGGTCTTCTTGAAACGAAAGGCAGAATAAGTCCTTTATTAGAACTTGGAGGTGGATTTGACCCAAATTACACTGGTAGAGAGAATATTTTTTTAAATGGTGCATTATTAGGTTATTCTAAAAGTTTCTTGGAGAGTAAATATGATGAAATCGTCGAATTTTCAGAAATAGGTGATTTTATAGACGTTCCACTCAAGAATTATTCCACAGGTATGATGATGCGTTTGGGTTTTTCCATTGCTACTGTTGTAGAACCCGAAATACTAATACTAGATGAAGTTTTAGCTGTGGGAGATGTTAGATTCCAAGAAAAAAGCGAAAATAGATTGAAATCATTCCTTGAAAAAGATGTAACTGTTCTATTGGTATCTCATGCTACAAAAAAAATCAGAGATTTGTGTAATAAAGCAATATGGCTCGAGAAAGGTAGATTAATTATGCAAGGCACTGCTGAGGAAGTATGTGACGCATATGAGAAGAGTACAAAATCTGATAAGAAAAACGCAAAATCGGATTTCAATAAGCCAGGAATAACCAATAGTCAGGATTTACAGGTAAAAAAAGGTGAAATTTTAGGTTTGCTTGGAGTTAGTGGCACAGATAAAATTAATTCAGAAAACCCAATAAATGGATTTCTAAAATCTAATAATGGTCGAATTTTAATTAATGATAAAGAAATTAAAAAATTTAATGATAGACATATTGGGGTCTGTCCTAAGGAATTGGGTCTTTGGGATAACCTCACTTGTAGAGAGAATATTAATCTTATGGGAAAAATGTATAAAGTGTCCAAAAATCTTCTAAAACCGAGGGTGGAACGACTTTTATACGATCTTTTCCTTATTGATGAAGCTGATACTGTTGCTTCTAAACTTTCTAATGGTATGAAACGTCGTTTGAATCTAGCATTAACTCTGGTCCATGAACCAGAAATTATAGTAATTGATGAACCATCCATTGGTTTGGATCCGCAGTCTGGCATCATTATTTTGAATTATATACAATCTTTGCGTGACCTGGACGGTAAAACAGTTATTTTAATCACTCATGATATTTATGAGGCTGATTTATCAGACCGTGTAGCTATTGTTGATAATGGTCAGATCCTTATGCTTGATACTCCATTCAATCTCAAAAAAGAGAATGATAAGGGAGATTTGGTGGAGATAAGATTATCTAACAAAAAGAAAAATACAGAAGTCATTAAAAATTTGAAAAAACTTGATGATATTCTATGGGTGGATGAAGTAAATGGAGATATTCATTTGAGATTGTTCGAAGCTAAGAGTAAAGTTTCCCGACTAATGGAAAATATAAAAATTAGTAATGTTCATGTAAAAGATTTTTCCGTTCATCAGAGTACTTTAGGGGATGTATTTACTGAATTGACGGGAATTAGTTTAGAGGAATCAAAATGAGGTTTTTAAGTATTGCTGTGAAAGATTTAAAAGAGATAATGCGAGATAAAAAAGGATTAACCTTTATTTTGATTTTCCCTATTATTTTATTGATAGTAATTGGATTATTTGTGGGGGCAGGGTTGCAGGGTTTTCATCCACATGATCTCGCAATTATAAATTATGATCAAGGATCAATCTTAACTAACGGAAGTAACGTAAATTATGGAAACACTCTTACACAGAATTTAAAGAATGTTAAATATCAAGATAGTAATGTACACTTGTTTAACGTCACCACGACTAATGAAAGTAGTGCTAATCAGCTTTTGGATGAAGGAAAAATAGATGCAGAGTTGATTATACCTGAAAACTTTTCAGATGCTATGGTTGCTATGACTGAAAACACTGCTAAATCCATTACAGATCCAAGTTCTTCTGCTACCACACCAAATGCTACATCCACACTTACAATTCGAGGTAATACTCAATATGATGATTTTGGAATCACACAAAGTATTTTAACAGGAGTAATTAATGCTTACCAGGATCAAGTAGTGACTCAGACTCAGACAGATACTTTGGGTAATTCCATTGCAGAGCCGAATGATTATGTGAATAGTTTAGTGGAGTCATCGGGCAGTGCCCAAAACTTTACCACCTCTTATTTTATAACTCCGGGTATAATAATATTTTCTATGCTCCTTCTTGCTATTATGGTGGCTATAGGTTTTACTAGGGAAGAAGAAGGAGGTTCATTGGCTAGACTTAAATTATCAGGAATACGAGTATTTGACTTACTATTTGGTGGTGTTATCCCTTGGACTTTGGTGGTGGTGATTCAAGTATTACTCCTTTTGGCGGCGGCTATGGCTATTGGTTTGCACTGGCAGGGTGGTATAAGTTCTATTCTTCTAGTTTTATTAGTTGGAATTGTGGGGGGTATCGCTTCAATATCTCTAGGATTTATTATAGCGGCTTTAACAAGGAATGTTAGACAGGCATTTAGTTTGGGGATAATCTTTATCATTCCAATCACTGTCTTGGCAGTATTACAGTTACCTCAAAATGTTTTTAAGATTGGAAGTCTTCATTTTCAAATATTTGATTTATTGCCTTGGACTCATGTTTTTGATGCTCTTCAAACAATACTAACATTCGGGGGGGGATGGGATGCTGTTTTTCATGAAGTATTGTTGGCAGTTATTTTAACCGTAGTATTATTCATAGTTAGCGTGGGATTATATTCTATCAGTAAATTAAGTGATTATTAAAAAAATAAATGGATTAAGATCAAATTCTTTGTAATTAATAATAAAATAATTTATTTTTCATTAATTTTCTCAGTTAAAGTTTTATAATATTTTTTGAAAGTACTACTACATTTGCGTAGGGGTGAAGTAATAATCCAAGAAGTGCTATTTTCATATTCTTCTATTTTTCTTCGGAGTTGTCTTTCTGTTTCTATTTTTTTTTCTTTTAAGTCCGTATACTGTTTTTCTTCTTTCAGTTTTTCTTTCTTTAAATTTAGGTTACTCAAAGACAACCATTCATAAGCCTCTAATAAATTTATCATAGGGTTTATTTTATCAATAGTATATTTTATTTCAATATTTTTACAAAATGATAAATTAATAGGGTCATTTTCTACTGTAATTCCTTTTTCTTCGGTTTTTAAAGCGTATGTCTTAGCATAATTTATCACATCCTTATTTTCGATTTTTTTATTCTTTTTTAAATTATTAAACATTTTTTTTAAATGCCAACTTTGGTTTTCTGCCCTATTAATATCACATAACGAATTTAACCATGATAATGAAATTTTAGATATGAATTGCTCTTTGGAACGTACAGGAAAATGTGCTAAATTCAATTCGGTAATAAAAAACTTTTTTATCAATTCTTTATACTTTTTATCATAAATTATATCATGATTTCCCTTAATCAGTTTAGCATCATAATTTTTTACAAGCTCCTGGGGGATGATGACTTTGTAATGTTTATCTAACTTATTCTCTCTAGCAAAAGTTATTTTGGCGGGTATAAATTTTTCATTTTTATTTTTATCGAAATCAGGGATATATGTTTTCCATTTAACCATATAGAACGTGGAAGGTTTCATTTCTTCCAACATTTTCCGAGGATTTCCACTGTTTGAGGATGTGAGAAACTCATCAGCATCTAACGGGACAATAATATCTGCTTTGAATTCATTAATAGCCTTTAATAATAAGTAATTCATCTTAATTGCTTGATTATACTCTCTATTATCATCTTCAAAAATATATATAGGTAATCCTTCATTTTTAAGAAAACTTAAAATTTTAAGAGTATTATCTGTGCTACCATTATCTAAAATAATCATTCCATCAAAAATATTAATATGATATCGAATGAAAGATTCAATTACATCCATTTCATTTTTTACCATGCTTATGGAGAATATTTTTTTGTTGTTATTCATAAAAACCTCTTATATGAATGAAATTATGTAAATTGAATTTTATATAAATATTTCATTTTATCTTAAACTCTAGAAAATTAATTATTAAAATTTTGTTAATTCGATGTTTTGTATATCTTTTCATTATTAATCTTTTTTATTTAAATTAAATTTGGAATCATAATATTGAAATGGTATAATGGAAGAATAGTTATTATGAAAGCTTTGGTTACAGGTTGTGCAGGTTTTATAGGGAGTAATTTAACAGATCAACTACTTAAAGATAAGTTCCAAGTAATAGGAATTGATTCATTAACTACTTACTATTCTAAGGAAATGAAAAAATCGAATATAAGGAATGCTCTTCGAAATAAAAATTTTTATTTTATTGAAAAGGATATCTTAAAAATAAAAAATTTTCCTGAAGTAGATTTTGTTTTTCATTTAGCTGCTCAAGCTGGTGTAAGGGATTCATGGGGTAAAAATTTCCACTCTTATGTAAAAGATAATGTTGAAGTAACTCAAAGACTATTAGAATTCTATAAAGATTTTAAAATTAAAAAATTCGTATATTCTTCTTCTTCTTCAGTATATGGGGATTCAAAACTTCCAATGAATGAAAATAGCATTTTAAAACCTATTTCTCCATATGGTGTAACAAAGTTAGATGCCGAAAATTTATGTTACTTATATTGGAAAAATTATAATCTTCCTATTATATCTTTACGTTATTTCAGCGTTTATGGTCCAAGACAGCGCCCTGACATGGTGATTTATAAAATTGTTAAATCAATCATAAATGGAAATGAGATGTTGATTTATGGAAACGGAGAACAAAAAAGAGATTTTACTTATATTGATGATGTAGTTAATGCTATTATAGTGTCTGCTAATATGAATTTTACAGGAGAAGTGTTTAATGTTGGAGGTGGTAGTACGATTAGCATTAATAACTTGGTTAAAGAGATTGAAACAATTACGGGAGAAAAAGCTATAATTAACTATTCAGAAAAAGTAAAGGGTGATGCAAAGGATACGTGGGCTGATTTATCTAAAATAAAACAGTTGTTAAATTGGTATCCGAAATTTGATATTAAAAGTGGTTTGCGGGAATATATTTACTGGTATAAATATGAATACAAAAGTTAAAAAATATCATTATAATAAAAGGAAAAAGTTTAAAAAAAAATTTTTGGAATCGATAATGATATCTATCATCATACCTAACTACAATGGTTTGAATTTTCTTAATGAATGTTTTGAGTCGCTTCGTGATCAAAATTGTTCTTTTAAGGTTATTATTATAGATAATGGGTCTGATGATGGAAGTTTAAAGTTTATTAGGGAGAATTATCCTGAATTTACTTTGATAGAGAATCGGGATAATTTAGGTTTTTCAGTTGCGGTTAATCAGGGAATAAAGGCAGCAACTACGAAATATGTTTTTCTTTTAAACAATGATGTAGTATTAGAACCTGATTGTATTTCTAACTTATTAAAATGCATCATGAATGATGATCACATCTTTGCCGTTGCTTCTAAGATGGTTCAATATCATGATAGAAGTAAATTGGATGATGCGGGAGATGAGTACACTTTATTGGGTTGGACTAAGAAAGTGGGGGATGGTAAATCTTCTAAACTCTATACGGATAAAAGAGATATTTTTAGTGCTTGTGCAGGGGCAGCGCTTTATAGGAGAAGTGTTTTTGATAGTATAAGTTATTTTGATGAAAACTTTTTTGCTTATATGGAAGATGTTGATATCAGCTACCGGGCTCGGATTTATGGTTACAAGTGTATATATTGTCCTGATGCGGTTGTTTATCATCGAGTTAGTGAAACAAGTGGTAATAAATATAATGAATTTAAAATAAAGTTGGCCGCTCGGAATAATGTTTATGTACCTTATAAAAATATGCCTAGGCCTCAATTTTTAGTAAATATTATATTCCTGTTTCTGGGTTATTTTATTAAATACCTGTTTTTCCTGAAAAGGGGTCAGGGTAAGTTTTATCTTGATGGATTAAAGGAAGGTTTTAATTCTTTAGATAAAATAGAGAAGTTAAAATATGATAAAAATAATTTAGTTAATTATTTTATAATTGAATGGTTTCTTATAAGGAATACATTTAAACTGATTTATTATTAAAAAAGGGTGAATTCGATTTATTTATCAGAAAATATATTTCAATAAGCGTTTTTATTAGTGAATCCATTAATGAAGGTCATGATAAATATTTTTATATCGAGGTACATAGTCCAGTTTTCCACGTAATAAATATCATATTCCACCCGTTTTTTGATGGAAGTATTACCTCTCCAACCGTTTACTTGAGCCCAACCACTCATTCCAGGGCGTACGTAATGTTTTATCATGTATTGTGGAATTTCCTTTCGGAATTTCTCCACAAAGATGGGGCGTTCTGGTCTGGGTCCTATTAAACTCATTTCACCTTTGAACACGTTGAAAAACTGTGGAAATTCATCAATACTGGTTTTTCTTATGAATGAACCAAATTTAGTTCTGCGTGGATCATTTTTATTAGTCCATTGTGTATCTTCAATTTCTTTGTCTAATACTTTCATGCTGCGGAATTTGTACATCATAAATTTTTGTTTATTGTACCCTAGACGTTCTTGTTTAAAAATAATCGGACCGGGTGATGTTATTTTTACCATGATTGCGGTGAAAATCATTATAGGAGATAAGAATATTATGGCTAGTGTTGCTAAAGTAAAATCGAAGATTCTTTTTTGTGTTTTTTTAAATGTGTTATCTAAAGGTACGTATCTCACATCTACAATAGGTATGTCATCAATCATGTTTAGATAAGGTTGTGATGGTAAAATTAAGGCTATATTATTGATTAAATCTTCATAATTTTTTGAAGGGAAGTAAGTGGAGAAATCTGGTATTATTTTCGCTTTCACACCATGTTTTTCGCAGGTATCTATAATATCTAAAATATTATGCTGCTGCGCTGATAATGCTATAAATATATTATCAATTGGATTTTTTAAAATTAAATCTTCTAAATCGTTAATTTTTCCTATTACCTTTGAATCCGCTATTTTTTGATTTATTTCAATTTGGTCGTCTAAAAATCCGATTATTTTATATCCTACGTATGGGTTTTCTTCTATTCTTTTAGCGAATTTTTTCCCGAGTGGTCCTGCTCCAATTATTAGTATATGTTTAATATTGTAACCCATAGTGCGCATTAATCTTAGTGATTGTTTAATGGTTAATCTTTCAGTGATTGCGAAGGTTATGCTGAAGGTTATGAACAGAGCTAGCATGTATCTTGAATAATCAGTTAAATGTAAAATGAATAGTATACTTATAAGCACTAATAATCCTACACTATTTGCTTTGATTATGTTAGTAACTTCTGATTTAATGCTTCTAGTTCTTTGAGGTTGATATAAACCAAAACTATAGTAAAGTATTAAATATAGTGGTAATATGATTATAAGGGGTTCCATGTAATGGATGAATCCCCAATTACCGTGACCTATACCAAATAATGTAGTTTCAAAACGGATGATCCAGGCTAAGGTTAATGCTAATGTGATTATGGTTAAGTCAATCACTATTAGTATCGTGTTAAAGTATTTTTGATTTTCCCTTATCAGTTTAAGTCACCAACCCATGATCGTTTTTATTCAAGATTATTATAGTGAAGTATTAACTTTATTCTATTTAATATATACTAATTTTTTTTGATTAAAATTATTTAGTTGGTTTGATCTGATTTATGAACAGTTTTAAACCGTACATAGTCCATATTCCAGTGTATGTAACGACGGTTATGATCCATGGATATTTATCTTGGTAATGTTTATTATAAAAAATCTGCATTGAATTATAAAATTCGTATAATAGTTTGGATTTCTGTTTTTGACTGCTAGCGCCTTTGTAATGAATTATTTCTGCTTCACCATAATACTTTATTTTCAATCCATTTTCTTTAATGCGGTAGCAATAGTCAATATCTTCACCGTACATGAAAAATGTTTCATCTAAGAGACCTACCAGGTCAATAACTTCATTTCTGATGAGCATGAAAGCGCCTGATAAACAATCAACATTATATGTTCCATTTTCATCTAGGTATGTGAGGTTATATTTATTCAAATGTTTATTTTGGGGGAAGATTTGTGATAAACCACTCATCCGATAGAATGAAACCTTTAAATTAGGATAACTTCTGCGGCAGGCTTTATCCAATGATCCGTCAGGTAACATTACTTTACATCCTAACGCTCCAATATTCTTATCAGTATCCATGAATTTTAAACATTTTTCAAGACAATCATTGATAATTATGGTGTCAGAATTAAGTAATAGTAGGTATTTAGAATTTGTTTGTTTTAATGCTAAATTGTTAGCATATGCAAATCCCTTATTTTCAGTGTTAGCAATTAATTTGATTAAACCTTCATCTATTTCATTATGAAAGTGTTTTTTTAAGTTTTTTAGACTATTATCACCAGAATCATTATCCACTATGATTAATTCATAATTGAAGGAATATTTTTTGTTGATTACGGATTCTATGGTTTGTTTGGTGAATTCATAGGTACGATAATTAATTATTATAATTGATAAATCCGTAGTCATCGTAATTTTTTCCATGTTTGATTATTTAAATTATTTTTAATATTATTTAAAAACCCGTTAATATATCTTTATAAAATTTGAAATAGAGTTTTTCGATGGGTAAATGGTCATATAGATAATTATAGATGGTAATTAATAATAAATATTTGCCATATTTGTCTAAATTATGAAACATTTAAGAGTAATCTTATTATATTTAATATAAGTATTAAAAAAATAGATCTAAAGAAAGAAATAACAAATCATGTTCAAAAAATTTGATAGGTATTAATTTTAATGGATTCTAATAAAAATTTAAATACTATTCTATCTTTGAGATTTAAATTTAAGAACTGCTATTATTAAAAATTTAATTGATTTTTCTAGATAAAAAAAGGCAGATATAAATATTACTCCGTAAATCAGAAAAAATTTTTTTCATGGCCTGCCAACGCATTTGAAGATGAATCCTTTATTTGTAAATTCTTTTGGATTGAGAATAGGTCGAGTGCATATGAAAATCGGACTCTTTATCAAATCGGGAGTTAGTTTTCGATACTGGTCATGATCTGTCATCAATATCACGCAGTCACAATTAAGTGCTTCTTCCAATTCCACTGGTTTAGCTCCTTTAGACATAATTATATTAGGATTTACATAAGGATCATGGGCAATGACCTCAGCGCCTTGGGAAGTTAAATCGTTTATTAATGGTTCTACTGGGGTTTCCCTGGCATCGGCTACATTTGCCTTATAGGCAACACCTAATAAGCTGATTTTTGCATTTGATACGGACTTTCCCAGCTCCTTTAGGGCATTTTCCACCATTAGTGCTACATGATGTGGCATATATTCGTTTACATTTCTAGCTGTTTTAATAAGGCGGGCTGGGATTCCCTCCATTTCAGCCATTTCTACTATGAAATAGGGATCAATTGAAAGGCAGTGCCCTCCAACACCAGGTCCGGGGGTGTGTATATTTACCCTAGGATGAAAATTAGCAGCTTTTATAGCTTCAATGGCATCTATATCCAGTGCTTCACATATCATGGCCAGTTCATTGGCTAAGGCGATGTTAGTGTCCCTATAGGTGTTTTCCATTAGCTTAACCATTTCTGCAGTGTTCATATCTTTAACAATGATAATTTTCCCTTGAGTAATTTTTTCGTATATAAGAGCTGCCTTTTTTGAACTATGTTCATCTATTCCCCCAATAACTCTAGCATTATGAGTCATTTCAAATAGAGTGTTATTGGGCAATGCTCTTTCTGGTGTGTATGCTAATCCAAAATCTGTTGAAGCTTTGAGTCCACTTTTCTCTAATATAGGGATCACTGTTCTTTCACAAGTATGGGGTGAAACTGTACTTTCAATTATTACTAGATCCCCCTTATTCAATCCCTGAGAAATATTTTCACATGCTGAAATTACAGCCCCTAAATCACAACAGTTATTTTGATCCAGCGGGGTCGGTACTACTACAATCATGACATCAGATTTCTTAGCTGCATCTACGCCATCATTAGTTGCTGATAAGAGCTTTTCAGTTACCACTTCATTAACCAAATCATTTAAACCAGGTTCCATAATCGGTGAAATACCAGAGTTTACTAAATTCACATTTTCTGAGTTTACATCTACTCCTAATACTTTAAAACCATTCTTTGCAAATAATGAAGCTGTAGGAAGCCCTATGTGCCCTAAACCAAATAATGCAATTTTGTAGTTTTCCTTTTTCATTAGTCTCCTCTTAATGTAATTATATATGATTCAAAATTCCAAAACATAATAATATTTTAAATTTATTGAGTAATCTTTAATTATCTATTACTTTAGTTATAGGTTTTATAAATTTGAATTTATAATCTACAAAAAAGTCGTACTGTTGTTGATGAATTTAGTTCCTTCATTTACAAAGCAATGACATAATTCCTGATTTTTGAACTAAATCTTGTTTTCATTATTTAAAAATTCTCTATTATATCCTTAATTTCTTCAGACTTATAATATAATTAATGTATTATCCAAAAATCTCAATTATGACATTGTAAGATTATAATCATTAAAATAAAAAGAATGATAAAAAATTTTAAAAAATAATTTGGAAAAGCTAAATACAAATATTTGCAAATTCAAATTTAAATAAAATGTTACGAAAATCCATTGATCGAATATTTAATTTCTTTCTAATTATTACTAAGTTTATTTAAGGTGAAGCAGCAATTAAGGGTCTTTGTTTTCTATTTCTTTATCTTATCAAGTATTCTTTGAGTTATTATTGAAAAAAATTTGATAATATCTATATCAAATAACTTCGTACATTTTACAATTAAGAACCTTCTAATTAAAATGAATTAAAATTGATATATACTATGAAAATAGAAATATAGCTTTATAAATACGGATTTTATAAATCTTCTAAATAAAATATTTTTTTTTAAGATTTTTAGTCAACGTATTCCAGAAGTTTAATTTAAAGATTTATTATATATAAAAAAAGAAGTTTTAATGTTTACAGGAGTATTAGGAGATATTAAATGAACAGGTTACTCTGGTATTTAATTG
>Ga0182014_10005964_pt1 | contig 13353 bp, 11 predicted proteins | sample 612S2DmetaG_FD_120489 | JGI IMG/M metagenome (GOLD analysis project Ga0182014, IMG submission 120489) | Permafrost microbial communities from Stordalen Mire, Sweden - 612S2D metaG | ecosystem: Environmental > Terrestrial > Soil > Wetlands > Permafrost | place: Sweden: Stordalen | collected... | reverse complement strand
GGGGTCCGCGAGGAGATGCTCGCGGAGATCGGAGTCAGCTCGGTCGAGGAGATCTACGAGGAGATCCCGGCCGAGCTCCGCTTCAAGGGCGAGCTCAGCCTGCCGCGCGATCCGCTTTCGGAAGCCGACGTCGCGAGGGTCGTCACCTCGATCCTGGAGAAGAACAGGACGACTGCCGACTACCTGTGTTTTGTGGGCGCCGGCTGTTACGACCACTATTCGCCGGCACTGCTCTCAGAGGTCATGGGGCGTTCGGAGTTCCTGACCGCTTATGCGGGGATCGAGGTCACCGACCACGGCCGTTTCATGGCCATGTTCGAGTACCAGTCCATGATGGGCGACCTGCTCGACATGGACGTGGTCGGATCGGCCGTGTACGACGGCGCGACCGCCAGCGGCGACGCGCTCCAGATGGCCTCGCGCGTCACCGGGCGACGAGAGCTCGTGCTGACGCAGAACATCGACCCGGACCGGCTGAAGGTGATGCTCAACTACATCGGCTCCTGGTTCGACGTCACTTATGTCAGGGACGACCCCGTCACCGGGACGGTGGACCTCGACGAGTTGCGCGCGAAGGTTTCCGAGAAGACCGCAGCGGTGTACATCGAGAACCCGGGCTACCTCGGTGTCGTGCAGACCAGGCCCGAGGAGATCAGCCGCATCGCCCACGACAAGGGCGCGCTCGTCATCGTGAGCGTCAATCCGGCGTCTCTCGGCGTGCTGGCACCGCCGGGTCAGTACGGCGCGGACATCGCCTGCGGTGACGGCCAGCCGCTCGGGCTGCCCATGGCGTGCGGTGGTGCGCGGCTCGGCATCCTCGCCTGCAGGAACGAGCACAAGTTCGTGCACTCGCTGCCGATGCTGATGGTCGGCATCCTGCGCACAGAGGTGCCGGGTGAGCGCGCCTACACCTGGCACGCCCTGTTCGACAGGATCTTCTACGGGACCAGAGAAGAGGCACGGTCGATCAGCGGCACCTCGTCGTTCTTGATGGCACTCGGCGCGGGGGTCTACATGGCGCTGCTCGGCCCGAAAGGCATGCGCGACCTGGGCGTCGCCAACATGCAGAAGGCGGCCTACGCGATGAGCCATCTCAACTCGCTGGCAGGGGTCAAGGCCCCGGTGTTCGGCGGGCCGCACTTCAACGAGTTCCTGGTCGATTTCAGCGGCACCTCGAAGACGGTCGCCGAGATCAACCGAGCGCTCCTCGCGCGCGGCATCCTCGGGGGCAAGGACGTCTCGACCGAGCTGCCGGAGCTGGGCCAGGTGGCCCTCTACTGCGTGACCGAGAACCGGACGCAGTCGGAGATCGACCGGCTGGTCCGTACCCTTGACGAGGTGATCCGATGAAAGACCTGACGGACTCCGCGGTCGAGGCTGATCGTTTCACTGCCTACAAGGAGATCGACACCGGGTACCGAGCCGTGCGCTGGCACGAGAAGACGCTCTACGAGCAGTCGCGGCCAGGGACGGTGAACGACATCCTGCCGGCTGTCGAGCCGGCCCTCGCCGCCGAGACGGAGGCGGTGTTGGACGGCCTGCCTGTCGAGGCGAGGAGGGCAGTGCCACCGGCGATGCCCGAGTTGACCGAGCCCGAGATCCTGCGGCACTACATCCGCTGCTCCCAGATGACCTTCGGGTACGACTCGGGCAGCAACGTCGGGGTCGGCACCTGCACGATGAAGTACTCGCCACGGCTCAACGAGCAGCTGGCCAGCCTGCCCAAGCTCACCGACCTGCACCCCCTGCAGCCGGAGGAGTCGCTCCAGGGCGTGCTCGAGATCATGTACTCCATGCGCAACTGGCTCTGCGAGCTGGGCGGCATGGACGAGGTCACCTTCCAGCCCCGCGGCGGGGGTCATGGCGCCTACACCAATGCTTGTGTGATCCGCGCCTATCACCACTCGCGCGATGAGGACTTCCGGGACGAGATCATCACCTGTGCGGTGTCGCATCCGTGCAACCCCGCGGCCGCGGCTGCGGCGGGATACAAGGTGATCAGCCTCTACCCGGACCCGGTCACCGGCGAGATAGGGATCGACGCGCTCAAGGCGGCGATCTCTCCGCGAACGGCCGGGATCATGGTGACCGCCCCTTACGACACTGGAGTCTTCGATTCCAAGATCGCCGAGTACGCCCGGCTGGTGCACGAGGCCGGTGGCCTCGTCTCGCTCGACCAGGCCAACTTCAACGGGGTCATGACCCGTATGCGTGCCGGCGACCTGGGCGCCGACATGGTGCACTTCAACCTGCACAAGACGTTCTCGACTCCCCATGGCTCATACGGCCCGGGTGCCGGCGCCGTGGCCGTCAAGAGGCAGTTCGTCGCCTTTCTGCCCGTCCCATTGGTTAGCTTCGACGGCTCGGGCTACCACCTCGACTACAGCCTGCCGCTCAGCATCGGCAAGGTGGGCACGTTCTTCGGGATGGTGCCCAACGTCGTCAAGGCGTACGCGTACGTGCTCGCGATGGGCTCTGACGGACTGCGGGCGGCGTCGGAATGGGCGGTGATCAACAACAACTACCTGATCCGCAAGCTGCTCGAGGTCCGCGGACTCGACATCTCCTTCCCGAACCGGCGCAAGCTGCAAGAGGCGCGTTTCACGCTCCAGAAGCTGTTCGAGGACACCGGCGTGTCCACCACGGACTTCAACTACCGTCTCGCCGACTTCGGCGTGGCGGCGTACTTCGAGAGCCATGTTCCGCGGATCATCGACGAGCCGGTGACCCCGGAGCCGACCGAAGGGCAGTCAAGGGATGACCTGGACCGTTTCATCGGCGCCTTTCATCAGATCTCCGAGGAGGCATACACCGTTCCCGATGTCGTCAGGACAGCGCCCCACCGCTGCATCGTCCGGCGCGAGATCCACGACTACGAGAGCCTGACCGAGGTGCCGTTCACCTGGCGCGTCTGGAACAAGCAACCGGGTGATGCCGGAGAGGCGTAAGGGCCGGCGTCGGGTCGGTCTCATAGTCAACCCGCTCGCCGGGATCGGCGGGCGGGTCGGCCTCAAAGGCTCCGACGGGACCGCGATCGTAGAGCGCGCCCTCGCGCTCGGGGCCGTGCCCGCCGCCGGCGCGCGGGCGGCCGAGACCCTTTCTCACCTCCGTGATCTCGCGGACGTCCTCGATCTCGGCACCTACCCGGCCGAGATGGGTGCCCGGGCCGCCTGCGAAACCGGGTTCGAGCCGGCCGTGATCGGCTCTCTCGGCGACACCGGGAGCGTCGGCCGGACCACCGGCCGGACCACCGGTGAAGACACCCGGCGCGCCGCCTTGGACCTGCGTGAGTGGGGAGCGGAGCTGATCGTCTTCGCCGGCGGTGACGGAACCGCACGCGACGTGACTGCATCGGTGGCCCGTACGGTGCCGGTGATCGGGATCCCGGCCGGGGTGAAGATCCATTCCAGTGTCTTCGCTGTCAGCCCCCGCCAGGCCGCGGACGTCATCGGGGAGTTCCTGGCCGGCCGGGCTCGCCTCGAGGAGCGGGAGGTCCTCGACATCGACGAGGACCTCTTCCGTGCCGGCATCGTGGCGCCGCGGCTCCACGGCTATCTGACGGTGCCCTGCGTTCGCGACCTCGTTCAGCGCGCCAAGTCCGCCAGCCGTAGCGATCCGTCGACTGCACGCGGCGTCGCCTTCGGCGTGCTGGGTGAGATGGAGCGCGACCCCGACGCCTATTTCATCCTTGGCCCGGGCTCGACGGTGAAGGCGGTTGGCGACGAGCTTCAAGTCGACAAGACGCTCCTCGGTGTTGACCTGTACCACGACGGGAGGCTGATCGGAACCGACCTCAACGAGTCCCAGCTGCTCGAGGCCATCGAAGGCCATCGCGCCAAGATCGTCGTAACGGTCATCGGAGGTCAGGGCTACGTCTTCGGGCGTGGAAACCAGCAGCTGAGCCCGAAGGTCATCCAGGCGGTCGGACGTGACAACATCATTGTCATCGCCACGCTCGACAAGCTCCACGCGCTCGGCGGGCCTCTCCGGGTCGACACCGGAGATCCCGGGTGCGACCGGCTCCTGGAGGGATACGTCCGGGTCATCACCGGTGAGCGCGAGCGGGCGATATGGCAGGTGAGGTCATGAGCCGAACCCGAACCGTCTGGATGAACCGAAGGCTGGAGCCGGCCGATGAAGCCTTGCTCACCGTCACCGACCGCGGCTTCCAGGTCGGCGACGGGATCTTCGAGACGATCCGGGTGGTCGGGGGACGGGTTCTCGAGCTCCCGCTTCATGTCGATCGGCTGCAGGCCTCCGCCGCGGTACTCGAGATCCCGTTGCCGGACGATCTCGAGCGATGCCTGGACACCGCCATAGCGGACCTCTGCAGGGCCAACAGGTTGGACGACTCCGACGCCCAGGTGGCGGTCCGGGTCACGGCAAGCCGCGGACCGGTCGACGGGCGCGCTCTCCGCCCGCCCGACGAGGTCAGGCCGAACCTGGTCGTCCAGGCCTGGCGGGTCGATCCGCCGTCTCCAGAACTGCTCGGCAGGGGCCTTCGTCTGGTCATCTCCGGCGTGAGGCGTGACCCGTCCAGCCCGCTGGCCACGGTGAAGACGACCAGCCGGGCCGAGTTCGTCTACGCGCAGCTCGAGGCCCGCCAGCGCGGTGCGGACGACGCCCTGTTCCTGACCACCGACGGGCACTTGGCCGAAGCGACCTCGGCCAGCGTCTTCCTGGTTCAAGTCGCAGGACTTGCGACACCCTCGCTCGAGTGCGGCATCCTCGTCAGCACCACGCGCGAGTGGGTCATCTCCTCAGGCGGGCCCCAGCTCGGGCTTGCCGTTCGCCAGGACCGCCTGACCCGTGACGATCTCTTCTCAGCCGACGAGGTCTTCGTCGCCAGTTCGGTGGCCGGCATAGTCCCGGTCACCCGCGTCGACGGCCGGCCGATCGGCGCCGGTACACCAGGGGTTTGGACCTTGCGCTTGCGGGAGCTGCGAGAGAGCGCCGCTCTCGGCATGCCCCAGTAGATGGAGAGGCCCGGCTCGCCAGCAGCACCGGGCCTCAAACATGCCGCGACGATGTAACGCCGGCGCGGCCGAGCGAGACTGACAAGCATGTTCCGATCTCGAGCATCCAAGACATCCACGACCGAGAACGAGATGCCACGCGAGGTCGCGCTCTCCGAGGACGAGTGGCGCAGCCGCTTGACTCAAGAGCAGTACCGCGTCCTGCGCAAGGCGGGGACCGAGCGTGCCTTCACCGGCCAGTACGTCGACTGCCATCTCGATGGCACCTATCGCTGCGCGGCATGCGGCGCCGAGTTGTTCTCCTCGGATGCCAAGTTCGACTCGGGCTCGGGCTGGCCGAGCTTCTTCGAGCCCGCAGTGGCCAACGCCTTGGAGCTGCACACTGACCGGTCCCTAGGGATGGAGAGGACCGAAGTGCTCTGCCGAGCGTGCGGATCGCACCTCGGGCACGTATTCGACGACGGTCCGCTGCCGACCGGCCAGCGCTACTGCATCAACTCCTGCTCACTGAGCATCGAAGCGGAGCAATGATGAGCTGGTTCAAGGCCAAGTCGGAGATGGTGGCGCCCGACCAGGCGATGCGCGGCCGGGGCGAGGAGATGGTCATACCCGGGCGCCACCTGGTGCTCGGGACGCCCCTTCTCCCACCGGCGTCGGACGGCTTCGCGCGCGCCATGTTCGCGATGGGCTGCTTTTGGGGCGCTGAGCGGAAGTTCTGGGTCGCGAACGGCGTGTACACGACCGCAGTCGGCTACAGCGGGGGCTACACGCCGAACCCCACCTACGAAGAGGTCTGCTCGGGGAGGACCGGCCACGCCGAGGCGGTCCTCGTGGTGTTCGACAGTACGAAGACCCCCTACGACAGGTTGCTCTCGATCTTCTGGGAGAACCACGACCCGACCCAGGGCATGCGTCAAGGAAACGACGCCGGTACTCAGTACCGCTCCGCTGTCTACACGACGACTGCCGCCCAGCAGGTGACAGCAGAGCGGTCGCGAGCCGATTACCAACGGGCGCTCGACGCGGTGGGTTACGGGCAGGTCACCACCGAGATCAAGCCCGCAGGGCCCTTCTACTATGCCGAGGGCTACCACCAGCAGTACCTCGAGCGGAACCCGAACGGCTACTGCGGATTAGGAGGTACCGGGGTCTCGTGCCCGGTGGGCCTCACCTCTGCCGAGGGCTGATCCCGAGGGCCCGGAGGACGACCTGCACCGATCGCCGGCACCAGACGTTGCGGTAGTCCCAAGAACTTTCGAGACGACCGACCCGGCTCGGGCGCGGAGCCTCGATCGGGGCTTCCTCAGTCAATGCGGTGTCCGGTGCTGACGCCCTGGGTGCTGCCGGTCGGATGATCGGCGGGATTGCCAGGTCTCCGGGCGCTGCAGGAAGACAACCGTGTCGATCCGAAGCGCTTGGTCTTTGAGCAACTTGTCCAACGCGACGACGACGGTTCCGATGAAGGGCCGATCCTGAGGGAAGGCCTTGGAAGACACCAACACGAGTCCCGCATGGCTTCGCCCCGCTGCCCTGTACCGCTGATCAAGGGGGACGAAGTCCTTGATGTTGGCCGTTACCAGTGCGCGGCCAGTCGTTGCGGCCGCCGCAAGCATCTCCTCGTCAGACAGGGCAGTCATCGAGCGGTCCTCTACCGCGGCCACGACATCGTGGAGGCGCGATCGGAGCTGAGCTGCGATCGCGCCGCTCAGCATCTCATCAAGGAGAAGCGAGGTTGCCACGAACTAGCGGGCGAGCAGATCGCGCTCGCGTCGCCACACGGCCTCGGCAGCCGCCTCCGCGCCGTCAGCTGCGCTGATCTCGGCATCGATCTCGGTGGAGTAGCTGGCCCAGTAGGTCACGGCTATCCGTACCAGTGGCAACGGCACACCCGTGTTCTCGACAACGAGCGAGAGCACGTCGTCCTCGTCGAGCTCGGGTTCCGCCAAGCGAGCAGACCTGACCGCGCGCACGACCTCCCAGACGTCGGGGCCGGCGGCGAGCGCCGCACGGCGCCCTGTCGGGCCATCGCGGAACACGATCCCGGAATGTTCAGTCATGCGCAGGCCTTCGTCCACAAGCAGGTTCGCGGCTGCCGACAAGGACAATCCAGGGTGCGACGAAGTGAAAGAAGCCAGTCGGCCCGCCACTTCGGTTCCGAAGCGCACGGGTGTCGGCGATCTACGCACCATCGACTACAGCGTAGTCGATGGTGCGTAGCAGCTGTCCCATTGCAACCTCGCCAGCACAGGGGCGCAAGCGAGCTCTGGTTCTCGTAGCGAGGCTCGCGGCGGCGTTCGCCCAGGTTGTGGCTGATGTTGATGAACGCCCATTCGCAGCCGGTGGTTCGTACACTTCCTCGGGTGGTCTGGCTGGCTGCGCTCCCGTTGCTCATCTGGGTCTACCTGTTGTTGTTCCGGGGCGGGTTCTGGCGTACGGGGGTGCGGCTGCCGATCGCCCCCGAGCCCGCGTCGTGGCCCTCGGTTGCAGTGGTCGTCCCGGCTCGCAACGAGGAGCTCGTGCTCGGTGCCAGCCTGCCGACCCTGCTGGTCCAGGACTATCCCGGTCCGATGCGGGTGGTCTTGGTCGACGATCGCTCAACGGACGAAACAGCCGAGGTGACCCGGCGGCTGGGGGCACAACCCGGTGGGCGGGCGGTCCCCGTGGTGCTGGCCGGTGAGGAGCCTCCTCCAGGCTGGTCCGGGAAGCTCTGGGCGCTCGCCCAGGGCGTCGGTGCCGTGTCGTCGGCTGGTTCGGGCGCCGAGCTTCTTGCTGGTTTTCCTGCCCCGGAGTTCCTCCTCCTGACCGACGCCGACATTGCCCACTCTCGGTCGTCGCTGCGGCAGTTGGTCGCCTGGGCCGAGGCCGCTCGGCTGGACCAGGTCTCCCTCATGGCCCGCTTGCGCGTCCGCACCGCCTGGGAACGGCTCCTCATTCCCGCATTCGTCTATTTCTTCGCCGAGCTCTACCCGTTTCGCTGGGTCAACCGCCTCGGCCGGAAGACCGCGGCGGCGGCAGGCGGCTGTGTCCTGGTTCGCCGTCAGGCGCTGGAACGGGCCGGCGGGATCTCGGCGATCCACGGCGCGGTCATCGACGACGTAGCCTTGGCCAAAGCGCTCAAGGGGAGCGGATCTGCCATCTGGATCGGCCTTGCCGACGAGGTATGCAGCGTTCGCCCCTACCCGGGACTCGGCGACCTGTGGGACATGGTGGCTCGGAGCGCGTACACCCAGCTCGGCTTCTCGTTCGCCTTGTTGCTCGGGACCGTAGCCGGGCTCGCCATCACCTTCTTGGGACCCATCGCCGCCTTGGTCGGTGGCCTTGTCGCCGGTGCGCCAGCGATCACCCTGGTCGGGGTCGTGTCTTTGCTGGTCATGGAACTGACCTATATTCCCATGATCCGTTACCACCGCTTGGGTTCCTGGCGGGTCGTGGGGCTGCCGGTGGCGGCCTGCCTGTACGGCGCCATGACGGTGACCTCGGCCTGGCGTCACTATCGAGAGGGTGTGGCGTGGAAGGGACGACGCTACGGGGCGGCGACCGGGTAAGAGGGCGGGCGGGTGGGCGCGTGGGCACAAGACGGCGCGCTGTGCTGGTCTTGGAGGACGTTGTGGCGGCAAAAAGCGGCGGCGGCGTTCGTCCAAAGGACGTGACGAGCGAGCTCGACCACAGCGACGTTCTCCTGCGTCGGCGCGACGAGACCGCCGCTCGGTGGTACGTTGCTGCGCCCGGCGAGGCTAAGTACTGGTGCCAATGACGTACCAGTCGGAGAGGAGAGGGCCATGGCAGGCGGGGTTCTGTCGGGGCCGGTCTCGATACCTGCTGAGATCGTCGGAATCTGCCTCCGACCTGGCATCTTGCATCACGATCTTTGACCGAAGTTCACGGTTCCTGGCGGACCTTCGCGTGTCACCTTCGTGTCCTGGAGGGAATCCTTGAAGCGAGCAGCCGCCAGAGTTGTCGGCGACTCGCTGGGAGGACGCGAAAACGGCCCCCAGGGGCCCTGTCCCGTACATCGATGGCCTCAATCTCTACTACAGGTTGAAGTCCAAGGGCTGGCGCCGCTGCGATGACCTGGACGCTTGCCGCTCAAGCCGACGTCGCCGTCACTCGACGCGACACTGAGCGGCGTCCGCTCCTTCGGTCGCCCCGAGTCAGCTGGTGAACTCGGTGACGTGCGAAGGCGGGACGCTGTCTGCGTCGCCGTAGACCAAAAGGGTCGGGATGCTGAGCTGCTTGATCTCTTCGGTCCAGTCGTAGGGTCTTCGAAGCAAGTCCCCAGTCTTGTCCATGAGAGCCGGGAAGGCGTCCACGTCGGGTGCCACGACCGACCAGGCCTGGTACATCGGCGATTGCTTCATCTGCTCGAAGCCGACGCTGCTCAGCTGCGACATCGCCGCCAGGACCTCGGGGAACCAGCCGTCGCGGCGAAACAGTATCGATGCGAGCGCCAGTCGTCGCACCCGTTCAGGATGCTGGATGGCGGTGGGCAAGCTTGCGCAGGCACCGGGGGAGTAGCCGAGCAGGTCCGCTCGGCCGAGTCCGAGGTGTTCGATCACCCCGGCGAGGTCGTCACCGAACCCCTCGTAGCTGAAGGCCCGGTCGATTTCGTGAGTGTGGCCGTGAGCCTGCAGTTCGACGGCGATCACGCGGCGTTGCACGGCCAGCTGGTCGAGCAGCTCTCCGAACAGGCTGGCCAACCCGAAGCCACCGTGCACCACTACAAAGGGGGTGCCGCCAGTCGTTCAGCCGTACCAGCATCCGACGGTCAACGCCGGCGAGGGCGCAGCGAGATGATCGCGGTCTGCGACGGTAGTGTCCCCGGCCGACCGACACCACCGGCGGGCTAACTCGCGTAGCGTCGTCCCAATGGACGCGGGGATGGAGGAGGTCCACGAAGGTGAGACGCTCTGGCGATTTGATCGCGACTTCCTGGAGTCGAGATGGACTTGCCTGTGGGGTCGGGGCTGCCTGGGCATCGGCCCCGAGCCGGCGGAGCACCTCGGCCTCGGCTGCTGCTCGGTCGGCGCTGAGCTATGTGATGTGGACGAAGCTCGGATGATCGCCGCGCTAGCGGCGACGCTCGACCCGGCCCGCTTCGAATGTCACGGCGAGGCACGTGAGCGTGGCATGTTCAGCGACGGCGCCCGCAACCACACCCGCGTTGTCGACGGCGCCTGCATCTTTCTCAACCGCCCCGGGTTCGCCGGCGGCGCGGGCTGCGCGTTGCACCTGGCGGCGATCGACGCGGGCGAGCCACCAATCGATTGGAAGCCGTCGGTTTGCTGGCAGTTGCCAATCAGGGTGGACTGGGAGCCGGGTGTCGACGATACCGAGGTGGCGACGGTGCGTCGCTGGACGCGTCGGGACTGGGGCATAGAGGGCGAGGAGATGGCCTGGTGCTGCACTGAGGGTTCGTTGGCCTACGTGTCCGACCGTCCGGTGATCGACTCGCTGGGCGCGGAACTGAAGGCGATCGTCGGCACTGAGGTCTACGTCGAGTTGCGCCACCGGATCACGGGGCAGTAGCCGACCGGCACGTTCACGTCCTGTGTCGCTCTTGGCCCTGGCAGGCGTCGAGTCCTGCGGCGAGTCATGTGGTGATGATTCGAAGATTCCGGGCTTGTTCGGCGGCAGGCTAACCGTCGTCGTGTGAGCTGCTCCCGTCCGAGCACGGGGCAAAGTCTCAAAGGGCGGGCATCCGGGCGGCCGCGCCCGCCGGTCGGGGGCGAGGGCGGGCTTGAGCGGCCAGCCAGGCTCAGCGGTCTCCCGAGACACGGATAACCGCGGCGCCGTTCACGGCGTCCCGGGCGAGATCCTCGAGTGCGACGGCGGCCTTCTCGAAGGGGTATTCGGTGGTCGTGGGCCGGATCGGTATCTCGGCGGCGAGCGCCAGGAACTCCTCGCCGTCGCGCCTCGAGTTCGCGGTCACGCTGACCAGCTCGCGCTCCTCGAAGAGGTAGCTCTCGTAGTTGAGCGTGGGGATGTCGGAGAGGTGGATGCCGGCGATCGCGAGCCGGCCGCCGCGGTCCAAAGCTGCCATAGCCGGGAGGACGAGCGTTCCGACCGGGGCAAACAGGATGGCCGCGTCGAGCGGCTCCGGTGGGGGATCGTCGGCTCCCTGTACAGACGCGCACCCGAGGGCGAGCGCGAGCTCCCGAGCGTCGGGCGCCCTCGTCATGACGTGCACGGTCGCGCCCTCGTAAAGGGCAACCTGGGCCGTCAGATGAGCGGAACCTCCGAAGCCGTAGATGCCGAGCCGGCCACCCGGCCGCAGGCCCGACCGCCGCAGGGCCCTGTAGCCGATGATGCCGGCGCAGAGCAGTGGGGCGGCTTCGCGGTCGGAGAACACCTCCGGGATCCGGTAGGCGTACCGCTCGTGCACCACCGCGTACCCGCAGTAGCCGCCGTCGGCGTCCCAGCCCGTGAAGAGGGGTTCGATGCAGAGGTTCTCGTCACCTCGCACGCAGAAACGGCACGCGCCGCACGTCGAGCGCAACCACGCGATCCCGACGCGCTCGCCCTCGGCAAAGCGCTGCGCGTCCCGGCCCTGTGCGGTCACGCGGCCGACTACCTCATGGCCCGGGACGACACCTGGGCGGCGAGGAGCAAGGTCGCCCTCCACGAGGTGCAGGTCCGTGCGGCAGACGCCGCAGACGTGCACCTTCACGAGGATCTCATTTCGGCCAGGCTCGGGAACGTCGCGGTCGACGAGGCGCAAGGAGCGCTCGGCGGCCGGCGCCGGGTGATCAAGCGCCCAGGCCCTCACGCCGCGGCCGAACCCGACCCCGCCGAGGCCGATCCCTCTCCAGAGGCGGCCGAGCCCGACGCAGGCTCGAGAGCCGAGGCGACGAGCTCGGCGACATCGGTCACGAGATGCACGGTGAGGCCCTCGAGGACGTTCGCCGGTACGTCGTCCAGATCGGGGCCATTGCGGGCCGGGAGGAAGATCTCGGTCAGCCCGGCGCGATGAGCGGCGAGCAGCTTCTGCTTCACTCCGCCGATCGGGAGCACGCGACCGTTCAAGGTGACCTCGCCGGTCATGCCGACCTCGGAGCGCACAGGCCGACCTGAGGCGAGAGATGCCAGGGCCGCGACCATCGTGACGCCCGCTGACGGCCCGTCCTTGGGCACCGCGCCCGCCGGTACGTGCAAGTGGATGGCGCCGTTGGCAAGCCGTTCGGTGTCTATGCCGAGAGCGTCGCCATGGGAGCGCAGGTACGACAGAGCGATCTGGGCGGACTCCTTCATGACGTCGCCGAGCTGGCCGGTAAGCACCAGACGCGGCTCGCCCTCCATGACTGTCGCCTCGATGAACAGCACGTCCCCACCGGCGCCGGTGACAGCCAAGCCGGTTGCGACGCCTGGGACGGCGGTCCGCTCGGCCGACTCGGGCGTGAAACGGGGGCGGCCGAGGAATCCCTTCAAGTCCTTCGTCCCGACCTCGACAGGCGTGGATTCGGAGTCGCCCGCGAGACGCGTCGTCACTTTCCGGAGGATCTTTGCGATCGCCCGCTCGAGCTGGCGAACTCCGGCCTCATGGGTGTACTCCGTAGCGACGACCCGGAGAGCCGCCTCGTCGATGCCGACCTCGTCAAGGGCAAGCCCTGCGAGGTCGATCTGGCGTGGCACCAGGTGGTTGCGAGCGATCGCGACCTTCTCGTCCTCGGTGTAGCCGTCGAGGCGGACGAGCTCCATCCGGTCGAGGAGCGCCGCGGGAACCGTGTCCGCGACGTTCGCCGTGGCAAGGAAGAGCACGTCCGACAAGTCGAGCTCGATCTCCAGGTAATGGTCCCTGAAGGTGTGGTTCTGCGCCGGGTCGAGCACCTCGAGCAACGCCGAGGTGGGGTCACCCCGGTAGTCGCTGCCGAGCTTGTCGATCTCGTCGAGCAGCACGACCGGGTTCATCGACCCGGCTTCACGGATCGCCCGCACGATGCGTCCCGGAAGGGCGCCGACATAGGTGCGGCGGTGGCCGCGGATCTCGGCCTCGTCACGCACTCCGCCGAGCGACACACGGACGAACTTGCGTCCCAATGCCCGGGCGACGGACTCGCCGAGCGAGGTCTTGCCGACCCCCGGCGGCCCGACGAGCGCGAGCACGGCTCCGGAACCGCGACCGCCCACGATCTGGAGGCCACGAGCCTGGCGACGACTGCGGACGGCGAGATACTCGACCATCCTGTCCTTCACATCGTCGAGACCCTCGTGGTCGGCGTCCAGCACCTCGCGCGCGCCCGAGACGTCGTTGTTGTCATCGGTGCGAACATTCCATGGCAGCTCGAGCACCGTGTCGAGCCACGTGCGGATCCAGCCTGCCTCAGGGCTCTGATCACTCGCGCGCTCGAGCCGCCCGACCTCGCGGAGCGCCGCTTCGAGG
>Ga0182014_10005963_pt1 | contig 13354 bp, 9 predicted proteins | sample 612S2DmetaG_FD_120489 | JGI IMG/M metagenome (GOLD analysis project Ga0182014, IMG submission 120489) | Permafrost microbial communities from Stordalen Mire, Sweden - 612S2D metaG | ecosystem: Environmental > Terrestrial > Soil > Wetlands > Permafrost | place: Sweden: Stordalen | collected... | reverse complement strand
CGAATCACTTCAAATAGTTCCACTTTTTGCCTCCTGTCCATCCCCGAATCTTTACATCCGGGCTTGTACAGGTGGGCCAGTTTAGATGAGCGAAGTGGGCCAAATCAGACGAGCGAACTCAGGCAGTTTGCCATCCCACTCACAGATCCTCGTGGCTCTCAGCTTCGGGAACTATCCATCGATCAACTATGCTCCCCTACCTATATCCCAACGACAATGGAACGTCACGGATTCATTCAGCAGACAACTGGGCGTGCATGCCTTGAAATTTGGTGTTGACTATCGCCGCCTCTCAACAGAACCGAAGCCTGCGACATTCTGGGAAACCGTAGTCTTCACAAGCGAGAGCCAGGTTCTATCGAATACGGCGGCATCTGCATCCGTGAAGACTTCTGCTGCAATTCCTTCCGAGCCAATTTACACAAATCTTTCACTCTTTGCTCAGGATGAATGGAGAGTGACATCTCGCCTGAGTGCGTCGCTGGGGTTGCGTTGGGAACTGAATCCACCTCCCGGAGACGGATATGGGAATATTCCGTATACACTCAATGAGACCAGTAACCTGGCGACAGCCACCGTCGCGCCCAAGGGAACGCCACTGTGGCATACGACTTATAACAACTTTGCACCACGCATCGGTCTTGCGTATCAAGCGCATCGGCAGCAAGGCTATGATACGGTTCTGCGCTCCGGCTTTGGCGTTTTCTATGACACAGGAAACACGCTGGGATCGCAAGGAATCAGTGGCCTTGGATATGCCGCTACGCGGACGCTGACCAAGGTAAGCTTTCCACTGTCAGGCTCAGAGACAACGCTACCCGCTGCCAGCATCGATCCGCCCTACAACGGTACCGTATATGCCTTTTCTCCCGACCTCAAGCTACCCTACACGCTTGAGTGGAATGTGGCTGTCGAACAAGCCCTGGGAGAGAAACAGACATTAACGCTGACCTACCTGGGAGCGGGCGCGCATCGCCTTCTCTCCGAATATATCTATTACCCGGGTCAACTGGGAAATTCCAACTTTACCGCATCCGGCCTAGCATACATCACTAGGAATCAAGCATCCTCCAGTTATAACGCGCTGCAGGTGCAGTATGATCGCCATCTCTCGAAAGGGCTGCAGGCTCTTCTTTCCTACACGTGGTCACATTCGCTGGACAACAACTCTAGCAATGGCGGTAATAATGAGGGCTTGTTGCGCGGCAACTCGGATTTCGATATACGGAATAATTTCCAAGCAGCGATCACCTATGACCTTCCGTTCCATGTCAGGGAAACATTACTACGATCGCTCACTGGCGGCTGGTCTGTGGACACACGTATTTCGGCGCGGTCTGGTCTTCCTATTGATGTCTATAGCGGGTACACACCGCTGGCAGATGGGTTTCAGCAACTTGTTCGCGCGGATATGGTTCCTGGCGTTCCAGTCTACCTCAATGTTCCCAGCGCCCCAGGCGGCAGGATTATCAATGTCAAGGCGTTCACTACGCCAGCGAGTGGCTATCTCGGCGACGAGCCGCGAAACTTCCTGAGAGGTTTTGCAAGCTGGCAGGCCGACTTTGCGATACGGCGCGAATTCCCCTTACCAGGCAAGGCCCATCTGCAGTTCAGAACCGAAGCGTTCAACCTCTTCAATCATCCGAATTTCGGTTCGATCTACAACAATCTGTCGAACACCTCACAATTTGGCTACGCTTATAACACCCTCAATAGTCAGCTCGGCGGGTTGAACTCACTCTATCAGATGGGCGGACCCCGCTCTCTCCAGGCGGCTTTGAAGGTAATCTTCTAGCGCGACTCCAAACCAGACAACTCATTCCTCAAAAAAACAACGATGGGAGAGTACTGTGCAAATGAAATCATGCAGGATATCGCTTACGCGTTTTCTGGTCATCGGAGCAAGCTTCTTGCCTGGACTGGCGATGCTTTCAAGTGAGGCGCAAGTGCGCCCGGTGACTGCCAGAGACTGCGTCAATGTAAAGTACATCACAGGTTCTGATCTAAAAGGACCTCTCGTCATCAGTCCGAACGGTTCTCATGTTTTGTATGAGGTGAAAGCGCCAGATATTACAGAAGACAAGAATCTCTTTGAGCTTTACATCAAGGATCTCCGTCAGGGGTGGGAGGATGGCAATGGCAAGCTGATAGCGCGGGGTGAGAATTTCGGTGGCCTTCGTTGGACAAAGGATGGAAGTCATGTTCTCATGCTGGCGCGGGATCGGAATATCGTAGAAATCAAGAACGTAGATGTCGCCTCAAATGCGGAGAGCATCTTCTTTCGTGCCCCCTCCAGCATTCTGGAATACACCTTGAATCAAGATGAAGACACGATCGTCTACAGCACGGTATACCGGAGCAGTGTCGCCGTCCCTTCCGCAAACGCCCGATCAGCCGACGGCGTCTTCAGCAAACTGATCACTGTCGATTCTTTTTTTGGAGATCCTGAGGGCGTGAGGCGTGCACTGTTCATCAGCAAGCGCGATGTGAACGGAAAGTGGACAGACCCAAAACAAATCACCATCGAAGATCCGTTTACGCACCATCAGTCGAATGCCTTTGGCGAGCTTCAACACTTGAGCCTTTCGCCCGATGGAAACCGGTTGATCTTCGCCTATGATGCGGAGGATCTTCCTGAAAGCTGGAAGAGTCATCCTTATGTGAAATTGGTTTTGAAAAATGGGTCGCCAGCAATCATCACAGTGATGTATGACCTATCGAGCAGCAAAACGACGATACCCATCAAGAGTGTTTACGCCGGTACAATTCCGTTTTGGACGAATGACAGCCAGGCGTTCGTAATGACCGCGCCAGCCCCAATAGACAGTCTTTGGGAGAAGCGTGACATCGAGGAGAAGCGAATTGCCGGTCTCGATGCGAACCTCTATTGGATCAATGTGAAGACGGGTGAAATCCAGGAAATTATGGCGCGAGTGCCCTTTCACCATCAACCCCCATTGGCGTGGACCCCAGATGGTGACCTCGTGGTAAAGACCTATGGCGGAACTATTTCGACGTTTCATCATGGGAGCAATTCGTGGGGAAAAGTGTCTTCTGTAACAATTCCTTTTAAGAGGGCGTATCCGTTTTCGCAACTTATCAGTGACGGCAATATTGTGGTCGGCGCGTATGAAGAGGCGATCATCCCGCCGAACCTCTATACTTTCGATCTCAAAACTGCCAAGACAGAGATCATCACCAATCTGAATCCACAGCTCGCAGATGCAACTCTGGCAAAGGCTGTTCCTATTCGGTGGTATACCTCCGATGGCATGGAAATACATGGTCTGCTGTTGCTACCCACGAATTATGTGCCCGGACGCCGGTACCCGCTGGTAATCCAGACAAAGGGGCAGCAGGACAAGAGTAGCTTCGCCTGCGACTCTGGCGTGAATCACGATCCTGCGTTTGCGCCGCAACCCATTGCCAACAGTGGGATGATGTATCTGACCAGAACTTTTCCAGAGGACTACGATCAGGAGAAAGAGATTGCGCGCAGGCAGGCGTCAAAATATCCTGCTGGAATTGCGGAGGCCGTCCAGCAGATGGATATCTGGGAAAGCGGCATCAAGAGTTTGAGCGCCAAGGGACTGATCGATCCGTCAAAGGTCGGCATCATCGGATTCAGCCGGACCGGCTGGTATGTGGAATTCATGCTGGCGCATAGCTCATTCCATTTCGCGGCAGCGAGCGTCGCCGATAATGTGGAGTACAGTCTCGGTGAATACTGGCTACTGCATGACGCCTCTGTAGGCTATGACAATATTTACGGCGGGTCGCCCTACGGTCCGGCACTGAAGAACTGGATTAAATACTCCATCTCGTTCAACCTGGATAAGGTACACACGCCTCTTCTCATGGAACTAATGGGTCACGGCGTGGACGATAATGTGCCGGGACAGATTCCGCCCGCACTTGCAGCGAAGCACGAAACGCTCGTCGGACTGCAGAAGCTGAAGCGCCCGGTTCAACTGTACTTCTTTCCCAACCAGGGGCACCAGCCTGATGCACCCGAAGCCAGATTGGAGTCGTTGCAGCAAAATATCGATTGGTTTCGGTTCTGGCTTCAAGGATATGAGAATTTTGATCCGGCAAAGGCTCAGCAGTATGCGCGCTGGAGGTTGCTCCGAAAGGAACAGGAAAATGAGCACTTTGTTCACTGAAAAGGATGAAAGTATATTCTTTGCAAACCTGGATATCTCAAATTTATTTTGAGTAGCCCCTCTTTGGGGACGCGGATGAAGCGTATTGCTCTCACCCGTATCCCCAGGGGAAGGGGAACTGTCTTTGCAGTTCTTCCGTTGCGACTATTCATCAGCCTGATAGGCTCCAGACGTAGACCGGGCAAGACTGGAATCGACTGAGTCTTGCATGACCCCGGCTTTGGTGATTGGATTGCTGCCGTTGGCGCCGCTTTCGATCGCCTTCGACGCGCGTACAACTGACACGATGGTGGGTTTCACATAAGCAGACATAGCGATCTCCTTTTTCGGTGAGAGGTGGAGGGTTTTCACGCCGGCAAGTAAACCCGGCGCGACGGTTGTTCACAAATCATGGAAAGAATCGTTGCAGCGACTTTATTCATCTGCCTGATAGGCGCCGCTGGCCCGGATGATCCCAACAATGAGATGCCTCCGATATTTCATGTCTCCTCCTTTCTTTAGATTTACTGGGCTGCGTCGGGGTCGTGGCGCTGGAAATCACGGTGCTCCAACTCCTGAGCAAGCCCAATCTCTGTGACGATGAAGAAGAGGCGCCTCGCCAATCCTTCTATCCGCGTAGACAGCGGCATTCCTGCCGCGTGTCCGCGTTCGCCGCTGTAGTCCACCAGGATGGTGCTCTTCTGCGCCTGCCGTTCCTGAAGACGTGCCGTCATCTTCCGTACATGCGCAGGATTGCAGCGCGTGTCGCGCCCCCCTGTGACGAAGAGCGTTGACGGATAGTTGATCGCTTCTTCTGTGTGGTGGTACGGCGAATAGCCGAGCAGAACCGGGAAATCCTCCGCGTCATCCGCTGTTCCGAATTCGTCCGCCCACACAATGGCGCGGTCGAAGAGGTGGTAGCGAACCATATCGAGCAGCGGGGACAGGCAGAGCACAGCGCCGTATAGATCAGGACGCTGTGTGACCGCGGCGGCAACCAGGAGCCCGGAGAACGACCCACCGAAGATGGCCAGTTGTCGCGGGGTTGTGATGCGTTGGTCGACGAGCCACTGCGAAGCTGCGAGGAAATCATCGATGGAGTTCTGCCGGTTCCTTCTGCGTCCGCCCTCATGCCATTTCCTGCCAAATTCTCCGCCGCCCCGAATGAGAGGAAGCGCAAAGACGAAGCCTAGCTCCAGAAGGATGGAAACGAACACCGTGTACTGCGGCAGCATACAAAAGCCGGAAGCGCCATAGGCCGTAAGGATAACCGGTCTTTGCTTCTTCTGGAGAGGATTACTGCTCGCAACCAGCCACATGGGAATCGATGTTCCGTCTCTGGATGTGCAGGTCGCGCGTTCGGCCTCATAGCTCTCCGCCACAGAGCGAATGTCCTTGCGGAAGACCAGTTCGGAGCTTTGGTCTTCGGGCTGATGACGGAAGACGGTGGGAGGCTGGTGAAAGGACTCGGTGATGAAGAAGAGATCATCCGCGTTCTGGCTGTAGGCTGGGCATAGCTGTGGCGTAACCTTTTTATCGACGGAAAGCACGCCGAGGTCTTCTCCGGAAAAACTCCAGATACGGATGACCGGCTCGCCCTCGACCACATAGCCGGCATAGAGTCTGTCACCGATGACCGCGAGTTGCCTGATCTCATCTCCGGTGTCTGGAATCACCGTGCGGAGCGTTGCGCCACCTGTAGAAAGACAAATGAGTTCGCCGTTGGGCGAAGATTCCCAGGTCTGGACGAAGATCTCGCCGTTACGAAGCATCGCCGAGAATGGCGTACTCCTGCCAGTGCTGACGCATTGCCAGTGCGGCGTCATGGACTGCGCAGCGACGTAAAGGTCGGCTGTATACGTCCCGTCGTGCCGCCGGTAGTGAATGCAGCCGAGGTGACTATCGTCGCCGATCAAGACTAGTTTGCTGTTGGGAGACTTCGTCACGCGAAAGATGGTGGGATCGGCATCCGGTGATGCGCCAAAAGCATGGTAGCGGACGACGTGCTCGCAGCAACCGCTCTCAGGTGGCATTGCAGGCTCATGGCAGTAGTAAAAACCTCGATTCCCGGCAGCGAAGACAAGGCCCCGTGCGTAACCGGTAGGCAGAAAGTCCTCAAGGATACGTCCTTGCCGTACATCGACGATGCGAATGGCGCGAGTGTGCTCGCCGCCAATCCTGTGTTCGTAAGCAAGCAGTGCCGCGTCGCTGGAGATGCGGCAAATGCGCACCGTGGCGAACAGGCCATCTTTAGATGGATCGACGAGTATCCGCTCTTCGCCCTCCTCTGGACCGCGCACGCGGATGCTGTATTGCTCGCTCTCTGCATCTCGCCACCGATAGAAGAACGTTCCATTCACGGAGCAGGGCTGGTCGAGGTCGGCGCACACAAGGTACTCTCGGACCCGATCACGGAAAACATCAAGGAGCGGAGCGCCGGCAAAGTAGCGCTCCAGTTGCGCTCGCTGCGCGTCGATCCATGCGCTGGTTTCGGGCAAAGCATCGTCTTCAAGCCAGCGAAAAGGATCGTGAACGGGCTTCCCGTGCAGGGTTTCTACCACCTCTTCAAATGGCGATGGCGTGACTAACATAGCGTCTCCATCAAAGTGTTTTCGTTCGCAAGCCGTTCCATGATCCTCGCCATGCTCCGGTGGTAACCGGCCAGATGTGCATCCTCGAAGTCGGGATGTTCCAGCCACGTTCCATGCGCATAGAAATACGAGAAGACCGCGAGGAGAGGGGAAAGAGCCAGTGCGCGTTCCACTGTGGATGCGCCGAGCCGGTCCATCCAGCACTGGCCATAGAGGCTGCGGAGTTCAGGTATCCATTCGACTGCGTCAGAGCTGCAGCGCTCAAGGTGGGAACAGAACTGCTGTAGCGTAAGGAATGGATTGCCGAGATATGCCTCCGCCCAATCGGAGAAGACACAAGTCCTTCCGTCGAAGAGAATGCTCCCTGGGCTGATGTCGTTGTGAAGCAGTGTATCCGGGATAGACAACGCGAGGGCTGCGGCGCAGGTGTCCTTCAGGGTTTCTCCAAGTGCAACGAGATGCTCCCGGCTCATCGGAGCAACCTTCGTCGAGGTCTGCCGACGCATCGCTTCGTCGAGGTAGTCAATGATCGCGTCGATCTGCACGCGCAGCACCTGGAGCCGGTGGTCATGGCATCCGTGCGCCAGCAGGGCGGCTTCTTGTCCAACCCATCGCTGCTGCAGTTCAGCCAGGCGCACCAGCGCAATTCTTGCGGTCGCTAGGCTGAGGGAGTGATAGAGCGACTGCCCGTGCTCCTCCGTCACCCAGGCATTCCAGTCCGGCCGCGCCGCTACGATGCGCGGAAGATATTCGGGAGTACGCGACGCAAGAAACGTGGTGATGGTGTATTCGTGGGTGTTGGGATGGCCGGTGGCCTTCAACCAGTATGCGGGCGGACGCTCAGTGTCGAAGCGGATGAGTTGGAACTGACCGCCGGCATTTAGTTGTGACGTTTTGCCAGTGAACAGGATTTTGCCAGCGGAGACGGACGCCTGAATCCATGCCAGCGCTTCGTCGAGCCATCCGAGGCGGGAGAATGGCTCGTTGTCGGGAACGTGGTTATGAAGAATTCTTTCGAGCGGGTTCTTCAGCCCGGACGGTAGCTGTTCTACGATCGTGCCGCCCGGAACTGGCGTCAACTCGGAATTGGTCACGGACGAACGAACCTCCATAACTGCAAGAAGGCCGGATGAGGGTTCTTCCCGCGAGCAGGAAAGCAGAAGGCTCGCAAGATGCCATCGATCCGCGATGGCGGCGGTTATGGCTTCTCCAAGGCGCGTCCAGGGTGGAATCACGATGCGTGGTAACGATGGAGCCGCGGAGCTGCTTTCCACAAGAATCTCGCGGGAGGGCAGTAGCATGGCGACCTGGCACACTATGCCTTCACGATCTACTTCCGTCATGGTCATCGCGCACCCTCCACAAACGCAGTGTCGTTCCGTAGCAAATGGAATCCAGAGCGGATTCCCTGTTGTGGTTCATCCTGCTCAACGCTGGCCTGGGGTACGCTGGCGGCCACGATGCCTCGGAGGAAAATCTCGATGGCGGCGAGCCGCTGGAATGCTGGCCATGATTCGGTGTCCTGCCCGCTCGTAATCCGCTCGATAGACCTTTGCAATTCTTTGGGATCGACCCAACCGTTGGCCGCGACCAGAGGATCAGCAAAGAGCGCTCGAATCGCTGCCGAGGAGTTCTGTAGGACAGCGAGCGGCTGGCGCGCGATAAAGCCCTTGCGCTTTCTCTCCAGAATTTCCTGCGGAACGATGCCGACGAGGGCGCGCCGCATCATGACCCGGCGTCTACCGGGCTGGACAAGTTGATCTCTTGGAACGCGAAGCAGAAAATCGACCAGGTCTTTATCCAGATAGGGATAACGATACTCGTAGCGGGAGAAGAACTCTGGATTGTGGCTTGGCAGGGACTCCAGCACGGATAACCACGCGTGCCCAGCAAAAATGGCGGACGGACGAAGGCCGAAAAGGTGTTCTGAATTCGACCCATGCGAAGGCAGTTCATCTAACTGCCGGTTCAGCCGCGGGGCCATCCATGAAGGAGGTATCACCCGGTCCGAACGCATGGGAAGATACAGAGCAGACGTGGACCGTAAAACGTCCCAAAGCAGATGGAACACGGGAGTACGTGTCTTTACGCACCATTGCGTCGCCTTGCGGAAGAGTCCGGTGAGATCTCCGGCCGCCAGCGTGTCCGACAACTCCGGGATCGGGGTGGGGACTCCGCCCAGCAATTCATCACCGCCAATTCCGGAGAGAAGGACGCGGTAGCCATAGGGCTGGAGTTGCTCATGAATCCGTTGCTCGTACTCCCAGGACTCCATATCGAAACCGGGCCAACGGTAGAATATTTCGCCTGGAGCGCTCGCGGCAGGCTGGAAACTGCGACGAGAGATCGAGGCATTGACGTGGAGGCCAGTTTGTCCACGGTGGGCTTCGGTGACGGTGAAGTAAGGCTTCTCATTCCAGGAAGGTTCCGTATCGTCGTAATAGGAGACCGTTTCGAGGAGAATGCTGTGCGGATCAGCTTGCCGACGTAAGTGATCCGACATGCAGACAATAGAGGTCGAATCCATGCCGCCGCTCAGTTGGGCCAGGATGGGTTCTCCCGGCGCGGCACGCCGTGCTACCGATTGTCCAAAGAGATGAAGGAAGTGCGCATCGTAATCGTCATTATTCTTGTAGCGGATGCAGTCGTCCGCGAGCCAGCTCCAATGGCGCTTCAGCGCCATCCCGCGCTCGCTGACTATAAGAACATGGGCTGGAGGCACCGCGCGAATATTTGCGTAGGGCGTTCTGTCCCCCCTTGGTGCACCGGCCAAGTACGCTGCCACATAGGTTTCGTCCAATGTTTGCGCCGCGTTGCCGGCAAAGAAGGTATCGACATAGGTCGCCCACACCAGAGAGTCATCGCGTTTCTGAAAATAGAGCGTCCGCGTTCCGGCGTGGTCTCGCGCCAGATACAGGCGCTTGCTTCTGGCATCCCACAACGCGAGCGCCCAATCTCCGACGAAGTGGCGAAAACACTCTTCGTTCCATTGCCGGTAGGTCGCGAGGACCAGCTCTGAATCCGTGGCCGTCGCGTCTTCGATATGCAGGGTCTCACGCAAGGTCTCATGGTTGTCGAGCCGTCCGTCGAAAGTAAGAACATTTCCTGTATGGTCGCGCCGCGGCTGTTCCTCAAGGGCGGACCGGCTTGTCGTGGAATAAGGCTGAAAACCCATCCCCACACATCCATCCGCGACCGCAAATGTCCCCTCGGGCGCATATCGTAATGTGGCGCCGCCAAACTCGCGCAATTGCCGGTCATGAACAATGCCGTCGTGCCGTTTGCGAATTCCGAAGAGTATGCCCATGACGCCCTCCTGCTCAGCAGCGCTCCAGCGGTTGAAAGATCTCCGTGACATAGGGCTTATCGTTGACGACGGCGCCGTCTACCTCAACCCAGGCATGAGCCTGAAAAGGTAGAATCTGTGCGCCGATCACCATTTCGGCGCTCCATCCATGACGCCGCAGGAGCATCGTTGTCGCAGCGGACCTCTGTAGACAGAGCACGCGCTTGGGATAAAAGACGCAGGCGAGATCCATCGCTTCGCACAGTTTCTCTTTCGGAACCAATCGGGTCGAGGTAATCGCACGAACAGACTCACGACCTACTCTTCTATGAAGCTCTTTGAACTCACGGAACCGCATGATCCACTCAAAGTTGAGCAACAGAATCCAGCCTTCTAAAACAAGACGCTTCATCGAGGTCTCCTTTCGGAAAACCAATATGTATCGGTGTCGGCGTACCGTCTTCCTTAATCGGTAGGCAGCTTTGCCTTTTTCATGGAGTCAATGAATTCCAGCAGGTCATTCCGAATTGCGGCAACTTCTTCGCCGGTCTCACGCGCCAGATCTTGTGCAATCATGTCCGCACTTTCACCGCGCTCCAAACCCTGCCACACAAACGCTCCCGTCGAATTGAGCGTTGTGATCGTGCCTGCTGTGGAATTCAGAATGACGGCGCCATCTTGATTCGCGATGGTTCGTAAATGAGTACTGGAATCTCTCATGCGCGTCCCTCTCGATATTCCGGCGGCACGCGAAGCAAGCCGGAATGAGACAGAGCTTAGCGCAGATTTCGACGCTTGCTTGCGGGAATCGCAGAGATGGCCAAACTTACTCTCGTGTAACGGAACGAAAGGGTTTATGCAGGCCAAACGCCACGTCCGTGGTGCAATGGATAAATACCATTTTGGCCAAATTTACATCGCAGCACGGTGAGCGCTTCCGATGGCGTTGCTAGTGTCGAGTGATAATTAAGTCTCATACTCAAACAGACCGCAGCGGCACACTGGCTGCGCACAGAGTAGTGGAGAGGTAAGGCGTGTTGTCAACAACCAGCTTTACCGCTGATACTGTTGCCAAGGTCAGGAGTGTGTTGCGACCCTCACAAATATGGAGATCACGACCTTAGACACCAGAATGATGTGTGGCAAGCAGATCAACGTAGAATGTCTCATCGAATTGCGAGGATAAATGTACGAGCAAATCAAGAAAGAAATTGGGGCCGATCCCTTTTATGTGAACAACTTTGCCAACGAGGGCCAGCAGTTTGTGGCTTGGTATCTGCGTCGGGTACTCCTTCTTGATATCCACGCAGCCAAGGCATCTATTACCGACGGCCAACTCGATAAGCAGATTGACGCGATTGTGGTGGAAGACGGGGATGACCGACGCATACGTGTGATTCAGGGCAAATTTACGAAGCCGTCTTCTATTGACGCCGCGCCAGTTCGCGAAGTGCTCTCGGCATGGGAAAGATTGCGTGATCTTCCATCACTTCAAGTTGAGTGCTCCGGGAAGCTGGCAGAGCGACTCGAGGCGATGCGGGTTGCTCTCGAAGAGGACTACGAGGTCCAATTCGAGTTGCTTACAACGGGCTCCCTCACACAGGCTGCACTTGCAGACGTCGACGCATTCAAGAAGCTCATGTCGGAGAGCACGGAATTGAGCTCCGGATTGACAGTCGTGGACTCTGACTTGATCGAGACGCGGCTTTCCGAAGCGGAACAGAAAGACCTGCCTGAACTGAGCACAAGTATTCAGCTCGATAAGAATAGGTATATCGAGTCCTCCGAAGCTGGCGTCAGGGTTGTGATAGCCATGCTTCCGGTCGAACGATGCCTTAAGCTCCCAGGCATCGTGGATCAGAAGCTTTTCAGGCGTAATGTTCGCCAGAGTCTTGGACTCGGCAACAAGGTGAACAAGGGAATTCGGGAAACGTTAACAAATCCCGAGAAGTCCCCATACCTATTCTTTTTCCATAATGGAATTACTGCGCTTTGCAGGAGCTTTGATATTTCCAACGACGTCCTCTCATTGAAGGGCTTCGCCGTGGTGAACGGCTGTCAATCACTTTCAACGATTTATGCTACATCCGGGAAGATTGCGCAAAAGCAAGGTACTCAGGGGGCGCTGCTATTTCGGTTCTACGAAATCCCCGATGTTGAGCTTGGTGATTCAATCAGCGTAAACACCAATTCGCAGAGCGCGGTGAAGCCGAGAGATCTTCGAAGCAACGACAAAGCTATGCGACAGATTAAGCAGCGTTATGAATCTGAGGTGGACCACGCTTATTTCGTCACAAAAAGAGGGGAGAAGGTGCCTTCCGATAGAGACCCAATCCGGTGTATCGAGTCGCCCGAGTATGCAAAGATGGTCATCTCATGGCTCTGTCAGCGACCGAACTCAGCGTCAAATGAGAAGCGCCTTTTCGACGAATATTACAAGAAGCTTTTCAGCCCTCAACTCGATTCGCAATCTATGTTGGCTTTGAAACTATGGCTAGTGGAAATCGATAAAAGTTGGGAATCGTTGGCGATAAATGAAGCCGTCAAGGCAGTCAAAGGTGCTGCACGATTCCATTTGCTGTTTACGATCTCACAGCTGTTCGCCCATGCAAGTGACAAATCGGACAGTGTGCCGTTGCCTTCAGCCACGCTTGACTCCTTGAAATTCGCAGGTCAGATCTTAAATCAAGCAAAGCAGTGCATCAACCAAGCACTCCAGCAAGCGGTAATGGAAAGCAAATCATCGGGGAAGATCTTCAGCCCTCAGAATTGGCTCAAGAGTGGCCAGGCAGTCAACCATGAGCAATTGGTGGCAGGAACAATCGTAAATGTGCTCAAGGGTATGGAGATTGGGGAAGGCGGATTCATCAGTTCGCTTTCACTCCCCGCAAAAGATTTCGTTCAGCGGTGGTCAGCCGATTAGGGATCAGTTGCGAAAAACTTCGATGGTGCACGGCGGGGTTCTCAATTCACGCCAAATCGCTATACCACGCGGCGAGCATGGCTGCCGACGAAGCCCCAGCTTCCGAGTCCTGGTCGATTGACCGAGACTCGGAAGTTTGCTGCAAGGCGGGCTCGAGTCCGGCCACGATCCGCTTCAGCCAGCAAGACAAGTGTCAGGATGATACTTTCTTATCCTCGATGACATTTTATTTTTCTTTGACAGCTAGACCGGAATAAGAACGCAGCCTGCGCGCCATAGATCCTTGAGTTCATCCCTGACGAGCGTAGTCTTCGATCCGTATCCGTAGGCGCTGGATAGCAGCGCGTATCCAGAGCCGTCTCTTTCAAGGTAGCCGCAGATGGTTTCCAACCCTCTGCGAAGCACGTAGATG
>Ga0182014_10005958_pt1 | contig 13367 bp, 10 predicted proteins | sample 612S2DmetaG_FD_120489 | JGI IMG/M metagenome (GOLD analysis project Ga0182014, IMG submission 120489) | Permafrost microbial communities from Stordalen Mire, Sweden - 612S2D metaG | ecosystem: Environmental > Terrestrial > Soil > Wetlands > Permafrost | place: Sweden: Stordalen | collected... | reverse complement strand
CGATGGCACCTTCCGGGTCCAAAAGGTCAAACTTCGAAAGAACGCTCTCAACGAGCAGACCTGGGATCGCGAGAAGGCCGGTATCAGGCTTCCGAAGGACTGAGTTGGACTGGGGTCCTGCCGGGGGAGAAGGAGCGACAGGGCTGCCAGCCGCGGCGGAGTCGATAAATCACAGTGACTGCTGCACGATGAATGGGTGGAGTCGTGGAGGGCCTTTGTAGTCGAAGCTCTGGTGAAGCGATGAGAAAGTTGCTCATCACTACTGATTCCATGTCGGTGCAAACCGCCGTGCCACTGATGGCGGCGATCAATGGTCTGGTCGCTCCCAGCAGGGTGGTGGATATCGGTGGACGGATCCCGCCAAAGTCTGGCAGACGTCGTCCATCGGCAAGGGATCCTACGCTACCGGCACGTCGTCTAACGCGAAGAGTGACTTCCTACCTGCTCGGCTGTGAACTGTGATGCAGACGTGACCTTCTACCTCGACGGGTGAAAATCCCAACGAACAGTTTGGCGAAGAGAACCGAACTGGGCCGATCGGGGTAATTGGAGGCGAGGGTGCCACCTTGGTCTGGCAGATCGTACGAGCCGTCGGTGAGCGTCATGGTCGAACTCATTTCATGACCATCCAAGAGGAGCCGACTCCCACAAGACATCGGGCAACCCATATGTTAACGTGCGTTAGAAGTCATAATATGGGGGTTTCGAATTGGATTTTGTTTTCTCCGAGGAGCAGGAGATGCTCCGGCGCACTGTACGCTCATTTCTCGAGCAGAAATCATCGGAGATCGAGGTGCGACGACTGATGAATACGTCGTCCGGCTACGACGGTGTGGTTTGGTCGCAAATGGCGAATGAGTTGGGTCTACAAGGTTTGGCCATTCCCGAGGAGTTCGGGGGCTCGGGGTACTCGTTTCGTGAGTTGAGCATCGTCCTCGAGGAGATGGGGCGCGTGTTGCTCGTATCTCCTTTCTTCTCGACGGTAGTGTTGGCCGCGAATACCTTGATCCACAGCGGTGATGACGCTGCCAAGAGAGAATTGTTGCCAGGGATCGCCTCGGGTGAAACAACGGCGACGTTGGCAGTGACCGAAGCAGACGGCAGGTGGGAGGAATCAAGCATTCGGGTCAGTGCAGTGGCGCGCGGCGAGGACTACGAGTTGTCGGGCACTAAGCATCACGTGCTGGATGGACACACTGCACAACTCGTTCTCGTGGCTGCTCGTACCGACGCTGGAGTCGGCATATTCAGTGTGGTCGGTGACGCTCCCGGGCTGATGCGGACACCCTTGAGCACAATGGACCAGACTCGCAAACTCGGCCGACTTGATTTTAGTGCTACCCCTGCCCGACTGGTGGGCCAGGACGGACACGGATGGAAGACCGTCGAGCGAGTCTTGCAGTTGGCGGCGGCTGGCTTGGCGGTGGAGCAGGTCGGCGGGGCACAGAAATGCTTGGAGATCTCGGTCGACTACGCGAAGAGTCGTTTACAGTTCGGGCGGCTGATTGGTTCGTTCCAAGCGGTCAAACATAAGTGCGCTGACATGTTGGTTCAGATCGAACTGGCCAAGACGGCCGCGCAGTACGCGGCGAATTGCGCGGCCACACTCGACCCCGACCTGCCGATTGCTGCCAACATGGCCAAGTCGTACTGCTCCACCGCCTACTTCAACGTGGCAGCCGAGACCATTCAGGTCCTCGGCGGTATCGGTTTTACCTGGGAGCACCCGGCCCATCTGTATTTCAAGCGAGCGAAATCCTCTGAGTTGATGTTCGGCAACCCACATCATCACCGCAGGCAATTGCTACATCACATCGGGATCTAAACGATTAGCCGAAGCGGAGCCGGTTCGGACTTAGGAGAGAGAAACATGAACACCATGTCAGAATACGAGTACGTGAAGGTCGAAGTCGATGAGGGTGTCGCCATCGTCACTCTCAACCGTCCAGACGTCAAGAACGCCATGAACCTGAAGATGACGGGTGAGCTCAGTGACGCCATGTGGGCGCTCGACTCGGCTGACGACGTTCGTGTCATTGTTGTGACGGGCGCGGGATCGGCTTACTGCGCTGGGATCGATCTCTCCGAGGGTGCCGCTACATTCGATTCCGCCGGGCACGAGGAGCACAACCGGAGGCTTAACGTCACGGACGAGGAGATCACTGATCGGTACGCGTTTTGGCGGATGCGCACACCTACCATCGCCGCCATCAACGGCGCGGCAATTGGTGCGGGTCTGACGACGACCCTCTTGTTTGATATTCGGATCGCGGCGGAGGACGCGAAACTTCGGTTTCCGTTTGTGCAGATGAACATCATCCCCGAGGCGAACTCCACATGGATGCTGCCCCGCCTGGTGGGGGTGTCGCGAGCGCTTGAGTTGTTCCTAACTGGACGTTTCGTGTCCGGTGCCGAAGCGGCGGAGATGGGTCTTGTTTCGCGGGCCGTTCCGCGTGCGGAGGTGCTCGCGGCCGCGCTCGAATTGGCCCGTGAGATCGCCACCTACGCTGCACCGCTGGCGGCGGGCGTGACCAAGCAACTTGTTTACCAAGCGCTGGAATCCGGTGATCGGCGAGGCACCATGACAGCCGAGACTCGTCTCACTTGGTGGGCGGGGACCCAACCAGATACTGCTGAAGGGGTCAGGGCCCTAATGACGAGGGACGTGCCCCATTTCAAGCAGTCGAAGCAGACCGTGGTACCCGACGGCCTGTTTCTCGACTGACAGGGCGAAGGCGTCTCGTGGACTTCAAGGATTCAGCGAAGGAAGCGGAATTTCGGACCGAGGTTCGCGCATGGCTTGACCGACATGCCGCCGCGAAGATGGAGGCGAACCAACCGCTCTCGCCGTTCCAGGGACTTGACGACCGACCCGACGTGATCTCGGAGGCTAAGGCGTGGCAGCGCAAGTTTGCCGAGGCGGGATGGGCGGCGATCACCTGGCCCCCCGAATATGGGGGGCGCGGGACGGGCCCACTCGAGGCCATCGTCTTCGGAGAGGAACTGGCTCGCTACGACATCCCGGTGCACTACTTCACCATCGGTTTGGGGATGATCGGTCCCACGATCATCGTTCACGGTAACGAATCGCAGAAGCAGCGTTACCTCCCACCGATGCTTCGGGGAGACGAGATCTGGTGCCAACTTTGGAGCGAACCAGATGCCGGCTCCGACCTCGCCGGGCTCAGCGCACGGGCTGAGCGTCATGGTGACGTGTTCGTGATCAGCGGCCAGAAGATCTGGACTAGCGGCGCGCACTACTCTGACTTCGGCCTCGGTGTCTTCCGCACCGATCCGGACGTGCCCAAGCACCGAGGGATTTCGGCGATCGTCGTTCCCATGGCGACCCCCGGAATCACGGTCCGGCCACTGCGCCAGATCAACGGTGGAGCGCATTTCAACGAGGTGTTCTTCGACGATGTTCGTGTGCCGAGCGACAGTCTGCTCGGCGACCTGAATGACGGCTGGCGAGTCGCCCGGACCATGATGATGAATGAACGGCTTTTGGCGGGCATTTCGATCTCCGTGGGCAACGCCATGGCCTCTCTCCTCGAGCTTGCTCGCTGCACTATAAGGGATGGTGCACCGGCTGCCGAGGACCCGGTGATTCGTCAACGCATAGCGAGGGCGTACACGCTTGTTCGGCTGTTAGATCTGACGACGGCAAGGGTGCGAACTGCGTTGGCCCGGAATTCGATTCCGGGGCCGGAGGTCTCCATCCTCAAACTGTTCGCCGCACTGGTGGGCACGGAGTTTGCCGAGACCGGCATGGCGGTGCTGGGCGCCGCCGGCGGTCTCTGGGGTGACAGTGCACCCGAACATGGACGGTGGGCTTGCGCGCTCGTAGAGAGTTTCATGATGCACATAGCCGGAGGTACCGACGAGATCCAGCGCAACATCATTGGTGAGATCGTCCTGGGCCTTCCTCGTGATCTCAACCCCGACCGGGATGTTCCGTTTCGTGATCTCCGAACTAGCACTGCCGCAGATAAGCCTTAGAAGCACCTAATACCTGAACCGGAGGGAGAGACTATGCAGCTCGCCATCGCATTGCCCTATGCGGAAGGAGCCATGTCGGCCGAGGAAGTTGCCGAGTTCAGTGGGGCGGCCGATGAACTCGGTTATCACTCGATCTGGGTGGCCGAGGCGTGGAGCTTCGACGCATTCATGGTGCTAACCGCGCTTATCCCTAATACCAAGCGAATCGGGTTGGGGACATCCATTATCAACGTGTACTCGCGCACGCCGGCGTTGATCGGTCAGTCGGTCGCGACCCTCGACACGCTGTCGGGGGGCCGGGCTATTCTCGGACTCGGCGCGTCGGGACCCCAGTTGATTGAGGGCTGGCACGGTGTGCCCTACGAGAAGCCACTTCGTCGCACTCGTGAAACCATCGAGATCGTGCGCACGATTCTCAGGCGTGAACGTCTGGACTATGACGGTGAGATCTTCCAGTTGCACATGGGATTGAAACTCATCAACCACCCGGTGCGCGCCGCCGTTCCGATCGTCGTCGCCGCGCTCGGTCCAAAGAACGTCGAACTGGCAGCTGAGATCGCTGACGGTTGGATTCCGACGCTCTACTCGCCGTCTAAGGGACCCGAGGTGTTCCGAGCCGCCCTTGAGGCCGGGAAGGCCAAACGGTCGGCGACGCTGGCCCCACTCCAGATCTACGGGACGGTCGCGGTCGCCATCACCGACCAGCCCGAAGCGGCTCGGACCATGACTAAGCACACGCTGGCTTTGTACATCGGTGGGATGGGATCACGAGAGCAGAATTTCTACAATCGACTCGTTCAGCGATACGGCTACGTGGACGAAGCCCGAGCGATCCAGGACCTCTACTTGGCCGGCAAGCGACAGGAGGCGGCCGAAGCAGTACCGGACGCTCTGGTCGAGGATCTGACGGCCATCGGATCCGAGAGTTACGTCAAGGAAAAGCTGGCTCAGTTCGCCGAGGCGGGAGTCGACGTGCTGATGATTTCGCTCTTGGCTACGGAACACGCCGGGAGAATGGCCGACCTCGAGGCGCTCGCCTAGTACACGTTCGAGTCGGACGTGTACGGAATCAGTTACGCGGTATCTCGGACCAAGGTAGGACCCGGTCGTCCCGAGGTTCGCCCGGAAGTCCGAGGACCCGCTCGCCCAGCACGTTCTTGGCGATGGCGGAGGTTCCACCGCCAATTGTGCCGCCCAGCGTCGTGAGCCAAGCCTTGACTACGTCAAATCCGTCGCCCTCGCCAAGGGTGGATTCGCCCATTATCGTTGGCCGGACCATCTCGTAGCCAGAGATGAGTAGACCGTCTTGGCCGAGGAGATCGATGCACAACCCCCACGTTTCATGTACGGCCCAGGTGTACGCCAACTTGATCACCGAACCTTCCGGGCCCGGCACGCCACGGTCGCGCATCTCCTGGGCCCGTAGGGTTGTCAGGCGCACAAGATCGTTCTCGATCCACCGTAGGGCCAGTTCGTCTCTAAAGACGTCGTCGGTTGCGTTGCGCTGTTGCAGTAGCCGGACCGCGTGGCCGATGGCGCCCGAACCGCGAGGTGCTTTGGCGAGATGGCCGAACGCGACGCGCTCGTTCATCAGCGTGGTCAACGCCACTCGCCAGCCTTCGCCCACGTCGCCGACACGGAGTGTGTCGGGAGTGCGAGCGTCGGTGAGGTACACCTCGTTGAACTCGGCCTCGCCGTTGATCTGACGAAGCGGGCGAACTTCCACACCCGGTTGATGCATGTCGATCAGGAAGTAGGTCAGCCCCTTATGCTTCGGCTGCTGCGGGTCAGTCCGGGCGAGGATCATGGCCCAATCGGCGACGTGCGCGAGGGTCGTCCAGACCTTCTGCCCGTTGAACACCCATTCGTCGCCATCCCGCACGGCCCTGGTGGCCAGTGAGCCGAGGTCTGAACCCGCTCCGGGTTCAGAGAAGAGTTGACACCAGATCTCCTCGCAGGCGAAGCCGGGCCGGAGGAACCGGTCCTGTTGCTCGTTTGTTCCTTTCGCGACGAGGGTTGGTCCAGCCATGCCGACCAGCATGAAGTTGACGCTGACGTTGCTGGGTGCACCCGCCTCGGCAAGGCGGTCGTCGACAAACTCTTGTACCTTGAGGTCGAGTCCCAAGCCGCCTCGTCCCTGTGGGAACTGGACCCACGCCAGACCCATGTCGAACTGGGTACTCCAGAACTCCTTAGGAGGTGTGGACGCAGGCGGGCACTCCGTCAGGAGGCGTTCGATCAACTGGTTGACCCGTTCGACCTCAGGTGAACTCGCAGACATTTCGAACTCCTAGGCAAGTGAGTAGTGGAAGATCTTCATTACGTTCCCGCACAGTACCAGTTGGAGTTCATCCTCGTCCAAGTAGGCAAGGAAGTCCCAACGTGAAGGGTCGGCCTCGGAGAATGCAAGCGCCTGTGCTCCCTTGGCCGCTACTCGGTCGAGCCCTCGTTGGGCTCTCGATCTTGTGACGGTGGCTCTGTTGGCCGAATGGCCGGATCCCCGTGAACTGAGCCACTTGGCTTAGGAAACTTGCGCTAGGGGCCCGCGGCAGCGGAGCGAATGGTCGATCGGGGTCGACGACGATGTGGCGGCTGACCATCTGTTCCATTGAACCGTCGAGGTCACGTGCCACGCCAAGACGGCGGCCGCTTCTCCACAAAAGCACGCGCTCCTTCAATAGAGTCGTTGCTGGCAGCGACGCGCATCGCAATCTTCGTCTCCAGCGCGTACGCAGCCTGCATGCTCGGTGCCGCCAGATTCTGCAACGCACTCTCCTTCGTGGCCTGGATGGATAGCGGCGCGTTCCGTGCGATGCGTCCGGCCCACTCAAGCGCGCTCTCCATTAGCTGTTCCTCGGAAACAATCTTATTTAGCAGCCCCAATTGCAGGGCGCGCTTCGCGGACACCGCTTCACCCGTGAGCAAGAACTCCATGGCGGCTGGCCACGTGAGCTGCCGAGGCAGTCTGACAGTGGAGCCACCACCCGCAATGAGGCCCCGTCGTGGTTCAGTGAGGCCGAAGCGAGCGTGCTTCGTCGCTAGCCGAATATCCGTTCCGGCGAGCAACTCGAATCCGCCGGCGACGCACGGCCCGTTGACGGCCGCGATGATCGGCTTATGAAGTTCGAGACCCTTGAGCAACCAGTCAAAGAGGACACCATCTGGCTGACCATCGATGTTCACGCCCACGGCTGACAGCGCATCCTGGGCATTGAGATGGCCGGAGGGAAAGAACGACGCCAGATCGGCGCCCGCACAGAATGCGCGTCCCACTCCCGTAATGACGGCGACCCAATCGTTTGGATCAGCGGCGAAGCGCCGCCAAGCATCTCCAAGTTGACGCATGTGATCCAGATCCAAGGCGTTGCGCCGCTCAGGTCGGTCGATGGTGATCACCACAACGTGGCCACTGACTTGTTCGTACCGGATCGTCATTGGTCCACAAGTATGCCACGTACTGATACGTGGTGAAGCCAGCCACTGCCCACTTATTGGTCAATTCAGTTGATGCAGTCTTCTAGGAAAGATCATTCAACGCGCCCTTTGATAACAACTTGTCCGGCAGCTTCGAGGAGGGTGCCAGGGCGTTGTGCAGTTTGTCATCCGTTGTTAACATCGCAGTCAAGAACAGTCAAGTACCGATGCCTGGGAGGTGCCGTGCAAAGCACACATGAGGACGTCGCGGTCGAGGCGCTCCGGCATATGATTCGCAACGCTTGCGTCAACGACGGGTCACCCGACTCGGGCTTCGAGGCCCGCAACGTCGATGTCGTGCGGGCGCTGGTCGAAGGTCCCGGCATCGAAGTCGAGACCTACGAGTCGCGGCCGGGTCGAAACAACCTGGTGGCCCGCATCGCTGGTAACGAGCCGACTGCGCCGTCGATGTGCTGGCTCGCGCATACCGACGTCGTGCCGGTCAATCCCGATGGTTGGGATCACGACCCCTTCGGGGGCGAGATCATCGATGGAGAAGTTTGGGGACGGGGCGCCATCGACATGCTTAATATGACCAGTTCGATGGCCGTGGCGATGAGAAGGCTTGCCGATTCAAACTTTCGGCCGACCGGCGATCTGATCTTCGCGGCAGTGGCCGACGAGGAAGCCGGTGGTACCTGGGGAGCGAAGTTCCTGGTTGACCAGCACGGCGACGCGATCCGCTCAGACTATGTCATTACCGAGTCCGGAGGGTTCCCGATGTCGACGCCGTCAGGTACCGCGCTGCCGGTGCTAATCGCTGAACGCGGACTGGTCTGGCCTACCATCACGGTCCGGGGCAAGCCCGGACATGGATCGCTGCCCTACGGCACCGACAACGCCCTCGTGAAAGCCGCCGAAATCGTGCGTCGCCTCGCCGAATTCCGTACGCCCGTGCGAGTCACCAAGGTCTGGCAAGACTTCATCGCCGGGCTGGGGATGCCCGAACCCGTCCTGGGGATGCTCACGAACGCCGACTTCGTGGATGGCGCCCTCGGCACGCTGCCGCCGGGTTTAGCGAAACTTGCCTACTCCAGCACCCGTACGACGATCGCGGCCACCGGTATCGACGGTGGGACTAAGACCAACGTCATACCCGACTCGGTGAAGATCAGTCTCGACGTGCGGATGCTGCCCGGCGATTCCACCGCAGAAGTCAAGATGATGCTGCGCGACGCGATCGGCGACCTGCTGCCTGACGTGACAATTGACATCGTCGATGCGGTGGAGCCGACCGAGTCACCGATGGACACGCCGCTGTGGGAGAGCCTCGGCCGAGTGGCTACCGGCTATTACGCCGATAGCCACCTCATTCCCATGCTCATGGTCGGAGGCACCGACAATAGGTGGATGCGACCTACAGGGGCGGTCGGCTACGGCTTCGGCCTCTTCAGTCGTAAACTATCCCTGGAGGACTTAGCCACGATGGGACACGGCGACAACGAGCGCATCGACGTCGAGTCGATGCATATGATCACCGCAATGTGGGAATCACTCGCGCGCGACTTCCTCGGCTAGAACCTTATCCAAGTGGTTGCCTTTGGTTGACCAGTGGTGTCGCAAAGAAGTCCGTCGAACCTGGTTCTTTCGCCGGTCCGCTTCGCAACGTGAATCCAAGTGAAAGTTCTCGTCGTTCCGACGACACCAATCCTAATCCTGAATGTTCACGAGCTCACGTGAACTGACCGGTCCGCGCGGGCGTCGCAGCTCAAGTCGCGCTCAACGCAGTGGGGAGTCTCGCCGAGACTTTGATCAAACTGATCCACGAATACGAAAGGGTGGCGTGAGAATTTCGCGCAGCGCTCTTAGTCACTAAGGGATCCAGCGACAACTCAGTTGCGCAACTCCGCCGTCGGCGGGCGTAATCCTGACCAGGGGTGAGCGGCCTCGATCTGGCCAGAAATCTGGAGCAGCGTTAGTTCGTCAGTTGGACGGCCGATGAGCTGTACCGCGACCGGCAATTGGCGGTGGTCCACGCCCCAGGGGATCGAGACGGCCGGTTGGCCGGTGGTGTTCCACAGCCCGGTGAAGGGCGAGTAGGACCATAGCTGCATGACACTGTCCATATTGAGGTCAGCGAACTCACCGACCATGGGCGGAGGTTGCGCGACGGTCGGAGTGAGCAAAAGGTCGTACCGCTCGAAGAACTGCACCACGTGCCGACAGGCCCGGATGACCCGCTCCTGGGCCGCCATCACCTGCGTCCCGCTGGCTTGTCGGCCGAGCTCGATCAAGCTTCGGCTCCAAGGGGTCAGCGATTCCTCTGGCGGAAGATCATCGCGAGCGGCCAACGGCACTGCCATGAGCATGGCGAGGTCTGGAATCATCGTGTCGTCGCCACTCACGAAGCCGGGAAGATCCACTTCTTCCACCATGTGGCCAAGTCCTTCGAGCACCTGTGCTGCATCGGCAACGGCGTCCCCCCACGCCTTGTCGACAGCGATGGCGGGATCAGCGGCGTGTGCGTTGTAGCCGATTCGCAGCCGACCCGGCGACCGTGTCCATCCGTCACCGAACGCTGAGGACGGCGGCGGCGCCCAGAAGGCGTCTCCAATCGTCGGTCCGGCCATCACATCAAGAAGGGCGGCAGCGTCGCCAACCGAACGAGAGATCGGTCCGTTGACCGAAAAGAACTGCTGCGACCGAGGCGCATCCGATATCCGTCCTCGGGTTGGCTTGAGCCCGAATGCTCCGCACCAGGCTGACGGAGTGCGGATCGAGCCGCCGCCATCCGACCCGTGCGAGAGCGGGCACAACCCCGCGACCAAAGCGGCCGCCGCTCCGCCGGACGATCCGCCACATGACCGTTCGGGATTCCACGGATTGCGGCCGGGTGGGTAACCCGGAGGCTCGCTCACGTTGATCGGACCAAGTTCAGGTGTCACCGTCTTGCCCAGAATGATGAACCCGGCGCGGCGGATCCTGGCGACCACCTCATCATCGACGTCCGGGACGCGATCGGACCAGGCGGCGCACCCATAGGTGGTCCGGATGCCGGCCGTGGCCGCCAGGTCCTTGATCGAGATGGGCACGCCGTGGAACGGAGGAAGATCACCTCCCTGGGCGATAGTGGCCTCGGCGCGACGGGCACTCGCCCGCGCCTGTTCGGCCGCGACGGTGACATAGGCGTTGATTACCGGGTTGATCGCCTCGATGCGGTCCAGATAGAGATCGACCAGTTCGACGGGCGATACTTCCTTACGCCGGACGAGATCGGCCTGCTCAGTGGCAGCGGCAAAGGCGAGTTCAGCGTCGGGCACGCGACTTGTGCTCATCGAGTCAACACTGTACACGCACCCACACCGGGTGCACCATATACCTGCGTGAAGCCGACGCGTGGCTCGCCGGGCACTTGACGCTCACCGGCGTCGCCGCGAAGCTGCAGCACCGTCTCGTAGATCTGGCGCATCCCCGACGCACCAATCGGCTCGCCGTTGGCCAGCAGACCACCGTCAGTGTTGATCGGCAAGCGGCCATTGATCTCAGTCGCTCCACTTTCGATCCATTCCTCCTGCTCGCCGTCGGCGCACAAGCCAGTCTCGGCCATGTGCATGATCTCAGCGCCGGCCTCGCTGTCTTGGATCTGCGCCACGTCGACGTCCTGCGGACCTATTCCCGCTTGCTCGAAGCAGGCGCGAGCAGCATCGACGGTGGGGCTGGTCGTTGACTCGATAGGTAGCCACGGCGACATGACTTCGAAGGAGCCGTACCGACGAGTGCGAAGGGTCGCCGCACGCAGGAAGACCGGGCGCTCCGTGTACCGATGGGCAAGGTCGGCCCGGCACAAGACCACCGCCGCGGCCCCCTCTCCCGGTGAACAAAGCATGTACTGGGTTAAGGGATAGTTGAGCAACCGCGATCCGAGGATTTCTTCCTCGTCCAGCGGCTTGCGCCGCCACGCGTTGGGGTTCAGCGCGCCGTTGCGAAACGCCTTGGCGGCCACCTTGGCCAAGGTGCGCTGGCTGATGTCGTACTCTTGCATGTACCGGTTGATCTTCATGGCGAAGAACTGCGTCGTTACCATGAAGCCGATGTCGCCGTACCACTGGCCAATACCGATTTGGGACGGGTCTGCATTGAACATGCCGCGCGGATGTTTGTCGAATCCCACCGCCAGCGCCACGTCGAACTGCCCAGAGGTAATCGCCATGGCCGCCATGGACACCGCCGTGCCCGCAGTGGCGCAGCCGTTCATGACGTTGATGAATGGCAGTCCCGTCATGCCGAGTTGGCTCACGAGGCTGTCCGCCGAACTGCCCTCACCGCCAGGCAAGGTTCCCGCTACGCTTCCACCGAATGCCACCTGGATGTCCGACCAGGCCACCCCGGCATCACGCAATGCCTGGCGGACTGCGAAAGCGCCCATGTCTGACCCTAATACGCCGTCGTGGCGACCGAATGGGTGGATGCCGATTCCGACGATGGCAACGTCCATGTTTAGCTCCTTTGTCAATGCTTTATATGAGCCAATCAGGCCACGGGCCGAAAGGCGAAGATCATGATCTCGGTATCGCCGTCTCGGCGGAATGGTACGATGGCGATTTCCATTTCTAAGCCGAGCCGGAGCTGTTCGAACTCTACGTCGACCAGTCGCGTTTCCACCTTCAGTTGCCCAGGGAGTTCCACGTAACCGAGCAAGAAGGGTTCAAAGGATTCCTCGGTTTCAGGGCCCGTGAACGGCGGGGTCTTTGGCCGGAACTCCTGGGTGGTCCACGTCCACAGTGTCCCTCGAGATGAGAGCAACGCATCTTCGGTGTCCGTGCCCGAGCACCGCGGGCAGCCTTCCTGCCGCGGGAAGGTGTGAGCACCGCAACTCGTGCAACGGCTGCCGATCAGCTGAGGCTGCTTGGCTGGCCACGTGAATAGCCCCTCTTCGATCGGAATCTGCTCTAAAGCGGACATTGAGCCTCTTCTCCGTCAGACGCGCCACGTCGCCGTTCGCAAGCAACAGTAAACCATGATTATCACATCACGCCAAAGCACTCATAGGAACAGGAACGGGGGAAACCTCGCCTCTGCAGTTCGCCGCACCCAACTAAATGGTTAATCGCCATTAAATATGGCGCCTCGCCGTTCCGCGAAGGCGCGAATGCCTTCCAACCCGTCGGCGGCGCGAGCCCGCTCCCCGATGGTGGCCGTCTCTGCGCTCAGGTGGGCTTGAAGGGTATTACCTAGCGCCGAGCGCAGCAGTCGCGCCGACGCCCCGTAGGCTGCCGTCGGTCCCGCGGCTAACTGTTCGACGATCGCCTCGGCATCCGCCAGCACTTGGTCATCGGCTACCAAGCGGCTGATCACGCCCCACGCCAATGCTTCGTCGGCTGACAGGACGCGATTAGTGAGCGTGAGATCAAGTGCTCGGCGCAGACCGACGTGCCGGGGCAGATACCAACTCGAAGAGCCGTCTGGCGTCAGGCCGAGTCGGGTGTAGGCCATGACAAAGGTGGCAGACTCTCCCGCGACGACGATGTCGGCGGCGCACACCAACCCCAAGCCGGCACCGGCTACTGCGCCCTCTACGGCGATCACGATCGGCGCGTCCATCTCGACAAATGTCGCGATCCCTGCATGAAGATGATGAGTGACCTCTTCGAGATGCGCCCCGAGATCCGATTGGCCTGCAAAGCTCTTTAGATCGCCACCGCCGCAGAACTGGCGGCCAATAGCGGTAACCAGGACTACTCGGGCTCGACCAACGACACAGGCTTCCGCCGCAGCCTCAAATTCTTTGGCAAAGACGAGGTCAACGGTGTTGGCCGCGTCGGGACGAATCAAACAGATCCGGGCCACCCCCTCGTCAATAGAGATATTGAGCCGTCGGTCGGTCATTGACTGGTGACGACCCGTTTGAACGAGCGCACAGTTGCAGTTCCAAGTCGCTTCTCGGTGTCGACTCT
>Ga0182014_10005957_pt1 | contig 13367 bp, 8 predicted proteins | sample 612S2DmetaG_FD_120489 | JGI IMG/M metagenome (GOLD analysis project Ga0182014, IMG submission 120489) | Permafrost microbial communities from Stordalen Mire, Sweden - 612S2D metaG | ecosystem: Environmental > Terrestrial > Soil > Wetlands > Permafrost | place: Sweden: Stordalen | collected... | reverse complement strand
CGCTTTCGGGGCTGGAGCAATCAGCAACGAATTTACTAGTTCAATTCTAATCTCAAGTTGTTGCAACCAGGCAATTACACTGGTTGACCCTGTGACCGGGGTTTTGAGTGTAAACGCGATTTTTCACCAACCGTGAGTGACGCGGTTTAGAATTGAGAATCTTCAGAAGGACTCCGAAGACCAGTAGAGTGTAGGGGGCACGATGACTGCAGACGCGAACCTTAGCTCTCGGCTATCGAGCCGCCCGCTCATCGCCCCAGCGTGGCATACGATTGTGTTTATCGCTATTTTTGTCGGGTTGTCCGTCGCTGGCGGTTTCTTTCAGCACGCCGTAAAACAGCACCCGCAGGCGACAGTGCCGAGCGGCAACGCCCTGCCCCGTTACATTTCGGTGATCGTCTTTGAATGGCTATTGGTGCTCTATGTCCGCATGGGCGTGCACAAGCGCGGTGTGCGTTTGCGTGATATTGTTGGCGGCCGATGGGCAACGCCGCAAGCGGTACTGAAGGACATAGCTCTAGGCGCAGGACTCTGGGCGCTGTGGATCGGGTTGATGAATCCTCACATCTTAGGCGGCGGAACAAATGCGGCGCAGGGACTTCTTCCCCAAGGCATTCTCGAGAGCCTCGCATGGATACCTGTTGCACTCTCAGCTGGATTTTGTGAGGAACTTGCATTTCGCGGCTATCTTCAGAAGCAGTTTCAGGCGATCACAGGCAGCGCTGGATGGGCCGTCATTATGCAGGCGGTTGTATTCGGTATTGGCCATCTCTACGAAGGGGTGGGCCCGGTAGGGAGAATCATCCTGTACGGCCTCCTGTTCGGGCTACTCGCTGTTTGGCGCAAGAGCCTGAGGCCCGGAATGATAGCGCACGCGTGGTCCGATATTTTTGGGGTAGTTATTTTCCGCGGAATGTAGATCAAACGGGGCCGCCTGGTTCACACTTGCTACGCTACGAGGACGCGGTTTTGGGTCGTAAGTGTTGCTACCAGGCGATTACACGCATTGAGAATTGGCCGATTCGCTTCAATGATTGTAATTAATGGTGAATTTACAAAACAACGAGGAACAGACGGAGCAACGGTCAAGACTCGCCCAGCGCTGACGAAACCAGTTTTCTTGCCCAAACTCAATTTGCCATCCAGCAAAGCAATTGAACCGGGACTTGAGCGGGGGTGCATGGCCTTTCGTTCACAGCTCGTGATCTTGCGAGGGCAGCAACAGGCTGCGAACATCAAGAGAGAGCGAAGCCATGAAGATCCTGCTCGTAGAAGACTCAGTCATCGAAAGACACCAGATCGGCAGGCACTTGAGCGAGTGGGGACTCGACTACGTCGCTGTCGGAAACGGCTCGGAAGCGGTCGAACGGCTGGAAGCTCCTGACGCGCCCAATCTGGTTCTGCTCGACTGGCTGCTTCCCGGCCTTGATGGCATCGATGTATGCCGCCAGATCAGAAAACTTGCGAAGAATGGAGCGTACACCTACACCGTGATGCTCACGGCAAAAAACCGGAAGCAGGACCTGCTCATGGCTATGGAGGCTGGCGCTGACGACTACTTGGCCAAGCCGGTTGATCCTTCGGAGCTGCGGGCCCGAATCCTGGCAGGCAAGAGAATACTGGAACTCCAGCAGTGCCTGCGGTTCGCTGCGACTCACGATTTTCTAACTAATCTGCTAAACCGCTCCGAGATACTCGCTGTCTTACAAAGAGAATTCTCACGCAGTGAACGGGAAGGCAAGCCTGCAACAGTCATTCTGGCTGACATTGATCACTTCAAACGCATCAACGATTCTTTGGGTCACGCTGCCGGCGACGAAGTTCTGAAAGAAGTGGGACGGAGACTGGCCTCGGACTTGAGACCTTATGACGTTGTGGGACGTTATGGCGGCGAGGAATTTCTTCTCATCCTGCCGGGTTGTGACTTGGCGACAGGTCGGAGGCGCGCCGATGAGATTCGTGGCTTGGTTGGGAAAGATTCCTTCCTCACGCCCTCCGGGACAGCGTCAGCCACGATCAGCATGGGGGTTACGGTCACGTCGTTCAGTCCGCAGCGCTCGGTGACAGAGATCCTTCATCAGTCCGATACCGCGTTGTACGAAGCCAAAAAAAACGGAAGAAATCGGGTGGAAGTCTTTTCTGCGGCCATTCAGGCCTTCGATCAGCCTAAAGCAAAATCGGCAAGCAAAGGCAAGGCTTGATCGCGCAATCCAGCGTGGCCAACTTTTGCAGAGCGAGATGCCTTCCGCGCGCGCCCTTGCCCAAAATACTTCCATCCTAGAAAGAAGCGAAAAGCAGAGTACGCGAAGTCGCAGTGGCCGGAAAAGGTCCTTCATTGTCTCTTACTGTTGAGCGATGGTTGTTGTAACCAGGCGTGGGTGTTGAAAAAGTCACTGTGATTAGCAGGGTGAATGGGAACAAAAGCGTGGTAAAAGAAGGTTGCCATGCTTTGCTGGATCACCATTCGCGGAGGCGTGCTAATCATGATGGGGCAACACGATCGTTCCGAAGCGTTGTTTTACTACTTCCGCCTGGAAGATCAGGTTCCTGAGACTCACCTGCTACGGCTGATCGAAAAGCACATCAGCTTGGCCTTTGTGCGCGAAAAGCTGAAAGCGAGTTATAGCGAGACTGGCCGTCCGTCGATCGATCCTGAGCTTCTGCTGCGCATCCTGTTGATCGGATATCTCTACGGCATCACCAGTGAGCGCAAGCTGGTGGAGGAACTGCGCATGCATCTGGCGTGGCGCTGGTTTACGGGACTGGGGTTCGACCAGGAGATTCCGCACCACTCCACGTTCTCCAAGAACCGGCACGGAAGGTTCCAGGAGTCGAAGCTGTTCGAGCAACTGTTTGAGGAGATCGTGGCACGCTGTCTGGAAGCGGGACTGGTGCAAGGAGAAAACCTTTCGGTGGATGGCAGTTTCGTCGAGGCCAATGCCAACAAGGGAAGCCGAATCCCACGCGAGCAGTTAGCGGAGGCGGCGCAAGTGAACCAAACCGTGCGCCAGTATCTGGTGGAACTGGAGCAGCAGAACCCGACCGAAGAGCCGGTGCATCAGCAGGAGCTGGTGTCAACCACCGATCCGGATGCAACCTACGCGACCAAGGGAGGAACTCCGGCGCGGCTGGGTTACTACGACAATTACCTGATCGACAATCAGAGTTGTGTGATTGTGGGAGTGCAAGCGACGGCGGCACGCATGAGCCAGGAAACGGTGGCCGCGAAAGATATGATCGCTCGCTTTGCCGAACAGCAAGGACGAGAGCCCGCGTCGGTGGCTGCCGATGCCACGTACGGCAATGGCGAGTTTCTGCAATGGCTCATGGAGCGGGGCATCACACCGTATATGCGCACTCGCGACATTGCTCTGCGCAAGAACAACCCGCTCTACGGTCCCGACCGCTTCACCTATCTTCCCGAAACCAACCGCTACCTCTGTCCTGCTGGCCAAGCACTCAACTTCGTCGGTTTGAATGTGAGGAATCGAACCCACGCCTACATCGGAAGCCGCAAGCGTTGCGGTGCGTGTTCGCAAAAGGCGCAATGCACCACGGGCCAGTACAAGTATCTCGCCATCCACATCCATGAGCCGGCCCGGCAACGCGCGCGGGACCTGGTCAATACTCCAGCCTTTGTCCAGGCGCAAAGACAAAGAAGAAAGGTGGAGGCGCTGTTCGCGGAACTCAAGAATCAGATCGGACTTCGTCGTTTGCGTCTGCGGAGATTAAAGTTTGTTCGGGAGCAGTTCTTCCTGGCGGCGGCTGCGCAAAACATCAAGCGATTGGTCCGCTTCCTCAGCCAAGGGCCGCAGCCACCGCTCCCGGCAACAACTTAGTTCCCAGAACAGCAAGAAACTCTTCCTCGCTGTGGTACTCACACCCACTAACTTCCGATTTCACGCAGCCCTTTTTCAACACCCACGCCTGTTTTCATCAACCATGCGCAGAATACGCGAAAACAGGAGTCGCCCGTGGCTAAGTCAGGTGACCCCGCCCTTCGCTATTACTGATGAACGACAGTTCCCTCCGCCTTAACCGTGCGAACTGCGGAGCTATTTCGGCGGCTCGGGAACCGCGACGTGTTGCTGCGGCACGGGCCGGCTCGTGCGCGGCTGCGCTGGCACAGGGGGCTGCTGCAAAAGCTTGGGCGGCTCCAGCTTCGGCGGCTCGGGAACCGCGGCATGCTCCGGAGGCTTAGGCGGATGTTGCAGCCGCGGTGTGTTGGACGGGCGCGTCGCAATGAACTGTCGGATTGCTTCCGCAGTTTCATGGTCGGCGTGCTGGTCCTCCAACCGCAAGCTTTCCAGACCTCTCCGCTTGGCAACGATGCGATAGTCGAAGGCCACATTGGAAGTTCCACCGCCCTGTTCACGCACCTCAAAGGACGTTGCCGTCTTCTGGCTGACATACAACCCCTTGGAGTCGCCGTTGGGCGTGAGGAATACGTGATACGCAGTGCTGGTGTTTACGGTATGAGCGAAGGTGGCTTCGAGCTTGATAGTGGCAACGCCGTCCTTCAATTGGCCGGAGCCGAAATCTTCAAACCAGTTCTCCGGGCTCTGCATCGCGTAGAGTGAGACGACGCGCTCGTCAGGCAGCGCCACCGCGCCTGTAAGGCTTCCCGTGTAGCCTAAATTTCCGTCGGCGAAGACGGCGTAATAGCCTCCAGAGCCGAACATGCCGATGTTACTTGAGTAGCCGTACACGCCGTAGCTTGTAGTGCCGCTTCCGTTGCCGGACACGCCGTAGTAGCCTCCAGAGCCGTACACGCCGTAGCTCGTAGTGCCGGTTCCGTTGCCGTACAAGCCGTAGGCGCTTCCGGTGCCATACACGCCGTAGCTCTCAGTGCCGGTTCCGTCGCCGTACACGCCGTAGCTTCCGGAGCCGTACACGCCGTAGGAGGTTGCATTTGTGGCGGTGCCGTACAAGCCGTAGCCGGTTCCGGCGCCGGAGACCCCCGTGTAGCCGCCGATCACGGTCAGTGCGGTGCTGTTCGTTGCCGAGATGGCCACGTTGTTGTTAATGTATTGCTTCCCCATGAACGTGTTGGTCGCCGCGAGCTGTGGAACCTTGGTGGTGTCGAGATTGAGCGTCAGCACGCCGCCCGTGCCGCCGCCGGTTAGGTCAGTGCCGGCTACCACGCCGGTGACCACCTTTGTGGTATCCACGTTCAAAGTGACATTGCCGCCCGTGCCTCCTCCAGTCAGGTCGGTACCCGCCGTCACTCCCGTGATCGTGCCGGCTCCGGGGAAGGTTTGGCCGGAAGCAAAGTTCACCAGGCCGGTGAAGTTGCCCGTTCCATGCACGTCGAGCGCGTATTGCGGAGCCGTGGTGCCGATGCCGACGCTGGTGTTGGCAGTCGCGCCGTTTACTCCGTTGATACTGCCCAGCACCAGGGCATTGCTTTCCGTTACGTCGGAGTTGGCACCGATAGCAGTCGCGTTGGTCAAGGTGGTGTAGGTCTGGTCGTAGGCTGCCTCGTAGCCCAGGGCTGTGTTGTAGCTGCCCGTCGTGTTGTAGTAGAGCGCCTGGTAGCCGCTGGCGGTGTTGTTGCTGCCGGTGGTGGTGGAGAAGAGCGCCGAATTGCCAGTGGCCGTGTTCTGGGAAGCGTTGGTGGCGAGCTTCAGGGCATATCCTCCGACGGCCGTATTGGACGCGCCTATCGTGTTCATGAAAAGTGTGTGCCCGCCCAGCGCGATGTTCCCGCTGCCGGTGGTGTTGCTATAAAGTGCCTGCGTGCCATAGGCGGTGTTGCCTTGTCCGGCCGTGTCGGAAAAAAGCGCCTGATATCCGCCAGCCGTATTGGCGATGCCCGTAGGCGGGATGTTCGGACTCCCCGCAAATCCTAAGAATGCGTTGTAGTTTGCGAAAGAGCCGGAGTCGAAGACGTTGCCGGCCAGATTGAAGCTAGTTTGAGCATTGATGGCTCCGGCGCTGAAGTTGCCGTTACTGTCGCGCTTTATGATGGCGTTCGGCGTGTTGTTGAAGTCGGGAGCCACGAGCCATCCCAGACCCAACGTGCCGCTGGTCGTCACCGGCGAGCCGGTCACGATGAAATCGGTCGAAGGCGCGGTGAAGCCGACGCTGGTTACGGTCCCACCTCCGCCGAGATTCGCGCATACCCATGCCGTGCCGTTCCACTGCAACACTTGATTGGTCGCACACGCATTGGTGAGGCTCAGATTGAGCGTGCCGCTGGTGCCGCCACCTTGCAGGCCGCTGCCGCTCGCGGTGGTTATGCCCGTGATCGTGCCGCCGCTGGCATACACAATATCCAACTCGGGCGGGTGGCTGGTCGCCGTGTTCTCCTTGCTATCAAAAGTCGCGACCAACGGACTGTTCGCCACCAGCGCGATGCCATCGTTCGGCTGCGTGCCGTTCAACCATTCGACCAGGGCCGGCGTGATGTCGATCTCCACGTATGTTCCCTTGTTCGTCGTGGCGAGCGGGACGCTGGGGGCAATCGTTGTTCCAAGCGCAGGCTCGTTGCTGTAGTCGATCGTCTTCTCTGTCCAGGCGCCGTTGACCAGATCAACGTTAAAGCTGCCGGCCTTGGTGCAGGCGTTGACATACAGTTTCAGCGTGGCCTTGGCGATGGAAGCGCCGGTATAGCCGGCGGGCACCGCGGTCAGGTCGAAACGAATGAAGGCGGTGTCGGCAGGGCTGCTGAGATCGAGTGTGACAGCGGTGCCATAGTTGGTGGCGGAAGCCGCCGAGTTTATGTAGGAGTCATCGGAGGGTGTGATCTGAGCATAAGTAACCGCTGCCATGAACAACAGGAGCATGAGCACTACTGCTCGGCGGGACAGAGAGACGAAAGAAATAGAAGCGCGCATAAATATCTCCTTGTTACATGCAAATCGGGGGAAAGCCAATCGCCGGACGGCGGCCTTGAGCTTGCGGGCCGAGAGTTCGGCCGAACAGGACAGCCTGGGGGGAACAAGCTGGCTGGGCGTTAGCTTAAATGGAAATTTATGAAAAGGTCAGTGACGGAGTTCACATAGCGATGTGACAGAACGGGCCAGCAGCGCGGTGTTTGATGGCCCACTATGAGCGGAAGCTTCGGACCGGACATTTCGACTGAACAGGAGTCACGAGTCTCAACTGTCGCAAAATCGCGATTTCACTCAATGACCGGGGTTCTCGGCGAACAAACGGGTGGAGTCGAGAACAGGCGCAGTGGCGTTAGTCTTCCGGTGGCTCGTGACGCGGCTTTCGCCCACGTTGCCTCAGTCCGGCTTGGCATGGCTCTGTTTCCTGTTGCCGAGTAGGCCCGGGGAATTTCGCCCCGAGCCTCTCACAGATCCGTGCTTGACCGTCTCCGGTCACACGGCTCGTGCCACCCGTGGAAGGCTGGCGCCTTCCGCCAAGACCATCGGGTTCCTCCTGTTGCCAGTTGACCCATGTCGATCCCGACTCGGTGACCCGCCCCCTTCGCTCCACGAGAATTACCCCGTCTCATCGCTACTACGGAGCAGTCCGCCCCTGCTCGGCGCATCGGTACTGTCGGCCTCGCGGGGCTGCCGCTTGGGCCTTCTCCCTTAGCATCACCGACCAGGTTCTCAAGTTCCGTACGAAAGCCCGGATGAGAGTCACGCCTCCTATACACCGGACATCGCATGGCCAGTAAGTAGGTCCCTTCCATGCTGCTCCCGGAACAAGCGGGACATTCCGGTTTTGATGTCGTCTGAGTTCGATTTCGATGCGTGGTCAGAGGTTCGTTTGCACTCGTCTCTCTCATCCCTACATGACGTGATCATCGTCACGCCTTTTAACCATAACGTTCACCACCGCAGCTTTTGGCTGAAGCAGCTTATGGCAGTTTGAAGCCTCCCCCTACAGGGCGACTCCGAAGGACCCTCCTTCATCTTTCGTACAGCAGGACGATTTCTCGTCTTCTTGACACAACCCGCTCATCGAACCGAACAGGCGCGTTTCACGCATTCGGCTCTCGGAGAAAGTGTCACGAGGTCGCCCACGGAAAGCTGGTCGTCCGCGGACTAAGCTGGACGAGCCCAAGCGTGCGATGCAGGGCGGCTTCCGGATACCGTTTGGTCGCCGGCCAGCGCAGCTTGTGCTTGGCACACAGCCACCGGCGCAGCCGTCGACGAGCATGTCGGTCTATAGCTCGATAGGCATTACTGACTGGTCCCAAACAAAAGTAATTCGCCCACCCAATCATAATTCGATTGAGTGTCGTGATGACTGTTTCTTGGGCCAGAAGAGTCTTGTTCCGTCCGGTCTCTTGGCTGATCGCCTTGCAGATGCGTTGCACCCGTTTCTTCGACGGGGTCGTTCCTAAATAGGCCCGTCCCGTCTTCGGCGAGTAACATCGCCCGAACGTGTACCCTAAGAAGTCGAACTTTTCTTCCGGCAGCTTGCAGACCCGCGTCTTGGTATCGCTCACCGTCAGCTTCAGCTTCGACATCATGTTCCGCATCGTAGCTAAGGCCTCTTCGGCCTGACTGCGACAGCAGATCACCAGGTCATCGGCATAATTAACGATGTACGCTTTCAGACGCTTCTCGTGCTCCAGTTTCTTCCATCCGAGCACGAACCGGCGCATGTACAGATTACTCAGCAACGGGCTGATTGGAGAGCCTTGTGGACTCCCCCGACCTTCATCCCGGTTTCGCGTGCTTCGACGCTTGTTTCCCCGCTCATCCGTTTCCTCGACTGGAGCTTCCAGCCACATCTTGATCAGATGGAGCATGTTCCCGTCTACGACCCGGCGAGCTACCGACTTTAGAAGCTCGGAATGCGGGAGAGTGTCAAAGTAGGAACTGAGATCTGCATCTACGATTTCTCCGTGGCCAGTGTTGATCAGCTTATGGACGTGTCTTACTGCGTCCAGTGCGCTGCGGTCTTTCCGATAGGCGTACTGTTCCGGCTGCAGGTCAGCTTCGAATATGGGTTCGAGTACCAGAACTGCTGCCATTTCCGCTGCCCTGTCGCGGATAGCGGGTACTCCTAACGGCCGCTGTTTCCCATCTGGCTTCGGTATGTACACTCGCCGGACAGGAAGTGGTTGATAGGTTCGGTTCTTCAGTTCTTGCGCCAGTTCGTCCAACCATCGCTCCTTGCCGTATGCCTCGATGTCCTCGAACGTTTGGCCGTCGACTCCTGCCGCTCCGCCATTGGCTTTGCAGCATTGGTAGGCGAAAGTTAAAACGTCCTTGCGGTACACCTTGTCATACAGCGCATAGAAGCGAGAGTTGGGCGCTTCCTTCGCTTTGTCGTGCAACGCCGTCTGCAACTTCTGAACACTTTCTGGGGTTGATAGACTCATCGCCAATCCCTCCGTCTTCGTCGCTTTTTGCGTTTCCTTTCAACTGAGACCCCTTTGCTCGACCGGCATTACCCGGCTTCATCGCTCCTACGGACCTCTCCGTCACCCACAACGGCCCAGTCTGCCTCTCACGAGGTGCCAGTTGATCGCCGAGGCGATCACCGCCGGGGCTTCCCGTGATTGCTGCTACTCCCCTGTGCCTGCATGCCGTCGCCACTACCCCGGCAGGTCTGGTGGAACTCATTCGCTCGTACTGTTCCATCCGCGTCGGCCATCCCGAGCATACGGATAGGATGGCTCCTGCATTGCACGTTTCGGGGCCTGCTCAGCGTTCACTGCGCGTTACGGCCTACATGCTCGCCAAGTCACCTAAGTGACCCTCTACATCAGAGGCTCCGACGACTTCGTTTCCTCCGTCGCCGCTCTGATTGCTACCGGGTGGAGCGAACCAGTTCCCGGGCGGGACTTGCACCCGCTGAGGACTAGCGCCTTTCACGGCGCACCGCAAGCTTGTGCTAACGCCTGATAACAGAAGTTACCGAGCAACACTTCCGCGTGCTGCAAAAGAAGCCGCCCAGACATCGGGCGGCACGGTGTTGGTTTGCGATTCGTCTTACGTCTCAATCCAGCTTGAAATCATGTTGCGCTCCCAAGGGGATGCCTTGGGCATTACCGCAGGCCCAGGCGTTTGCACGCACCTCGGTTTCGATCATCCCAGTGCACTACTGCTGCATGGTTCCGGAGACGATGGTGTTTGTGTCAGTCTCGATCAGCAGGATTTCCTTTCCGACGTTGACCACGACAAAATTGAAATTCAACGTGCTAAATCCCTGAGGCGTAATCTGCGCGCTTCCGGTGCAGTCGGCATTTTCCGTGTACGTGCCTGTAATTGGAGCCGTGTCAATCGTGCCGTCCAGGCTGGAAGTCCCGCTGCCGGAGACGTTTCCCTTACCGTCCAGAATCACTTGCTCGACATAGGCCACCGGACCCACGCCAATGACGCTCCCGCTCAGATTGGCGGCAAAGGTTTGCTTCTTCCCGTTTTCCCCGCACACTGCAGCTCCCTCTGCGAGGGCAAAACCGGACATGATGCGGCCGCTATCGGTTTGGATAGCCTGCCAACCCTTATCGCTGTTGTCAAAAACAAAGTTGACGTGTCTGGTCTCGCCGTCCTGGTCACCAAAGGTCACGCTGCCGGTGCAATTTTTCGCAACCGAATACGTGCCGGTGAAAGTGACCGTCAGGGGTGTTCCGTACTCACTCTTCGTTACCGTTCCGCTGAGGTTTCCCTTGCCATCGGCAGTGGCCTGGCCGACAAGGGCCCTGGGCGTTCCGTCGCTATGGAACCCTGAGAAAATAAATCCGTACACTCCCTTGAACGTGGTGTCGGAGCAACTTGCGGCGGACGCGGAAGCGAGCCAGAATTTGCGAATCCTCGACAGGGTGACAGCGTCAGGTGTCGACCACTACTCCCCGCATCATCACGACAGAGCGTTTGCCGTCGAGCGAGTTGAAGCGGTCGAACGGATCGGCCTCAACACTCTGCGTCGGCATCTGCATCTGCCGTCAGGCACCGCAGCACACGCCCCAGAAAGCCGGGGAGTGAGGGCCTCGGGCACGCATACCATCACGGCGACGTACAACGGCAGCGCCAGTTTTGACGGCAGTTCGGCTTCGCTGACACAGACGGTGGATTAGGGATCAGGCGGACGCGCCTTTTTCTACCTGATACCAGATGAGTTTTTGGTCGGTGGTGCAGACGGTGAAATGAGTGCGGCAGGCTTACCCTTTCTTATACTCGACTTCCATTTCATGTCTTGCATGCTTCGAGAAAACGCATTTTTCAAGCCCGCACCATTCGGCATCTGGTAAGAATTCAGGAAGTGCCCTGTGTATCTCCGCTGAAAACTCTAAATCGGCACGTTTCCCGCACTCGCACTTTTTCGGAGTTTTCAAAAGGCACCTGTTTTCGCGCACAACGTTCGGGTCTTTGAAGACATAGACAATGTTGGCGAACTGGCCGCCCTTACTGTGTTGGATGAGAACACGGAGACGCTGGCCGAGGAGCCAGTCGGTGTCAAATTCGCCGTAATTCCAGACGAACCCCATGTCTTCGATGAGGCGTAGAAGTTTTGACTTGTTGTGAGCCTTGCTCGATTTGAACCGCTTGGCGTAAGTCTGGGTAAACCTCAGTGGCTTGCCGTTAACCTGCTGGTCGAGGGTTTCGAATGTCAACTTGAGTTTGTGCTCGTCCTGATACGTCCAGCGGGCGACGCCGAGGTCTTCGAAGTCAACGATCATGACCTCATGTTCGCCTTCGGTCGGCAATTGATGCATCTCTTTGATTAACTTCACTTTGTTACCTTTCAGGCCTTAATTAACTCAAGCGGAATGCTTCAAAACCGTCTCAAGACCTCCTAAAATGTCCAACTCAGTCATCTGATGTATTACTACTTACTATAATTATAATCTGATAGGTATATGCATATATGTTAGGTTGGTGTATTACTGTCATGCTGTAATTACGTCAGAGTTGGACATTTTTGTGTACTCGGTAGAATGTCCGTTCGGAGCCAATACTGGTTTGCCTGCCCCTTGCTGCCAGCGATCCAGAAGAGCCAGCCGAGTTCTCTGAAATGCGTGTTGGCGCGCCGCACCGTCTTTTCGTCGATGCTGAGTGTCCCGGCGATCTTCTCCAACCTCAAACAGAATTTGTTGCTCTGTCTCGTCAGCTGTTTGTAGTACGTCAGAATTGTCTGTTCAGATTTCGTCAGTTTCGTTGTTCCCATTGACTCCTCGTGTTGCCCAGCGGCCAGCCCGCTGCGCTGTCCGCCTGCCGTTCGGGCCGCAGGTCTCGTCATCGGCGTCGCATGGTGAGATCACTATTCCTCGCAGGAAGCCTCTGCGGTGATAAGGTCACCGAGGTAATTCGAGTACCACCTTCACCTGCGGCCCGTAAATGTTCGTACAGACAGGCCGGGAATCATGACACATTTTTTGTATTCGGTAGAATCCTCCAGAAGAGGCTCTGGGCGGGCATTTCAGAATTGACCTGTTACAGACATAGTTTAGGGTCATCAACTCCAGACGACCCGCTGACAGGCTTCTAATCGCGTCCTAGAGGCATTGTAGCGAGGTTTTATTGCGGTCACGACCGGACCAAAACGCAGTGCAGGTACACGGCGGCGGGGACTTCCCGGCACCCAGCCCAGCCTCGACCTTTAAGACCATCTTTAGGAACCCTATTCCGGAATCCCTTTCCTGATCCCTGACCCTGAATGACCGTCATCGGATGGAACCAGACTTTCGATTAATCGTAGAAGAGATGCCACCGTCGAGATCCGATCTGCCATAATCTCCCAATGTGCGGGCGCTACCGACTTTCGCGGAGAAAGCAGATTGTCGAGGAATATTTCGACTGCGTTTCCGACGAACCAGACTGGAACCCCCACTACAACATTGCCCCAACCCAGCCAATCCCAGTCATCCGCCAGAATCCGAAAGAACCTGTTCGGGAACTATCGCTGATGCGCTGGGGTCTCATTCCGTCATGGGCGAAGGACTCCTCCGGTGCAGCGAGGATGATTAACGCCAGATCGGAAACAGCGAGTGAGAAGCCTGCGTTCCGCGATGCGTTGAAATCTCGCAGGTGCCTGATCCCCGCAGACGGATTTTACGAGTGGGCGCGAACGGGAAAAGCGAAACAGCCATATTGCTTTGAGGTTAACGACGGGGAGTTGTTCGCGTTCGCTGGATTATGGGATGGCTGGGAAGATGCAAGCGGGCAATGGATAAAGACCTGCTCGATTTTGACCACGACTCCGAATGCCGTGACCTCACCTGTCCACGACAGGATGCCAGTCATCCTCGACCAAGACAGCTATGACCTGTGGCTCGATCCGGGCATGAACGATGTTGCTACAGCTTCCGAACTGCTGAAGCCCTACGATGCTCACTGCATCGGTTGCACGAGAGAGAACGGCCTTGGGGCCATCAGGGTCGTCCGTGAGGTACACCTCGAAGTAGCACAGACCATCTCGGACGCCCCGATATACGCAGATGCAGATGGGATCGT
>Ga0182014_10005955_pt1 | contig 13368 bp, 13 predicted proteins | sample 612S2DmetaG_FD_120489 | JGI IMG/M metagenome (GOLD analysis project Ga0182014, IMG submission 120489) | Permafrost microbial communities from Stordalen Mire, Sweden - 612S2D metaG | ecosystem: Environmental > Terrestrial > Soil > Wetlands > Permafrost | place: Sweden: Stordalen | collected... | reverse complement strand
CCGATCGATATCGTCGGCGACGCCGACCCCGCGCGCTACGCCGCGGCGCTGGAGGTGTTGCTGGCCGATCCCGGCAATGATGCGATCCTGGTCATGAACGTCCAGACGGCGATCGCGCGGGCCGATGACATCGCCACCACGGTAACGGAGATGGTCAGCAAGTACCGCAAGCAGCACTTCCGCGCGGCCAAGCCGGTGCTCGCGGTCTGGGTCGGCGCCGATCAGAAGATCATCGAGATGTTGAGCGGCGCCGGAATTCCGAACTACCCCACCGAAGACGACGCGGTGCGGGGCTTCATGTACGTCGTGCAGCACCGGGAATTGGCGGCGGAACTCACGCAGGTGCCACCGGCGCTGCCCCGGGAGTTCGCGCCGGATGTCGAGACCGCCCGCACCATCGTTGCCGCGGCGCTGGCCGACGGCCGCCATTGGCTCGATCCGCTGGAGATCAAGCGGCTGCTCGAGGCCTATGAAATCCCGGTCGTGCCGACGTTCGCAGCCGCCGACGCCGAGCAGGCGGTAGCCCATGCTTCCGCGCTGTTCGCGCAAGGCGCTACCGTCGTGCTGAAGATCATGTCGCGCGACATCATCCACAAATCCGATGTCGGCGGCGTGGTGCTCAATCTCACCAGCCCCGACGCCGTGCGGGCCGCGACCGCCGATATCCTGGCGCGGGCGAAGAAGCTGCGCCCCGAAGCGCGGATTGCCGGCGTCACCGTGCAGGCGATGGTGCTGCGGCCGAAGGCGCGCGAGCTGATCCTCGGCTTCGCCGACGATCCGACGTTCGGCACCGTCATCGTGTTCGGCCGCGGCGGTACCGCGGTCGAGGTCATCAACGACAAGGCCCTGGCGCTGCCGCCGCTCGATCTGCCGCTGGCGCGCGACCTGATCGAGCGTACCCGCGTCTCGCGGCTGTTGCGCGCCTACCGGGACGTGCCCGCGGCCAAGCCGGACGCCGTCGCGCTGGCTCTGGTCAAGCTGGCGCAGATGGCCGCCGATATCCCCGAGATCCGCGAACTGGACATCAATCCAATGCTCGCCGATGAGAGCGGCGTGCTGGTCGTCGATGCGCGTATCTCGGTCGGGCAGGTCGAGCGGAAATTCATGGGCTCGGGGCCCGCCAATTTCGCGGTGCGGCCGTATCCATCGCAGTGGCAACGCCATCTCGAGGTCAAGGACGGCTTACGGGTCTTTGTGCGCCCGATCCGCCCCGAGGACGAGCCGCTGATCCACGAATTGTTGCGGCACGTCACCGCCAACGATCTGCGGCTGCGCTTCTTCGCGCCGATGAAGGAATTCACCCACGAGTTCATCGCCCGCCTGACCCAGCTCGACTACGCCCGCGCGATGGCCTTTGTCGCGTTCGACGAAGCCACCAACCAGATGGTCGGGGTGGTCCGGATCCACTCCGATTCGATTTATGAAAGCGGCGAGTACGCGATCCTGCTCCGGTCCGACCTCAAGGGCAGGGGGCTGGGCTGGGCGCTGATGCAGATGCTGATCGAATACGCCAAGGCCGAAGGTCTCAAGACCATCTCGGGGGACGTGCTGAAGGAAAACACGGTGATGCTGGAGATGTGCCGGCACCTCGGCTTCGAGGTGAAGGCCGATCCCCACGAGCACGACATCTGCAAGGTGACGCTCGGACTCTGAACCGAAGCGGGCATTTTTGGGTCATCCCGGCTTCGCCGCGGACCTGTCATCGGGCCGCGCTTTGCGCGGACCCGTTGGCGCGCCCCGGAATGACGAGATTGCCCTACAGATGCGCCACCGACACCACGCGATAGGTGTGCAGCTTGCCGCCTTCGTTGATCGAAACATATTCGCCAAAGATAAAACGCTCGTCCGCGAAGTGATGTGCGACCTCGTCGGGTGTATCGGCGTAGTGGAACGCCCAGCCGCCGCCGCGGTGAACGAGCAGGCCGTGCTGGTCATCCTGGTCCGGCCGCAATCGCGTGACGTGACAAGCCTCGTGATGCTCGCGCTGGAGCCTGGCGTCGATCCGGTCGTCGGCATCGAGCGGCGCAACGAAGACATAGGCATGGCCGGCGTCGCCTTCGGGGTGGCCGGGTTCGCGTGCAAGCTCGATACGAATCTGCCGGAACTGGGCCGGCAGCGACGTATTCAGGATCGGCTTGGGATGGACGCCTGGCATGTGGCTTCGCTCCTCGTCGATGGTTTTTGCGGCCTGTGCGGTGGCGCGCGATTATGTCTGTTCGGCGGCTGGTGTTGCCGCCGCCGCGGGCGGTTTTGCCGCCGGCTTCCTCAGACTCTTGATGATGATCGAGATCAGCGGAACGATCAGCAAAGGCAGGATTCCGTTCAGCGGATTGTGCAGCGCCCCGGACACCTGCGATTGCAGCGCCCGCGCCTCGAGCTGCAGGGCATCGACCGCGGAACCGTGGATTTCGGTGGCGAGTTCGAGTTCACGCCCGCTCGGCGGACGCGCGGCGATCGCGAACAGGATCGCGGCAATCACGAAGTTGACCACGCCGAGAATGGCCGCGGCCGAAATGGCGCTCCAGATCTGGACCAGCGCGAAATATGCCGACAGTTCCAGCATCAGGAGCCCGAACGCCGCGATCAGCGCCGCAAACGCCCGCAGGCCGAGGCCGACCAGCATGTGCCGCATCCTGATATCGGCGATGATCCTGTCGGTGCGCCACAGCACGCGCAGATTTTTGACGACGTTTTCCGTGTTCACCTTAGTGTCTCCTCAACATGAAGCCGACCACGACGCCGAGCGCGAAGGCGGAAGCAAGCGATGCGATCGGCCGCTCGGATATGATGTCTTCGAGGTGTCCTTCCTGCTCGCTCAGGGTTTCGCCGAGATCGTTGAGCGCAGCCTTGATCTGGTCGGCGATGGCGTCGGCACGATTTTTGGAGGTATCGAAGATTCCCTCGCTGGTCGTGTTCAACAGGCGCGATACGTCGCCCTTGAGCGCCTGCAACTCGTCTCTCAGCTCGCTTGAATCGAACATCGTTGTTGCCTTTACTGCATATTCCAGCCGAAATTCGCTGCAAACCTACGCGAGCCGGGGCCGCGGCTATTGATTTGCGTCAACAGCGCAATGCCTGGCCGCCTCCGGCTTGAGGCAGGTCAATCTGATCGCCGCGGCAAGGGCTTAGTAGAGAGCCGAGGTTCATTGAAAGGCCCCCGGAAACGGCGTTCCCCTCAATAAGGAATACAGATCTTGGCGTTCCCACCTCTTTTGACGGCCACGCCTTCGGGCGATGTGCTGGAGCTGCGTCCGGGCGGGTCCTGGACGGCGGCCAATGTTGCCACCCTGGAAGCTCTTTCCAACGGGGTCACGGAGCAGCTTGACCGGTCGAAAACCGTAAAAGTGGACATGGCCGAGCTGCGTGAACTCGACACGCTCGGGGCCTGGCTTTTGGAAAAAATATCCCGCCGCGCGACGCGAGCCGGTCATCGCACCGAGGTGGTCGGCGTTGCCGACAACTATGCCGGGCTGATCGAGGAGGTGCGTCAGGTCAATCGCCACAATCCCGCGCCGGTACGCAAATTGAATCCCGTGGTGGCCATGGTGAACGACGTCGGCCGCGCCGCGATCGGCGGGACGGGAGACGTCGGCGCATTCCTGCAGATGCTGGGCTCGCTGTTCATGGCCCTCGTCGGAGTGTTGCGCCGGCCGCGGTCGCTGCGGCTGACATCCCTGATCTATCAATTATACAGGGTCGGCTTCCAGGCGATTCCGATCATGGTGCTGATCACCTTCCTGATCGGCGCCATCATCGCACAGCAGGGCTTCTTTCATTTCCGTAAATTCGGCGCCGAATCCTACGTCGTCGACATGGTCGGCATTCTGGTGCTGCGCGAGCTCGGCGTGTTGATTGTGGCGATCATGGTCGCCGGCCGTTCGGGGAGCGCCTACACCGCCGAGCTTGGTTCGATGAAGATGCGCGAGGAAATCGACGCGCTGTCGACCATGGGCCTCGACCCCGTCGAAGTCCTGATCCTGCCCCGCATCATTGCGCTGGTCATCGCGCTGCCGATCCTGAGCTTCATCGGATCGATGGCCGCGCTCTATGGCGGCGGCCTGGTGGCGCAGCTCTACGGCGACATGGGTCCGGCGATCTTCATCGCGCGCCTGCACGACGCGGTTTCCGTGACCAGCTTCAAGGTCGGCATCATCAAGGCGCCGTTCATGGCGCTGGCGATCGGCATCGTCGCCTGCAGCGAAGGCTTGCGCGTGAAGGGGAGCGCCGAGTCGCTCGGCAAACAGACCACGACTTCGGTGGTGAAATCGATCTTCCTGGTGATCGTGCTCGACGGGTTGTTCGCGGTCTTCTTCGCATCGATCGGAATGTGACGATGCAGCAGGTTGGTCCTGAGTTCGCCATCCGCGTGCGCGACCTCGTGGTCGGCTTTGGCCGGCAGGTCGTGCTCGACCATCTGTCGCTCGATGTCCGCCGCGGCGAGATCCTCGGCCTGGTCGGCGCTTCCGGCGGCGGCAAGACGGTGTTGATGCGCACCATCATCGGACTGATTCCTCGGCAAAGCGGGGAGATCGAGGTCATGGGCTCCACGATCGGACGCAGCGAGGATCGCTCTACCCAGAGTGCCGCCGGCCGGTGGGGCATCCTGTTCCAGCAGGGCGCGCTGTTTTCGTCGCTCACCGTGCGGCAGAACATCCAGTTTCCGCTGCGCGAGAATCTGGTGATATCGCAGGCGCTGATGGACGAGATCGCCACCGCCAAGCTGGAAATGGTCGGGCTTTCGCCGGAGGATGGCGACAAGTTTCCGGCCGAACTGTCCGGCGGCATGACCAAGCGCGTGGCGCTGGCCCGCGCGCTGGCGCTGGACCCCGCGATCGTGTTTCTCGACGAGCCGACTTCGGGCCTCGATCCGATCGCGGCGGGCGAGTTCGACGCGTTGATCAAGACCTTGCAAACGACGCTGGGGCTGACGGTGTTCATGGTCACCCATGACCTCGCCAGCATGTATACCGAGTGCGATCGCGTGGCGGCGCTGGCGGACGGCAAGATCGTCGCCATCGGACCGATGAGCGAACTGCTTCAATCCGAGCATCCCTGGGTGCGGGCCTATTTCCACGGCAAGCGCTCCGAGATGCTGCAACCCAAAGCGAGTTAGAAGAGATGGAAACCCGCGCTCCTTTCGTCGTTGTCGGCGCCTTCGTGCTGGCGACCATCGTCGCCGTGTTCGGCTTCGTCTACTGGCTGAATAATACCGGGGGCCTCGGTCCGCGCGCGACCTATCATGTTCAGTTCGACGGCTCGGTGCCGGGGCTTCTGGTTGGCGCCGGCGTGCTGTTCAACGGCATCCGCGTCGGCGAGGTGACGGACCTCGCGCTGGCACCCGAGAACCCTCGCCGCGTCAATGCGACGATCTCGGTCGCCACCACCACGCCGGTGCGGGCCGACACCAAGGTCGGCCTCGAATTCCAGGGCCTGACCGGGGTGCCCGTGATCGCGCTGGAGGGCGGCACGCTGGTGACGAATTCCGGACCGGTGCCGACACTGATCGCCGAACCCGGCGCGGGCCAGAGCATGACCGAGGCCGCCCGCGATGCGTTGCGCAAGGTGGGTTCCGTGCTGAGCGACAACTCCGAGCCGCTGAAGGACACCATCGCCAACTTCAAGGTCTTCTCGGAAGGTCTGGCGCGCAATACCGGAAAAATCGACAACATCCTCAGCGGCCTCGACAAGACCATGGGCGGCGGTACGCCGGCGCAAAAAATCACCTACGACCTGCGCGCTCCCAAGGATCTCGGACCGGCGGGCAAGACCATCAAGGGCCAATTGGCGATTCCGGAGCCGACGGCGGTCGCGATGCTGGAGACGCAGCGGTTCTTGTTCGAGCCCGCGCAGGACTATCCCGGTTTCGCCGACGTGCTCTGGGCGGACAGCATTCCGAAACTGCTGCAGTCGAGGTTGATCGAGGGCTTCGAGAATTACGACATCGCCCACGCGCCGCTGCGCGTGGCGGATATCGGGCAGACCGACTTCCAGCTTCTGATCGACGTCAGGCGATTCCGGATCGTCGTGGATTCCGGAGCCGTGGCCGATATCGCATTGTCGGCGCGCGTCGTCGACAAGAATGGCAAGGTCGTCGCCTCGCGTTTGTTCGAGGACAGCCAGAAGTTCGACAAGGTCGAGCCGCCGGCAGCGGCCGCCGCCTTCAACGATGCGTTCGGCCGAATTGCGAAGGAAATGGTCGGCTGGACCGTGCAGGCCCTGCAGTAGCCGCGGCGTCGGTCATTCGAGGGTCTTCAGATACGACAGCAGGTCGTGGATCTGGTCCGGGTTGAGCTCGGAATCCGGCATTTCCGGGTGACCGGTGGAAATCCCCTCGGCGAGAGACTCAGCCAGCGTCTCGATCGGGTAGCGCAGATGCAGGGTCCGGAACGGTACCGCAGTCTTGAGCGGGCTGCGGGACGTCAGGTCGATCGAGTGGCATCGCCCGCAATGCCTGGACGCGTAGGCCTTTCCCCGTAGTTCGTCGGGCGAGGCGGCCAGCGCCGGCGTCATCAGCACCAGTGTGACGAGTGTTTGGCGCAGGGAACATCGCAGCATTGTCGGCCGATCTCTTCGATTGGGGTTAGAAGGGCAGAATAGGGCGGCGAAGTGGGCCACTTTTGATCTGCATCAACCGGCATCTCGGCGATCGGTTAAAATGCCAATAGTCGGCGAGACCGGCGCATGACATGGCCGCGGCCTGGCCCATCTGGAGTGGAGCATGAAGATTTCCCTGGTTGCAGGCGATCCGAGCGGGCAGCCCTGCACCGATTGCTCGGTCCGCCAGTTCAGCCTCTGCGCGGCGCTCGACAATGCCGAACTGCGGGAACTGGAGCATCTGGGCCGCCACATCCACTTCGCCTCCTGCGAGACGGTATTCGCCCAGGAAGAGATGACGACATCATTCTATAATCTGCTCGAGGGCGTGATGCGCCTTTACAAGCTGCTGCCCGACGGCCGGCGGCAGATCGTGGGATTTGCGCTGCCGGGCGACTTTCTGGGAATGACGGCTTCCCCGCGCCACAGCTTCTCCGCCGACGCGATCGGATCGGTCACGATTTGCCGGTTCTCGCGGGCTGCCTTTGCACGATTCATCGAGGACAAGTCGCATCTGCTGCGCCGAATCAACGAACTGGCGGTTCGCGAATTGAGCCAGGCCCAGGACCACATGGTCCTGCTTGGACGCCGTTCGGCGGAAGAGAAAGTCGCGACCTTTCTGATCGGCTGGCGCGACCGATTGGCCCGGCTCGGCCACCTCGCCAAGACGGTGCCGTTGCCGATGAGCCGCCAGGACATCGCCGATTTTCTCGGCCTGACCATCGAAACCGTCAGCCGTACCTTCACCAAGCTCGAACGCGACGGGGTCATCGAGATCCTGCCGGGAAGCATCGGGCTGCTGGATCCCGCGCGCGCCGAGGCCCTGGCTGCTGCCTAGGGTTGAAATTCGAAGATTACCACATCTTAAAGGCGATTGATGCGGATCAAAGACCGGCGTCTTTCACGTCGGTTAGATGCCTCCAATAAGCAATAGCGGGGGAGGTTATCATGCCGTTTGACTCAATCGTGGTGAGTGTAGCCGTGGTGGCCATGTTCGCGGTGTTTGCCGCGGTGATGCTGTGGGCCGATCGCCAAACGCGGCCGGACCGGCTGCAAGCCGGCGCAAATTCCGCCAAACCGGCAGCTTCTGAAGCCGTCCGCCGGCGCGCCGCCTAGCCGCAGGCTCCGATCAGGCCCCCTTCAATCCGAACAGGCGCGCCGCGTTGCCGCCGAGGATCACCGCCTTCTGTTGGTCCGACAGGGTGGTGGCGAAGACGTGGTCGACCGGGTGCTGCTCCCAGGGAATCGGATGATCGGTGCCGAGCACGATCTGGCTCGCGCCGACCTGCGCCACCAGATGCCGCAGGCCCTCCGGCGTGAACACCATGGCGTCGAAATACAGCTGATTGAGATATTCCGAGGGCTGCTTCTTCAGCGTGATGCCGGGATTGCAGTTCTGCGGCGACACGAAGCAGGCATGGTCGCCGCGCGCCGCATAGGAGCCGAGATAGCCGCCGCCATGCGCGGCCAGGATTTTCAGGCCGGGGAAGCGGTCCAGCGTTCCCTCATGAAATTCCTCCCCGTGATGATCTGAGTTTTTTCTGGCCTGGTGGCGGCCATGGCCGCCAGCCCGTTCTTGATTTCTCAGGAGGGGAACATTGCCAAGCCGGAAGCCAGAGGGCAATCATTCCCGCAAGGGATCGAGGTCGCCGATTTCGAAAAACGCCATCCGATTCGCCGAGGGGGAAATTTGCGATGCGTCTGCTCGATGCGCTGGTTCCGGCGCTTGCGCTGCTGATCGGCTCCGGTGCGGCCGCGCAGGCGGCCTATCCCGACCGGCCGATCAAGATGATCGTGCCACTGGCGGCGGCGAGCGCCGTCGACGTCGCAGCGCGGATCGTGACGCAGAAGATGGCCGAGGACATCGGCCAGCAGATCGTCATCATCAACCAGCCCGGCGCCGCCGGACTGATCGGCGCCGAACAGGTCGCGCGCGCCGAGCCCGACGGCTACACGATCGGCGGCTTCAACGACAGCATCATGACCATGGTGCCCAACCTGCACTCCAACCTGCGCTGGGACATCCTCAGGGATTTCGAGCCGGTGTCGCTGGTCGCCACCGTGGAGTGGGGGCTGATCGCCGGCAACGGTACCGGCTTCAAGACCGCGGCCGACCTGATCGCCGCCGCGAAGGCAGCACCCGGCGGGATCGACTATGGCAGCGGCGGTCCGGGCAGCCCGCAGCATCTGGCGATGGCGATGTTTGCGTCCGCGGCCGGCATCACGCTGACGCATGTGCCCTACAAGGGCGCCACGCAGGCCGCGACGGACGTCGCCGCGGGCCAGATCCCCGTCGGCTTCCAGGGCCTCGGCACCGTCGCCGCGCTGGTGCGCGGCGGCCAGCTCCGGCTGATCGGGGTGACCACCGAAAAGCGATTGCCGCAATTTCCCGACGTGCCCACGGTTTCGGAATCCGGCCTGCCCGGGTTCCTGTTCAATTCCTGGTTTGCGATCATGGCGCCGGCCAGCACGCCGAAGGATATCGTCGCCCGGCTGAACGCCGAAGTGCTCAGGGCGGTCGGCGATCCCGAGGTTCGCCGCAAGCTGGAGGAACTCGGCTTCTCCGTGCGCGGCACTTCGCCGCGCGAGCTCGATGCCCTGACGCGCGAACAACTCGCCAAATATGCGCGCGTGATCGAGGAAACCGGTATCGCCAGGGAATAGGTCCTTGGGTGCGGTAACCGACACTGCCGCATCGGGGCCGCGTGTAGCGCTCGCCAGGATTGTCGTCTAATCCTTGTGAACGTTCTTCCGCGATTCTCGCGCCGGACCCTGGACGGCGGCCGGGGCTGCTGCAACCGCTTGTCGTGTCATGATATTTCGCTAATCTGAAACGTGGTGGTGGAGGAAGCCGAGGGTGTCTTGTCAGGTCTGTCTCTCGACCTTGAAGGCAGGCGATTTGTATTGCTCGTCTTGCGGGGCGGTGGTCCCGGAACACCCGATAAAGCCACAGGTTGCCGACATTCAAGGCCGCATCGCCGGCGAGCGCAAGTACCTCACCGTGCTCTGTGCCGACCTGCAGCGCTCGACCGACCTGATCTCGGAACTCGACCCGGAGGCGGCGATTTCGCGGCTCGAGCCCGCCTTGATCGCGATGCGCACCGCGGTTCGCCGCAACCGCGGCATCGTCAGCAAGGAAGGCGGCGACGGGCTGATCGCGCTGTTCGGCGCGCCGCATGCGGATGACAACCATGCCGTGATGGCCTGCCAGGCGGCGGTCGAACTGGTGCGGCGGGTCAAGCTGCTCAACGATCCCGGACTCCGGGTCCGGGTCGGCGTGCACTCCGGCTATGTCGTCGCCCATGTCATCGAGGCCGACTTCTCCTCGATTTATGAAGCCGGCGGTCCGGCGGTCCATCTCGTCAAGCGGCTCGAGAACGGCGCGCAGGCCGGCCAGATCCTGGTATCGGAATCCTGCCAGAACCTGGCGGCCGGCCTGGTGACGTTCAACGCGCTGGCGCCGAAACGGCTGGAGGGATTTGCCGCGCCGGTGCCCTGCTATGAGCTGGTCGAGATCAGCGGGACCACCCGCTGGCTGGCCCGTTCGTCCAGGGGGCTTTCGTCCTTTGTCGGACGCGCCGAGGAGATTGCGCTGCTCGAGCGGGCGGCGCGGGAGATCGGCCCGACCGGACAGATCATCGCGCTGGTCGGCACCGCGGGCATCGGCAAATCCCGCATGGCTCACGAGTTCGTCGGCGCGCTGCGGCAGCAGGACTGGCAGGTGCTGGAAGCGGACGGCAATCCGCTGGAGCAGTCCGTTCCCTATGCGCTGCTGAAGAAGCTGCTGCAGAGCGCGCTGCGGCTCCCCGGCGCTGCGACGGCGGATTCGCCCGGGCCGGGCGACGGCCCGGCGCCGGCGCATGCCGACCTGTGGCCCGCGGCCATCGCTTCCGTGCTGGACCAGCCCGTCGCCGATCCGCGCTGGAACGATCTCGAACCGCTGCTGCGGCGGCGCGCGATCACCGAGGCGGTGCGCCATACGATCGACCGGGTGGTCTCGACGCGGCCGACGGTCCTGCTGCTGGAGGACCTGCACTGGATCGACGGCCAGAGCGAAACCGCCCTCGAAGCCCTGATGACGCTGGCGGCGAGCCGGCCGCTGCTGATCCTGCTGACCTGGCGGACGGAGGATACGCCGGGGTGGCTGGCGCGGCTCGACGTGCGCCGGATCTGGCTGCGGTCGCTCGATGTCGCCTCGGCCAATGTGCTGCTCGGCGATCTCCTGGGCACGGCGCCCGATCTGGAGGCGCTCAAGGGCCACATCCTTCGCCATACCGGCCAGGTTCCGCTGTTCATCGAGGAAGTGGCGCGGCAGCTCATCCATCGCGGCGTGCTCGAGGGCGAAGCCGGCCGGTTCGCCGCGAAAGCTCCGTGGGAGGCGCTGGAGATCCCTCCGACCGTGCAAGGGGTGATCGCCTCGCGCATCGACCGCCTGCCGAAGGAGGACAAGGCCCTGCTTCAGCTCGCCTCCGTGGCCGGACCGCAAATCTCGCCCTCCCTGCTGGCGGCGGTGAACGGCATGCCGGCGGCGCAGCTGCAAAGCCGGCTCTGGTCGCTGGAGATTCTCGATTTCCTGGTGGAGTCGAAATGGCTGGCCGCGCCGGAATACCAGTTCGCCCACGACCTGATTCGCGAGGTCGCCTATGATTCGATCCTGCGCCCGCAGCGCGAGGAGCTGCACCGCCGGATCCTTGCGGCGCTGGAGGCGCAGTCGCTCGGCCACGAAGAGGATGTCGCCGAAGCGCTGTGCCATCACGCGGTCAAGGCGCAGGACTGGGTGAAGGCGGACCGCTACGGGGAAATGGCGGCCAAAAAGGCCTTTGCCAGATCGGCGTTCCGCGATGCCACGGAATATTTCCAGACTGCGATGGACGCGGTCGACAAGCAGCCGCTGTCGACGGCGCGCGAGCAGCGGGCGATCGATCTGCGGATCGAGGCGCGGCTGGCGTTTGTTTCATTTGGAAGTATCGAGCAATGGTTCGGCCTTGGTCGCGACGGGGAGGCACGTTCCGAGAAGATTGGCGATGAAGGCCGACGGCTGGCATCGATCGCGATCAGGGCGGCTGCGCTCAATTTCTACGGAACGCCCTATGAGGCCATGACCACGGGTGAGGAGGCGGTCGCCCTGGCCGAGCGGCTGGCCGACGCAAACTGGCTGGCGTTCGCCGAGTACGGCCTCGGTCAGGCCTATTTCATCGCCGGCCGATACCGCGATGCGGAGCGGCTTCTAAGCCAGGCGGCCGAGCGGCTGGCTCGTGCGCCGGAAAACGTTCCGCCGGGGACGACGGCTTCGAGCCTCCTCGTGCTGTGCCATCTGATGAAGGCCGTCGTCTACGGGTCGATCGGCGACTATGAAGATTCCGAGCGGTGCGCCCAACTGGCCAGCGAGCTCGCCGCAAAGAACGACCGTCCTTACGACATTGTCGCGGCAGATTATGCGCGCGGCTTTGTGCAACTGATGCACGGCGATCTGGAGGAGGCTGAAAGAGCCCTCGAGGAAGCCGCGCTTCTTTCCCGCGAAAGCGAGGTCCGGCTGTTCTTGCCCCTCGTGCTGTGCGCACTTGGAAACCTGTATTTGCAGCGTGGCCAGGCCGCGAGGGCCAGGGACATCTTGCTGCAGGCAAGTGACGAGGCGCAAACGTTGGGTCATGCGACCGGAACTCTGCTCGCATCGGCCTATCTGGCGCCCGCATATGCGCAGCTTGGCGATATTTCCCGCGGGCTGGAAGTCGCGCGGGCCTGTCAGGCGGGGGCCAAGCAGAAGGGCTATCAGGCGGTCGAGGCCTTGGCCTTTTTTACCGAGGCCGGAATTTTGTCTCTTCAAGGGCCGTCCACTTCGGCCGAAGCGATGGTCCGGCTCGAGCGATCGATCGACATCTCGGCCAAGCTCGGGACCAGGCCCTTGCTGGGGCTGGCAAAGGGAGTTCTGGCTCGTCTATTGATCGCCTCGGGCAGGAAGTCAGAGGCAAAACTCGAACTCGCCCAGGCGATAGAGTTGTTTGACAAGTCGAAAATGACGGTTCAACTAGAGCGTGCTAAGGTCGCGCTCTCGAGGTTTTCGGATTTGTGACATTGTCGTAACCGCGGCGAATCTCGCTGCATATTGAGGAGTGGATCATGGGTGGTTTGGTCTATAGTGGAAAATTTGAAAAATTGATGAATGAGCTGAGCAGCCCCAACAACGTTGCCGCGACGGCAAAGAAATTCAACGAACTGGAAAAACAGCACGGCCCCTATTCCTTTGGAAAATTTGTCAAGCTCACGACACCGCAAGCAAATGATTATGAGAACTGGGAAAAGGACTCAGGATCGATACCTGAGGCGATCCAGAACCGTCTCACCGACATCATCGCCACCAATTTCAGATCGGCATCGCCGCTGCCGATGATGTTGAAAGTGGGCGACAATATCGATGCGACCCACGATCTTCATGTCAGGACCTTTGCGTATAACGGCCACATCTATATCGGCCTGCACATCCTTTGCCCGAATCCGGAACTCAAATGATGTTCTGAGGCGAGACCAGAGCGTTTTCAAGCGAAGTGGAAACCGGTTCGCGTTAAGAAAACGCTTCAAATCGTGAATCTAAAGCCCGCTTCGATTCCATCGAAGCGGGCTTTAGTTCGCCGGCTTCAGATTGACTCGCAACCCGTCTTTCGGCTTCGGGATTGGCCACATCTGCCAGTCCGGCCGATAGCCGGGTTCGAGCGATACCGTCAGGTTTTGCAGGAAATGCCGCGCGAAGCATTTGGCCTGCATGTAGGCGAAATGCAT
>Ga0182014_10005953_pt1 | contig 13369 bp, 11 predicted proteins | sample 612S2DmetaG_FD_120489 | JGI IMG/M metagenome (GOLD analysis project Ga0182014, IMG submission 120489) | Permafrost microbial communities from Stordalen Mire, Sweden - 612S2D metaG | ecosystem: Environmental > Terrestrial > Soil > Wetlands > Permafrost | place: Sweden: Stordalen | collected... | reverse complement strand
GGGCCTTTTGTGGCTGTCAATTGCTCCGCCTTGCCGCCGAATCTTCTGGAAAGTGAGCTTTTTGGCTATGTGGAGGGCGCTTTCACCGGGGCAAAGAAGGAGGGAAAACCGGGTTTATTTGAATTGGCGCACGGCGGCACAGTTTTTCTTGATGAAATCGGCGACATGGATAAAGGGGTCCAGGCCCGGATTCTCCGAGTACTTGAAGAGCGCCAGGTTATGCGGATCGGTTCAGATTCCTTTATTCCGGTGGATATCAGGGTTATCGCGGCCACCCACGCCGATTTGGCTTCCCAGGTTCAATCAGGTTCTCTTCGTCTTGACCTATTCTACCGTCTGAACGTGCTTACGCTTAATGTGCCGCCGCTGCGGGAGCGGCAGGGGGATATTTTTATGTTAGCCCGATATTTCGCCCAGCGCTATTGTCACGAGCATGGAAAACAGATCGAAGATATTCCGGCCGACATATTCGACACATTGGCCAAATACCACTGGCCGGGAAATATCCGTCAACTGAAAAACGTGATGGAACGCGTAGTTCTTTTCTGCGGGCATCGAATGCCAGGACGTTGGGATTTAGAGTTGATGGTCCCGGAACTGCGGATTGAGACGGTTCAACAGGACATGCAGCCGCTAGCTGACGCAGACAAAATTTTTGGCGACTCTCTCGAAGAAATAAAACGCGGCGCGGTACGGCGGGTGCTATGGGAAGAAAAGGGCAACAAGACAAAGGCTGCGAAACGGCTTGGTGTGGATCGGTCCACCATAGAACGGTTGATGTAGAATTGGTTTTGCAATGATTGTATTTGCCGCGCCGATTGCGGCATTTTGCCGCATTCAGCGCGGTTTTCTTTCGTCCAGGCGACGGACTTGACGCGCTACGGTGGTTGGCACATTACTTGCCTTAATCATATTGGAGAATGAATTCTACTATTTATTGAGGAAGTGCAAGAGGGTAAAGAACAATAAGGGAAGGAGTGTATGCAATATGACCTCGATGATGAGGGCTTTGGTAATGGACAGTCCGGAGAGTCAGTCAATCAAAACTGTACCGACGCCACAGTGCGGTCCAAACGATGTGTTGGTGAAAGTGGCATTGGCGGCTCTTTGCGGAACCGACCTGCACGTCTTGGAATGGAACCCATGGGCTCAGAATGCCGGGATTAAACTGCCCTATATCATGGGACACGAGTTTTGCGGTGAGGTTGTATCGGTCGGAACCGCTGTGACGACTCATAAACCAGGCGATAAGGTGGCAGGTGACACACATGTGCCATGTGGGCAATGCTATCAGTGTTTGAATGGACTGCAGCACATCTGTCATAACTTGAAAGTCTGGGGAGTGCACACCGATGGCTGTTTTGCCGAATATGCCATTATTCCGGCGATATGCGCCAGGCGAATTCCGACTTCCATCCCGGATGCCCACGGGGCGGTGATGGAACCTTTGGGAACCGCGCTCCGTTCGGCGCATGAAATGGACTTGAACGGCGCCAATCTTGTGGTTCTAGGTTGCGGGCCGATCGGTCTGTTTGCCGCAGCCGCAGCCATTGCATTCGGCGCGGCCAAGGTAATCGCGATCGATATCAGTGAAGACCGGCTGGCCATCGCTAATCGTATCGGCGTGACTATGACCTTAAATCCCCTGAAGGATGACGTGACAGGCATTGTGCTGCGCGAGACAGGCGGATTTGGCACAGACGCTGTGATCGAGGCGTCCGGAAGCGTGGAGGCGCTTAAACAGTCATTTAAGTATTTGCGCAAAGGCGGCCGTATGGCGCTGGTCGGCTTGCCGGGCAAACCGATTTCATTGGATCTCGGACCTGAAGTGATCTTTAAAGAGGCCAAGATCAGGGGCATTCACGGCCGCATAATGTTTGAGACCTGGACCCAGATGGAAAACATGCTGGCGGCCGGCAAGCTCAACATCGAGCCGATCATCACGCATACGCTGCCTCTGGAGAAGTGGCGGGAAGGTGTGGACCTTGCCACCAGCGGTAAAGGTTGCAAGGTATTGTTTGCGCCATAATCCTGGTCCGGTGTGATTCTGGCCTGTGTTTCTTCACCGCCTGGGATAGACCAATATTTGAAGCAAGGGGGGATAATTTTAAATATTGATTATACAAATCAAGTTAGCAAGAGGAGTGTTCAATGAAAGGTATATGGAACAAGGTTTTGAGAGTCGATTTGAGCAGGGGGACCTGCGAATCCGAGGAAGTTCCCGATAAGATCTATGAGTACTTCCTCGGCGGAGAGGGATTGGGAGCGTATTTCATGTGGAGAGAAAGTCCTATTGGGACGCTTCCGTTCGATCCGGCCAACTGTCTCACTTTCGCCGCCGGGACGTTGAATGGGGTTAAGCAGACCGGAGCGGGTAAATGGACGACGACCGCTATTACGCCCTCGGTTTACTTGAATGCCGGGTCTGCCGCCACGGCGAGTTTCGGCCTCGAGATGAAGATGGCAGGCTATGACGCCATTGTCGTGACAGGCCGGGCGGAAAAGCCGGTCTATCTCGTGGTCGATGACGAAAAGGCGATTCTAAAAGATGCGAGCCATCTTTGGGGCAAGGATGCCTATGAAGTCGAGGATGCGCTCCATGACGCCGAGGGGGACAGCTTCGAAGTGGCCGACATTGGTCAGGCAGCGGAACTTGGGGTTCGGTTTGGAAATATTCAAACCCGTAAAAAGTCGTTCTGCGGCCGAAGCGGAATGGGTGCGGTCATGGGGTCAAAGTTCCTGAAAGCCATTGCCATTCGAGGTACTCAGAAGTTGAAATACCACGATTCGGCAGAGCTGAATAAGCTGAATAAGGAGATTAACCGCCGAGTCTCTTTACTCGATGCGCAACATCCCGAGTGGCTCCAGATCAGACGGAGCGGGACTGCGATTGTGACGGAGGTGTTTGCTCTTCAGGGGAATTTGCCCATCAGCAACTATCGGTTGGCGGATTGGCCTGAAGGAGTGACTGCGTGGCATGCATCGAATTATGTGAAGGAGCTCAACGCCAAGCCCTGGCCATGCAAATACTGCGTGATCCAGTGCCATAACAACTGCGAGGTAAAGGAGGGACCTTACCAGTTTAAGGGGAAGGGACCGGAGTATGAATCTTTCGCCATGATGGGCTTAAACACGATGTGCTCCGATGTCAAAGCCATCTCCTATGCGTGCGAGCTGGCGGACAAATATTCCATGGACACCATCTCCTTGGGCGTGATCATCGCATGGGCCATGGAATGCTACGAGAAAGGCGTGCTCACAAAAAAGGACACTTACGGACTCGATCTTAAATGGGGCAATTCCGATGCCGTAGTTGAGTTAACGAAAAAGATCGGCCTTCGTGAAGGCGGTCTTGGTTATCTGCTCGGTGAGGGGTGTCAATATGCCGCCCAACGGATAGGGAAAGGTTCGGAAGACTGGGCAGTCGCCATGAAGGGTCAGGAAATTGCAGCCCACAACTGGCGGGCCCAATACATCTCGGCTCTGAACTATTGCACGGGTGTGGCTGCCGGGCCAAACCACGAGCGCGGAAACTCCCAACACATCTGGGTGGGTCACGTTCGACTGCCTGAATGGGGAATTGGAGAAGTGGAGAACGACGAGCGTTGGTCCTGGGAGAATGCCTCGGACCGCAATGCAAAGTTTCATGATTATTGCAACCTCATTAACTCGGCAGGCCACTGCAAATTTCAGGAGTTCCGTGGCTACACCCTTACTGACTTGGCCAATACATTGAACGCGGCCTGTGGACTGGGATGGGACACCGATGATCTACGAAAATGCGGGGACCGGATCACGACTCTCCAGAAGATTCTGAATATCCGGTACGGGTGGAAGAAAGAGCACGACTTTCAGTACCCCAAGCGGTTCATGGAGCCAGTCACAGATGGCCCGGCCGCAGGAAAGGTCCCGGTTGGGTTGGACGAGGCGATTCTCGATTATTACAAGGTGCGGGAATGGGATGACGACGGCAAGCCGACCCCGGGATTGCTCAAACGGCTCGACATGGAAGAGTTCGCAGCCAATATTTGATGCGGAGGAGATAGGTAAGTACACCGGCGCCTTTTCGTATCACTCTCATCCGTTTTTATTCGAACTCGAGCACAAGTTTATGCACGAAAAGGAACCACTAAACGTCTTAGGCCCTCCTTACTGGCTCTACCAAACGGCAGTGAGGCAGCCGTGGAAGGAGGCCATTTTCGATGAAGAGGTCTCATTAACGTTTGAGGCCTTGTATAGAGACTCCCTTCGGGTTGCGCAATGGCTGGCTTCTAAAGGAGATCCCGGCCAGAGGGTGGTCATTGCTCTACCCTTCGGAGTCACCAGCAGCCTCTTGTATTTCGGCGTCATGTTTGCCGGGATGGTCGCCGTGCCTGCGGCCCCCCTATCAGATAACGACCTCCTCGATTCCATGATCAGGGAGATCGATCCTCTTCTGATAATCGTCCCTGCTGAATCGGAACTGGTGCGCAATCATAGTGGAATATATCCGATCAGGGGATATCAGGATCTTCTCCGAATCACCCTCTGTACCGAATCGGAACGGGAACTGCCTGCCTTAGATGACGATCCTTCAAGGCTCCTGAATATCGTCTTCACCTCAGGGACGACGGGAAAACCAAAAGGCGTCATGCTGAACGGAGGCAACCTCGAGGCAGTGATCCGAGGGATTATTAAGGCGCTCGCCATCGATGAAGATAGCAGGATTTTCTCACCGCTTCCATTCTTCCATACTTATGGGCTCTCACAGCTTTGGCTGATGGCAAAAACAGGGGCCACCCTCGCCGTTGTTCCGGATATCACGAAAATGGCTACGATCAGGAAGATCCTCATGGAACGACATATCAATACAATTGCAGGCGTTCCCTATCATTTTGCCGTGCTCACCCGCCGTGGGGATAAAGAAAAACTGGACTCGATCAGGCTGGTGACGATCGCCGGAGAAGCCTCTTCCAGACATTTGGTAAAAAAGGTAAGAATTTCCTATCCAAAGGCGCGAATTCATATCATGTACGGAATGACAGAAGCCAGCACCCGTTTGACAACCCTCCCTGCGGATGATCTTGAGAGAAAGGAAGGTTCCATCGGTCTGCCGATTGATGGAGTAGAGCTGAAGATTATGGATGAGGAAGGAAGGGAACTCTCCGCTTTTCAGGAGGGGGAGTTGATTGCCCGCGGAGGGAATATTACTCCCGGATACTGGAAGGATGAAAAATTGACCGGTGAAACGATCATCAACCGGTGGCTTAATACTGGAGATATCGTAAGAAAGGATGAGGAGGGCTATTACTATCATGTGGGCCGAAAGGATTTCATTTTTAAATCGGGAGGAGAAAAGATCGTTCCCCATGTCATAGAAAGAGTGCTCCGTGAGATTGAGGGAGTGCGTGACGGAGCCGTATTCGGCAGCAAAGATGCTTCCCTGGGAAATAGGATCTGCGCAGTGGTTGTTAAGGTGAAGAGATCCAATTTAACCACTGGAGAGATTCTATCGATATGCCAGACCCGACTGGATCGAGGATGGGTTCCTCACGAGGTGATTTTTGCAGAGGAGATACCCAGGTCCTCGAGCGGTAAAATCCGATTCGACGAACTTCAAGAGCAAATTTTATGTTCAAAAGGCAAAGAAAATGAAAGAGAGATTGAGAGAATTAATTCTTGACAATTTTCCAACTATCCAACATCGCCTTGGGGATACCGATCTATTATGGGAAAATGGTTTCACGTCTCTTATGTTCGTGGGGCTGATTCTTCTCCTTGAAAAAGAGTTCTCCATTGATGTCTTAGACGAAGAAGTCGGTCCGGGACGCTTCAGCACGGTTGAGCGGATCGCGGACTACGTTCAGTGTAAACTTGATGGGAGGCCCATTCCGCCTTTGCCTGTTTGCGAAGAATGCAAGCCGCAGAGATGACAAAGAAATTTTCATAGGATTTGAAAAATGAATTGGGAACACCTATCCCTCAGCCCGGAAGAAAGAGAGCGGTATCTTCGCCAATTGGCCATGGGCGATTGGTCTGAAGAGGATCAGCTCAAGCTCAAGAGCCTTCGTGTCACCATCATGGGGATCGGGGGAGCTGCTTCCTCGATTATTAATAATCTCCTCCTTTTGGGAGTTGGCGAGATCGAGGCGATTGATCAGGATACCGTGGAACTGTCCAACTTGAACCGTCAATTTATCCATAATATAGAACACATAGGGATTAGCAAAGCAGAATCATTGAAAGTTTATGCTCAGAGGCTCAATCCTCATGTGAAGATCGTTGCCAAACAATTGAAGATCGATGAAACAACAGTTAACGAAACACTAAACCCTGAAACAGATGTGATCATTGATACATTTGACAAGTGGGCCTTCCGATCCATTGTCAACCGATTTGCTGTAAAGCACAAAATCCCCTACCTCATGGCCGGAGTGGTCTCCAATTGTTTCTATACCGCCTTTCTCCATTCTCCTCACACTCCATGCCTGAATTGCTTGATGGGGCGGTTCCAAGGCGCCTCCCTTGCAGGCTTCTTTCAGACATCGATCTTTGCAATTGATATTCTTCCCATAGCTGCCATGGGAGCCTTTTCAATCGCCGAATTGATCAAGTATCTCAAGACCGGGGAGACTACAAATCAATTTTATTTCGGTTCACTTTACAATACAAAGCAGGACATCCGCTTTTTTTCACTTTTTTTGAGCAAGCATTTCAAGAAGATCTCCGAGGAACAAGGAGTCCAGTGGGGTCCGGTTTGGGACTCAGAAGGCATGACAAAACTAAAATTATCAAAAGACCCTGCTTGCCGAATCTGTGGCAATTCGCAGTTTGAAGAAAGGAATTGAGATTATACACTCAGTCAGAAAGGTATATTCCCACTGTTGAGCCAAAAAATTCCAGAAAACCCTGCTATCGGCCAGGCTCCTTCACCCTTCTTTTGCCGGTTGCCCTGACCATTTTGCGCTTTGCTCAACCCCAGAACAAGGTCTGCTGCGGAAAAGGCCTGTTTTCCAGGGCGCAGGCCGATTCGAGAAGGGTCCTGAGCGCTCTTTCGCCTTCAAGCCCGGCATCCAAGCTAAATTCATTTACAAACGCGTCGATATGCAGGCGCATCACCTCCGGCGCCATCTCCTGGGCGTGCCGCTTTATGTAGGCCCAGGGCGTGCCCGGGCGCTTCATGGCATAGAGGATGCTTTCCCTTATCTTTTCTTCGACAACACCGGCGACTTCGCTGCCTAGGTCGCGCCGGATGGCGATCGCCCCCAGGGGGAGCGGGAGTCCGGTTTGCTGCTCCCACCACCGGCCAAGGTCGAGCGCCATGTGAAGACCGTATGCCTGATAGGTCCATCTGCCTTCGTGAATTATGACTCCCGCGTCCACCTCCCCGGCCGCCACCGCAGGCATTATCAGGTCGAACTGCATCGGGACCCGCCGCCCCCGGTGAGTTCCCTCCAGCCGAAGCAAGAGGTTGGCGGTAGTCAGGCTGCCAGGGGTTGCAATCGCCGCGTTGCGAAGCTCCTCGAATCCAGTGGGGCGCCGCGTCACGACCAGCGGGCCGCATCCTCTTCCCATGGCCCCTCCGGACCGCAGCAAACAGTAATTATCCAGGATGCTCAGCACTGCATTTACGGAAATCTTGGAAATATCGAGAGCGCCACGCGCCGCCAGCCGGTTAAGCATCTCGACGTCCGCGATCAGGACTTCCAGGGCGAAGGGAAACTCAATTCGTTTCTCCGCCAGGGCGCAAAAGATAAAGGTATCATTCGGACAGGGAGAATATCCCAGGGTGAGCTGTTTCAATTCTTGCCTCGATTGGATCCTGACCGGAGGATGAGATCCTTCACTCTGCAGAGCAATTCGTTCCGGCCCTGCTGGGTTTGAGCTGAGAAGACGATAAAATCATCGGGCGATATTCCAAGGACCCGCGCAGCGGTTTGCACGAGGGGGTCCCATTTGGCCTGGGAAAGTTTATCGGCCTTGGTCAGGATGGGGATTGCCGGGATTTTTTTCTCCTTCAGCCAGGACCAAAGGCTTATGTCATCGGGGGTCGGCAGATGGCGCAAATCCATTATCTGGACAATCCCCCGGAGGTTTTCGCGTGAAACGAGGTAGGTCTCGATCATCGGCCCCCAGCTTGCGCGCAGGCTTTGAGGCGCCTTGGCGTATCCATATCCCGGCAGGTCAACGAACAGAAAGGAATCATTAATTTTAAAGAAGTTGATGAGTTGAGTGCGGCCCGGGGTGCGGCTTGTGCGGACCAGTTTTCTTCGCTGGATCAGGCAATTTATAAGGGTAGATTTGCCTACGTTCGACCGGCCGGCGAACGCCACTTCGGGCGATTCATCCCGTGGGTACTGCTCCGGCCGCACAGCGGACGTGATGAATTCGGCCGACGTTATGGCCAAAGCGTCCGTACAGCAAAGAGCAGGGGGCAGTGAGCAGGAATTCCCGCTTTTTACCTCCCGCTTTCCACTCCCTGCTTCTTGCTTCTTCATTCCCGCATCTCGCTTGCAGCTTCCTGACATCCACCTGTTCACCGGCCATCGAGGTAGCGCGCGATGCGGTCAAGTCCCTGCCTGATGTTTTCCAACGGATTGGCGTAACTGAAGCGGACGTAGCCTTCGGCATTCGATCCGAAATCCACTCCAGGCGTTATGCCGACCTTTGCCTTTTCGAGGACTTCAAAGGCGAAGGAATAAGAATCATCAGTAAACCTGCGCGCATTGGCAAAGACGTAAAAGGCCCCGGTTGGCTCAACCGTTATCCCGAACCCGATCTCCCGCAGCCGGGAAATCATATACTGCCTGCGCCGATTGTACGTTTCGCGCATTTTCGCGACATCTTCGGCGACACTCGGGTCCGTGAGCGCCGTGTAACCTGCGGCTTGTGCGACGGCATTTGCAGAGATAAAAAAATTCTGCACCATTTTCTGTATCGGGCGGATCATGTACTCGGGCGCTATCAGGTATCCGAGCCTCCATCCCGTCATTGCGAAAAGCTTGGAAAAACCGTTGAAGACGATGCAGTTGTCTGTAAATTCCAGCACTGACCGCGCGCGGCCCTCATATACCAGACCGTGATAAATTTCATCGCTGAGGATCAGCCTGCCCATATCAGCGATTTCAGCCATCCGGTCTGGCTCAAGCAGGTTTCCGGTCGGGTTTGCAGGCGAATTTATGAGGATGGCCTTAGTTTGCGGAGCAAGCGCAGCTTTTATGGCTTCCGGCCTGTACTGAAAACCGTCTTCCTCATAGACCGGGATCATCTTAGGAACCGCTTCGAGGAAACGCACGAAATTCGGATGGCAGGCGTAATGAGGATTGGACAGAATTACCTCCTCGCCGCATTCAAGAATGGCGCTCATCGCCACCAGGAAGGCAGGGGAGGTCCCGGATGTAACTACCACCCGGTTGGGATCGATACTACGAACTCCGTAAGTCTGCTCGTAATAGTTACAGATAGCCTCCCGCAGTCCAGTGGTCCCGAGGCTGTGCGTATAGTGGGTGTCGCCTCTGGAAAGGGCCTCTATCGCCGAGTTTTTTACGGCCTCAGGAGTATTGAAATCAGGCTCGCCAACCTCCAGGTGAATCACGGATTCTCCGGCTCGCTCCATTTCCTGGGCACGTTCCAAAACATCCATGACAATGAATGAAGTCATTTGCTCCAGTCTTCTGCAGACCACGTCTATCTCCTATAGCAGGAAGCCGGAAGCGGGAAGCAGGGAGCAAAAACTTCCCGCTTCCAGTTTCCGTCTATCGGGATGGGGCTTTAATGATTACCGGCTGGCCCTCGATATCGCCACTTAATTGGGTCATCAATGTGGTGGCCCTGGAAGCGCTGTTGACCGGTTTAAGCTGAACGACGAAGACATTGCCGAGTTCCCGGTGCTTGACGGTTTTGACGACTGCGCTGTAACCTTTTCGCTCGAGGCGGGTTTTTATCTCCTCGGCTTTCTCCCTGTCCACAAACGATCCAACCTGGACCATGTATCGCAAGGATTGCGATGCAGAACCTCTAGAGACGCCTCCCTGAGCTGGGGCGCCTCGATCTTTGGGGACCGGGGCGTTTTTGACCACGGGCGACTGAGTTTCTTCCTGAATTTCCGGCTGCGCCGGGGCGGGCTCGGCATTCACCATGTCATCCTGCGCCGAGGAAGGCGCCGGCTGTGCGGCGGGGGCAGGTATTTTTCCCGCGCTCGATGGGAGTTCCTCATTTATCTGCGAACGCCTGCGGTCTTCGTTCGCGATGGCTTCGATTTCGCCTGGAGCACTGTCGGATGAGGCATGGGAACGGGTCCGTGTCCGGGCGGCGGCATTGAGCTTTTCAAGGTACTTTCGGGCTTCATCGGCCATATCGGTATTGGGGGCAATTTCCCCAACCCGGCTAAGCGAGTGAAAGGCCGCTTCGGAGTCTTTCGCCATATAGCTCAAAATGCCGAAGTGCAGATGGGCTTCGGCCAAATCGGGTGATGCGCGCACCGCACTTCCGTATGCATGCCGTGCATCATCCCTTCTGCTCAACTGTTCGAGAATCTGACCGGTTCGAAGCCAGGCCAGCCCATAACGCTCATCGAACTTTACGGCCTGCTGATAATAGGTCAGCGCCTTTTCGATATCGCCATTCTTTTCGTAAAGCCTCCCAAGATTGTAAGCGGCAAACTGAGGGGTCTTGTAGAAGGGATCGTCGAGCGCCTTCTGGAATGCTCCACGGGCGAGTTCGAACTGTCCGCGCGTGGCGTAGATATACCCCATCATATTATTTGCTTCGGGGTAAGCGGGTCTAATTTTCAACGCCTTCTGGAGATGCGAAAGCGATTGGTCCTTCAACCCGCGCTGGTCGTATGCAAGTGCGAGATCATACTCTATGACTGGGTCGTCGGGATTTTTCTCCGACACGTCGGTGAGGTATTTCAGTGCGTTTGCCGTCTCTCCGGCCGCCAGACATTTCTCGCCCAAGTCCTGGAATTGGGCAGTCGAACGCGTGGGTTGTTTCGATGTGACGGCGCAGCCTGAAATCACCACCAAAAAAGCAACACACAAAAGCGCAAGTCGTCTCATCTCTAGATCACCTTGTTCAGGGTAAACTCGATAATCCCTTCGGCGCCTCTTTTGATCAAATCAGGTATGAGTTCGCGGACCTGGCTCTTCGATACTACGGTTTCAACTGAAAGCCAGTCAGACTGGTACAGGTTGGCGATGGTCGGGGCATTCAAGCTTGGCAGAATCTCAATGACGCCCTCGATTTTTCCTTTTGGCACATTCATTTTGAGCGCAACCAGACCTTCGGCGCGCAGCGCACCCTGGAGCAGCAGCGAGATGTGCTCTATCTTGTCGCGTTTCCAGGGGTCCTTCCATGCATCGAGGTTCGCGATGAGCTGCGTGTTGGACTGCATCAATTCGTCAATGATCCTGAGGCCGTTTGCGCGCATGGTCGAGCCGGTTTCGGTCACTTCTACAATAGCGTCGCAAAGGCCGGAAATGACTTTTGCCTCCGTTGCGCCCCATGAAAACTCCACTTCCACCCTGATGCCCTTCGACTGGAAATAGCGCCGGGTAAAGCTTAGCAGTTCGGTGGCGATTTTTTTGCCCTCCAGGTCCTTTTCGTTTTGGATGGCGGAGTCCATCGGCACTGCCAGGACCCACCTCGCGGGCCGCTGGCTCACTTTGGAGTAGACCAGGTCGGCCACGACATGGATTTTGGAGTCATTTTCCATGATCCAGTCCCGACCGGTGAGCCCCACGTCGAAAGTGCCGTTCTCAACGTAACGCGACATTTCCTGGGCGCGGCAGATCGAACAACGGATGAACGGATCGTTGATCTCCGGGAAATAGTTTCTTTCGGAAAGCGATATTATCCAGCCGGATTGCTGAAAAAGCCTGAGGGTGGATTCCTGGAGACTTCCCTTCGGAATGCCAAGCATGAGCTGTCTCACTTCTTATAAACCTCCCGGGGGTCAAAGACTCGGACTTCCCGCACTTCAAAACGGCCGTCCGTGAAAAATCGGTGAAAACAACTTTCGAAACCGGTATGGCAAGCCGCTCCCCCTATCTGGTCAACCTTGAGCAGAATGGTATCCGAGTCGCAGTCAATCAAAATTTCGCGAACTAGCTGGATGTTCCCCGATTCTTCGCCTTTCAACCAGAGCTTCTGCCTGGACCTGCTCCAATAGTGAGCTTTTCCGGTTTCGACAGTCTTGTTCCAGGCGAGTTCGTTCATATACGCCAACATGAGCACCTTCCCGCTCTCAAAGCTCTGGACAATAACAGGGATCAAACCATTTTGTTTACTAAAATCGGGTCCCAACGTCAATGTTCCCTCGTATTATAGAAGTATGAGCAACCCTGTGCGATAATCTGGTCATTCAATTTACCGCCTTTAGGCGGAAGGTGCGCCGCGTAGCGCGAAGGCCGACCGCGGGATCGTCTATCATGTGCGATGGACGCGCGCGGGAGGCCACAAAACACGGGCGGAAGGGTGAGCCGGAGCTTTTCAATTGACCTGTTCACCCATTCATCCATTTTCAACCTGCGTTTTTGCCCCGAGTTGCCCGCAAGCGGCGCTTATTTCATTTCCACGGCTTTTACGGATTATCGCAGCTAGATTCGCTTTTCGCAAGACATCCTGAAACCCCAGGATTCTTTCCATGGGAGGAGTCCGAAAATGAGACCCCGGATGGGAATTAAAAGCAATAAGGTTGACCTTTGCCCGCACGCCTTCAAGGAGTCTGACCAGTTGCTTCGCCTGTCGTGGACTGTCATTTACTCCGTCAAGCAGAATGTATTCGAAGGTGATCCGCTTTCTAGGCGGAAGCGGATACTCACGGCAGGCTCGCATAATCTCGGAAAGCGGGTATGTCCTGTTTACCGGCATAAGTTCATCTCTTAGCTTATCATCCGCCGCGTGAATGCTTATCGCGAGGTTTACGGGCGTTTCCACTCCCAGGCGCCGCAGTTGAGGGACAAGCCCGACGGTCGACAGGGTCACCCGCCGGTGAGAGAACATCAGTCCATTGGGGTTCGTTATAATGTGGATGGCCCGCACGACTTCATCATAGTTTGCCAGCGGCTCTCCCATTCCCATTAATACCAGGCTGTTTATTCGCGGCCCCAGCTCCGGGTCTCGAAGCCCCTGGCATACCTGGTCAACTATCTCAGCGGTCTCGAGGTTACGTTTTAACCCTATGCTTCCGGTCAGGCAAAACTTGCACCCTAATGCGCACCCGACCTGACTGGATACACAAAGCGTACACCTCGGCGGGTCGGGGATAATCACCGATTCGATGAAATTGCCGTCATGGAGGCGAAACAGGTACTTTCGGGTTCCGTCTGGCGCCTCATCAATCCTGGAAATGGCAAGAGCGTCCGGAGTAGCGCTGCATTCAAGCTGT
>Ga0182014_10005952_pt1 | contig 13369 bp, 10 predicted proteins | sample 612S2DmetaG_FD_120489 | JGI IMG/M metagenome (GOLD analysis project Ga0182014, IMG submission 120489) | Permafrost microbial communities from Stordalen Mire, Sweden - 612S2D metaG | ecosystem: Environmental > Terrestrial > Soil > Wetlands > Permafrost | place: Sweden: Stordalen | collected... | reverse complement strand
GCATGCAGGCGCGCATCCTCAGAGTGGTTGATTGTCGTGGTCATGTTCGGGGCTCGTTTCCCCGCCCTCAGTTCAATGAATCAGCAGCTCGATCTGCCTCACATCAGGTTGACACAGAGGGGAACGTCCGCGTCCGCATCGAGGACCCCAGCACGGCTCACCACGGCCACAGCAGGCTCCAAGTAGACCGACCGCTCGCCGCCGAGCGGTGCACGCTGAGCGACCCAAGGGTCTCGGACTCCTCGGCACGCCACGCCACTCAGGACCGTAGAGGCCCCCACCTTCTGCCGTCCCAGGACCTCCGGGTCCTGATTCGTCGCACCTGACCCGGTCGTCTGATGCTCTCAGACACCGGGGAAGGGCGCAACGCCAGCGTCCGGGGTCGGGTGCATCCGACCGGGGCGGCCCATTCGGCGCGAGCGTGGGCCGAAGAGCAGGAAGTCCCGGCCTCCTGACCCTGGGGGCCAAGAATCCGGGACTTCCGATAACGCTTCGGTGCCACTTACGCGAACACCTGTTGGTGGCGGGGGCAGGATTTGAACCTGCGACCTTCGGGTTATGAGCCCGACGAGCTACCAGACTGCTCCACCCCGCGGCGTGGAGGGACACAGTACCACTCCCCTGAGGGGTGCCGTCCAGCCGCCCTTGGCTTTGCAGCAGTGCCGGCGGTTCCTCCGGTCAACCGCCCAGGCCGGCGATGGCCGCCTGGGTCGGGTTGGTCGTGGTGGTCGTGGTCGTGCTGGCCACCGGGCCACCCGTCAGGGCCTGCACCTGCTGGAGGAACGACTCCATCGAGTTGATGTCGTTCTGATAGCTGCCGAGGTCGCCCGTCTTGAGGTCGGCCTGGGACTGCGTGTACGCGGCCTGGGCCTGGGCCAGCAGCGACTCGGCCTGCGGCGACAGCGTCGTCGAGGATCCCCCCGTTGTCGGGCTGACCTGGACCGGCGCCGAGAACAGCTGTGTCAACGCCGCCGACAGGCTGTTGCCGATGGCCGCCGGCTGGTTGCCGTAGACGGCGATGACCCGCTGCAATACCGGGAAGGGGTTCCTGGACGACTCGACATAGACCGGCTGGACGTACAGCAGCGCATTGGCCACCGGAATCATGAGTACGTTCCCCAGCAGCACGGACGACCCGTTCTGGTTGAGGAGCGAGATCTGGCTCGACACCGTGGGGGTCGCGCTGATCTTGGCCGCCACGATGGCCGGGCCGTTGACCGGGTTGTCGCGCGGCGTCACGAACATCTGGAGCTGGCCGTAGTGACCGGGGTCCGATCCCGCCATCATGAACCCCGACAGCGTCTGGATCTGGCTGCCGGTCGACACGGGCACGAGCGCGTCGATGAGGTTGAACGACTGGGTTGTCTCACCCGGGATCCTCATCACCTGGTAGATCGGCGACATCCGGACCAGCTGCCCCGTCGAGACGACCTGGCCCTGGGCATTGACGGTCTGCGTCGTGGCCAACGCCTGACTGGGCGATCCCGAGCCGGGGTCCGGCGACAGCGTCCAGGCGTCAGCGGCGCTGTAGAAGCTGGCTGCCTTGGTGATGTGGTACTTCCCGTACATCGTGGCCTGGACGGTGAAGATGTCCTCCGGGTAGCGCAGGTGGGCCCGGAGATCGGACGGCATCTTCGACGCCGGGGTGAACATCTCGGGAAATGCCTTCTCGTACGTGCGGATGATGGGATCGTTCGGGTCCATCACGTAGAACGTCATCTTGCCCGTGTAAGCGTCGATGAGCACCTTGACCGAGTTGCGCACGTAGTTGAAGTTGCCGCTCAGACCGCTGCCCTGGGCCACCGCGCTGGTGTCGGCGTTCTGGGCGTACGGATAGTTGTCGGTCGTCGTGTAGGCGTCCTGCACCCAGTCGATGTGGCCGTTGACCAGCACCGGGTAGGGGTCGGCGTCGAGGTTCAGGAACGGCGCCGCCTTGGAGACCCGTGCCTGCACGCCGCGGTCGAACATCAGCCGCGAGTCGTTCGTGATCTGACTCGAGATGAGGAGGTTGATGTCGTTGAAGCGGACCGCGAACATCACCTGCTTGAAGAACGAGGACAGCTGGACGCCGCCATCACCCTTGTAGTGCACCTCGACGTTCTGACCGGTCGAGGTCTGGTAGTCGATCTCGGGCTGCTTCGTGTTGGCGACCACGTAGCCGGTGTTGTTGAGCCCGAAGTAGACCGACGGCTGGACGATGGTCGGCAGTCCCTCGGTGGAGACCGGCGGCACGTTGCCCACGGCGAACTGCGGCGTTCCGGACGAGGTGGCGACGTTGGCGGGTGACACGATCATCCCGTAGCCATGGGTGTACTGGAGTGTCGTGTTCACCCATGACGTCGAGGGCAGGTCCTGGTCGTTGATCTCGCGGACGCCGACCACCGTCGGGGTCTCGACGCCGTTCACGTCGTAGCGGTCCATCGCCAGACTGTTGAACTGGTAGTAGGAACGGGTGTCCTGCTGCTTGTCGTAGGTGGGCTGCGTCTCGAGCGGGTCCCACAACCTGACATTGGACAGGGTCCCCCCGTCCGCCGACAGTTCGTCGGCGGTCAGCGACGACGAGGCCGCATAGGGCTCGCTCGCCACGTGCTGGATCCCCATCGCTGCACGGGTCGCGTCGATGTTGCGCTGGATGTACGGGCGCTCGAGCGTGTTCTGGGCCGGGTTCACCTTGAGGGCCTGGACGGCGGCGGGATAGATGGTGCCCGCCGTCAGGGCAACGAGGAACCAGAGCCCGACGCCGAGGATCGGCAGGGCCCATCCCTGTCGGCGGATGTTGTAGATCAGCAGCGCGGCGGCGGCCAGCGACACGAGGATGAGCAGTTCGAGGGCGGGCAGCCGGGCATGCACGTCCGTGTACCCGGCGCCCTGCACGTAGCCGTTGGACGACAGGTCCAGGTTGAAGCGGGCCAGGTAGTAACCAACGGCCTTGGTCAGCGCGATGAGCCCGAGGATGACGGACAGGTGGGCCTTGACGGCGGGGCGCACCCGGGGCCGGGGGCCCTGCATGCGGATACCGCCGTTGAGGTAGTGGCTGAGTGCGGTCACCAGCAGGACGACGACGAGTGCCACCAGCGTCCAGTGGATGACGAACTGCTGGAACGGCAGTGTGAAGACGAAGTAGCCGACGTTGCGGTGGAACTGGGGGTCGGTGGCGTCGAACGGCGTGCTGTTGCGGAAGAGGATCCAGTTCTGCCACTGACCGAGGGCCTGGGACCCGACGATGAGGGAGAGCACGACGACGACGATCGCCCGCAGCCAGCGCGAGTAGGGCCCGATCACCTCGCGGTAACGCTTGACGAACTCGTCCTCGGCATCGATGGACGGCCCCTTCGGGGCCAGCCGCTCGGCGACGAGGAGGCTGACCAGGAGGAGCACGGCGAAGATGACGCTGAAGGCCGCCATCAGCCCGACCTTGACCTCGAAGAGCTTCAGCCAGACCGAGTGGAGGTTGATCGAGGAGAACCAGAGCGCGTCCGTGTAGAACACCGCGAACGTGTGGAGGGAGGCGAACAGGATGACGAGCACCACCGCCACGGCAATGATCCAGCGACGGCCACGATGGTTCGACGGACGTGTGGCCGCGGGCATGTCACTCGGAGTGCGCACGGAGGCAGCCTAGGGGGTGGCGGGTGCGAGCACGCATCGACAGCCCGGGTGGGCCGGCGGGTGCACGTGCCCGGTGGGGAACTCCTCGCCGGGGGCCTGGGCCCCGTTGAGCCCGTTGTCCTCGCAGTCGGGACACGGGGTGCCGCCGGCCGCAGCCACGGCCAGCCACTCCACCTGGGTACCACCGGTGCCCACGGCGGTCAGCGTCCCGAGGGACACCGCAGCCACCACGTGGTCGCCGGCCAGCCCCTCGATGCGCTCGCCCTTCCACTCGCGGTAGGCCGACCCGACGTGCTCGGTCACGACTGCCTCCTCGGCACCGTCGAGACCTTCCGGTTCGGATAGGCGCCGGCGCAGCGGTAGGACGATCGACTCGGCCAGTTCGTGGGCGATGCCAAGGAGCGCTTCGGCCGGGGGCCGACCCCCGGACACGCCGGCGAGTGTGGCGCCGGCGTCGGCCGCCTCCTCGAGGAGTGGCAGCGCGGCGGTCGTGAGCGAGTCGACGTGCTCCGTCTCATCGGGGAGCAGGGCCGGTGACCAGGCGGTCCCCTTCGCCCGCAATTGGTCGAGCAGGTCGTTCTGGCTGTCCTGGAGAGCCCGCTTCATGCGTCGTGACAGCCCCGTGACGATGGGGGCGATCAGCTCGTCACGCTGGGCGGCGAGCGGGTGCCGCGCCTCGGGCGGGCCCTCGGAGCCGTCGTCGCCGACCTCATCGGCGTTCTCGGCGTTCTCGGCGTTCTCGGCGTTCTCGGCGTCCGACCCTTCGGCCTCGACGGCCATCGGCTCGTCAGCGGGTGCCGCGTCGGCATGCGGGCCCGGTGCCCCGGTGGCGGACGTGCCCTCGTCCCCCTGAGCGGCACGCAACTTGGCGAACAGTGCGTCGACCTTCTCGACGGGAGCCGCCGGCAGTTCAGCCACGACGGGCTCGGCCGCGGACGCTCCCCCGTTCGAGGGGCCCCCGCCCGCTCCCGCGATCTCGGCTTCGACCTCGACCTCGGCGGCTGTGTCGGGTTCGACCGTGGACAGCGCCTCGTCCGCCGCGGCTTCCTCGGCGAGGAGGGCTGCAGCGAGTTCCTCGGGGGTCTGGTCGTCGCTCCGACTGGCGAGCTCCCGTCCGGCGACCTCCGCCGCCAGACGTGCTTCGTTCTCGGCGTTGAAGAGGTCCTCGGCTATGGCGTCGACGGCCTGTCGGACCTCGGTGATGGTCTCGGCGAGGCGCTCCCGGCCGGCCCGGAGCTGCTCGATCTGGGCGTGGAGGACCTTGCGACGTCGCGACAGGTCAGCGAGCACCCGTGCCCGGAGCTGCTGGGCCTCCTCCACCATGACCCTGCCCTCGGCTCGGGCCCGCTCGGTCAGCTCCTCGGCGTCGACGCGGACCTTGTCGAGTGCGGCGGACACCTGCTGCTCCGTCCGCTCCCGCAGAGACGCCGCGGCAGCCTCGGCCTCTGCCGTGCGCTCGGTCAACAGCGCATCGGCACGGGCCTGAGCCTGCTCGTTCACCTCCGTCGCCCCGGTCAGCAGGCGTTCGGACTCGGTCCGCGCCTCGGACACCAGTCGCTCGGCCTCCGCACTGGCATTGGCCACCAGCTCCGTCGCGGCATCGTGTGCACTCTGCAGCACCCGCGCCGTCTCCTTGCCGACCGCGGCGGTCAGCATGGTGTCGTCGATGACAGGGTTGGCGGCGCGCTCCTCGGCCGCCTCGAGGGCGGTGCGCAGCTCCTGCTCCCGCTCGGCCAGACCTCGCAGTCCGGCCGCCAGCGACTCCAGGTAGTCGCCTACCTCGGTGGGATCGAATCCCCGGCGGACGGACGCGAACGTGTGCCGGGCGACGTCGTCTGGGGCGAGGTGGGGCGACGAGGTGATGGTCATCCGGCGTTCCTCAGGCATGGCGCAGAGCCTACGACTGCCGCTCGCCCAATCGGCTCATCCCGCGGCGCTGCTGGCCGCAGCGTCGAGCGTGCCGGTCGGGACGCGGCCGCCGTTGGCCGCCAGTACCCGCAGGGCCTGGTCGAGTGTCGTGACCGCATAGATCTTGAGCCCAGATCGGTCCTTGGACTTGGCCGCCCCGTACTCCTGAGGCGGCACGAGGAAGATGGTGGCCCCGGCGTTCTCGACGGCGACGGTCTTCTGGGCCACGCCACCGACGTCGCCCACGTCACCCAGGGCGTCCATCGTCCCGGTGGCGGCCACCTTGTGACCACCCGTGAGCTGCCCACCGCTGAGGGTGTCGATGACCCCGAGGGTCATGGCCAGGCCGGCCGACGGCCCGCCGATGTTGACGACGTCGATCGAGACCGGAAACGGATAGGTGTAGTCGATCTGGTCCTGGGGTTCGATCCCCACCGACACGACGACTTTTTCGCCGTCCACGTCCACGACCGTCCGTCGCAGGGTGAGTGTGACGGGACCCGGTGCCGCCGTGCCGTTGCGCCGCACGGTGAAGGTGACCGACTGCCCGGACCCGTACGGGGTGAGGGCCGTCGTGAGCGCCAGCGCGCTCGGTGTCGGCTTGCCGTCGACCGCCGTCACGACGTCGCCGACGTTCAGGACCCCGTAGGCCGGTGTGCCCGGGAACGTACCGGCAATGACTGCGCCCACCGGGGTGCCCGGCACCGCGTACCCGAGGTGCCGGAGCGAGGCGACCTTCGCCGCCGTCTCGGCCTGGGACATCTGCAGCGCACCCTGGGCGTCGAGCTCGGCCGGCGACACGCCACCGGTCACCGACGGCACCGAGTACAGCGCCGTGTCCGACTGCAGTTTGAAGAACAGGTAGCTGAGCGCCGTCACGCGGGCCTCTTCCACGTCCGTCAGGAGGACGGGGACGGCCACCGGGTGCCCCTTCCCCGGTGGGACCGTGATGAAGGGCTGTACCGACTGCGCGGTGCCGGGCTGGATGGCGTAGTAGTCGAGGTTGATCCGGGAGGCGACGAAGACGCCCACGACCACCACGAGTGCGACCCCCCAGAGCACCCAGCGGACCGTGTGCCTCCTACCGCCTGGCGTCGGGCGGACGATCTCGTCCTGACTCGGACCCGTGCCGTCGATCATGCGGAGCTCGGGCACCGCCATCGGACCGGTCGGTGGGCCGTCGACCCGGGGGACCGGCGGTGGTGGCGGCACAGGCGTTGGCGGTACCGGTGGCACGGGCGGTTCCGCGGGCCCGCGGGCAGGAGGTGCCGAGGGGAAGAGGCGACGCGACGCCGGGTCCCGCTCCTCCGCGTCGTCCGGCGTGGTCGGGTGCTCGTCGTCGGTCATAGTGGTGCCGTGCAGCCTGCCACGGAACCGGACGACGGCGATGTCACCGAGCGGCGCCGCGTGGTGGCGGTCGCCGGCCACGTCGGCGATGCCGCCACCGCCCGTGCGGGCCTCTCCGACCCGGCGCCCACCGTGCGTGCGACCGCCCTCGGGGCGCTCGAGCGGCTCGGTGGCCTCGACGACGCCGATCTCGCCGCCGGCCTCGCCGACAGCGAGCTGACCGTTCGCCGGCGATCGGCCGAGCTGGCCGCCTCCCATCCCGACGTACCGGTGGTGGCGTTGCTCGCCGATCCGGACCCATCGGTCGTCGAGATGACGGCGTGGTCGCTCGGCGAGCGCCAGGAGTCCGGTGCCGTCGGCGCGCTCGTCCGCCTGGTGCCGGCAGCCGCCGGACACGCCGATCCGCTCTGTCGTGAGGCCGCGGTGGCTGCGCTCGGCGCGATCGGCGACCCCGCGGGACTACCTGCCGTGCTGGCGGCACTGGACGACAAGCCGGCGATCCGTCGCCGGGCCGCGGTGGCCCTGGCCGCCTTCGAAGGCCCCGAGGTCGAGGCTGCCCTGCGGCGCTGTCTCGACGACAGGGACTGGCAGGTCCGTCAGGTCGCCGAGGACCTGCTCGCCGTCGACTGAGCGCTGGAGCACCGACAGGCCCGTCGAAGGGGTGTCACTGTTCTGCGGCGGCGAAGATCGGGCGCAGGCTGTCGAACGAGTCGAGACACAGACCGGCGCCCCGGACCACGCACTCGAGCGGATCGTCCACCACGTGGACGGGCACCTCCGTGGCCGCGGCCAACCGTTGCGCGAGCCCGCGCAGTCGGGACCCGCCTCCGAGCAGGTGGATCCCCTCGTAGATGATGTCCTGGGCGAGTTCGGGCGGCGCATCGGCCAGGCAACCGAGCACGGTGTCGACGATGAGCTCCACCTGCTCGGACAGGGCGTAGCGGATCTCCTCGCCGGTGAGCACCACCGTACGGGGCTCGCCCGTGGTGACCTCCCGCCCCTTCACCTCGGCCCGCAGCTCCCCTTCGAGGGGGAGCGCCGAGCCGATGGCGATCTTCAGCTCCTCCCCGGTCCGGTCGCTGATGGCCACACCGTGCTTCTGGCGGACGTATTCCTGGATCGCGGCGTCCATGTCGTGGCCACCGCAGCGGACGGCCCGGTAGGCCACGATCCCGCCGAGCGAGATCACCGCGGTCTCCGTGGTGCCGCCACCGACGTCGACGACCATGCTGCCGACCGGCTCGTGGATGTCGAGCCCGGCGCCGATGGCCGCGGCCATGGGCTGTTCGATCAGATGGGCGGCCGCGGCCCCGGCTCGGCGGGTCGCCTCCTTGACCGCCCGCCGCTCCACCGAGGTGATGGCCGAGGGCACGCAGATCAGGACCCTGGGCCGGTTGAGTTTGGTGACCCCGGCCCGACGCAGCAGGAGCCGGATGGTGCGCTCGGTGATGTCGAAGTCGGTGATGGCCCCCTCCCGCAACGGGCGCACGGCGACGATGTACCCCGGCGTGCGGCCGATCAGCTGCAGGGCCTCGTCACCCACCGCGAGCACCTCGTGGGTGCGGGTGTTGAGGGCGATCACGGTCGGCTCCTCGATGATGACCCCCTTGCCCTTGGCGAACACCTGGGTGTTGGAGGTCCCGAGGTCGATCGCGAGGTCCCGGGCCACCCCCTCATCGTAGGGCGGTCCGGACGGCCCACGGGCAGGTCCCGACAGCCGCTCGCCGGGATGGGCCCGGCGCGCCGTCACTTCCGGCCCCATGATCGGTAACCTTCGCTCCGTGCACGGGGACCCACCAGACGACGTGGACGCGCCCATCGACGACGGCGACGACGACGGCCCCCTGCGCGGCTGGGTCCCCCAGGACGACCGCCTCTGGCTCCACCCGTCCGAGCGTGCCGGGGCACGGAGCACGCCGGCCGGTCCGACCGGGCCGCAGGCGACCCGACCGGCGGGTGGACGATGGGTGATCGGCGGTCTGGCCGCGTGCGTCGCCTTCACCGTCGTGGTCGTCGGCATGGTCCTGGTCACGGCTGACGCCTCACAGGACGCCACGTCCCCGCCGGGGACGTGGGTCACCGGCGTGCCGACCACCGAAGTCGACCTGAGCAGCCTCACCACCACCCGTCACATGACGGCCGTCGCCGAGTCGACACACGCCTCCACGGTGGCCCTCATGGTCGACCGGGCCGGGCGCACGACCATCGGGACCGGAATCGTGGCCGAGGCCGGCGGCATCGTGGTCGCCCTCCAGCCAACCCTGGCAGGCGCCCGCAGCATCACCGTCGTCGAGCCGGACGGGACCCGTCAGCCGGCGGTCCTGGTCGGCACGGACGCCACCACCGGGATCACGGTCCTCCGCATCAGCGATGACCTTCCGCCCGCCACCTTCTCCACCTCCGACCCGACCACGGGATCGGTGGCCGTCGCCGAGGCCGAGGAGGACGGTACCGGCCGCGGTGCGTCACCGACCGTGCGCCTCTATGCCGGCACCGTGGTCTTCGCCGGTGTGGCGACGGACACCTGGCAGGGGGGCGAGTTCTGCGCCACCGGCGTGGACGCACCCCTCTCCACCGGCGACCTCGGCAGTCCCCTGGTCGACACCAGTGGCGCCGTGTCGGGCATCCTCGACGACGTCCAGGGGACGGGACGCAGTCGCACCTCGGTGTTCCTGCCCGCCGAGCTGGTCCGTGATGTGGCCGACCAGATCGTGAGCCACGGCTGGGTCGTCCACGGATCACTCGGCGTCGGCGTCGTGGACCGGGCCCCGGGCTCAGGGCTCGACGGTGCCGAGGTCCGGTCCGTGACGACCGGTGGGGCCGCCGCGCTGGCCGGGCTGCAGCCCGGCGACGTGCTGGTCGGAGTCGACGGGTACTCCGTGCGATCGGCCGCCGAACTGGCCACCCGCCTCTACGGCGACGCGCCCGGATCGGAGCTCCGGGTCACCGTCGAGCGGGGCGACACCACGTTCGACACCGTGGTCGTCCTGACCACCTGACGCACCCACCGCGGGACGGTGCGGTCCGCCGCTCCGACGCAACGCGACGACCCGCCGTCCCGAACGGAGGTGGGCCGCCGTAGCATGGGCCCATGACACCGTCCGACCCCGGGGACGCCGGCAACCCGTTCCAGTCACTGCTCGGCGACCTGATGAACATGCTCGGCTCGAATGGGCCCGACCAGTGGGAGATGACCCGGTCGTTCGCCCTCAACGTGGCCACCGGCGGGACGCCCGAGTCGAACGTCGAGCCCCTCCAGCGGATCCAGGTCGAGCAGCTGTCGCGCGTGGCCGAGCTCAACGTGATGGAGGCCACCGGCATGCCGGTCACCCCGGACGGCCGGCGCCTCACCTGCGTGCCCGTGGGCCGTGGCGACTGGACCGTACGGGCCCTCGAGTCGTGGCGACCGGTCCTGTCGGCACTGGCCGCGCCCCCGCCCGCCGGCACCGACCCCGTGCCCGCACCGGCCGGATCGTCGGGTCTCGATCCACTGGGCGACGACCCGACCGGCGGGATGGCCGCCATGCTCGGACAGTGGGCATCGGCGATCGGACCGATGTTCCTCGGCCTCCAGGTCGGCTCCGTGGTCGGCCACCTCGCCCAGCGCACGCTCGGGCAGTATCCGCTGGCCGTGCCGTGGGCCCCGTCCGACGAGCTCCTGCTGGTGACGGCCAACATCGCCGAGTTCGCCTCCGACTGGAGCCTGCCCGAGGAGGAGGCCCTCCTGTGGGTGTGCGCCCGTGAGCTGGCGTCGAATACCGTCCTGAGCCGGCCCGCCGTCCGGGGCCACCTCGAGGAGCTGCTCCTGGCACTGGCCGTGTCGCAGGCCGCCGCGCAGCAGGACGTGGCAGGCAAGCTACGCGGGCTGATGACCGGCGAGGGCGGCGACCCGATGCTCGGTGCCGGGATGGACCTCGAGTCGCTCCAGGGCATGTTCGGCGATCCCGAGGCCCTGCTCGGCGACCTGCTCACCCCGGAGAGCCGGCGCACCTCGGACCAGCTGACGTCGTTGGCCGTGGTGGTCGACGCCTATGCCGACCACATCGCCACCCAGGTGGGGGGCAGGCTCGTCGGTTCCCATGCACAACTTGCCGAGGCCTGGTACCGCCGGCGCACCGAGCGCGGCAAGGGCGAGGAGGCGGCAGGTGCCCTGTTCGGGCTCGATCTCGATCAGCCACAGGTCGACCGGGGCAGGGCCTTCGTCGCCGGCGTCGTCGAGCGCGCCGGCGACGGAGCACTCGCCCGGCTCTGGGAGCCGGTGCGGAACCTCCCCACCCCGGCCGAGGTGGACGCACCCGGCCTCTGGCTGGAGCGCATCGACCTGCCCCAGTTGGACACCCCGGCCGACTGACCGGGGTTGGTCAGGTCGGGCTGTCGCCTGTCGGCTCGGTCGGCGCAGCCTCGGCGGTCGGCGCGGCCGGCTCCTCCTCGGGCAGGCCGAGGTCCCATTCGATCAGGATGTTCTCCCGTTCGGCGTCACGGATGACGCGCTCCCGGTTGCGCCGGTACTGCGGGTCATGCGGGGGCAGCAGTACCAGCCGTGCATTCGTCCGACGGCGGAACTCCTCGATGAGTGCGGGATCGCCGAAGTCGGAGCGGACCTCCCAGTGCGGGGCGACCGGGCCGAGGTACACGATCCGCACGTGGCCGACCGGGGGCTGCGGTTCGGCATCCTCTTCGGGGAGGCTCGGATCATCGGTGACCGGGGTCATGGCAGTGGTTCCTCCTGGGACGGCAGTCCCGTGATCCTACCGCCGACCGGGTGGGGGCTTGGTCGGGCCGTCCGATGCCGTCCCGGAGGACACCCGGCTGGGGACTTCCTAAGAAGGCCCAGGTCACAGATAAGAATACGGTGAGGAATCCCGCAGAAGGCCCCGAATCCGTATCACCCAGGGGTCGAGGGCGCGACACTGGCAGGGCAACGGACAACCGGTGTCCAGAGGGGCAGGTGCCCCCGGCAGACATCGAGTGGCCCTGAGGATCTGGAGGATCCATGGACACGGACTGGATGGAAGTGGGGAAGTGCAAGGACCTGTCGCCTTCCACCTTCTTCCCGAGTGACGGCGTAGGCGTACAGGAGGCCCAGCGCATCTGCGCCGAGTGCCCCGTCGCCGGTGCCTGCCTGGAGTACGCACTGGCCGAGCGGGTCGACCACGGCGTATGGGGCGGCAAGTCGGAGCGTGAGCGCCGCCGCATCCTGCGTCGCCGCCGCGTCGGACTGAGCGTCGCCGGCGCCGGCGCCTGACACCGGCGTCGTGCCGCAGGCCGGCGCTGCCGTCGGCACCGCGCCCATCGACGCACCGGCCGAGTGTGTCGTCAACATCAGCGAGGGGCGTGACGCGGCGATCATCGCCACAGTCGCCGCCGCAGGCGGTTCGTGCCTCCTCGACGTGCACTCCGATGCGGAGCACCACCGCTCGGTACTGACGCTCGCCGGCGCCCTGTCCGCGGTGGAGTCCTCTGCCCGCTCCGTGGCCACCGCAGCCGTCGGCGCCATCGACCTGCGCACCCACCAGGGGGTGCACCCGCGACTCGGCGCCGTCGACGTCGTCCCGTTCGTCCCCCTGACCGATGACGACGGCACGGCCACGGCCTGGGAGTCGGTCCTGGCGGCCCGTGACGCGTTCGCCGGGTGGATGGGCGACTCCCTCGGGGTACCGTGCTTCCTGTACGGCCCGGAGCGGTCGCTGCCGGAGGTGCGCCGCTGTGCATTCACCACATTGTCGCCCGACGTCGGGCCGCCGGCGCCGCACCTCACCGCCGGCGCGTGCGCGGTGGGTGCCCGCGAGGTCCTCATCGCCTACAACGTGTGGATCCGCGCGTCGCCCGGTCCTGACCGGCCCGACGACGCCGACGTCGTGGCGGTGGCGAAGTCCCTCGCCGCAGACCTGCGTCGACCCGGCCTCCGCTCCCTCGGCCTGGCGGTCGACGGCGGCGCCCAGGTCAGTTGCAACGTCGTCGATCCGGGGCTCGTCAGCCTCGTCGACGTCTACGACGCCGTATCCCGGGGCGCGGCGCCACATCGGTGCACCGTATGGCGGGGCGAGCTCGTCGGGCTCCTCCCCGGGTCCGCACTCGCCACCGTGCCGGACCGGCGATGGTCAGAGATCGGCCTACGGGCCGAGGACACCATCGAATTCCGCCGCAGCACCCGTCGGGGCTGACCGTCCGCCGGCCAGCCCCACGGATGTCGTCGCGTCAGGAGGCGGTTACCGCCCGACGCTGCATCGCCCGCTGACGACGCAGGCGCCGCCGCTCGCGTTCGGACAGGCCACCCCAGATGCCGAACTTCTCGCCATTGGCCAACGCGTACTCGAGGCAGTCCTCGCGCACGACGCACCCCCGGCACACCTCCTTCGCCTCACGGGTGGACGCACCCCGTTCGGGAAAGAAGAGGTCCGGATCGACCCCCATGCAGTTCGCTTTGGTCTGCCATGTCCGTTCCTGGGGCCCATACATCAGTGACACCATGTCCATCGCCAGACCTCCCTCCCACTCATCCATG
>Ga0182014_10005951_pt1 | contig 13371 bp, 21 predicted proteins | sample 612S2DmetaG_FD_120489 | JGI IMG/M metagenome (GOLD analysis project Ga0182014, IMG submission 120489) | Permafrost microbial communities from Stordalen Mire, Sweden - 612S2D metaG | ecosystem: Environmental > Terrestrial > Soil > Wetlands > Permafrost | place: Sweden: Stordalen | collected... | reverse complement strand
TCCGGGCGGCGGTAGGCCGCCGCGGCGAGCCCCGCGGCGCTCACGAGTCGACGCTGGCAGGCGACAGAGCCGGATCTGGTCCCCAGAAGAGGTGGCGAGAGCCTTCGTGAAAGATCGAGGCTAACTGAAGGACGCGTCGCAGCCCATGGCGTCGGCGATGAGCTCGAAATCCGCGGCCGGGATCTTGATCTGGCCAAAGCGGAAGGCGGCGCCCCAGTTCACCTTGTTCTTGATGAACGACAGCCTGTCGATGAGCGGCCTGATCGCCGCCTCATGGCATTCGAGGAACGCGACGTCCACGCGATAGGGCTTGAACTCAGGGGACATCTCGACCTGATAGACCTCGCCTGAGGTGACGACGCCAGTCGCGGTGAACGACTGCAGCACCTCTCCGTCGGGATACGACGTGCGCGGCGAGTACATGACCAATCGATCGCCGGCCTGCAGCCTCTTGAGCGGCGCACTCTTGCCGTGGCTGAGCTGCATGAAGCCGCCCTCTCCACCAAGCCGCACGTGAGAGCGAGAGACGACGCCGATCCAGTAGTTGCGTTCCGACACGATACGGGTATGCGCCGTGGCGGCCCGGCGAAAACGCGGCGCCGGCCGGTCGCACCGCCTTGGGCGGCCTAGAGCCTCCGGCCGACAAGCACGCCGCTGGCGATCGGCACGATCAGTGCGTCGATCCGGTCGTCGCTCAGAGCACGTTCGAGCATGGGCCGCAGCGTCGCCTCGTGATTGATGGCGTTGTCGGCGGCGAGAATGCCGCCGGCCGTCAAACGGGGAACGACGGCTTCGTAGCAGGCGGAGTAGATGTCCTTCTCGGCGTCGAGAAAGCAGAACGCGACGTCGGCGGGGCCGGTGAGATGGTCGAGGGCGTCGCCCTGGACAAGGTCGACAATGTCGCCGACACCGGCCAGCGCGAACGTCTTCCGGGCCAGCGCCGCTTTCTCGTCGAGGATCTCGAAGGTGGTGAGTCTGCGACCGACGAGCCGGCAGGCCAGAGCCAGCCACAGCGCGGAGTAACCGGCGCTGGTGCCGATCTCGAGATACCGTCCGGCCGGCGCGGCGGCCGCCAGCAGAGCGATGAACCGGCCGGTCTGCGGCGGCACTTGCCGCAGGCGCTCGAGCCGCGGTGTACCATCAAGGCGGTCGCGAGAGTCGACGCTCTCCAGATACGCCATCCGCTCGGCGATGGCTCGAGGCATGTCGTGAAACACCGCCAGCTCCCTGTCGCGACGACGAATCGGCCTGCGTGGCACAGCCCACCGTTGTGCGGCGCGACCGCAGTCTACAACCACCGGCGAGCGCGTCGTGCGAGCGCGTCGTGCGAGCGTGTCGTACCAGCGTTCCTACCTGGCGGCGGCGTCGGTAAGGAGCGGATCGGCCGTGCGACGCATGAGGCGCGAGCGGCCGACCCGCTCCGAGAAGCCCCACTTCCGGTAGAACGGCATGAGCTCGGGCTGACACACGAGCTCGATGCTGGCTACGTCGCGCAGCGCTGGGTCAGAGCAGACGCTCTCGATAAGGAGTCGGCCGAGGCCGCGGCCGCGATACTCCGCGGCGACGATGACGTCGAGTACGACGGCCAGGTACCTGCGATCCGTCAGCACTCTGGCAAAGGCGACGAGGGCGTCGGAATCGCGCTCGACGATCGCGTAGAGAAGGTCCGTCGCCGGCAGCATCCGCTCGACGTCCGCCCGGGACCTGTCGCTGCTCCACCACTCGCTACGGTACATCCGCACGAGGTCGTCGACCTGCGACGACCTCACATGGTCGCGCACTTCGAAAGCGGGTTCCTGGATCATCTCTTCTCCGGTGAGAGTGTCGCCGGCGCTGGCGTGGCCTGTCGGGCAACCGCCGCTAAGCGACGAATGGTTCGACCAGCCGTATCGTCTTGCGGTCGGCGTCGATCCTGACACGCGCGCCGATCGGCAGGACCGCGTTCGGGCAGTTGTGGCCGAAGTCGTCGACCTTGAGGATCGGGAAGCCGCAGGGCGCGGTGACCGCCAGGAGCACCTCCTCCAGTTGCGTTGCCCCGACCTCTTCCTGCAGCCCGTCGACGTGGCCGACGACGACTCCGTTCAGCGCTTCGAGCACCCCCATCTGCTGGAGCTGACGAACCATGCAGTCGCAGCTCTCCGAGGTGACGTCGACCGCTTCGAGAAAGAGGATCGCGCCGGCTGTCCGCGGCAAGAACGGCGTGCCGGCAAGTTTGAGGAGGCAGCGGAGGTTGCCGCCCAGGGCGATGCCCTCACCGTCGCCGCCGCGGATGGTCTGACGTTTGCCGTTCGGGTCGACTGCCCGCAGCCGACCTTCCGTCAGCGTCTGCAGGATGGCGTTGCGATCGTAGTCGGTCGGGTTGCGGCCGAAGCCCCACAAGAGGTCGTTCCCGTGAAACGTCACCAGCCCCGTGGCAGCGTAGATCGCGTTCAACAGGACCGTGATGTCGCTGAGGCCCATGAAGACCTTGGGATTCGCGCGGATGGTCGGCCACGACAGGCGGGGCAGGCAGGCGTTGGCGGTAGTCCCTCCCTGGGCGCAGATGATGCCGGCGATGGAACAGTCGGCGAACATCGCGTTGACGTCGGCGGCCTTCTCCTCTGGAGAGGCGCTGTAGCCGAGCGTGCGCGAGCGCACGTGTTCGCCGGCAACCACCTCGAAGCCCAGACCCTCGAGATACGCGACGCCCCTCTCGAACTGATCGTCGGTCTCGGGAGTGACGGGCGACGACGACGCGACGACGCCCAAGGTGTCGCCGGACTTCAAACGTCTGGCCAGCACCTGTCACCTCGTTCCCGGTCGGCTCTTGTCACGGTCAGACCAGCCCCTCCCGATTCAGGGCCCGCCGCGCGTCAGCGAGCCGCATCGCCATGCGCAGGCACGGCATGACGACCCCGTCGCGCAGCCCGTGGTCGACTTCTCCCAGCCGAGCGAACCCGAGCGTTTCGTAGAACGGCACCGCGTTCAGCGAGGAGTCCAGCTCGACTCGCGCCAGCCCGGCGTCGCGGGCGGCCGTGAGCGCGGCCTGGGCAAGCCGACCGCCGACCCCCCGGCGCTGGTGGCTGGGAACGACATAGACGGAGCGCACGACGGCGGCGCCGACGTCGAGCTGGGCGTAGCCGACCGGCTCGGACACGCTCTTTGCGACGAAGAACTGCCGCGTACAAATCCGCTCGCGGAGCTCCGACAGGGGCCGGGAATGCGCCCAGGCGTCGATCTGCCGCTCGTCGTACACGCCACCGCCGCGCTCGCCGTTGACGGCGGCCTCATGGATCGCCGCGATGGCGGCGGCGTCGTCGGGCACGGCCGCGCGCACGACGACCGTCGGCGTCATGTCCGACCGACGCGCAACGTGAGCGGCCAGGTCACGGTCCTGCGATCACTCGGCGGTCCCCACGGCGCCGAGAGTCGCTCGCCCAGCTCGTCGACCGGGTCGCGGCCGTTCGCCTCGATGTAGCGGGCGGTCGCCGACCACGTGCGCAAGCAACCGAGCAACTGCGGCAGCGCCCACGACGCCGCCATGGGGAACTCGGGCGCGGTCACGGGGTCGAAGGGCATGGTGATGCCGCGGTAGCCGACATCGACCCAGGCGCGCTCCGGGGGCCAGTACGGTCCGACCGTGTCGTGATAGAACGACTTCACGAGCGCATCGACGCTGTCGCCGTCGACCGTCGACGGTCCGTACGTCCACACCGCGAGTACACCGCCGGGAGCGAGCACCCGGCGGGCCTCGGCGAAGAAGCGCGCCACGTCGAACCAGTGGAGCGCCTGGGCGACGGTGACGAGATCGACCGAGCCGGCCGGGAGGCCCGAGGCTTCGGCGGGCGCCACCCGGTAGTCCACGCGAGGATGGGGGGTGGCGGCGTCGATCTGGGCCCGGCTGGCGTCGGTGGCGATGACGCGGTCGAAGTGCGCCGCGAGGCCCATGGCGGCCTGGCCGCCGCCCGTGGCGCAGTCCCAGGCGAGGCGAGTATGGGGAGCGGTGGCCGAAAGCCAGGCGAACAGCTCCGCGGGATAGCGGGGGCGAAACGCGGCGTAGTCGGCGGCGACCGCTGCGAAATGGTCGGTGAACGGCTTGCTTAGCCCGGTCCCGGCCTGCTCGTCCTGGTCTGGCTCATCCGCGCTCGCCCGGTCCTGGCTCATGCTCACCTGGGCAGTCGGCTCGCGCTTCATCACCACTACGTCGAGGCCTCTGGCACGGTACTCCTGGGCGCGAGTCTGCAGAAAGGCCGGCGTCTCGTCGGCCTGGAGCGGTGCGAAGCCGACCCTGCCATAGAACCCCTGGAGGTAGACGTATGGGACGCAGAAGCAGGCTTCGTCGAGCGAATGCAGCGCGTAGAGCAAACGGCTGCCGATGCCCTGCCGGCGCAGGGCCGGCTGCACGCGCATGCCGCGCAGCACCGTCACGTCGTGCTCTCGGGCAAGGCGACAGGCGCCGACGAGGCGGCCGTCCGACCTGGCGGCGACGAGGCGATCGGTCGGCAGCACGCCGCCCTTGTAGTCGGTGTCTCGATACAGCTCCAGGATCTCGTGGAGCTCGTCGGGACTGACGATGTCGACGCAAACGACCATGTTCGGCCTGCCGTGACGGCGTCTCTGGCGGAGCGGGGATCAGCAGAAGTCTACTCCTCGCCGGAGGCGCTCCCGCGCCAGGCTGCCGAGCCGGCTGCCTCAATGTTGGGAGAGCGCAGCAGCCCGGCCTCGCCGGGGGCAAACAGGCGCGGCGTCAGGCCGACTCGCGCCAGGGTGCGCCAGAACTTGTTGCCGGGGCCCGCGTAGTACTGCCCCAGTTGCGCCGAGCGTCTTCCCGCGGCGCTGCCGCAGACGACCAGCTTCAGGCCTTCTCGCAGAAGGTCATCGAGCAGGTCCGAACACCACCTCGAAACGCTCGCAGACGACGGGCATGTCGGGTCGCGGCTCCCTGCCGGTTCCCTCGAGCTCACGTGTGAAGAACTCCCAGTGCGCCCTGCGCCAGTACTCGAGCGAGCCGTCGCCCTCGCCCTCGGTCGCCGCGAACTCCGCAGTGACCGCGTCGAACGGCACCACCTCGACGGCCGTCGTGCAGATGATGCAGCGCGCCCGCCCCTTCCAGTCGGTGATCACGCTGAGATCGCCCACCTGCGGCAGGGGTTCGTTCTCGAGTTCGTAGGTCCACAGGCTCCCGGCGGTGGCGCGCTTGCGCCCGGACACCACGAGCTCGGCAAGCTCGTCGGCCGCCGCCTGGTCGTCGCAGAAGTGCCAGGCCGAGTACGAGGCCGCCGCGGCCGCGGCGGCCTCGGGCCCGGGGCACGCCGCCAAGTACGCCGCCCACATCTCCTCGACCGACTCCGCTCCCCCCAGTGGCAGGCACATGGCTACTCGCCGGGCGGGGTCGAGCCCTCGTTCGGCCTCCGCGGCCAGTCGCTGCGTCAGCTCCTCGTCGACATCGCCCGGATCGATGGCGGCAAAGCCGAGCGTCTCGTAGAACGGCAGGTTCCACGGCATGTCGCGAAACGTCGTGAGGGTCAGCTCGCGATGTCCGCTGGCCGCCGCCCACTGCGCGACCGCTTGCACGAGCGCCGCTCCGACCCTGCGCCGACCGCACTGCGGCAGCACGTCGACCTCTTCCAGGAAGGCACGATGGCGCGACGACGCCGCGAGGGCGAATCCAACGGGCACGCCGGCTTGATCGAGAGCGACCCAAAGCCGCCCCGCGGCCTGCGCGTCGCGCAGGACTGCCGCCGGCGTCGCTACTCGCATGATCGCCTCGGGCACGTTCCAGCCCCGGAACCGAGCGGCCGCCTGCAGCTCGATCGCCGGCAGGGCAGCCACGTGGCCGGGGGCCGCGCGGACGATGGTGTAGCTTGCCGTCACCGGTGACTGCCGAGCCCGTCGCCTACGAGAACATGAGCTGCCAGGAGACACCAAAGCGATCCTGCACCCACGCGTACCTTGTGGCGAACGGGTAGCGGTCGAGTGCCATCATCACGCTGCCTCCCGCGGAGAGCGCGGCGTAGAGCCGGTCCACCTCTGACGCACTCGGACACGCGACGAAGAACGATGTCGACGGTGTGAAGGTAAACGCCTGTTCGATGTGGCTGTCCATCGCCATGACGAGCTGTCCGTTGAGCCTGAACCTGGCGTGAACGACCTGGCCCTCGGGGCCGGGATACTCCGGCCCATAGCGCTCGATGAACTCGATACCCGAGTCGTCGAACAGGCCGGTGTAGAAGCCGATCGCCTCCTCCGCCCGTCCGCCGAACATGAGCATGGTCGCGATCTGGTTGTCGGCCATGAGCTCTCCCCTCGTGCTTGCGATCGCCGCGGATCAGCCGCCACCGCTCTTCGTCGGGCCCTTCCGCTTCCCAACGAACACCAGGCGGTTGCGTCGAGAGGCACAGGCTTCACAGAAGCTCTGCACGTCCGCGCTGTCGGGCTCGATTCTACTGGGGAAGTGGCGAGGGGAGGGTGTTGATGGTCGTGTCGGCCTTGAAGGAGACGAGCCGCCACTGGTCGCGGTCCTTGACGACGACGATGGTGGCCACGGTGCCGACAGCCGGAGCGAGTGAGCGAGAACCCGACGTCGCATGCGCGTGCGACCTGGCACAGCCGCCGAGGGCAAGCGCGGACGGGGTGGTCCAACCGGCGATCAGATGTGCTCGTCTGGAGTGTCCGCTGCTCACGGTCGGCAAGCCAGAGTCATCGTGTAGAAGGCAACCCGTTCGCCGGAAGGCAACACCTTCGAGCCGGTGTCGACGATCTCGAAACCCACGGCGCGGTAACAGCGGACTGCGCGCTCGTTGGAGTCGCGAACGTGCAGCGATATGGACTCGCCAGGATGGGCTCGGCGGAACTCTGTGATGGCGAGGCGAAGCGCCGTTTGGCCGATTCCGCGCCCGAAGTGGGCGGTATTTCCAAGGAACACGCCGAGACGGGCTTCGCACTGCCCGCCGAGGCGCTCGATCCAGACGGTGCCGACCTCACGGCCATCCGCGATCACCACGTTCCAGAACAAACCCGAGGCGGGATCGTGTCGGTCGGCGCCCGCGGCGAGAGGGCGCGTGCGTGACGGCGCGTCGCCGCCGATGGCCGCGGCCCACCCGTCGATTGTCGCGAGATCACTGGCTGATACCGGCCGAAGCGAGATGGCCGTCATGCGGAACCGCCTGCCGCTCGGGCGCTCGGGCGTTGAGCTGCGCCCGTCGGCGTCGCGGGGTATCGCGGGCCGTCAAAGAGACACCCACCCGCTCCGCTCGACGTCATACGGTCTGATCACCACCTTCACCTTCCTGTCTTGGCCGGTCACCGACTGGAAGGCTCTCGCAAGTCGCGTCGCAAGCTCCTGCAAGGCTTCCTTGGTGCGCTCAGGCCGCTCCCAGAGGTCGACATTGATCCTGGTCACCTCGCCGTCGAAGCCGTCCGGCATGAGAACCGGGACCAGGTTGATCTCCCAGTCGTTGATGGCGAGTTCAGGCATGCTGGTCAGGGCGCGCTTCGTCGCTTGCTCGAGGTCCGACAACCGGTCTTCCCTTCTCAGATTGAAGACGGTGACCAATGGCATGGGTTCTACTCCTTCATCGAGCCTGCGCGCTCGGTCGTCTCGGCCCTGCGTGTGCGGCTTGAGCTGCGAGCGAAGCGAGTCTGCTCGAAGCCATTGTCAGGCCGGGCCATCGCTAGGCCGCCGTCTCGCGCGACGGCTTGATCTTTGCCAGGCGGTCGGCCAAGGCCTCCTCGGCGACCTCGGTGTCATGAGCAGCCTGGGTGCGCAGCCAGTAGCCGTTGGACAGGCCGAAGAAGCGACAGAATCTCAAGTCGGTGTCGGCGGCGACAACGCGCTTGCCGGCCACGATCTCGCTGACGCGCTGGGCGGGCACGCCGATCTCCTTGGCGAGCGGGTACTGCGAGATGCCATCGGCTTGAGGAACTCCTCGACAAACAGCTCGCCGGGTGTCACGGGCTTGAGCCTGGCCATCTGTCTCACCTCCCATGGTAGCCCACGACCTCGACTTCCGTCGGGCCGGCTTCGGACCAGCGAAAGCAGACGCGGAACTGGTCGTTGATACGGATGCTGTACCTGACCCTCGAGATCGCCTTGACGCGTCGCGCGTAACCTGCGCGGGCTGCCTTCTGAGCTGAGTCCCACTTCCGTTGGGCGCGTCAGGTTGATGGGCGTGTTCGGCAATCGCGTCAATGGCCGAGAACGATGTCGACGCCCAGCCGCACCAGCTCGAGCTTCTTTGCGGGTAGCGTCCCGATGCGCTCAGTGAGCGCCGCACGGTCGAGGGTGACGATCTGCGAGACGTTGGCGACCGAGTCTTTCGGCAGGCCGGTGAGGCGGGCGCTCAGCAGGACGTTGCCGGGCGCCTCGGCCCAGCGCAGATTGCTGGTGAGAGCGACACAGACCGCGGTGGCGATCCGGCTGCGATTGAAGGCGTCGCCCTGGACGACCACGACGGGGCGCCGGAAGCCAGGCTCGGAGCCGGACGGCTCCGCGAGCTCGGCCCACCAGACCTCGCCCTGGGCGATCACCAGTCGGAGCGCTCCAACGTGTGCCGCGCTGCTGCCTGTGTGAACTCGCCACCGGTGCCAACGTCGGCGCATACGCTGTCGAGCGCGGCGGTGACGCTCTCGGCCGAGTGACGCGCGACGTACTCGCGCACGGCGTCGCCGTAGAGGCGGCTGCGCGACTTCTTCAGTTCGCGAGCCAGCAGCTCAGCGTCAGCAAACAGGTCGTCGGGAATGGAGATCGCGGTCTTCATACCGAAAGTATAACCGGTGCCGATGGAATCGCAACGCGGAAGCTCGCAACGTCCACCTTCGGCAGACTTCGCGGTTGGGTAGCGGATGCCGAACGTTTCGGCATTTGAGCTGCGAGCGTGGCGCTCGCTTCTGGCACTCCCATTCGGCGAGCCAGCTCTTGCTCCTATGCCAATGCTATACCGCGACGGCGAGCTCCTTAGCAGCGAACTCCGCTTGCACAACCTCGCCGGCTCGCGCCTGTTCACTGCGCAGCAAGGTCCGGAACACGGTTCTGGCGATGTACCGCTTGAGGCAGCGGCGCGCGTCGCGGCTGCTCATGCCCGCGCTCTGTTTGCGCTCCATGAAGGCGATCGCCGGCGGATGCATGCACGCCTGCGTGATGGCGATCATGTGGATGGCGGCATTGAGACGCCGGTTGCCACAGCGATTGAGCCGGTGCCGCGTCGAGTTGCCCGAGCAGACCGGCAGGGGCGCGGTGCCTGAGTGCATGGCGAAGGCGGCCTCGCTGGAGAAGCGCGCCGCGCCGGCCACCTGACCGACGAGCTGAGCGGCCAGCAGCGCCGAGCAGCCGGGCAGGGCGAGCAGCTCCGGGGCAAGAGCACCCATCAGGCTGCGGATCTCGCGCTCCAGGGCGCGGACCTCGGCGGTGAGCTCGCGGCAGCGTTGGACCTGCTCGAGGGCTATGCGGCGGCGTGTGCTGGGCGGCAGGCCGTGCAGCGCCGCTTCGACGCGCTCGAGCCACACGTAGCGGTCCAGCACCCGGGGCGGCAGCTCGAGGCCGCACTCGAGGTCGTGCAGGTGCCAGCGCAGGCGCTTCTGGATGTGCCCACGCTCGCCGACTAGGTCGTCGCGGTGGTCGGCGAGCAGGCGTACCTCCTGCTCAGGCCCGACGAGCACGGCCACGGGCAGGTCGGGCTCGCGCAACGCGGCACGGGCCACGGCGGCGGCATCGATGGGGTCGCTCTTGCCGTAGCTGCGCGCCGAAGAGCGCGCAGCGGCCATCAGCTTGGGCGGCACGCGCACCAGGCGCCCACCACGGGGCAGCAGGTGGCGCTCCAGCCGGCCGGTGAGGTGGCGGCAGTCCTCGAGGGCAAAGCAGCGCTCGGGACCCAGGCTGCGGGCCCAGAGCAGCAGCTGCTCGTGGCCCTGCGCATCCGCGCCCACGGTCGTCTCGGCCAGCGTACGCCCGCTGGCCGCGTCGACGGCCACAGCGGTGTGGCTCTTCATATGTGGGTCGATGCCGATTACGATCATGCGTAGTCCCCCTTCGGTCGGTTGCAGCCGATCTTCGAGTGGGGACCGGCGGCGGACACGCCTTGGCTGAGGCCGTTCCGGCCAGGCTCCTATCAGGTCACGCCGGCGACCCCTCGGATCCCGGCCGCGGGGGACGAAACAGCTGATGGTCAGCCCTTCGGGGCGACAGAAATGCTCTGGGTCACTCCGCCGTCGGGACCGAGGCTACCTGACCAGCGTCGTCTTGGTCAGGGATCCCACGGGAGAGAGAGTGACACCAACGAAATGCGTGTTAGGTGCGGCATTCCGGCTCCTGCGATGGACCCTGCTCGCCAATGAACGCCGCATCTGAGCGGCTAGCGGCTGATCTCGATATCCTCCGACAGCTTGCCACGACGACTGAAGACACCCAACGCCTGCCCGCCCGCTCCCAGCCGTCCAATCGACCGCCCTGATGCGAACGGGGGTTGACCGGCCATCTCATATCAACGGTTGGCGCATGACCTGCGCGGGTTGCGCTCACGGTGAACCGCAACGCCCGGGCGCGTCAGGTTGATGCGCGGTTAGTCTGCGTCTCCCACCTGCCCAAGCAGCGCCTCGCACTCGGCGCGCAAGACCGGCACGTCGTGCTGGGCAATGGAGTAGACGGCCTCGTCGTCGATCTGCGGGTACTCGTGCACGAGCCGGTTGCGAAAGCCGACGATGAGGCGTGCGTGCGAGATGCCGTCGGCGAGCATGGCGTCGCGACGCCCAAGCGCGCCGATCGCCTCGCCGATGACGGTGAGCTCGCGCTCGACGGCTGAGCGGATGGGACGCCGCTCGCTGTACGTGGCCAAGTCGACGCCGGTCAGCACCTCGGTGATGGCGTCGCAGGCGTCAATGACGTCGGCGAGGTAGGCAGCCGGGCTACGCGGCATAGAGCAGCTGCCGCGTGCGTTCGATGTTGCGCGCGATGAAACGGTTCTTGACGGCGCCGGTCATGACCAGGTCGACCTCCACTCCGAGCAGCTCGCGCAGCTCGTCCAGCAGGTCGAAGTAGGCGACCGCCTTGGCGTAGCCGTCCATGGGTCCGAACTCCACAAGCAGGTCGACATCGCTCTCGCCGGGACGGAAGTCGTCGCGCAGGGCAGAGCCGAAGACGTCGAGACGCGCCACCCCGTAGCGGGCGCACAACTCGGCGATGGCTTCACGTTTGTCCTGCAGGATCGCGACCATGGCAACCACCTCCGCCGTCATGCTACCTGGGCGCGCCGCGGCTGGCCACAGTGGAGGGGCGTAGACGGTCGCCTGACGCCAGACTAACGCGCAGCGCGTGACCTGCGCGGGCTGCGGTCTGAACTCACAACCACTTGCGTTGGGCGCGTCAGGTTGATGCGCTGGTTAGCCACGCTCAATGTCGGGCTCGTCTGGCAGTTGCGCGCCGTGCCAGACCGCCACGATCCACACCGTGTCGGCTTTGACGCGGTAGAAGAAACGATAGGGCGCGACGATGACTTCGCGGAAGGGAAGCTCTGGGAACTCGGGCAGCGAGTGCCCCGATTCGGGAAAGTCGGCCAGTCGGGAGAGAGACTGCGCGGCCCTGTGGCGCAGGGCCAGCGCCGCCGCAGGGTTGTCGGCACGGATGTAGTCAAGCGCCGCCAGGAACTGCACTCGGCCCATTGGCGTGAAGCGGACCTTCACGACCCGCGCAGGAGCTCGTCGGCCTCGGCCAGAACGACGTCCAGGTCATGGCCGACTCCAGCTTCGATCTCGGCTTCGCCGCGCGCCAGCAGGCGCAGGATCTCGAGCTCGTGCTGAGTGCGCTCGTAGGACTGGGCGCTGACCATGACGGCGGCGGCCCGGCCGCGCTGGGTGATGACCACGGGATCCTGCGAGGCGGCCGCCCGCTTGATCACCCCGGCGGCGTCGGAGCGCAGCTCGGAGATGGGCACGATAGTGGGCAAAGAACTCATTGGAGGTACCTCCTTCGGTACCGCTAACAGTACTACTAGTGTATCCCGGTGGCGAGTGGGCCGGCCGTGGCTAGTGTGGCGTTTGAGCTGCGAGCGCTGCCGCCCGCTTTTGGCGCAATCCTGGGGCGAGTCAGCTCCAAACGCTGGTTAGGTGGTTTCGCCATGACGCTGGGGCTTCAGGAATTCGTCGACTGTCAAGCCGATGTCGCGCGCGATCTTGCGAAGAAGGGCGGGCGAGATGTCGCGGCCGGCATGAAAGGGGACCGTGGTAGACCGCCCATCGGCGTGGCGGAACTGCTTGTGGGAGCCGCGCTGACGGGCTTCGGCAAAGCTGTGCACTTCGAGCAAGGCGACGACCTGCCGGGGTTTGAGGACTGGCAGGTCCGCCACGCGTCAGGCGACCTGGATGGTGCGGACGTCGACGAACTCCGACTCCAGGGCCGGCTCGCCGTCTTCGAGCAGCATCTCGATGACTTCGCGCAGGTTGTCCTGTAGCTCGTCGAGGTCGCCGCCCTGGGTGTGGGCGCCGGGCCAACCCGGCACGTAGCCGACGAGCAGGTCGGTCTGCGGGTCACGTTCGACGACGAAATGAAACGAACGCATGATTCTCGCCTCCTTGCGATTCCTCTACGATAGCCGAGGCGGCGGCAGGTGTACCAGCGGGGCGTGTTGTTGTCCACCTAACGTCGGGGCGTTGAGCTGCGAGCGCTCACGCCACGGTCTTGAGCAGAGCTTCTGCGAGTCTGCTCGAACGCCTTGTTAGGCATCGATCCGCGTCAGTTGTTGAAATCGTATGCGTACCAACCATCGCCTAGCCGATAGCACCAGGGATCGTGAAAGAAGGCGCGGGCCTGCTTGAGCGTGACGACAGGTGCGGGTGGCTGCTTTGAGCGCACGTAGCCCCAGGTGTCTCCCCCGACCACCAGACCGGTGCGTCCGAGTGTGATGTCGATGTCGCCCGGAGAGGAGTCCAGGTAGAGACCGCCGATGGGTCGAAGCTGCGACTCGTACTGCTTGATCCGGTCCTGCGTCAAAGCCTGCGCCCACTCGGCCTGTAAGTACGCACCGCGTTTGGTCACCACCAGTGAGAACTGTGGATCGGCCGAGGCCATCCGCGTGAGGGCCGCAAACTGCGATCGGTGCGTCTCGTAGTTCGAGACGAGCCGGTCGATCGACGGCGCATTGCCAAACAGATTCCACGCGAGCCGCTCGATGCGCGTGGCTGACAGAAGGCCGAGCACGACCAGACCGGCGACGGCAATAAGGCTCGCGATGAGGAATGTTCGCCGAGACGGCTTTGATGAGCGGTTCGCCATGTTCGTGTGCCTAACATGTTGCGCATGACCTGCGCGGGCCGCGGTCTGAGCTTACTACCACTTGCGTTGGGCGCGTCAGGTTGATGCGCTGGTTAGCAGTCAGCCGTCAGCTTGCCTTCTTCTCGAGCCTG
>Ga0182014_10005947_pt1 | contig 13377 bp, 11 predicted proteins | sample 612S2DmetaG_FD_120489 | JGI IMG/M metagenome (GOLD analysis project Ga0182014, IMG submission 120489) | Permafrost microbial communities from Stordalen Mire, Sweden - 612S2D metaG | ecosystem: Environmental > Terrestrial > Soil > Wetlands > Permafrost | place: Sweden: Stordalen | collected... | reverse complement strand
CTCGGTCCCGGGCGTCAACGCCGAGGCCCTCGCCAAGAACCTGGGCAAGGCGGGAGATCTACTCAACGTGGTGGATCTGTTCTCCGGCGGCGCCTTCAAGAAGTTCTCCATCTTCGCCCTGGGCATCACCCCCTACATCACCGCCAGCATCGTGCTGCAGCTGATGGGGGCGGTGGTCCCGACCCTGGAGAACCTGCAGAAGAAGGAAGGCGAAGCAGGCCGGGAAAAGATCAACCAGTGGACCCGCTACCTCACGGTGGGACTGGCCTTCGTCCAGGGCTTCGGCATCGCCTCCCTGGCCCAGAGCCTGGGGCCGGACGTGGTGATCATCCCTGGCATCGCCTTCAAGCTGCTGTGCGCCTTCACCCTCTCCACCGGCTCCGTCTTCGTGATGTGGCTCGGCGAGCAGATCACCGAACGGGGCATCGGCAACGGCATCTCCCTGCTGATCTTCGCCGGCATCGTCGCCGGGCTGCCCCGGGCCGCCGGGACCATCTTCAACATGCTCGGGGATTCCCTGGCCAACAAGGGCAACGTGGCGCCTCCGGGCGTGTTCCTCCTGCTGCTCGTGGCCATGACCGCGGTGCTGCTGGGCGTCGTGCTGGTGGAGAACGCCTACCGCCGCATCCCCATCCATTACGCCAGGCGGGTCGATTCCTCCAGCATGGCCAGCCAGCGCAGCTCCTACCTTCCGCTCAAGGTGAACACCGCGGGCGTCATGCCGGTGATCTTCGCCAGCTCGGTGATCTTCTTCCCCGCCACCATCGCCCAGTTCACCAAGTGGGAATGGCTGGGCAAGGCCGCCGGCTACGTCAGCCCGCAGACCCACTTCTGGATCTGGGTCGGCGTGTTCGTGGTGGTGGTCATCTTCTTCTCCTTCTTCTACACCAGCATCGTCTTCAACCCCGATGAGACCGCCGACAACATGAAGAAGTCCGGCGGCTACATCCCGGGCATCAGGCCGGGCAAGGAAACCAGCATCTACATGGACGGCATCCTGTCCAAGCTCACCTTCGCCGGGGCCATCTACCTGGCCGTGGTCTCCATCGTGCCGACGGTGATCACCAACAGCATGCCGGGCTTGAACTTCTATTTCGGCGGAACCTCGCTCCTGATCGTCGTGGGCGTGGCCCTGGACACCGTGGCCCAGCTGGACAGCTACGCGGTCATGCGCCGCTACGACGGGTTCCTGGAGAAGGGGCGCCTGCGCGGCGGCCGCCTCGCCAAAGCTGGAGGACGACCCCAATGAAAGTGCATATCCTGCTGGGACCTCCCGGCTGCGGCAAAGGCACCCAGGCCAAACGTCTTGTGGAAAAAAGGTCTTTGATTCACCTGTCTACGGGTGATATTCTGAGAGATGCCGTTTCGAAAGGAACGGAAGTCGGCCTTCGGGCCAAGGCCCTCATGGCCAGTGGCAAGCTAGTGGATGACAGCACGGTTAATGGGATCGTCTTCGCGCGGCTGCAGGACGAAACTGGTGACGTACTGTTCGATGGTTATCCGCGAACCCTCTTTCAAGCTGAATCCTTGCAGACTTTCCTCTCCTCGCAAGGGATCACTCTGGGCTTCGTGATGGACATCGAGATCCAGGAGCAGGAACTGGAAGCGCGGGTCGTCAACCGCAGGGTTTGCGGCAACAACACCTGCGGCGCCATTTACAACCTGAACACCAAGGCCCCCCGTGTGGACGGCGTCTGCGATCTCTGCGGCGGCAACCTGAAACACCGGGCCGACGACACCACCGAAGCCTTCCGGATCAGGATGGTTGAGTTCAACAAGACCTTCCAGCCCCTCCAGGCCTTCTACAAGGGGATGTCCAACTACCGGTACGTGGAAGGAAGCCGGCCTCCGGACCAGATCCACGACCAATTAGTCAAACTATTTCAGGAGCAAGCTTGAGCAAAGAAGAAGCCATTGAGCTCGAAGCCACAGTGGTGGAGTCATTGCCCAATGCCGTGTTCCGGGTTGAGCTGGAGAACAAGCACCAAGTGCTTGCGCACATCAGCGGCAAGATGAGAAAGAATTTCATCCGCATTCTTCCCGGTGACCGGGTCCTGGTGGAGGTCACGCCCTACGACCTCAGCCGCGGCCGCATCATCTACCGATTCAAGTAACGCTCCAATGTCCCGCCCAATATCCCGCCGAATATCCCACTGGGGGAATCCATGAAAGTCAGGCCCTCTATCAAAAGGTTGTGCGAGCACTGCAAGGTGGTCCGCCGTGAAGGCATCAACCGGATCATCTGCAAGAAGAACCCCAAGCACAAACAGCGCCAAGGTTAAGGAGTAAGCATGGCACGCATCGCAGGTATCGATCTGCCCATTGCCAAGCGCGTCGAGATCGCGCTCACGTATATTTTTGGCATCGGTCGGCCCAAGGCACAGAGCATCCTGACCCGGGCCAAGGTGGATTTCGGCACCAAGGTGCGGGATCTCACCGAGGAAGAAGTCGGTCGCATCCGGCGCGTCATCACGTCGGAAGAGACGGTCGAAGGGGACCTCCGCAAGAACATCGGCCTGGACATCAAGCGGCTGATGGACATCGGCTGCTACCGGGGCATCCGGCACCGCAAGGGCCTGCCCGTCCGCGGCCAACGCACGCACACCAACGCGCGCACCCGCAAGGGCAAGCGCAAGACCGTCGCCGGCAAGAAGAAGTAAGGGTTGAGGAACTGATATGGCAAAGACTCAGTCAAAGACCGCCGGCAAGAAGGTGGTCAAGAAAAAAGAGAAACGTAACGTACCCCACGGCGTGGCACATATCCAGGCCTCGTTCAACAACACCATCATTTCCATCTCCGACCCCCTGGGGAACATGCTTTCCTGGGCGTCGTCCGGCAACCAGAACTTCCGGGGCACCCGCAAGGGCACGCCCTTCGCCGCGCAGATCGCGGCCGGGGTCGCCGCCGAGGCCGCCAAGGAGCAGGGCATCCGTTCCGTGGATGTCCGCGTGAAGGGGCCCGGCGCGGGCCGCGAGAGCGCCATCCGCGCCCTCAATGCCGCCGGTATTTCCGTGACCAGCATCCGCGACGTCACCCCCATTCCCCATAATGGCTGCCGCCCTCCCAAGCGGCGCCGGGTTTAAGAGAGGAGGAGAACCATGGCTCGATACAGTGATGCCGTTTGCCGCCTCTGCCGTCGCGAGGGGATGAAGCTCTACCTGAAGGGCGAACGCTGCTTCAAGGAAAAGTGCTCCTTCGAGACCCGCAAAGGCAAGATCCCCGGGCAGCACGGTGCTGCCAAGGCCAAGAAGCCCACCGGATACGCCCTCCAGCTGCGCGAGAAGCAGAAGGTCAAGCGCATCTACGGGGTTCTGGAGAAGCAGTTCAGCCTTTACTTCAAGCACGCCGAAAGCAAGAAGGGCGCGACCGGCCACAACCTGCTTTCCTTCCTGGAAAGCCGGCTGGACAACGTGGTGTTCCGCCTGGGGTTCTGCCCCAGCCGCGCCGCCGCCCGGCAGATGGTGATGCACGGCCACATCCTGGTCAACGGCAAGCGGGTGGACATTCCCAGCTACCAGACCAAGGCCGGCCAGAGCATCGAGATCTCCGCCCGGGCCCAGCAGAACGATTTCGTGAAGTCCTCCCTGGAAACCGCGGCTGGCCGCGGGATTCCCCAGTGGCTCACCCTCGACGCCAGCGCCTTCAAGGGCGCGGTGATCGCGGTTCCCTCCCGGGAAGATGTGCCTCTTGACATCAATGAGCAGCTGATCGTCGAACTCTACAGCAAGTAAGGGGACAGGAATGCTGAACATCAGCGATTTCCAGCGTCCGCGATTCGCGGAAGTCAGTGCGGGCTCGAAGACGGGTTCTTATGGCGAGTTCGTGGCCTACCCGTTCGAGCGCGGTTTCGCCACGACCTGCGGTCATGCCCTGCGCCGGGTGCTGCTCAGCAGCATCGAAGGCGCGGCCATCACCAATGTCCGGATCAAGGGTGTGCAGCACGAATTCACCGCCATGCCCGGGGTCTGGGAGGACGTCACCCACATCCTCCTGAACCTCAAGGAAGTGCCCCTGAAGCTCCACTCCAGCCAGCCCCAGATCGTCACGATCAGCCACAAGGGCGAAGGCGTGGTGACCTCCGGCTCCATCCGCTGCAACCAGAACGTGGAGGTGACGGACCCCAACGTCCACATCGCCACCCTGGGCGAGGACGGCGAGCTGGAAATGGAGATCCAGGTGAGCATGGGGCGCGGGTTCGTGACCGCCGACCGCAACCTGGATGAACGCCTCGGCCTGGGGTACATTCCCCTGGACTCGAACCACAGCCCCATCTCCCGGGTCAACTACATCGTCGAGCCGGCCCGGGTCGGGCACAGCACCGACTATGAGAAGCTGACCCTGCAGGTCTGGACCAACGGCACCGTGGATCCCAAGGATGCCGTCAGTGATTCGGCCCTGATCCTGCGGGAGCACTTCCTCATCTTCGCCCGCCAGGACGAGGATGCGGTGGAAGCCGAGCCCGGCGTCGCCATCCTCACCACCGAGGGCGTCAACGGCATGCTCAGCAAGTCCGTGGAGGAACTGGAGCTGTCCGTCAGGGCCAACAACTGCCTGCGCAACGCCAACATCACCACCATCGGCGAGCTGGTCCAGCGCACTGAAGCGGAACTCATGAAGACCAAGAACTTTGGCAAGAAATCCCTGCAGGAGATCAAGGACGAGCTCGCCCGCATCGGCCTTTCCCTCGGCATGCGCATCGAACAAGAAGTCTAAGGAGCCATCCCATGCGTCACAATGTCACGGGCAAGCGTCTGGGCCGCACCACCAACCAGCGTAAAGCTCTCATGAAGAACCTCGCCACCTCGCTCATCACCCACGAGCGGGTGGAAACGACCCTGGTCAAGGCCAAGGAGCTCCGGCAGTTCGTGGAGCCCTTCATCACCCTCGGCCGCAACGACACCGTCGCCAACCGCCGTCTGGCCATGGCCCGCCTCGGCAGCAAGTCCACCGTGACCAAGCTGTTCGACGCCACCTTCCGGGCCCGCTTCGACGGCCGCCCCGGCGGCTACACCCGCATCCTCAAGACGGACCACCGTCTGGGCGACGCGGCCGACATGGCGATCATCGAGTTCGTGGACTACGTCCTCCCCGAGCCCAAGGAAGCCGAACCCGCCGAATAGCCGGGATCCAGCTGCGCACAGGGCGCTCCGCGAGGGGCGCCCTGTCGTCGTGTTATCTTGTTTTTTTACGTCCTTCCGCGAAAGGAACCCTTGGACAGCGACTACAACAGTTTCAGGATCACCATGGCCGCCCGGGCCGCCGGGCAGGTTTCCACCGCCCGGGGCCGGGGCGCGGTGGCTTCGGCCTCCAGCCAGGCTTCGGAACTGGCCGCGGCGGTGCTGGGGGATGGCGGGAACGCCTTCGATGCGGCCTTCGCCCTGGCCTTCGCCCTCTGCATCTACCACCCCCAGGCCGGCAACATCGGCGGCGGCGGCTACCTGCTGTTCCAGGAGAAGGGCGGCGACCCCAAGGTGTTCAGCTACCGGGAGCAGGCCCCCCGTGGTGCCCGCCGGGAGGACTTCCTGCTGGCCGACGGCTCGCCGGATCCCGACCGGACGGCCTTCGGTCCGGCCTCCGTGTGCGTGCCGGGCACGGTCAAGGCCTTCTTCGCCCTCCAGAAACGGTACGGGAAGCTGCGGGCCAGGGACCTGCTCCTGGACATCTCCAGGCGGGCCGAGGCCGGCGCCATCCTCACCCAGTACGAGGCCGACTGCCTCAACCGGCTGGGGCCCAGGCTGGCCGCCTCCCCTGAAGCCAGGCGGATTTACGTGCGCGCCGAACCCTACCAGGCCGGGGACCTCCTGCCCAACGCCGCCCTGGCCCGGACCCTGGAGACCCTGGCCCGGGAGGGAGAGGAGGCCTTCTACCGGGGCCGCATCGCCCAGCAGATCGTCGCCGACCTGGCCGCCAACGGCGGCTTCGTGTCCGCCGAGGACCTCGCCGGCTACAGCTTCCGGGAACTGGAGCCCATCGCCCTGGAGCTGCAGGGCAGGACCGTCTGGACCGTGCCGCCCGAAGCCGGGGGCGCCATGCTCCTGGAGATCCTCAGCATCCTCGACCGGAACGCCTTCCGGGAGTGTGCCTGCGGCAGCCCCGCCTACCACCACCATCTGGCCCAGGCCGCCAAGATGGCCTTCATCGACCGGCTGGACTACATGGGCGACCTGCCCATGGACGACAACGCCACCTACCGGAACCTGCTGACCCGCGCCTATGGCCAACGCCTGTTCGGGATGATCGACCCGGCCAGGGACACCCCGACCGACGTCCTGGCCCAGCGGATCCGGGCCGGCCGCCACCCGGAGCCCCATGACGCGGGCACCAACACCACCCACTTCGCCGTCATCGACGCCCAGGGCAACGCCGTTTCCAACTCCTACACCATGAACCTTCGCTACGGTTCCAAGTGGGCCGTGGCCGGCGCCGGCTTCCTGCTGAATGGCAGCGTGGATTCCTTCGCCTTCATCGAAGGCAAGGAGAACTACTACGGCGTCCTCGGCAACCGGCCGAACCTGTTCGCCCCCGGCAAGCGCCCGGCCAGCAACATGGCCCCGGTGCTGGTGACCGGCCCCCAGGGGGTCGAAGCCGTGCTGGGCACGCCGGGCGGGCCGACCATCCCCACCACCCTGGCCAACATCCTTTTGGCCACCCTGGTCCACCGCAAGGATCCGGCGGAAGTCATCGCCGCCGGCCGCCTGCACCACCAGGGCTGGCCGGACACCCTGGCCTACGAGCCCGGCTTCGACCAGCCCGAACTGCTCGCCGCCCTGGCCGCCATGGGCTACCCCATCAAGGACAAGCACGAGCTCATCGCCGACGTGCAGGGGGTATGGCGCGCCGGGGAACAGTGCTTTGCCGTGAGCGACTACCGCAGGGAAGGGAAGGCTCTGGCGGTGGAGTAGTGCAGACCATCGCAAGATCGTTGAATAATCCGGATGACCGCAAGCTGCTGAATTTGCTTTGCTTTTTCGGCGACCCTCGGCTTCCTCAGCGTCCTCGGCGAGGCCTTTCCACCGGTGCTTACGCCCATTGCCCCAAAGCGCAACCACAACCGAGCAAAAGCCTATCGCCGAGGGCGCCGAGACAGCCGAGGGTCGCCGAGGAAAGAAGGAATTGTTAAACGTACTTGAGCCAGTCTGTAGTAGGGCATTTTTCCGGTTGAGGCCGGGCCAAGCTGGAAAGGCAGTTCCTTTTGGCAGAAAAACAGATATATTATCTGACAGAGATTTGAACCATTAGCACCATGGCCGAGGTCCGAAAACGAATCGAGGCTCAGCCCCAAGGCGAGGTCTTCGCTTCCCGAAGCATGCTGGCACTGGGCTCACGAGCAGCCATTGACCAGTCGCTCACGCGTCTGGCCAGGGAAGGGACCATTCTCCGGGTGGCGCGGGGGGCCTATGTCCGCCCCAAGGAAAGCCGGTTCGTGGGGAAGGTCATTCCTGAGCCCCAGGAAACGGTGAAGGCGATGGCCCAGGCCAGGGGGGAGACCCTGCTCGTCCATGGGGCTGAAGCGGTGCTGCGCTTCGGCCTGACCACTCAAGTGCCGGTGCGGTCGCTGTTCTATACCAGTGGCCCCAGCCGGAAACTGCGGGTGGGCAAGCAGGAGGTCATCCTGAGGCACGCCAGCCTTCGACTGCTGGCCCTCGGCAGCGGCGCGGCCGCCATGGCCTTCTCGGCCCTCTGGTACATGGGCAAGCGCCAGGTGACCATGGCAACCCTTGCGAGGATCCAGGAAAAGCTTTCTCCGGCTGAATTCTGCGAACTGAGGAAGAGCGCCCAACTCCCCGGCTGGCTGTCGGACCTGTTCCATGATTTTGAGAAGGCAGGGCCGAACCGAAGCCGTTCGAAGATGTGATCGAACGGCTCCGGTCGCTTGAAGCCCGGATCAACGGAATGGCGGGCAGGGCTGGTTTCTAATTGAAACTGAAGGCCCCCCGCTATTTCAGCAGCGGCTCCAGGAAACTGCCGGCGGGGACGTAGCCCTCGGCGCGGTCGGGGCCGGTGCTGAGGTAGGCCATGGGCGTCTCCACCTCGTCGCACAGGGCGGCCAGGTAGTGGCGGGCTTCCGCGGGCAGGTCCTTGGCGTCGGTGATGCCCCGGGTGGGGGCGGTCCAGCCCTTGAACAGCTTGACCACCGGCTGGATCTCGTCCCAGTCGGAGGCGCAGGCGGGAAGCTGGGTGCCGACGCCGCCGGCGCCGTCCCGGTAGCCGACCACCATGCCCACTTCGGCAAAGCCGTCCATGACGTCCAGCTTCATGATGCCCAGGCCGTCGGCGCCATTGGTGCGGCAGGCGTGGCGGGTGATGACGGCGTCGAACCAGCCGCAGCGGCGGGGCCGGCCGGTGGTGGTGCCGAACTCGCGGCCCACCTGGCGGAGCCGCTCGCCGGTGGCGTCCAGCAGCTCGGAAGGCATGGGGCCTGAGCCCACCCGGGTGGTGTAGGCCTTGGCCACGCCCAGGACGTGGTCCAGGGCCTTGGGCGGCAGGCCGGTGCCGGTGAACAGGCCGCCGATGCTGCAGTTGGAGCTGGTGACGTAGGGGTAGGTGCCGTGGTCGATGTCCAGCAGGGTGGCTTGTGCCCCCTCGAACAGGATGGACTCGCCGCCCTGCCAGGCCTTCCACAGGTACTCCTGGGCGTTGCCGATGAGCGGCAGCAGGGGCTGGGACAGCCGGACCAGGTCCGCAGTGATGGTCTCCAGGGGCGGGAGGGCGCTGGATCCGCCCAGCAGGATCTTCACTTCCTCGTATCCGAGCTGGATCCGTTCGGCCAGGGTCTTGGGGTGGAGCAGGTCCCCCATGCGGATACCCTTGCGGGCCGCCTTCATCTCGTAGGCGGGGCCGATGCCGCGGCCGGTGGTGCCGATCTTGACGCTGCCGCCCTCCCGCCACTGGTCCAGGGCGATGTGGTGGGGCAGGATGACGTGGGCCCGGTCGGAGATGAGCAGCCGGCCGCCCAGGTCGAACCCGCGGCTGCGCAGGTTCTCCAGTTCTTTCAGGAATACTTCAAGGTTCAGGACCACTCCTGACCCCACCACCAGGAAGCATCCGGGGTGGAGGGCGCCGCTGGGGACCTGGTGCAGGGCGATGCTCTGGCCGTTGACCACGACGGTATGGCCGGCGTTGTTGCCGCCCTGGAAGCGCGTCACGTTCTGGAACCGGGCGCTCAGGAGATCCACCAGTTTGCCTTTGCCTTCATCTCCCCATTGCAGCCCGAGGATGGCAAGATTCGTTGAGCCTGCAGTCATGAACAACCCCCAACTTCCAGATTAGCGTGACTGCCGTCCGCCTCACAGAACCAAGTAGGGACATCAGGGCCGGATGAGGCTACCCTGGAATATCCTATCCTGGCCCCCAAAGGGGTATCGGGTAAGGAACTTTCCCCGGGGGGGAGCCGTGTTCGAAAAGTTCACCGAAAAAGCCCGTCGCGTCATGTTCTTCGCTCGCTACGAGGCGAGCCAGTTCGGTTCCGAGAGCATCCAGAGCGGACACCTGCTCCTGGGCCTGCTGCGGGAGGCGGAGAAGACCTCGATCCAGCTGCTGGACCGCATGGGCGTGCAGACCAACCTGCTGCGCGAGCGGCTGATCTCGGCCCTGAGTCCGCGCGACAAGAAGGCCGCGCCCAGCAGCACCAGCATCGACATTCCCATGGAAGAGGAAGTGAAGCGCATCCTCCAGCACGCCACCCAGGAGAGCGCCAAGCTCAACCACAAGCACGTGGGCGCGGAACACCTGCTGCTGGGCATGGTGAAGGAGGAGCAGAGCCTCGCCGGGCGGCTGCTGAAGGAGGCCGGCGCCGATCTCATCGCCGCCAAGGAGATCCTCCTGGAAGCCACCAAGGAGGAGAAGATCGCCAAGAAGAAGAAGGAGCACCCCCTGCTGGCCGAGTTCGCCCGGAACCTGTCCGAGCTGGCGGAGCGGGGCATCTTCGACAACCTCATCGGCCGCGACCTGGAAGTGGATCGCATCATCCAGATCCTGAGCCGGCGGCGCAAGAACAACCCGATCCTGCTGGGCGAGGCCGGGGTGGGCAAGACCGCTATCGTCGAAGGGCTGGCCCAGAAGATCTTCGAAGGCAACGTGCCGCCGAGCCTGCAGGACAAGCGGATCTACGCCCTGGACCTCAGCCTGGTGGTGGCCGGAACCAAGTACCGCGGGCAGTTCGAGGAGCGGCTGAAATCGATCATCGCCGAGGCCTCCAAGGACCCCAGCGTGGTCCTGTTCATCGACGAGATCCACAGCATCATCGGCACCGGGGCCGCCGAAGGCAGCCTGGACGCGGCCAACATCCTCAAGCCGGCCCTCTCCCGGGGCGAGGTGCAGTGCATCGGCGCCACCACCCACAAGGAGTTCGCCAAGTACATCGACAAGGACCGCAGCCTCGTGCGCCGGTTCCAGCCGGTGAACGTCAACCCGCCGGACGAGGCCGAGACCCTGAGGATCCTGGACGGCATCCAGAGCCGCTACGAGCTGTTCCACCGGGTGAAGTACAGCCCGGCCACCCTGCACGCGGCGGTCTACCTGTCCAACCGCTACATCACCGACCGGTTCCTGCCGGACAAGGCCATCGACCTGCTGGACGAGGCGGGGGCGCGGGTGAAGCTCAGGGGCGGGGCCACGGTGGGGGAGAGCCACAAGGCGGAAGAGGAACTGCACCGGGTCATCAACGAGATGAACGAGGCCGTGCTGAACCGCGATTTCGAGCGGGCCGTGCTCCTGCGCCAGAAGGAAGTGCAGCTCAGGGAACAGCTCCAGAACTCCACCGTCGAACTGTCCGAGGAGGACTACGAGCAGTTCGCCCAGGTGAACGAGTCGGACATCGAGGACGTGGTGGCCTCCTGGACCGGCATCCCGGTCCGGGCCCTGAGGACCGACGAGAAGGCCAACCTCTCGCACATGGAAGACCACATCAACGAGCGGGTCATCGGCCAGAAGGAGGCCGTGAGCGCGGTGAGCCGGGCCACGCGCCGGGCCCGCACCGGCCTCAAGAACCCCAACCGGCCCATGGGCTCCTTCCTGTTCCTGGGCCCCACGGGCGTGGGCAAGACCGAGCTGGCCAAGACCCTGGCCGGGTTCCTGTTCGGCGATCCCAAGAAGATGATCCGCTTCGACATGTCGGAGTTCATGGAGAAGCACGAGGTGTCCAAGCTGCTCGGGGCGCCTCCGGGGTACGTGGGCTACGAGGAAGGCGGCATGCTCACCGACCGCATCCGGCGCAACCCCTACTGCGTCATCCTGTTCGACGAGATGGAGAAGGCCCACCCGGACCTCATGAACGTGCTGCTGCAGATCTTCGACGACGGCATCGCCACCGACGCCTTCGGCAACCAGGTGGACTTCAAGAACACCATCATCATCATGACCTCCAATGTCGGCAGCCGGGAGCTGATGCCGGACAAGGGCCTGGGCTTCCTGGAGAAGAGCACCCGGCCCGACGCCGGGGCCGGGGACGCCATCAAGGTGCTCAAGCGCACCTTCCCCCCCGAGTTCCTCAACCGCATCGACGAGATCGTCGTGTTCAACCGGCTCGGGGACGAGGATCTGCGCAAGATCGTGCGCCTGCTCATCGCCGACCTCAATGTCACCCTCCAGCAGCACCAGCTGGTGGTTACCCTCACCGACCAGGCCTGCGACTGGCTGGTGAAGACCACGGTCAAGGACCGGGCTTACGGGGCCCGTCCCCTGCGCCGGGCCATCCAGAAGCAGGTGGAGGATCCCCTGGCCGAGCTCATGGTGGCCCAGGACGTGGTCCCGGCCGGCATGGTCCATTTCGACCTGGTGGACGAGAAACTGGTTCCCCTCTATACCCCAACACCCGAAGTCGTGCCCGAACCCCAGCTCACCGGGGTGCAAGGATAAGTGCCGGACCCGCCCACCGGGGCGGTGCCGGAATTGAACGTTACGCTGAGCATAGATGCGCCGACCTGGGCACCCATGCCCCTGGGCGATGAATGTACAACCCCCTGTTACGGATCGTGGATGCGGATGAAATCGGACAACAAAGGACGGAACGGGCACCTTGGCTTCCGGTTTCGGAGTGGATTGAGCTTCCTGGTCCTGGCGGCCGGGCTTCAGGCCCTGCCGGCGGTGGCCCAGGACTCGGAGGTGGTGACCAAGCTGGAGGTGCTCGGGACCCAGAAGCAGACGCCGGAGACGGTGCTGTTCAAGGCGGGGCTCAAGGAGGGCGACGATCTGCGGACCATCGACCTCACCGAGGTCCTGGACAAGCTCTGGGCCACCGGCTCCTTCGATGACATCAAGTTCGAGGTGACCGACGAGCCGGGCGGGAAGAAGCTCACCATCCGGGTGAAGGAGCGGCCCCTGATCAAGGAGGTCGACTACCGCGGCGGCACCGAGCTGGGCCTGTCCGCCATCAAGGACAAGATCAAGGAGATGAAGCTCACCATCGCGCCGGATTCCATCTACGATCCCGAGGCGACCCGGAAGGTCAAGGACCTGCTGGTGGACCTGGCGGCGGAGAAGGGCTTCAGGAATCCGGTGATCGATGTGACCCTGGAGCCCATGGGGCCCACCATGTCCCGCCTGGTGTTCGACATCAAGGAAGGGGGCAAGGTCCGGATCTACAAGATCGCCTTCCGCGGCAACAAGCTCTTCACGGACGCCAAGCTGCGCGGGGCCCTGAAGAAGACCAAGACCCACTGGATGTTCAGCTGGCTCGGGTCCAAGGACCTGCTGGTGCAGAAGAACATTGAAGAGGACCTGCTCAACATCAAGAAGGAATACTGGAAGAAGGGCTACAAGGATGTGTTCGTGGGCCAGCCCACCATCGACGTGGAGGACCGGACCTCGGCCAAGGACAAGAAGGAGAACGTGTCCCGCTCCATCTCGGGCAAGTCCCCGCGCTATGACCTCCGGGCCACCCTCACCATTCCGATCCTGGAAGGGGACCGGTTCATGGAGGGCACATTCAAGCTGGAAGGCAACGACAAGGTCTACAAGGGGACCAAGGGGGAGGACTTCTACCGCACCAAGATCGCGGAGGCCCAGCGGGACAATCGGTCCCTGCTGGCCCGGTGGTTCAACCTGAAGCCCTCCATCGTGCCCCGGCCCGGGGAGAAGCCGCGCCCGTTCGACCTGGACGCCCTCAACGAGGGCCTGGACAAGGTCAAGGAGGCCTACAACAACCAGGGCTACGTCACGTTCCGGGCCAACAAGAAGTTGACGGTGCGGGAGGACGAGGGGGTCAGCAAGGTGGATGTGCTGGTCAAGGTGGACGAGGGCGAGCAGTTCACCGTCCACCGCATCGCCTTCGAAGGCAACACCAAGACCAAGGACAAGGTGCTCCGGCGGAACATGATCCTGAAGGAAGGGGACGTGTTCAGGGCGGCACAGTTCAAGGATTCCTTCACCGGCATCGG
>Ga0182014_10005944_pt1 | contig 13382 bp, 11 predicted proteins | sample 612S2DmetaG_FD_120489 | JGI IMG/M metagenome (GOLD analysis project Ga0182014, IMG submission 120489) | Permafrost microbial communities from Stordalen Mire, Sweden - 612S2D metaG | ecosystem: Environmental > Terrestrial > Soil > Wetlands > Permafrost | place: Sweden: Stordalen | collected... | reverse complement strand
GCCAGATCAACCGTCTGAAGACCCTCAAACGGGCCATGTTCGGCCGCGCTGGCATCGAATTGTTGAGGGCGAGAATGCTGCCGCTCAATTAGTCGCCGCTCCACAGTATGTGACGAAGACCCCCGCTCGGTGCGAAGCTTGATAGCCGTCAAGCGTGATCTTCCACGGCAACCGACCTTGGCTCTTGAACGCCCGACGGAAAAACGCTTTGGCGGCTGCGACATCTCGCTTCGCGCGGAGCAGAAAATCGACCGTCTTTCCAGCCTTATCGACGGCGCGATAGAGATAGGTCCAACGACCCTTGATCTTGACGTAGGTCTCATCGACGCGCCAGGATCCGCCGGCTTGGCGAGCAAAGCGATTCCACCGTTTTTCAAATTCTGGAACATAGCGTTGGATCCAGCGCATGATTGTCGTATGGGCCAGAGATAATCCGCGTTCGGCCATCATTTCGACGAGATCTCGAAAGCTGAGCTTGAACCTCAGGTACCACCGCACGCAGAGGATGATAATCTCCCGATCGAAATGGCGGCCTTTGAACAGATCATCAACGCTCAGCATGCCGATCAACCCTCCTGGTGTCGCTCACTTATCGGCAAATATCCCTCGCTTGCGCCGTTTGCACCAGAGCCCGTTGCGCCGGTCACAAAGCGTCACCGTTTACCACAATCGGATACGTAAATCGGCAGTTTCTAACATCAACTGGCGATGAGCCTCCTCCACACTTCTCCATTCTCGGATCCGCTATCGGTGGCCGCGATGAAAAGGAGGCAGCCATGCAGGCATTATGCAAATGGTCTCATTCGCGCTTCGTCGTTCAAGCAACCGTTACGCGTACGCAAATCGAGCGGCCGAGCAGTGGAGTTAAGCAAATGTTCCGACGTTGGTCCCATGTCGACAATGGCGTCGCCCTCCACGAATGGAACGATTGGCCGGGATCCCGCCTTCCCGAGGGCGATGCAAACAAAACTGTACCGCTGGTTGTTTCTCCGGAGATATTGCTATAATGACCTTAATTCTGGATCAGGGGGATCGGCCTGAAAGCCCGATGTCCACGCATGCAAGCATTGGAAACACCCACCCGCGGCGCTCGCTGTGGAGCACGCTGCTCGGGCCGCGAGAGCAGGCCCCGGCAAAATGTCCCTGGGGGGCGATCGCCGATGCAAACGAGATCGCCCCTGGCATCATCTGGTTCGCCACTGCGGCGCGCAGCGGCTGCAGACTGTCCGCGCGGCGCCAGCGCATGCTGCCGCGCGCTCTGCGCACCGAGGACAGATGGTATGAGAACCAGTCGGAATGGGCCGCAGTCGGCGTCGTCTTCGACCGCATCTTCGAACGGATTCCGGCGGCCGATGCGAGCTCCCGCTCGCAATATCAATTTGCCAAGGAAACACTGAAGCACTGGCGCCCGGCGGAATATGAGCGCTGGTTCCAGACAGAGTTGGACGAGGCTGAGATCCGCGACTTGGCGATCACGCAGTTCCACCGCCAGCATGCCGAGCGATGGATGGTGCTGGAAGTCTTTGACGAGCGCGCGCCGTTCGTCGCCGCCGGATGCCTTCACGCGCGCGCAACGCTTGGCGGCGACCCGCCCTTCAGCCCCACTAGCGGCCGATCGCCTGGACCCGGCCGCTGGTTCCTCGTCGATGCGGTGGAATTCACGCACGGGCGCGGCAGGCCGTTCCTCATCGATCCCAAAAGACATTCCGAAATCGACGAACCCGAGCGCTTGACCAAGTCGAGCCATTGCGTACGAGCCAATCCTTCCCGCCTATCAATGAAGAGTCAACCAGACGAACGTGGCTTGGCATTATTCGTTTGAAAGGGTCATTTTCACTATCGCGCGTCGCTCTCCGACGAGACAGATGGCCAGCGGGCGCTCTGAGGCAGGGACACGCAAGCTCTTTATCACTTGTGCTTGTAGACGCGAACCCAATCAATGACCAGATACGACGGGTCGCCCACGCCACTCTCCCCCCATCCTGAGCCCAGCGCATAATTGACCAGAACGCCTACCGGTTGGTTGGCGTCCGTCGGCGTCGCCACCTGATATTGCTGGACGCCATCGAGATAAAAGGTGATGAAATCCCTGAAGATTGTAACGCCGTAGATATGAAAATCATGCGTCAAATCCAACGGCGCGACATCGGATATGTGATCAGCCGCCGCCGACGTTTGCTTTCCTCTATCCCATACATGCACGTTCTGATGGAACGTTGTGGGCGACCCACCGTAGAATTCGACCACATCGATCTCGGCTCTGGGGTTAGCCGGATAGCCCCCAAGCCAAAATGCGGGCCACGTGCCCAACCCGCCTGGAACTTTCATTCGCGCTTCAAAGTAACCGTATTGCTGTTTGAATCCATTGCCGTTCCCGTCAACAGAAGAGAGGAGACCACTGGACCATTTTCCGGTGGCGGGATCTCTCCATGCCTTGATATTCAAGAAGCCACCAGACATGCTGAACGCTGTCCCAACAAATGCTGCGTCTCCAAAATCACCGCCCCAAGGCGTATGGTCAATCCACGCGACGCTCGTGTCGCTAACAAAAGGCGTATGCCGATATCCATCGGTGAAATTCAGCTTGGCGCCGTTGAAGCCATCGGTCCAGGTCAGATCGTAGTCGGTCAGGTCGATATCGCCTTGAGGAGCTTGCGGTTGCGCCATCGTCGGCGAGGCAACTTCGATAGCGGTCACAACACATGCAACAATTCGAAACGGCGATTTCATTGCGATTTTCTCCATCAGGCGCAGCGCTCGGATCAACGCTGGGCGTTGATTTGGGCGCGAGAATGCCGACGCGCGCATCGTGGTCAAAGCCCCTCGGCCGACAAGTGATGCGTTAAACGCTGCCGCCTTGCAACAAGCCATTTCAACATCGGTGACCAACTTGGCGCCGGCCGCGGCAAATGAGCGGATGCGCTCGGAAGGCGCCGTGCCAGAACCTCCCAAAATGGTGAAAGATCACGCGCGAATTGGAGCGATTTATTGCAACGCACATTAATATTCCTTGCATTGCAAAATTCAAGGAGGATAATGACTAATGAAAATCGACTTACGTCACGCTTCTGTAATATCGTAACAACCTTGGCGGACGCTTCGTCATTCGCAACATTTTGGAATGACTTTCCAGGATACAAAGCCCTTAGACAGGAGGCAACTCATGTCACACGTACCGATTTTGGCGAATTATATGCATACGTTCGCATCTAATGCGGCCATCGGAGGCCCGCTAAAGCGAGCGATTGATGTATTCCTTTCGTCAATAGCGATAGTTGTATTGGCTCCATTCTTTTTACTAGCTGCTATGTTATTGGCGTTTTCGGATGGTGGTCCCATAATATACAAACATCAACGAATTGGCCACGGAGGCCGTCAATTTCCGTGCTTCAAGTTCAGAACTATGATCGTTGATTCTCAAAAGTTACTCGACGATCTATTGGGTCGCGATCACACTGCCCGGGCGGAATGGGAAAAGAACCGAAAACTGGCAAATGATCCGCGGATAACGCGCGTCGGTCAATTTTTAAGGCGTTCAAGTCTGGATGAGCTACCACAACTTATAAACGTCCTTCGGGGCGAAATGAGTCTGGTGGGGCCACGTCCAATCGTTGTATCGGAGTTGGCTTTATACGGCGACCAACTCGAGTCATATCTGTCGGCGCGGCCTGGCATAACAGGCATATGGCAAGTCAGTGGCCGGAGTGATTGCAGCTATGACGAGCGCGTCAAGTTGGATGTTCACTACGTAAACAATTGGAAAGTATCAACCGATTTGTTTATACTCTTTAATACCGTGACCGTTGTCTTCGCGCAGGGCGGAAGTTACTAATTGTGGCCGTTCCAACATGCAGCGACGCCAAGGACGCTAAGGTCGATCCGTCCCCGCGAGGCGTTGCGGCGACATTCCGGCCGAAGGGCGGGCAAATAGTGGACCGCGGTGCGGAAAAGAAAACGAGAGAACACCATCGCTTTGATGCCCTGGATGGGCTCAGAGGAATAGCGGCTTTCGCGGTCTTGCTTATGCATATCGCTGGGAGCGGCACTCCCAATATCGTCCCGCACGCTGCGTTGGCCGTCGACTTTTTTTTTGGAATGAGTGGATTTGTAATCGCCTCCGCCTATGAGGCTCGCCTACGGTCAGGCATGACAATACGGGCCTTCCTGGTGCTTCGTCTAATTCGTCTTTACCCACTGATCCTGCTTGGTGCTCTCTTGGGAACGGTTGGTTTCTATCATCTCTACAGCCTGCAAATGCTAAGCGCACTGCTGGTAACGGGACTATTTCTCCTTCCAACACCATATGGCGTTCTGTCTGAGGACCAGACGGCAATAGCCATAAATCCGCCGAGCTGGTCGTTGCTGTGGGAACTTTTAGCCAACGTACTTCACGCAATGATCGCACCGAGGCTCAGCAACAAATTGTTGATGGCGCTCCTTTTGGCGGCCGTACTTGGAATAGCGTGGTCAAGCTATATTTCAGATGGGCTTGACATAGGCGGGTTCTGGCGGAACTCATGGGGTGGAATGCCACGCGTCATATTTTCATATTTTGGAGGCGTGGCGTTGTTCCGACTTTGGGAAGCCGGCAAATTGCGCGATTTTCGTGTTCCGTTACCTGCTATCGTGATAATGCTCTGGCTAACGATGATGGTGCCGATGCTTAATGGTTGGACTTGGCTGTACGACACCTCCATGGTGGTCGTCGTATATCCGATGCTTCTGGCTTCCGGCGCAAATGCAGTCCCGGGCCGGCTCTCCACCCTATGCGCGCTGTCGGGAGCACTGTCATATCCTACTTATATCTTACAAGGCGGCTTCGTCCCTCATCTTCGAGGATTGCCAAGCCATCTCCACCTAACAGGTATCGGTGCGTTGGCGACAAGTTTTTTGCTGGCGGCGCTTTTTGTCGGCTTTGCCTGGGCGCTTCTCAAGGTTTATGATGAACCTGTACGGCGATGGCTGAGCCGTAGACCAACGAAACTCGCCATCGTTCTGGTCCAAACCCGCCCTATTATTTAGGCTCCGAAGAACGGATCCAACCGAGAATGCGGGGAGCGTAACTCGCCGGCGCTTGGAGAGCTGACTTCACCCGTCGCGCATCATAGACATGGCTCCTCGGAGTGGTATTTCGTGATGGTTGCGTCAATGACCAGCACAGCTGAACGACATCACAAACAAGAAGGGCCAGACTCTCCGGTACATTTTGCAGTGCTAAACGCCGGGACGATCAATGAGCTGCACGCGGGCCTCCGGATAGGCGCCGGGGTCGAGCAAGCGTTTTGTCACTTCTTCCCAGCTCAGGAAATCGGAGCCCGTATGTTTCCTTTGGGCCAATGCGTGTTCAATTGCGCGCTTGATCGATGCCCTATCTCCGGGCTCATAGCCTATGCGATATGAGTGGTTCCCAGCAACGAACGATGGGCAGACCGCGGGTAATCCAAGAAAGTCATATTGGAGTAATTTCATCGAGGTGTCAGCGAGATAAGCAGGATGTTCGCCGCCGCTATACGCCGCGATGCAAAAATTCGCATTCTTTATGAACTTCACCGTCTCTCGAAATTTCATTTCACCGTAAACATGTATATTGGCGCCCGAAAGGGCGCGGCTTCTCGTGCCGGCTCCTATGACATGGAAATGAACGTCGGGAAAAAGGTCTGCCGCCAGTTCGAAAAAGTTCCTGTCAAAAAGCATCGACCCGACTGAGACAGCATGAATTCCGCTTTCGAAAGGCGAGGCATCGTCTTGATCTCGAAGTTCATGGTGGATGCCGTGAGGAATGAAAAACAGCGGGGCCTTTGAGCTCAATCGCTCTGCAAGCAATCTGGAAGGCACTCGCACCCAATCAATGCAGCCGGCGACTCTTGCGAGCTCAAGTCGGAGATATGCGGAGCAATCCAGCGCGGCTAAATCATCCGAAGCATTATAGATTATTTTTGAATCACGGTTGAGGCGCCGGATCATTTCAATGAACATGACGCCAAGGCCGGATTCGATGATGATTATCCGAGCTTCTCGCATCCAACGTCGTGGGATCTCCGGTAGACGAGACCGGTAAAAATCGAAGTGCGCACGCTCTACAAACCGTAGTGATCGCACCCGCATATTAAATGGATGAATCAACGTCTTCCACAGGAAGCATTCGACTCCGTTTTCCATGCCAACGCGATTCGACAGTTTGGTCAACTCCGTCCGAGGATCGGCCTTGAACAGAGACAGGTCGCTAAAGCCAATGGAAAGGAAACGAACCGGCGTGTTTTTAGATAACTCACTCGCTATGAAGTGAATGTTCGCTTTCCTAGGGCTCCGAAAGTCGTGCCCCGACACGATGAGGATGCTATTTCCCATTTTTAATTCAGCACCGTTTAAATTCAACGTGGCGGCAGGGTACCCTGATATTGGATCGACTCCAATAACAATCGTCAGCAGTGCGAACGATGCTCTCGGAAAAAGCCGTTCCAATGGGATTGTCGGATCAACGAAAGTTGCATATGCTCGACGTATCGTTGGGAGCAATTTGGTCGATCGCTTTTCCTATGCCAACGCGAGATTCGAAAAGGAATTGCTTTGACTGGTCGCGAGACGCTGGTTTCGCTGGTAGTTTCGACGCGCGGGCGCACAGCGTCGCTTGAGGTGCTATTTGCAAGCCTGGCAAGTCAAGATTTCCAAAACTTCGAAGTGATTGTTGTCGATCAAAATGACGATGATCGGCTCGGACCACTCTTTGAAATGATGAAATGGCCGTTCGCCTTGCGGAGGATCCACACTCCTGAGGAAGAAGGTCTCAGTCGCGGCCGTAACGCGGGATGGAAGCAGGCGGCAGGCGCTATTGTGTCGTTTCCCGACGACGATTGCTGGTACCCGCCCTGGTTCATTTCGCGGGCGTTAGGAAAGATCCTCGCAACGGGAGCGGACATTGTGGCCGGTCGCGCCGCCGATGAAGAGGGTCGATCGATAAATGGTCGATTTGAAAACAGCGCGCAATGGATTAATCGCAATAACGTTTGGACAACCGGCATCGAATGGGTTGTCTTCTTCAAAAGGACGGCGCTGCTTGCCGTTGGAGGTTATAACGTCGACATCGGGGTCGGCGCGTCGACGCCATGGCAGGCTTGCGAAGGCCAGGATATTATGCTTCGCGCCCTCGCGGGCGGGTTCAAATGCTTCTACGATCCGTCGCTTTACGGGTATCATCCGGAGCTGGACATAATCAATCCCGACGACCTCATGTGTCGAAAGGGCCTCCAGTATGCTCGCGGCTTCGGTCGTGTGCTACGAATTCACGGCTACAGCCTGGCCGCTGTAACAACATGGGTCGCCCGTCCGGCGACTAAGGCGCTTTTTTTCCTTTGCGGGCTGAAATTCAGACGCTTTGCCTATTATCGAAACGTCGCCTTGGGACGTTTTGAGGGATCGACCAGTCGACTTCGCGATCCCATGTGAGCAACCATATCGCGTCGAGTCCACCCGACTTGGGCATATCTGACGGTTCGAGGCCTTGACTGGGCCTCTGGCCGGATTGAAGGGCGAAGTCAGGTGAATGTATCTACGTTGACGATAAATGGCCGATTTCTTAGCCAACCACAAACTGGCGTGCAGAGATACGCACGTGAGATTGTCGCGGAGATCGACGACCTGCTTCAAGCAGATCAGTTTGGTTCTTCTTTTCCCACCACGATCATTGTTCCTAAGGCAAGCGGTTCGGAAGTTGCCTTTCGGGCGATCCGCGTCCGCTACTCCTCGAAGAGCAGTGCGTTAAGCACCCAGTTCAGTTTGCCCTTTGCGTCGGATGGCGTCTTGCTGAGCCTCTGCAACATGGGCCCCTTATTCGCATCGAGGCACATCGTCTGCATTCATGACCTTAATTTCGTCATCACCCCAGAGAGCTATAGCCGGGCCTTCCGGCTGTATTATCGAGTGATGCTGCCTCTCATCGCCCGAAGGGCGGCCCGTGTTGTCACAGTCTCAGCCTTTTCGGCGAAAATGTTGAATGATTTCGGCGTGTGTCCGCTGGAAAAGATCACAATCATTCCCAACGGCCACGAACACGTCAGGCGCTGGCGCCCAAGTCTTTCACCCTATCGCGGTGCGGAGACGCCGCGCCGTCCCTTCGTCTTCGTAATTGGTAGTCGCGCTCGACATAAAAACGTAGAAATGCTTCTTTCGATCGCCCCGGAGCTTGATGCGCTCGGGCTGGATATCCTCGTTGCAGGCTCCTCCAATAGGCTTTTCGTCAACGTCGGTGCAAACGACCTTCCCCCGAATGTCCGCATGCTCGGCTTTGTCACCGACGATGATCTTGCCGCACTTTATCGTTCCGCACTTTGCTTAGCCTTTCCTTCGATCACGGAGGGCTTTGGCGTACCGATCGTGGAGGCGTTCGCACTTCGCTGTCCGGTTGTCGCTTCCGACGCAGCGAGCATCCCAGAGGTTTGCGGTGACGCCGCACTTCTGGCCAATCCAAAATCGCCGGGCGCCTGGCTCGCTCAGATTCGACGGCTGCGGACCGAGCCCGGCCTGGCCGACGATTTGCGCGCTAAGGGGAAACAGCAAGCGAAGCGCTTTTCATGGAGAAAGAGCGCGCAGCTTTATCTCGATTTGATCGAACTGGTTTCACTGGAAAGACACCACGGGAGGGGAGGCTGCTAAAAACATTGTAAACATATGAATAAGTATGTGTTACAATATACGAAATAGTTTTCCTGTGCCGGCGCAGGATTCCGCGTCTTTCTTGGCGCGCGAGGATGTTTCGCGGCGTGAGTGTCTTGTTCGGGAGATCGATGCTTTTGGGTTCTGGAAGCGAGCCCGCTTTGGAGCCTACCGTCGAAGCTATTAAATTCAAATGACGACTCAATTACGTTAAATAGCCACAGTCGATTTGGAATATGCTGGTCCAAGACTACGGGTTACGCATTCAGTTGGGTCCTCTCAGAGTGCTGCATATCCGCAGGTCACAAAAGTGTGTAGCACAGGCGCTAAATTATCTACAGCGCGCCGGCTTGAAGTCTCAAAAGGACATCAGTGAAATCAAATGCAACAAATCGATCAACACAGTCCTCAGGACGCGCCAGACCAAGGAATTTGGGGTCCCTTTGGACCGGACCCGCGGAATCTATTCACCGGCGTCATCCGGCGACAGCTTCCAGTTTTTTTCGGACTTTTGGCACTGAGCGCTGCGCTTGGCCTCACGTACCTTTTCACTGCCGTGCCGACATACATCGCCACTGCTTCAATGTTGATCGATACCCGCAAGGCGCAGGTGTTCGAACAGCAGACGACGCGCAACGATGTCGTGGTCGATGCAGGAATGGTTCAAAGTCAGATCGAAGTCCTAAAATCAGAAAACGTCAGTCGCGCCGTCATAAAGCAGTTGAAACTCACCAACGATCCTGAATTCGCGGGTAGCAAGGATCCTGGCTTTGTGAGATCGATCTTAACCCCCATATTTGCAATCTTTGGCGGCGCGGCGGAGCAGTCGTCGCCATCGCTGGTAATGCGGAAAGTTCTCGCGGCGTTCGAGGCGAATCGCACCGTGACGCGCGTAGGCCAGAGCTATGTGATGGAGATTGGGTTTCAGTCTACAAATCCGGACAAAGCGGCGCGGGTAGCAAACGGGATAGCCGACGCCTACTTCGACGATCAACTTCAGGCCAAATATGAAGCGACGCGTCGAGCAAGTATCTGGCTCCAGGACCGCTTGGAGGAGCTGCGCGCCCAGACATCTGCTCAACAGGAGGCCGTCGCGAACTTCCGAGGGAAGAACAACATCGTCGAAGCTGGCGGCAAGTTGATGAACGAACAGCAGATTTCAGAGGTCGCCAGCCAACTTATCCTCGCTCAGGCTTCAACCGCCGAAGCGAAAGCGCGGTACGACCGCATTCGAGAGGTCATGACGAATGATGTGCCTGACGCGTCGGTTGCCGATGCACTGAAGAGCGACATCATCATCAAATTGCGTGGCGAATACCTCGACATGGCCGCGAGGGAAGCCTATTGGTCCGGGAAATATGGAGCCAACCATCTTTCTGTCGTGAACCTGCGCACACAGATGAACGAGATTCTGCACTCCATAAAGGATGAGATGCGTAGGATCCAGGAAAGCGATAAGAGCGATTATGAAATCGCGCAGGCGCGGGAAAAAAGCATCAGCGATAGCTTGGGGAGCGCCGTGTCCCAATCGCGGGTTGCTGATCAGGCCCAGGTCCAATTGCTAGAACTCCAAAGCGGTGCCCAGACCTCAAGGGCGATCCACGATAACTTTCTTCAACGCTACACTGAGGCTGTTCAACAGCAGTCCTTCCCTATCACCGAGGCTCGCCTCATAAGTCCAGCTGATGCGCCTTTGTCCAAGAGTTCGCCGAAAACCCTGCTCGTTTTATTGCTGACCGCGGCTGCCGGGTCGATCGTTAGCTTCGGCGCCGCTTATGCGTGCGAAACAGCGAACCGAGTATTTCGCTCTAGCGAGGAAGTAAAAGAAATATTGCAGGTTAATTGTCTTGGAATGCTGCCGCGATTAAAAGTGGCGGTCCGGTCTTCGAAACCGGATGAGCAACCTTCGCCTGCCGCTAAGCCGCCGTCGCGCCGGGCGCTTCGGTCCCAACTATTTGACTATGTTCTTGATCATCCATTCTCGCAGTTCACCGAAGGTCTGCGGTCTTTGAAGATGGCGAGCGATTTCAACGGCGCGTCAATATCGAAAAGCGTGATGGGAATTACTTCAACGGTGCCCGGGGAAGGCAAATCCACTATTTCCGCAAATTACGCGCAGTTGATCGCGCATGCTGGAAAGCGGGCTCTATTAATCGACGCGGATCTTCGCAATCCTTGCCTCTCGCGTCAGTTAGCTTTCGATAGGCCCGGACTCGTTGACGTCCTTGCCGGAGACAAATCAGTTGACGATGTTCTGTTGATAGATCCCAGGAGTGGACTGAATTTCTTGCCTGCCGGTCCAAAGCCGTTATTGCCTCATACCAACGAGTTGCTCGGATCCACTTCGATGATGGAGCTGATTGAAACATTGCGTTCAAGATTTGACTATCTAATTATTGACCTGCCGCCGTTGATTCCTGTCGTGGATGCGCGCGCCACGGTCAATTTCATTGATTCCTACATTTACGTCGTTGAGTGGGGCACGACGAAGGTCCACGCTGCTAAATACGCGCTGGGCAATGCTCCAGAGTTGTACAAACGTCTGCTCGGAGTGATGATGAACAAGGTCAATGTGTCAGCAGCAAGACGTTACGAACGCTATGGCGGGCACTACTTGCACGACCAATATTCCGCGCCTTATGGAAACTCAGAGGCGCCTGTCGGAGTGAGCAATGCCCGTCTCACACGTCGTATTTAGTCAGGGTCAGCGCCACTTTCCGTGCATATGAAAATAGGATGGGCAATAGGCGCACGCGGTAGCTCTATGCCTGCGCATGCATACATCTGCGCTTGAGGGTGTTCAGTCGGTTTATTTGCTGTAAGCGTGATCCGGTTTGCGCCTCCAGAGAGGAGTTCGATAGGATCATACGTTCGCCTTATATTTAGGTGGCGCCTACTCTATGAGTGCCCGCATGACGTTGACCACGCTGATTGGCGCGCATTCCTCATGGGCATAATTTCCGCGAAGGCGGACGTGGGGTGCGCAGGAACGTCAGAGGATTGCTGAATCTCGAATAGTGGATAGTGTTCATCATGCTTTTTATCGGAGCGTGTTCGATAATGCGGCAGTTGCCAGCGGTCCAAGGTACGCAGGTTTTGCCGCGTCGGCGCCGGCGATTGGGTTCACTGCCGGGGCCCGAGACGCCGCGGAAAGTCTCAGGGGCGTCGCAGCCTCGGTCCTTGCCGGCAACGTGCTTCGCGGTTCGGATACCTCCACGAGGGACTCACATGCCGAAGGTGAAGAACATCAATCCGGAGGGCGCGGCGAACCAGTTGACCGCCGCGTGCCGCCGATCAAGGGCTGAACTCCTGGGTCTTCGGTGAAGACCAAGTACCCATCGAGTCTGGTGACGCAAATCGCGTTTGGTTCGGCCATCTTGATCTTGCTCGTCGTAGGGGCGTTGTCGTACCGCACCATCGCGGAATCCAGTGAAAGCGACCGGTGGGTGCGGCACAGCCACGAGGTTATGGAAAATCTGGAGGGCATGCTTCTAGCAGTGGTGAGCCTCGAATCGAGCTATCGCGGATTTGTCTTGACGGGCGAGGAATCCCTTCTTGAATCATACCGCTCCAGCAAATTGAGTGCAGAGCAGCGCAAGGCGGCCCTTCGCAACTTGATGGCGGATAGTCCCGAACAGGCGCGCCAGCTATCGGTCGTCGGAAAGTTGGCGGAGCAGAAGTTCCAATTCGCTGAGATGGTTAGTGACCAACGCCGGATCGGAGGCGTGGAAACGGCCATGGATGCAATCCGGAGCGATCGTGGCGTTCATATTATGGATGCGTTTCAAGCGGCGCTTGGCAAGTTGCGGGACAACGAGCTGCTATTGCTCGCGCAACGCGATACGGATGCGAGAGCGCGTGTAGCCCGGGTCAAACTCGTTCTCATCGCCGGAACCATCCTCGGCTTGCTGATAACCGCTGCGGCAGGGTGGAACGTTCATCGCGACAACGCCCGACGCTCGCTTGCCGAGGCGGCGCTTCGGGATAGCGAAGAACAATATCGAATGGTCCTGTACGAAGTCCAAGACTATGCGATCTATATGTTGGACTCGCGGGGCCATGTCGTGACGTGGAACGCAGGAGCCGAACGAATTAAGGGCTACAACGCCGAAAAGATTATTAATCGGAGTTTTTCCTGTTTTTTTCCTCCGGAGGAAGTCAAACAGGGCAGGCCAGAAAAGATACTCCGTCTAACAGCCGCAAGCGGCCGGCACGAAGAACAATGCATGCGGGTACGGAGAAGCGGTTCACAATTTGTGGCAAGCGTCACCTGCACAGCGTTGCGCGACTCGACGGGCAAGCTGCGAGGTTTTTCCGAGATTTGCCGCGATCTTAGCGAAACCCAGGAGTTGGGGGTGAAGTATCGGGGGCTACTGGAAGCGGCTCCGGACGCGATGGTGGTGGTGAACCAGAACAGCGACATAGTTCTTCTGAATGTCCGCGCGGAGAAGGAGTTCGGATACCGCCGCGATGAGCTCCTCGGACAGAAGGTCAAAAGCATCATTCCGGAGGGCTTCGCGGAGCGGCTGACCGCCGATGGGCTTCGATCGACGGAAGACGCGCTGTCTCAGCAGATTGGCGCCGGGATTGAGCTCGTCGGGCTGCGCAAGGACGGAAGCGAGTTTCCCATCGAGATCATGCTGAGCCCGCTGAACAGCGCCGAGGGAACCCTGGTGACGGCGGCGATCCGCGACATCAGCGTGCGCAAGGCTGCGGAAACGCAACTGGCGCAG
>Ga0182014_10005941_pt1 | contig 13385 bp, 16 predicted proteins | sample 612S2DmetaG_FD_120489 | JGI IMG/M metagenome (GOLD analysis project Ga0182014, IMG submission 120489) | Permafrost microbial communities from Stordalen Mire, Sweden - 612S2D metaG | ecosystem: Environmental > Terrestrial > Soil > Wetlands > Permafrost | place: Sweden: Stordalen | collected... | reverse complement strand
GTCCGATGTGCGTAAACTCGTTCATGGTCGGTCCCTCCGTGTGTGGCGCCGCGGGCCGAACCCCGCGGATGATCCACGGTATACGCGGAACGGACCGGCCATCTCATCGTGACTAGTCTGACTTCGGGCGCCCGTCCGCGTTCGTCCACTGTGGTCAGCCGCGCCGCTCGAAGGTAGCATGTCGGCGGAGGTGCTTCCATGGTCCGCGTCCTGAGCGACAAGCAGCAAGCCATCGCAGAGATCTGCGCGCACTTCGGCGTGGTCCGGCTCGACGTCTTCGGCTCTGCTTTGCGCGACGACTTCCGCCCGGGCGAGAGCGATGTCGACCTGCTGGTCGAATTCGCGCCCATGGAGCCGCACGCGCTTGCCGACGCCTACTTCGGCCTGCTCGACGAGCTGCGCGACCTGCTCGGCGGCCAGGTCGACCTCGTCATGGCCGACGCCGTGACCAACCGCTACATGGTCCGCGAGATCGAGCGCACCAAGCAGCTCCTCTATGCGGCGTAGCGACCTCGTCTACCTCGCCGACATCACCGGCGCCTGCGAGGCCATTGCGCGCTTCCTTGCGGGCGTCGACTACGCCGCCTACCGCGAAACCGAGCTCACTCGCTCGGCGGTCGAGCGCCAGCTCATCGTGATCGGCGAGGCGGTGAATGCGTTGCTGCGCGTCGAACCATCGTTGTCCGGGCGCATCTCGCACGCACGCCGCATCGTGGACTTCCGCAACCAGCTCGCGCACGACTACGCCGCCGTCAATCACGCCGTCGTCTGGTCGATCGCTACCAGCGAGGTGCCTGTGCTGCGCGTAGAGTGCGAGGCGATTCTCGCCGAGAGGGTTGCGGAGGGTGAAGCAGACTAACCAGCGCATCACCTGACGAGCCTCAGTGCTGCGATAGACTCCAGCCGCAGCCTGCGGAGGTCATGCGCCAACCGTTGGCTCGAACCCCGGTTTCGCTGTCTTGACCAACGGTTACAACATCGTTAGCATATGTGTTGTACGATTTTCCTATCGATGAGGTGTCCGTGATGGAGATAGTGACCATCTCGCCGAAGTTCCAGGTCGTGATCCCGAAGCGCATTCGCGAGGGGCTCGATCTCCATCCCGGTCAGAAAGTCCAAGCGATCCAGTACGGCGACCGCGTGGAGCTGGTGCCCGTGAAGTCGGTCCGGCAGATGCGCGGCTTTCTGCGCGGCATCGCCACCGACGTGCCGCGCGAGGCCGACCGCCTGTGAACCTCGTCGACTCCTGCGGCTGGCTCGAGTACTTCGCCGCGGGACCCAACGCCGACTTCTTCGCGCCGGCACTCGAGGTGCCGGCCGAACTGGTCGTGCCGACGATCAGCGTCTACGAGGTCTTCAAGCGCGTGGCGCAGCAGCGCGGCGAGAGTGACGCTCTGCAGGCGGTGGCCCTCATGCAGCAGGGCACCGTCGTCGATCTGACGGCGCCCATCGCCTTGGAGGCCGCCCGCATGAGCGCGGCGCTGGGACTGCCGATGGCCGACAGCGTCATGCTCGCCACCGCTCGTTCATCCAGGGCCACGCTCTGGACGCAGGACTCCGATTTCGAGGGCGTGGAGGGTGTGCGATACGGTGCCGCGCAGCCGGGCTGATAAGGCGTTCGAGCATACGCCCCCGAGCGCTGCGCCATGCTTCAGTCGAAGGGGGCGCAGCTCAAGGTCAAGGATCGCTCCGGGTCTGTGACGCCCTCCACCGTCGGTCCTTTCAGACCCTGGTGCGGTCGGTCTCGGGTCGCCTGTCGGCACACGCACGCCCGACCGCTCGACCGTCGAGGCTCGAGAGGACACCGGCGCACGCGGGGCCGAGATGGGCCGTTCTGGCCCTGACTGCCAGGCACAGTCGCTTCGTCGGATTGCGCAGCGACTGGCAGGAGTCGGCGGAGGCGGAGCCGGGGGTCGAGGGCGAACTCTGAGCGTGAGTGCAATCTGCGGCGAAGCCGCAGATGCCGTACTCTGGTTCGCGAAGCGAGAGCCCGAGCCCCCGGCCCCGCCGCAGCCGACGCCCAGCGGCAGTCGGGCTACAACAGCAGATCGGGGCGATGCGGCGCAACCGGTGTTCTTGTGCTTGTTAGCCCCACCCTGTCGCCTACTGCCGACCACGCCAGTAGAACGGCCGGCGCCGGTGGTGCGCGAGAGCAAGCACGGTAACCACGCCGTCGATCACGGAGTAGTGCACGGAATAGGGGAAGGCGGGGACGACCGTCGTGCGCACGGGCCCCGATGCGACGGGTGCGGCCTCGGGAAACGCCCGGATCTGTCGCAACGCGTGCTCGACCTCATTGATGAACGCGGCGCCAAGGCCGACGCTCTTGGCATCGTAGTAAGCAGTCGCCTCGTCGAGTTCGCGCTGAGCCGCCGGGTGAAGCCGGAGGCTGTCGCTCATCGGCGAGCCGCGCGCGCCTTGGCCAGCGCCTCGTCCATGGCTATGGTCTCCACCGCGCCGGAAACGACCTCTTCGTGACGGCGGGCGGACTCCTCGAGCCAGAGCTGTTCGATCTCGGCCTCTGAGAGCTCGTCGAGACTGCTGAGCAGGTCGCGGGCGAGGCTGGCTCGGCTGGAGGGGTCGAGCCCGAGGGCTTCGCGCCGGAGTTCATCGATGGTCATCGTGTTACACCTCGCTGCGAGCGGACTAGGCGATTCCATTGTACCGTCGGGAGTCGCGCTGCTGACAGGGTGACCGTCGGGGGGTTGAGTTCACCAGTATTTTTCTCCAGCCGCGCCCCGGTTGCGACATCCCTCTCGGCACACGGAGGTGAGGGACGCCGTGACTTGGCGACTCCAGGTCGGTCGGCGGAGGCGGGGCCGGGGGTTGAGGGCGAACTCTGAGCGTGAGTGCTATCTGCGGCGCAGCCGCAGATGCCGTACTCTGTTTCGCGAAGCGAGAGCCCGAGCCCCCGGCCCCGCCGCAGCCGACGGACCCGCGGACCCCTTGGTCAGGACGCCAGCAGCACGGCGACGATCGCCACGACGCCGTAGATCAGCCCGACTACGCCGTTGACGGTCATGAAGCGCATGCCCACCCGCTCCAGGCCGCGGCGGGCGATGTCGACGTGCGACCAGGCCAGCAGGGCCGCGACCAGCAGACAGCCGGCCAGGTAGCTCCAGCCCAGACCGAGCAGCGGGCCGACGGCCAGCAGCAGAGCAACGGCGGCCAAGTGCGAGAGCGCCGCGACCAGCAGGGCGCGGCGCTTGCCGAGCGACACGGGTATCGAATGGATGCCCTCGGCGCGGTCGAAGTCGAGGTCGAAGATGGCGTAGATCACGTCGAAGCCCCCGACCCACAGCCCCACCGCCAGGAACAGCAGCACGGGCGAGAGGGCAAGGCGGCCCGAGACGGCGACCCAGGCCGCCGCCGGCGCGAGACCGTCGGTCAGGCCCAGGGCGTAATGGCAGAACCAGGTGAAGCGCTTGGTGTACGGGTAGACGATGAAGGCCGCGACCACGATCGGCCACAGGTAGCGACAGGGCGGCGACAGAAAGAACGTGGCCGTCACCAGGACGCCGAGCGAGGCCACGGTGAAGGCCACGACCTCGGCTTGCGACAGGCGCCCGGTGGGCAGCTCGCGCCCCGCCGTACGCGGGTTGCGGGCGTCGATGCCGGCGTCGATCAGCCGGTTGAGGGCCATGGCGGCGCTGCGCGCCGCCACCATGGCGACCGTGATCCAGACGAGCGTCTGCCACGAGGGGATGCGCTGCTCGGCGAGCACCGCACCGGCGTAGGCGAACGGTAAGGCGTAGACGCTATGCTCGACCTTGATCAGGCGCGCGAACAGGGCCGAGTGCACCGCGGCACTCGAGGGGTTCGACGCGGACGCCATGAGCGTTATCTCACCCTCTACCTGAAGCTCAGACCGAGCTCGGCCCAGCGCTCGTCGACGCGTGCCTTCACGGCCGGGTCCATGGCGAGCTCGTCGGGCCACTCTCGCGGGTGACCTTCGGCGGGCCAGGCCCTGGTGGCGTCGATGCCCATCTTGGCGCCGTAGCCGGCCGTCGGGCTCGAGTGGTCGAGCACGTCGAGCGGGCCGTCGACGATCATCGTGTCGCGCCGCGGGTCGACGTTGTTGAACACGCGCCAAGCCACCTCGCGGGGGTCGTGCACGTCGACGTGCTCGTCGACCACCACCACGAACTTGGTGAACATCATCTGCCCCATGCCCCAGACGGCGCTCATCACCTTGCGAGCGTGGCCCGGGTAGGCCTTGCGGATCGAGACGACGGCACAGTCGTGAAAGACGCCCTCGATGGGCAGCTCGAGGTCGACGATCTCGGGCAGCGTAAGGCGCAGCAGCGGCAGAAAGAGGCGCTCGGTCGCCTTGCCCAGAAAGCAGTCCTCCATGGGCGGCCGGCCGACGATCGTCGCCGGGTAGACGGCGTCGCGGCGCATGCTCATCGCGGTCAGGTGGAAGACCGGGTAGTCGTCGGCCAGCGAGTAGTAGCCGGTGTGGTCGCCGAAGGGCCCCTCGCGGCGCGTCTCGGTCTTGTCGACGTAGCCTTCGAGCACGATCTCGGCGTCGGCCGGTACCTCGAGATCGACCGTGGCGCACTTGGCGAGCTCGACCGGCCGGCCGCGCAAAAAGCCGGCGAACATGAGCTCGTCGATCCCCGCCGGCAGCGGCGCGGTGGCCGCATAGGTGACGGCCGGGTCGGTGCCCAGGGCGACGGCCACCTCGAGGCGCTCGTCGGCCTCGCGCAAGTTGGCCGCCCCGTCGTGGTGGACGTGCCAGTGCATGCCGGTCGTGCGGGCGTCGTAGACCTGCAGACGGTACATGCCGGCGTTGCGCCGGCCCTCGCCGTCTTTGGTGATCACGACGGGCAGGGTGACGAACGGACCGCCGTCGCCCGGCCAAGTGGTCAGCACCGGCAGCCGGCCCAAGTCGGGCGGCTCGACCACGACCTCGCGAAAGGCCGCCTTGGCGACCACTTTGGGCGCATACGACGCGAGCTCGCGGAGCTGGCCCAGGGCCTTGACCTTGCCGACGAGACCCTTGGGGATCTGCAGCTCGACGAGCTCGGCGATGCGCCCCGCGATCTCGTCGAGCGGCGCCCCGAGCGCCAGCTCGAGGCGCCGGTACGATCCGAACTGGTTCATCAGCACGGGCAGCGGCGGACCGCTGAAGCGGTGGGCATTGGCCGCCGGCGCGCTGCCGGCGGCAGTGGCCGCGACGGGCCGCTCGAACAGCAGCGCCGGTCCGCCGGCCTTGCTTGCCCGGTCGGCGATCTCGGCCATCTCGAACCAGGGGTCGACCGGCGCCGTGACGACCGCCAGCTCGCCCTCGCGGCGCAGCAGCTCGACGAAGTCGCGCAGGCTCACAGGGCGGCCTCGGCGTCGAACGCGGCCGCGGCGGCGGGCGCTGCGGCGGGCGCTGCGGCGGCGGGCTCGGCGGCGGCAGGAGACACGGCGGCGGCAGACGTGGCGGCGGCGGGCTCGACGGGCGCAGGCGCGGCCTCGAGCCCCAGTGCGACGCGCAGCGGCGCCGCATCGCGCAGCCAGAGCGTGGTCGCGGCGCGGCGCACGACCTCGGGCAGCCGTTCGACGCGATCGCGCTGGAACAGCCGGCCGACCTCGTCGAAGGCGCGCAGCGCCGCCAGGGCATTGCCACCCGAGGCCGACGAGGCAATGCCGGCCACGCACAGCACCCAGAGATCGTCGTCGCAGGCAAACGACCGACCTTCGGCGCGCAGCCACGAGCAGCTCGCCATGAGCCGCGTGAGCAGCTTCACGGCGTCGAGGTCGCCGGCGCGCGCCACAAGACGCAGGCCGCTGGCGTCAAAATGGTCGCCGGCCAGCAGCCTTGTGGGCAACGGCGTGCCGGGCGCCAGCAGGCGGCCGACGCGGTAGTGCGACAGGTAGCCTTCGTAGACGAACTCCAGGGCCAGCGGGTAGAGGTCGGCGTCGGCGCCGGGGGCGAGCGCGGCGAACAGCGGCGCGTAGACCAGGTCGAACCCGGGCGGCGGCGGCGCGGCAAACGGCGCCGCCGCCGCCCGCAGGGCCTCGCAAATGGTGGCGTCGTCCACGCCCGTCAGCTCTCGCGATCGAGATAGAACGACAGCGACATGAGCTCGCTCGAAAAGTCGACCTGGCGCACGATCACGTCGCGCGGCGCGAAGACCTTGACCGGCGCGAAGTTGAGGATGGCGCGCACGCGCTGCGCCGGCTCGAGCCCGACCAGGCGGTCGATGATCGACTGGGCGGCGTGCGCCGGCACAGCGACGATGGCGATGTCGACACGCTGCTCGCAGCAGAAGGGCTCGAGGTCGGCGACGTCGCGAATGGTGCGACCGTCGCCAAAACTCACGCCGACCTTCCGCTGGGAGGCGTCGAACATGGCGACCAGCTTGAAGCCCTGCTCGGCAAATCCCCGGTAGCGGGCCAGCGCCGTGCCCAGCGAGCCGGCGCCGATGATCACCACGTTCCACGACCGCTCCAGGCCGAGGCAGCGCTTGATCTCGTCGACCAGCCGGTCGACTTCGTAGCCCACACCGCGCGTGCCGAACTCGCCGAAGTACGAGAAGTCCTTGCGGATCTGGGCGGCGTTCAGGTCGATCAGTCCGGCGAGCTGCCTCGAGGAGACACGATCCACGCCGCGCGCCTGGAGCTCGCGCAGCTTGCGCAGGTAGACCGTCAGACGAGGGACGGTGACCGCCGGGACCGCGCTCTTGTCGACGGGGCGCGCCATGCGACCGTCCCTAGAGAACCTCGAAAAACGACGCGGCCGCGTCGGTGGCCAAAGCCACATCGGCGTCGGTGAGCGCCAGCGAGATCATCGCCGACTCGAACTGCGACGGCGCCAGGTACACGCCGTGTTCGAGCATGTGACGCCAGTAGCGGCCGTAGAGGGCGGTGTCGGCCCGCCCGGCGTCGGCGAAGCCGGTCACCGGGCCCTCGCAGAAGAACAGCGTCATCATGGCGCCGACCCGGTTGAGCGTAGTCGGCACGCCGGCCCCGACCGCCGCCGCGACCAGGCCCTGGCAGACCTGCTGGGCGCGCGCCTCGAGCCGCTCGTAAACGCCGGGCTCGGCCAGCACCCGCAGCGTGGCGCTGCCGGCGGCCATGGCCAGCGGGTTGCCCGACAGCGTGCCCGCCTGATAGGTGGTGCCCAGCGGCGCGACCGTCTCCATGATGTCGGCGCGCCCGCCGAAGGCGCCGACCGGCAGGCCGCCGCCGATGATCTTGCCGAGGGTCGTCATGTCGGGGATCACGCCGTACAGCTCCTGAGCGCCGCCCCAGGCGACCCGGAACCCGGTGATCACCTCGTCGAAGATGAGCAGCGCGCCGGAGTCGCTGCACAGGCGGCGCACCGCCTCGAGAAAGCCGGGCTGCGGCGGCACGACCCCCATGTTGCCGGCCACCGGTTCGACGATGACGCAGGCGATCTCGGCGCCGCGGGCGGCGAAGACCTCGCCCAGGGCGGCGGCGTCGTTGTACTCGACCAGGATGGTGTCGGCCGTGGTGGCCCTGGTGACGCCGGGGCTGTCGGGCAGCGCCAGCGTGAGCACGCCACTGCCGGCGGCCGCCAGAAACGGATCGGCGTGGCCATGGTAGCAGCCCACGAACTTGACTACCTTGTCGCGCCTGGTGAATCCGCGCGCCACCCGCAGGGCGCTCATGGTGGCCTCGGTGCCGGAGTTGACCATGCGCACGAGCTCGACCGAGGGGACGGCGTCGCAGATGAGGCGGGCGAGCTCGACTTCGAGCTCGGTCGGGGCGCCGAAGCTCGTGCCCAGATCGATCTGGGCACGAAGCCTGCCCACGACCTCGGGGTGGCCCCAGCCGAGGATCATCGGGCCCCACGACGAGACGAAGTCGACGAGCTCGTTGCCGTCGGCGTCCCAGATATGGGCGCCGCGGGCGCGGCTCATGAACAGCGGGTGGGACATGCCGACACCCTTCATGGCGCGCACCGGCGAGTTGACCCCGCCGGGGATGCACTTCAGCGCCTCGTCGAACAGACGCTTCGACGTCTCGGTCTTCAACTCCCCTCCCCTGTGCCGCACACCTTGTGATTGAAAGTACATATTACCGTGACGGCGCTCGCAACGTCTGCTGTCTGCCCGTTCTGGCCACGGCCGACGCCGACCGACGATCGCAGCTTGGGGAATCCGGGCGCAGACATGCGCGGCCGGCGGCGGCCGGCCCGAGACGACCGGCCGGCGGGCGGTGGCAGACGGCGGTGGCTGCTGGCGGCGCCGGCCGGCGGCGCCGCTCCACGACTCAGGCGGGGCGCACGGCCTTGCGGCGCCGCCTGGCGGCCGGAACGACGAGCACCGGCTTGGTCGTGCTGTGCACGAGCTTGTAGGCGGTCGACCCCAGCACCATGGCGCCGATCGGCGACTCGCCGTGGGTGCCCACGACGATCATCTGCGCGCGCTGCTGACGGGCCACGGTCAACAGGCCCTGAGCCGGACCGTCGTCGACCAGCACAGGCTCGATCGAGACGCCGTCGCCGCTTCGCGTCAGGGCTTCGCCGAGCAGCCTTTCGCCCAGCGCCCGGGCGTCGTCGAGCAACGTCTCGCCCAGCTCCTCGAGCGTGCCACGCGGCGCCAGCGACTCTCCCGTGTAGGTTCTGGGGCCACCGTAGGCGTAGGTGAGAAGCACCTTGGCGGAGAGCCGCCGCGCCAGGTCGATGGCCTCGTCGAGCGCCGCCTTGGCGCCGTCCGAGCCGTCGTAGCCGACCACGATCCTGAAGGCCATGTCTGTCGTCCTTCCTGCCTGTGAGGCACGACCGGTCGCGCGTCGTTGCCCAGGCAGTCGATGGTGTGGGTGGTCACCGCCTCACCCCTTCTTACGGCCGGACCTGCCGCTCATGGGCAGGCTCGCCAACGGAGCGGCGGCACTCTGTGTTGCTGTTTTTCATTGTCGCAGGGCCGCGTTAGTGTCCCGTGAGGGGCGCTGCATCAGGGATCGGGCGCCGCACCGGGGCCGGGCGCTTCGTCCGCGGCCCTCCGCCGCTTCCCGGGCTCACACGCACCCTGGGTCATTACCTCCGCGTTACGCAGAGAGCGTGCAGCGGCGACCCACCGGCCGCGCACCACCGTGCCGCGAAAACGCGGCGATGATCGCGGCGCCGGTCTTCGATTGGCCTGACCAGTCGGGTACGATGGCCGACGAAGCGCCAGGACGCGCCCCCGACCGGCGGACATGACCGCGAGTGACCGAGAAACGGGGTTGACGATGACCGCACGAACCGCTGACGACGAAGTGACCGTCCGCGACGCGCACGCAGACGAAGCGGCGCCGGTCGCCGAACTCATCCATGAGCTCGCCCGCACCGCGAACCTGGAAAGCGACGTTACGGCGCAGCAGGTGCGCGCCTACCAGGAGCTCAGCGACAGCGGCATCCTCGTGGCGCAGCGCGGCGGCCGGCTGGTCGGCGCGCTCAGCTGGTTCGTGCGCCCCGGTCTTTTTCACGGCGGCCGCTGGGGCTGTATCGACGAGCTCATCGTCACGGCGCCCGCCCGGGGCAGGGGCGTCGGCGACGCGCTCGTGACCGAGGCCCTGCGCCGCTTCGAGGCGGCCGGCTGCCGCGAGGCCGCGGTCTCCACGGAGCTCGACAACGACCGCGCGGCGGCGCTGTACCGCAAGCACGGCCTCACCGACGAGTCGCGGCAGCTCGAGAAGCACTTCTGAGCCGGGCCGGTCCCGACCGGGACGAACGCCACCGGCCGGTCGCCGGCGCCCAGCCGCGCCGCGAGCCGGGTCAGCCGGCCGCCGGCGCCCAGCCGCGCGGCACGTAGGCGCAGTAGGGTTCTTCGGCCAGGTAGTCGCCGCTGCGCTCAAAGGCGCGCGCCCGGCAGCCGCCGCAGACCCGCTTGTACTCGCAGGCGCCACACTTGCCCTTGAGCGCGTCGAGGTCGCGCAGGTCGGCAAAGAGCGGCGACGTGCGCCAGATCTCGCCGAAGTCCTGCTGGCGAACGTTGCCGGCGGCCTTGTCGAAGTAGCCGCAGGGCTGCACGGCGCCGACGTGCGAGACAAAACAGAAGCCCACCCCGGCCAGGCAGCCACGGCTCAGCGTGTTCAGGCCGCCGTGCGAGTGCGGATGCGCCTCGAGCTTGACCCCGTCGGCCCTGGCGCGCTGGCGCATGACCCGCCAGTAATGCGGCACGTCGGTCGGCTTGAAGAACAGCGGCGACGAGCGCTGGGCGTCGTAGATCCAGTTGAGCGTGCGCTCGTAGTCGTCGGGATCGAGCTCCTGCGCGGCGAGATCGTGGCCGCGCCCGGTGGGCACGAGCATAAAGGGGTGAAAGCTCACGGCGCCGAGCTCCTCGGCCAGGGCCAGCAGGCGTGGCAGGTAGGCCACGTTCAGACGGGAGATGGTCGAGTTGATCTGGATCTCGAGGCCGGCGTCCTGGGCGCTGCGGATGCCCCGCAGAGCAGAGTCGAAGGCCCCGGGACAGCCGCGAAAGCGGTCGTGGTCGACGGGGTCGGGAAAGTCGATGGAGACGCTGATGCGGCCGATGCCGGCGGCCATCATGTCGGCTGCCGCGGCGGGCGTGACGAGGGTGCCGTTGGGCGCCATCACCGGTCGCAGCCCGGCGTTGCGGGCGGCGGCGGCGATGACGAAGATGTCGGGTCGCAGCAGCGGCTCGCCCCCGGTGAGAATGAGGATCGGCTTGCCGGTGGCGGCGATCCGACCGACGAGATCCAGGCATTCCGATGTAGAGAGCTCGCCCTCGTACGGGCCGTGCAGCGCCGAGGCGCGGCAGTGGGCGCAGGCCAGGTTGCAGCTGCGGGTGACCTCCCAGGCCACGACCCGCGGCGCGCTCGCGTCGAGCGCCGCGCGGCGCCGGGGTTCGCGGGCGGCGGCGTCGGCGGCCGGATGGCCGCCCTCGCCGGCCGCGGGGCCGGCGTCGGAGACGCCGTAGGGCAAGGGATCGCCGGCGCGGTCTGAGGCTGCCATGGCCTGCCCGGATAATGGGCGGCGGGGCGCCTAGAGCTCCTGCGACAGCCAGCGCACAGCGTCTTTGGCGTGGTAGGTGATGATGAGGTCGGCGCCGGCCCGCCTGATGGACAGCAGGGCCTCCATGACACAGGCGCGCTCGTCGAGCCAGCCGTTGGCCGCGGCCGCCTTGATCATGGCGTACTCGCCGCTGACGTTGTAGGCAGCCAGCGGGAACTTGGTCTCCTGCTTGACCATCTTGATCACGTCGAGGTAGGGCAGCGCCGGTTTGACCATGACGATGTCGGCGCCCTCCTCGATGTCGAGCAGGGCCTCGCGCACAGCCTCTTCGCCGTTGGCTACGTCCATCTGGTAGGTCTTGCGATCGCCGAACATGGGCGGCGACTCGGCGGCGTCGCGGAACGGACCGTAGAAGGCCGAGGCGAACTTGGCCGAGTAGGCCATGATGACCGTGTCGCTGAAGCCTTCGTCGTCGAGACTCGCCCGGATGGCCGCTACGCGGCCATCCATCATGTCGGACGGCGCCACGATGTCGGCCCCGGCCTCGGCGTGACTCACGGCCATCTTGGCCAGCAGCTCAAGAGTCAGGTCGTTGACGATCTCGCCGTCCTGCACCACGCCGCAGTGGCCGTGATCCATGTAGGCGCACAGACAGACGTCGGTGGCCACGACCAGATCGGGGGCTTCGTCTTTGATGGCGCGCACGGCGAGCTGCACGACACCCTCGGGGTCGTAGGCACTGCCGGCCGCCGAGTCCTTGTGCGACGGGATGCCGAACAGCAGGACGGCCGGAATGCCGAGCCGCTGGACCTCGCGCACCTCGGCCAGCAGGTTGCCGATCGAGAGCTGCTCGCAGCCGGGCATGGAGGGTATCGGCCGCTTGACGTTCTCACCGTGCGACACGAAAAGCGGGTAGATGAAGTCGTCGGGAGAGAGCGCTGTCTCGCGCATCATGCGGCGCAGCGTGGGGGTGCGTCGCAGCCGCCGCATGCGGTACGTGGGAAAGTACATGTGATCCGGTCCTTCCATAGGCCAAGCCTGCTCAGGCTCTACGGAATCTATTCCCCGGTCCGCCGCTCTGACAAGGCCGTGAGGGCGGCGACGCCCCCCTGCCGCCTGTCAGTCGCCGATCAGCTCGAGAGCCTTTTTGACGACGGCTTCGACGGAGTCGCGTTCGCGCAGGCTGCAGGTGAGCACGGGGATCTGCTCGGGCAGGCCGAGCGCCTTGGCGACGGCGGCCAGGTCGAGTGAATCGTCGTCCATCGACACATAGCTGGCCACGACGATCGGCAGGTCGCCGAGCTTGCGCACGAAGTTCAGGTCGCGGACCGACGACTTGAGACTGTCGGTCGAGTTGGCGTTGGCCAGCACGATGAAGGCCGAGCTCTGCTCGGCGAAGCGCCGCCAGATCTCCTCGGGCGAGCTGACCGCGGCGGTGAACACCAGGGCTTCGCCGCCGTTGGCCGCGGGCATCTGGTCGTCGGCAGCGGCGCCGTTGGGGGTGTAGGTCGCGGCGACCATCGGCACCTCGACCTCGCGCTCGTCGATCAGCTCGATGCGCAGATGCTCGGTCACGTTGCTCTCGGCGAGCGTGCTGATGAAGACCTGGTTGTAGACGTCGATCGGACCGCGCACCGCGATGGAGCGACCCCGGCCGATCTCTTCGATGGCCGAGTCGCTCACGTTGAGCAGGCCCGCCCGGTTGAGGTCGAACACGACCTTGGCGCCGTTGAAGCGGTCGAGGCCGCACTCCTTGAGCACCGTGTTGATGTCGTGGCGCCCGTCGACCCAGCACACCACGCGCCACTGGTCGGGGGTGAGCTTTACCCCCCCGTCCTCTTCGACGATGTCGTTGTAGCGCAGCCGCGGCACCCGCTCGAGCGAGCCGAGCGTGGCGAAGATGAGCTCCCACTCGTCGATCCGCCGGCAGCCCTCCATGATCACCGACTCGACGTTCATCTCGACCAGGATGTCCTCGTCGGTGACGGTCTCGTCGGCCTCGAAGGTAAAGTCGCCGTCGGTCCAGCTGAAGAAGTTGAAGGTGACGTCTTCGATCTGGTCGCGCACCGACTGCTCGAGCGTCGCCCGGTCGATGTAACCGTGCTCCAGAAGGATCGAGCCGATCCGCCCCCGGGCCGACTTCTTCTTCTGCTCGCCCAGGGCCGCGCGCAGCTGGTTGCTGGTGACGTTGCCCGACTTCACCAGGCGCTCGCCGAGCGGCATGGTGCCCGGGTGGGCGGTAGCGAAGTAGATCTGCCCGTTACGAAAGAAGATCTTGCCCGACTCACCCGCGCGATCGATCGTCAAAGCCCCCGTCTTGGCGCTCATCTTGACGAGCTGAAAGACGTTCGGAAGGCTGAACTCTTTGAGATTTCCCTGCAGGAGCACTCGCGCTCTCCTCGCCCGCGCCCGCACGGGCGCCCCCGCTGCCCGGCGGCGACCCGTCACCCACGTACCCTTCATCGGCCGC
>Ga0182014_10005936_pt1 | contig 13388 bp, 10 predicted proteins | sample 612S2DmetaG_FD_120489 | JGI IMG/M metagenome (GOLD analysis project Ga0182014, IMG submission 120489) | Permafrost microbial communities from Stordalen Mire, Sweden - 612S2D metaG | ecosystem: Environmental > Terrestrial > Soil > Wetlands > Permafrost | place: Sweden: Stordalen | collected... | reverse complement strand
TCGACCAGCAGAAAGCGCGGCGCAAGCTGCACCGCCTGGATGCGCGGCTAGGGGCAGTCGATGTTCAACTGGAACACCTCGCGGTGGCCGAAAAATGACGAATTATTGGCCGGTCAATGTGCATCGTTGGGCTAAATGTGCGGATTTGTGCGTCGGGGGGGCGCCGCGGACCATTTGCAGATTTGGAACGAACAAACCCTAACCAATTGATTTCACAAGTCAAATCTGGGCGGGCTGTCCGACGCCACCGCGAGGCTGCCGCGACTCGGTTGGGCACCCAAACGGCACCATCGCGATGGTTCAGGGGCACCGTTTTTCTTGATTCGGGTAACATCGTGTTGGTGCGGATGACCCAGTGCGGCCTCCTACTACCAGAAAGCACGAGTGCGGGCGCGGCAGGCAGGGCAAGGATGGCAAGTGCTTGGGGGATAGGGAGATATTTGTTGGGGAAGCATGTCACCGAAAAACCGGGCGCTCTAGCGGCTGGCGGCCTGAGAGGCCGCCGCAGGCTGAGAGCCTGCCCCACAAGATTTCTTTACTTCAACAATTCGTCCACGCTCCTGGCGTCCAGCACCCGCTCGCTCAGATCTTCAAGGTCGGACGCCGGCATGGCTGCCAGTTTCTCGCCGGCCCAACTCGGGAGAGCGCCGAAACGCTTTTCGATTTGCCGTCGAAGGACGGTGAGTTCGCCGGCTTGCAGGCCTTCCTGACGGCCCTTCTGTTCCGCTTTTATAAACATCGGTCCCAAGACTTCGTGGTCCCGAATATCTAGATCGATCGGCATATTCCCTGCCTCCTGTTCCACCGTCCCCGCCAAGTGCCTCAATCCGGCCAGGATCATCAACTGGGCCAGGGCGGTCTCCCTTTCCGCTATCGCCAAGCCGGCGATCCGCTCCACAATCTTGTGGACCGCCTTCTTATCGTCTCGCAATTGCGCCAGGATCGCAATTACATTGTCGCCGACACCCTCGCTTTCGAGCAGGCGGTCGCCATCCAGCGTTCGAATGTCGATCAGACCGTATTGGAATGACAAATCCGGGCCGCGCAGCTCGTTTTGCATGTGCATGGGCGCCTCACCAACATAAAGCAAGATTTGCCGCGGGAACTGTCCGAACAGCCGTTGAATGCCGAGACAGTATTCGATCATGCGGAACGGCATGGCCGCGTCATTGCCGCTTTGCAGCTCAATGTGGATGAGTTGGCCGCCGGCAGTCTGGCCGAGCAGATCCAAGCGCAGGTTCTGCGCTTTCCGCACCTTTGGAAGTTCTGCATCCAACCACTTCGCGACCGCCGTTCCGGTCAACGCGCGTAGGGTGAGCGCGGCTGAACCTTTTAACAGCGTCTTCAGGGCTACGTCGTATTCCTGCATGGAAAGATCCGCTGAACTTGCACTCATGGATAAAGGTGAAAAACTCGGGCCTTTTTCTCATCCGGGAATGGGACCGTTCAGTGGGCGGGCTGGGGGGCCGCAATGGGCCATGCGATCGCGAGGGCAGGGCAGAGAAAAGGGCGCGCTCAAGCGGCGGCATCGGCGGGATGCACGACTTCAATGCCGGCGTAACGGGAAAAGCCAGTCTTGTCGAAAGTGAGAATGGCGGTGAGGCCGTGCACCTGCATGGCGGCCACCAGGCGGGCATCGTGCGCCGGCGTATCCGGCAATAGAGGGAACATGCTCTTCAGGCGCATCGGCTCGTCCGTCGCGTGTGGGACCGACAGACCCAGACCGTTTTGGGCTGCCGGGCGCGTCGCGCCGCGGACGATCTCGCCCTGCGGATGCAACGGCTGCAAGAGCCGCAGCAACGCGCTGGTATCGAGGAGCATGCGGCTAAATCAGGTCCGGGTAGATGCTCTCCCGGCTCATGGCTTCATCCGAAAGGACGGGTGTATTGGGGTTGTGGCTATCGACCCATGCGTCGAAATGCCGCGCCCACTCCTCGGGATCTGTTTTCTGCAGGTGGGCGATGGAGACTGGCTGCGCGGACTGATCGGCCACGTCCAGCATCCACTGCTCAAGACTCAGACCACGCGCTCGCGCCTGGGCCTTGAACGCAGCTTCTTTTTCCGGGGGCAAGTTGAGTGTGACGGTCATCGTTGCACCACTGCCTCTTCAGGTTACCGCAATCGCCGTGCGGCAGGGGAGCAAGCCGCGTGCGGCCTACTCAGCAGCAACCGGCGGCAGGCCCGCCAGCGCCATGGCGATCTCCTCGTCGGGATAGTCGTAGTTCTGCAGTTTGCCGGCGGTGTAATCGATGTAGGCCTGCATGTCGAAGTGGCCGTGGCCGCACAGATTGAACAGGATGGTGCGTGAGACGCCCTCCTGCTTGCACTTGAGCGCTTCGGCCAGCGCGCCGGCCACGGCGTGATTGGCCTCGGGCGCGGGGATGATGCCCTCGGCGCGGCCGAACCCGACGCCCGCGGCGAAGGCGTCCAACTGCTGGACGTTCATGGCTTCAATCGCGCCGATGTCGAGCAGGTGGCTGACCAGCGGGGCCATGCCATGATAGCGGAGGCCGCCGGCGTGAATGCCGGGTGGGATGAAGGAACTGCCGAGCGTGTGCATTTTCACCAGCGGCGTAAGGCGGGCGGTGTCGCCGAAGTCGTAGGCGAAGCGTCCGCGGGTGAGGCTGGGGCAGGCGGAGGGTTCCACGGCGAGCACGCGCGTGGAGGTCTGGCCGCGCAGATTGCGCCCGATGAAGGGGAAGGCGATGCCCGCGAAGTTCGAGCCGCCGCCGGTGCAACCCACCAGCACGTCGGGATAATCGCCGGCCATCTGCATCTGCTCAAGGGCTTCCTGTCCGATTACGGTCTGGTGCAGGAGCACGTGGTTGAGCACGCTGCCGAGAGAATACTTGGTGTCGGGATCCTTGGCGGCCACCTCGACCGCCTCGGAAATGGCGATGCCGAGCGAGCCGCGCGAATCCGGTTGCTTGGCCAAAATGGCGCGGCCGGCCTCGGTTTCATAGCTCGGGCTGGCGGTCACCGAAGCGCCGAAGGTTTCCATGAGGGCGCGCCGGTAGGGCTTCTGGTTGTAGCTGACGCGCACCATGTAGACCTTGCATTCCAGCCCGAAGAAGTTGCAGGCCATGGCGAGCGCGGAGCCCCACTGGCCGGCGCCGGTCTCGGTGGCCAGGCGCTTGGTGCCGGCCTCCTTGTTATAGAAAGCCTGGGCCACGGCGGTGTTGGGCTTGTGCGAGCCGGCCGGACTGACGCCCTCGTACTTGTAGTAAATGCGCGCGGGCGTGTCGAGCATTTTTTCCCAGCGGCGGGCGCGGTAGAGCGGCGTCGGGCGCCAGAGGCGGTAGATGTCGCGCACCGGCGTAGGGATCTCGATCTCGCGCTCCTGGCTCACCTCTTGCAGGATGAGGCTCATGGGGAAGATCGGCGAAAGATCGTCGGGCCCGATTGGCTGGAGCGTGCCCGGATGCAGCGGCGGCGCGGGTGGTTTGGGAAGATCGGCGACCAGGTTGTACCAGGCCTTGGGGATGCGGGTCTCGTCGAGCTGATATTTTACGGTGTCCATGGGGATGAATAAGCATTCTATCCACGTTGGGGGGTGCGGCGCATCCGCGGGTGTTTCAGGGCGGGTCCTGGGGACATGCGACGCTTGACTTAATACAGGCGGATTACATATACTCAAAATACTTATATGCCGGACGCTCTCAAGCCCGCCGACTTTCACGTACTGATGGCGCTGACCCAGGGACCCCGCCACGGTTATGGACTCATGAAGGAAGTCGAGCGTGAGTCGCAGGGCGGCGTTCGGCTGGAGATCGGCTCTCTGTACCGCCTGCTCGCGCGATTGCTCGACAGCGGCCTGATCGAGGAGGCCGACGAGGATGAGCGCCGCCGTTACTATCGCCTCAGCCGTCTGGGTCATCGCGTCCTCAAAGCGGAAGCAGCGCGCCTTGCCGGTCTGGTCGAACTCTCCCGCGCGCGAAAACTATTACCGGAGGGCCGCTCCTGATGCGTGGGCTGGTTGGCGCGCTGTTGCTCCTTTTTCCGGCTGCGTTCCGCCGGAAGTTCGGCGCCGAAATGCTCGCCACCTTCGACCGGCGGTGGCAGGAGCAGCCCGGCTGGCGCCTGGCCACACGCACCGCGCTTGATCTGGTATTGGCCGCCGTGCAGGTACGATGCTCCACCCACGCGCCCCCCGTTCCACACCCCAAAGGAGACAAGGTCATGACCGTTCTGCTTCAGGATCTTCGGTTCGCCTCGCGTACGCTGATGCGCAGCCCAGGGTTCACCGTGGTCGCGCTGCTCACGCTGGCGTTGGGAATCGGCGTGAACACCGCCATGTTCAGCGTCGCCCACGCTGTGCTCTGGCGCTCGTTTCCGTATCCGCATCCCGAACGTCTGGCGATGGTGGGAGAAGTGGACGCTCACGATCCCGACAATTACTGGGGAGCGTCGTGGCCGAACCTGGTCGACTGGCGGAGCCGCGCGACCTCGTTCGAACTTCTTGCCGGCGTCATGCACGTCCAGCACATTCTGCGCGAAGGCACCAATCCGATCCGCATCTCCGGCGCGGCGGTCTCTTACGACTTCTTCCAGGTAATGGGCGTCGCCCCGCGCATGGGGCGCTTCTTCGGCCAGGCGGAGGACCGTCAGGGAGTGCCCGCCGTAATCGTGCTCAGCCATCGCATGTGGACGGAGCTGCTGGGTGGCGATCCCGCTGTCCTGGGACGCTCCATCCGTTTCGGACCAACTTCCTACACGGTTACCGGCGTTATGCCGGCCGGCTTCGAATATCGTCAGTCCGAGTTCTGGACGCCGCTTCAGCAGGAGATTGGCCCCGCCGAAATAACCCACCGGAATATTTGGGTGCTCGATCCCGTGGGACGGCTGCGCTCCGGAATATCACCGGCCGCCGCGGGCAGGGAAGTGGAGGCCATCGCCGCTCAGATCCGGCAGGATCATCCGGAGACCAGGCGCGGGCTGGTGGTGCGCGCCGTGCCGCTGCCCGACGCACTAAGCCGCGATCTTCGACCGGCGCTGCTCGTATTGCTGGGCGCCGTAGGCTTCCTGCTTCTGATCGCTTGTGGCAACATAGCCGGCCTGATGTTGGTGCGCGGAACGGCCCGCGCCAAAGAGATGGCCATCCGGCGGGCGCTGGGAGTAGGGTACGCCAGGCTGCTCCGTCAACTGCTTACCGAGAGTGGCGTGCTCGCCGTTGTGGGCGGTATGGCAGGAATCGGGCTGGCGTTTCTTGCCACCCGATCGCTCGGGTTTTTGACCCGCGATCCTCGCTTGCAGAGTGTGCCGATCGATGGTTCGGTGCTGGCTTTTGCCGCGGCCATTACAGTGGCGACAACCATTCTCTTCGGAATCGTGCCGGCCATCGGTGCGGCGCGTGCAGGCGCGGCCGAAGCGCTCCGCAGCGGACACCGCGCGGGCGGCTCCCGGAAACACGCTTTGGCGCAACAGACCATGGTCGTGGCAGAGGTTGCCCTTTGCCTGGTATTGTTGGCCGGAGCGGGCCTGCTGCTGAGGAGCTTTCACCGCTTGTTCGAAGTCAATCCGGGATTCCGAACCGAGCGGCTGGTTACCCTGCGGATCGGTCTGCCCCTCAACTACGATTCGGACGCGTCGGTGAATGCTTTCTACCGGCAGGTGCAGGATCGCCTGTCGGTTCTGCCCGGCGTCAGTGCCTCCACAATCGTCAGCCGGCTGCCGATCACCGGAGGCGAGGGAAACGGCGACATTGCCATTGAAGGCCGGCCGTCCGCCGAAGGCGAACTGGGCGCCAGCACATTCCGCAATGTGATGCCGAACTATTTCGACGTGATGGGCATCCCGCTCGTACGGGGCCGTGTGCTGGAGGACCGCGATGAAGGTTCCAGCCACCATCCGGTGCTCATCAACCAGGGGTTTGCGCAGCGCTTTTGGCCCGGTGCCGATCCCATCGGCAAGCGCTTTAAGGTGGGCCCGCGCGATGGGGCGCAGTGGCAGACCATCGTTGGGGTGGTCGGCGATGTCCGCCAGATCGGACTTGATTCCGCAGCTCCGTTTTCGACCTATCAGCTATTGGCATCCGGTCCGCAGTCGCGATTCGAGTTGGCGGTGCGCGCCGCCGGCGACGCCGGCACCGTCATGGCCGCGGTTCAGGGAGCGTTGCGCAAACTCGATCCGGCGCTGCTGATCGACAATGCCAAAACGATGTCGGAGCGGATCGACGAGACCGTCGCGCCCCGGCGCTTGAACCTTCTTCTATTCGAGCTTTTCGCGGGCTTGGCGCTACTGCTGGCCGCGGTGGGATTGTATGGTGTGGTGGCGTACTCCGCGGGCCAGCGTTCCCACGAGTTCGGAATTCGCATGGCCCTCGGTGCGCAAGGTGGCGACGTGCTGCGGCTGGTGATAGGCCAGGGACTGAAACTGGCGCTGGTGGGTACGGCAATCGGAATGACGGTGACGTTATACGTCACGCGTTTGATGACCGGCCTGTTGTTCGGAGTGCAACCGACCGATCCGCCAACGCTCTTCGCGGTTGCGGCGCTACTCATTGCGGTCGCGCTCTTGGCCTGTTGGATCCCGGCTTATCGCGCCACGCGGATTGCGCCTGTCGAGGCCCTTCGGATCGAATGATAGGGAACGATGCGCGGGCGCCACTGGCGGGCCTGTTACGATGTAGCCATGCGGCGGTTGTTTCTGCTGTTCGGTCTGGTGCCCCTGACGGCGGTGGCGAGCGAGACTGGATCCGGTTCACCTCCGGTCCCATCGAGGTATTCAGCAGCGCCGGCACGAAGGATGGCCGCGAAACCCTGGTCCAGTTCTAACGGTTCCGGCACGCGTTAGGGCAGGTGCTGGGCGACAACGGGTCCAGGGCCCGCGCAGACGGGGGTACGTCCCGGAACGGACCGGATCAATGCGGAAGCTGGCCGAACAGTTACGCGGGGGACTGCTGCCGGCGATCTGCATGGCGAGACCGGACTCCGAACGCTGTAGTGGTTATTGGGAGTTGGCTGCCTTGTTCAGCAGCGCCGGCCAGTTGACGATTACCGTCAGCGGCTGCGCGGCATGCTCCGCGGTCTCGAGTACCAGGAAGCGCTGCCCATCGCGGGCGGCGTCATAGGGGCTGACGTCGGTATCGATCACAAGCAACGGAAACAACGCATGTGGCGCCGAGGGATCCAAGGAGCCGGTCCCCAGCTTGAGACCGACTGACATGAGCATGGAATCCGGGGATACGTAGAACAACTCGCGCCCGCCGGCGCCCCATTCCGGCATCACGCCTCCGCCCGTTGAAATCCGCACCCGTCCGCGCGGCTCGGGGAATGTGTCGATGTAGACCTCGTACCGCCCGGATTCGTCCGACTGAAAGGCCACCCAGCGGGTGTCGGGAGAGAACTGGCCCATGCTTTCGTTGAATGTCGTCCGCCGGTAGGGTCTCGGCTTGGCGTAGCCTGGCTCCGCGGGCAGAATCCACAGGGACCGCTGGCTGCCAGGGGCGGTCTCTTCCTCGTACAGGATGAAGCGTCCGTCGCGGGACCAGTCTGTCGGGAATTGAGGGTTCGGCGATTGAGTGAGACGTTGTTCCTCGCTGGCTCCGCTGACGTTCTTGCGAAATAAGTTGGGCGGGGAACCGGAGGCAAATAGAACCGTTCGGCTGTCGGGGGACCAAACGGGGTAAATGTTAAGTCCAGGCCTCGAAGCGAACCGGCTCGGAACACCGCGGTCTACGTCCAGCATCCAGAGATCGGCCCCAACGGGACTTCCGCGAGCCACCGCGATCCTCCGTCCGCCCGGAGATAGACGGAAGAAAGCGCTGAAGGCCGGTTCACCCACGGCGCCTCGCGGCTTCCCCGCGCGGTCAACCCACCTGAATTGACGCGCCGGATCAGTGGACCTGTACAGCAAGATCCCCGTGGCCGAGACCGAGACCTGCATCTGACCAGGCGCCCCTATCCTCGCCACCGGATCGGCTACCGGGTGGGGTACGCCGGAGAGTTTCAACGTGGCTGCGTCAAAGTTCTGCGCAACTAGCGTTCCGCCGCGCAGCCAAAGCAAATATCCTTTCCGATTGTCGCGGTCCCCATCGACTGCGGATGCGTACAATGCGTTGGTTTCCGTGGCCAACAACTGCACCGGCGCGCGAGGCTTGGCGAGCGACGCCGCATAAACGCCAGTATTTTCGCGCTTGTTGCTCCGGGCAAAGTACAGAAAGTGGCCGCCCGGAAGTACCTGCGGCCAGTAGTGGGCGAACTCCCCGCGAGACGCATCCAGGGTGGTGAGAAAAGAGGGCTGTCCACCGGAAGCGGCGACCTGGAACAGGCCGGAATTCCAGCCGCCCAGCAGGATCTGGCCATTGTCGCTCCAGGAGCCGCCGCGGGCGTGGACCTCGCAGACCGTCTGTGGCGTCCCGCCCGCCAGATAGACTCGCTGCAACTTACCTTGTGCGAAGAATGCGACGGACTTGCTATCCGGGGACCAGAATGGCAACCCGGCCTCTTCCGTTCCGCCGAGCACCCGCGCGGTTGTGCCGTCCAGCGGCTGGACCCAAAGAGCGGCTTTCCCGTGGTCGGTCGCGACATAGGCCGCAGTCTTGCCGTCCGGCGACAAAGAGATGCCGGCAGCCTGGGTTCCAAACGTAAACTCGGAGCCTGCGGGCGGATTGATCTGGAGACTCAAGACGCGTTCATCGGTGCGCACTTGCCGGAAGTGCGACGCCGCCCAAATACCGAGAGCGCCGATCGGCAGCGCAACCGCAGCCGCGATCCACCAGCGCCGGCCGGGATTAGACAGGGCGGGAGATAATTCCCCGCCGGCCGGCGGCGAAAGAGGAGGAGCGTCCAAACTGCCGGAGATCGGCACGGGCTGCCGCCCCATGGCTCCTATGAATCGATAGCCGCGGCCAGGCACGGTTTCGATGTATCGCGGATTCTCGGCTGAATCGCCCAAGGCACGTCGCAGCTTATTCACCGCGGCGTGGAGGCCGTGCTCGAAATCGACGAACGTCCCTTTCTTCCAGATCAGCTCGTGCAGTTGCTCATTTGTAACCACATCGCCGGGATGCGCCAGCAGGGTCAACAAGACCTGAAACGGCTGGCCGGACAAACGGATACGTACTCCGCTTTTGAGCAGTTGCCCCGTTGGAACATTTACTTCAAAGGGTCCGAAGGCCAGCCGAGCGGGGGATTGGGGCTGGGACGTCATAAGGTTCGCCGACGAACTGCGCACAGTTTACCACGGGCCATGGCGGCTGATGAGGTCGGCAGACAAGTGCCGTACTTTGAGCGATTTGCCCGATGAGGCCCTTTTGAGCCGCAAATGATCGGGAAGGCATGGATCTGGGAACGATCTCATGTCTAAATCGGAACCAGCCCACAGGAGGGCAACCAATGACGAAATCGATCAAGACCTTGATTACTGGAGGGATTGCGGCCAGCAGCATGTTCGCCGCCTTGGCCATCGCACAGCCCGCACCACGCTACACCATTACCGACCTCGGCACTCTGGGCGGGACGTATAGTTATGGTTATGGCATCAACTACGCGGGCTGGGTGGGCGGAGCGGCTGCAACTGCAAGCCAAACCGGCGGCGTGGCCCAAACCGCCTTCCTTTGGCATGGCGGCCAGATGACCAACCTCGGCACACTGGGCGGTCCGAGCAGCGAGGTGGGGGGCGGGCCTAACTCGTTTGGCGAGTTGTCGATCCTTTCCGAGACTTCCATGACGGATCCGAATGGTGAAGACTTTTGCGGTTTCGGCACTCACCTTCAATGCCTCGCGGCCATCTGGAAGAATGGGACCATGACGGCGCTTCCAACCCTGCCGGGCGGCAACAACGCCCAAGCGTATTGGGTCAACGATGAAGGCCAGGTAAGCGGGTTTGCGGAGAATGGCACTCCCGATTCAACCTGCGTAGCGCCTTTTCAAGTTCTCCGTTTTGAAACGGTGATCTGGGGGCCAAACGGAGGGATTCGGGAACTCCATCCCCTAAAGGGCGATACGGTCGGATTCGCCTTCGGGATCAACGACAAGGGCCAGGTCGCCGGCACATCGGGTTTGTGCTCGAACACCACTCCGGGGCCTGTGAACCCGGCCGGGCCGCACGCGGTGCTCTGGGAACGCGACGGCTCGGCCATTGACCTGGGCAACCTGGGAAGTACGCCTAACGATGCCACCAGCGTCAATAACCGCGGTGAAGTGGTCGGGACGGCGCAATCAGCTAAGGATGGCACCCTTCATACCTTCCTGTGGACCAAGGATACAGGCATGCAGGACCTCGGCGCGTTTCCCGGGGCCGTGGTGACCGTGGCCCCCTGCTGCCACACCATCAACAACAGAGGCGAGGTGGTTGGCTTTTCTATAGATGGGACCACCTTTAGCTCACGCGCCCTCCTCTGGCAAGGAAAGGTGCCGAAGGACCTCAACGACTTCATCCCGGCGGGCTCGCCGTGGTATCTGCAGTGGGCTGCATCGATCAATGAAGCTGGAGAGATCGTAGGCTGGGGCACGATAAACGGCGAGGTTCACGCTTTTCTGGCAGTCCCGCGCGAGTGAAATCGCGCGGTCGAACGAGCGAGATCTACTGCCGAGTGGCCGGTCCGCCGGGAGCGTCTTCCGTCACGCTCCCGGCGCCTCGGCATCAACGACAGCGGCGAGATTGTTGGCTTGTCGCTAGACGGGAGCTTCGATCCGCACCCGTACCTTTGGCGGAACGGCGTGATGACCGACCTCAACACCCTGGTTCCGGCCGATTCTCCCTTGTATCTGCTGTCGGGGTCAATTCCCGCGGCGAGATCGCAGGCTTTGCGCGACCAGATCCGGCGACAATCACGCGTTTCTGGCCACGCCCCGTTGCCAACCTGCCCCACAAGAATCGCCGCGGCGCGCGAAGAAACGGGTGGACAGTAGGACATCACAGGCCTGTTACGATGATGGGCATGGTGCGGTTGTTTCTGCTGTGCGGTCTCGTGCCCCTGACGGCCGCGGCGAGCGAGCACTGGATCCGGTTCACCTCCGGTCCCATCGAGGTATTCAGCAGCGCCGGCACGAAGGATGGCCGCGAAGCCCTGGTCCAGTTCGAAGAGTTCCGGCACGCGCTGGGGCAGGTGCTGGGCGACAACGATCTGCAACTGCCGCTGCCGATCCGCGTCCTGCTTTTCAAAACCGGGGCGCCGCAGATTCCCGAGCCGGTGGTGCGGGGCCGCGACCAGTATAACGTCGTACTGACCGCTGGCCAGGCGATCCCCAACGAGGTGTTCGCGCGTCTGACCCAGTTGTTTCTGGACGCCAATACGGCGCGCATGCCGGAACGGTTGGAGCGCGGCCTGGTGGCGCTGTTCTCGACCATTCAGGTGAACGGCATCCGCATCACTCTGGGCGAGCCGCCTTTGCATCCCGATATGGACTGGGCGCGCGTGCATCTGCTGGCGGTCGATCCGGAATACTACGGCAAGCTGCGCGTGCTCACCTACAATTTGCGCAAAGGCGTGGACGAGGACGCGGCCTTTCAGAACGCGCTGGGCAAGTCTCCGGAGCAGATTGAACTGCAGGCGCAGTTGCACCTGGCGGAGGGCCGCTTCCAGGCCACCTCGATTTCGCCGCTGCCGATGAGTCCGCTAGATTTTCCGGAGAGGAGCGTGGAGCCGGCGGCGGCGCAGTTGGCCATCGCCGACCTGTTGCTGGGCGACCGGTCGCGCGCGATTTATCGCGAGTTGATCGCGCAAAAGACGCGCGTGCCGGAAGCTTGGGAAGGCCTTGGCATGCTGGCGCTGGGCGACCGGCAGACGGATGAAGCGCGCAAGGATTTCGCCGCCGCCATGGAAGCCGGCGCGAAGAGCGCGGCGTGCTACATGGAATATGCGCGTCTGGAGACGGACAAGGCGAAGGCTGTGGCCGCGCTGGAGCATGCCGCCAAGATCAATCCCAAACTGGCGGAGCCGCATTTCCTGATGGCGCAGCGCGAAACCGAACTGCCCAAGCGCATCCAGGAGCTCAAGCTGGCGGCCAAGCTGGATGCGCGCAACCTGGCCTACTGGCAGGCGCTGGCCGAAGCGTATCTGGAGGCGCACAATTATCCGCAGGCCGCGCAGGCCTGGACATCGGCGGAGCAGGCCGCCACGACGCCCGGGGATCGCGCCCGCATGCACCGCCTGCGGCTGGAGGTGGAGGCGCAACGGCTGGATTGGGAAGACGCCGAAAAGAGACGCAAGGCCGGCGAAGAGGCGCGCGAGCTCAATCGACTGAAGCAGCAGGCGCGCGCCGATCTGCACGCGGCGGAGGCTCGCGCCAATCAGGGGCAAGCTCCGCGGTCGCCAAACGAAAAGGTGGTTCCCTGGTGGGACGGTCCGCAGCCGTCGGGCGTGACCACGGGCGTACTGAAGCAGGTAGACTGTCTGGGCAAACGGCTCCGCTTGGTGGTGCAGGACGACGGCCACAAGACGGTGAAGCTGCTGGTGGCCGATCCCGCGCAGGTCGCGATTGTGGGCGGCGGGGGAGAACTGAAGCTGAGCTGCGGCGCGCAAGGATCGCGCCGGGTGAAGGTGGAATACTTCCCCAAAGCGAACGCCGCGCTGGCGACCAAGGGCGAAGTGGCCACCATCGAGTTCCAGTGAAAGCCAGCCCGTACCCCAGCAGGTACCGATGGCTGGTGCTGAGCGCGTTCGTGCTCTCGACGGCGATCAACTACCTGGACCGGCAGACGCTGGCCACCCTCGCGCCGCTGGTGCGCGCGGAGTTCCACCTTTCCAACGCCGAGTACGGGCTGATTCTGGCGGTGTTCTCGATCGCCTACGCGGCGTGCGCGCCGTTTGCCGGCATGCTGATCGATCGCATCGGCCTGGATCGCGCGATCGGGATGGCGGTGGGCGTGTGGTCGTGCGCCGGCATTGCGACGGGTTTCACGCGCGGGCTGGGCGGATTGCTGGGGTGCCGCGGCGTGCTGGGCATGTCGGAGGCGGCGGGCATTCCGGCCGCAGGCAAGGCGATCCATGGCTACCTGCTGCCCGCGGAGCGCGCCTTGGGCAACGCGTGGAACCAGGCGGGCGTCAGCCTGGGACTGATTCTGGCGCCGCCGGTGGCTACCTGGATCGCCATGCGCTATGGATGGCGGCAGGCCTTCGTGATTTCCGGCAGCCTGGGATTGATCTGGATTCCGCTGTGGAATCTTGCGGCCCGTAAAGCCGAGCCGCGACCGTCAGGGAGCGGTTCCGCCAGCACCGTCGGGGATCTCCTCCGGTCGCGGCGCCTGTGGGGTTTGCTCGCGGCGAACGCGCTCAACATGAGTGTCTACTCGCTCTGGACGAATTGGACGACGCTGTATCTGGTGGAGAGGCATCGTCTCCCGCTGGCCGAGGCGAACTGGTATGCGGTGGTCCCTCCTCTGATTGGCGCGCTGGGCGGATTCGGCGGCGGCTGGCTGTCGCTCAAGTGGATGCGGACGGGCGT
>Ga0182014_10005935_pt1 | contig 13389 bp, 14 predicted proteins | sample 612S2DmetaG_FD_120489 | JGI IMG/M metagenome (GOLD analysis project Ga0182014, IMG submission 120489) | Permafrost microbial communities from Stordalen Mire, Sweden - 612S2D metaG | ecosystem: Environmental > Terrestrial > Soil > Wetlands > Permafrost | place: Sweden: Stordalen | collected... | reverse complement strand
ATCGGCACGCAAACAAAACTGAGCAATGACAATAGGCGCCGCGCTCGTCATCATTGCGATTCTGTACCTGATCGACAAACACAACCTCTGGAAGAGGTCTGCCGCCGTCTGCTTAATCATCCTTGCCATCACCCTACTGGGCTTCGCCGGATACTACGGCTGGCAGAGATGGCAGGAACGGAAAGCTCAGGCTAAAGCTGAGGCGGACCTAGAGTCTCAATGGGAAGTGGTCAGTGAGGAACCGAATTGGAATATCCCTGATCCGCCCAAAGGCTTCGTGCCTGAAAGCGTTTCCGAAGCAATTCTCTATCCCTTAAAGATCGCCGACAAGGTGAAAACAGACGCTTGGGTGTGGTATCGGGATTCAAGTTGTGTGATTGTCGGTGACCCCGCTACCTCACCAACTCACGTGTTACATAAGAACGACCTATTCAGGTTTGATTCATTTGACGCCAGATGGATGAGGGACATCGCTCTGCCGCAGGAAGTCAAACGTGGACTGTGGAACGCGAAGGTTGCGGAGTGTGGCCTACAACCCGGTCAGAAAAACGTCAAGGCGTGCCTCGACAGAGCAACAGGAACCGTAGACGTAGGCCCTGATCCCGAGAAGTTCGCGCAATACTTGACGAGCTGCGGACCTAATATGGAAATGATCTACCTTAAGAGTGGGACGGAACAAAAGAAGTGAAAGACAGCCCCCTGTTGCGACCGCGATGCAGCGATGCAAGGGAGCGTGCTACGAGTAGGCCCACAGAGGCCAAAGTGCGGCACTGTTGGCGCGTATTGAACACAATTCTGAACACAACTTTTTCGCCCGCCCTCAGCTCTCGCAGCTCAGAAATTTGAGAAGCTCCTGTTTGGCCCTCTGAATTGATTGTCTCGACGCCTGGATTTTTGCGGCCGCTCGCTGCGCGAATTCGGCTAGCATGGCCGCGCTCCTGACGCCAGCGGACTTCCTGCGTTGAATGCCGGGCATTCTGTTGGCGAAGGTCAATGTGACAAAAACTCAAAAAACTCAATATCCATCACGACTTCGGCGTGCTCGTGGGCGCTTTTGATGAGTCGCCGGGCTACCAAATTGCGTTGCGCGATCTCTTCCGGCTTGAGGGAGCGGCCAAGGTCTGTAAAGCTCTGGAACTCCTCTCGGACTGCTTTCAGTTTGGCGAACAGCTCTTTCTCTGTGGCGAGCCGCTCGTGAAGTTTTGCCCTTGCTTCTTCTGGTGTCATGGTTCTTTTCCTTGCTGAGATATAACGGTTTTCTCCGGAATGCTCCCCCTGAATTTCAAAAAAGTAGCACTCCACTATGCTTAAAGATACGCGAAAACGAGCACGCTTAGGCAGGTTCAGTTTTCAAGAAATGTACCCCTATTTCGGGAGAGCAATGCCGCGTTTGGACCCTAACAATCCCGCTCGCGCCCCTCGCACGCGCGCGCGCGCCCCGGCCCTGAAACCGCAATTGTTACTACTTAGTAACGAGACCGGTTTCAAAGTGCTCTACCTCCTATCCCGTCAAACGCAGGTAGCGCCACAACCTCCCCCATCCAACGTAAGCACGGAAGACCCGCCGCTATGCTGCCCTCGTTTTCGAGCAAGCCGAAACTCGGCTTTAGCTCTGTTCCATTAGCTCTGTTCCATGGCTGACGCTGGCGCGATCCGGACACAACCTCTAGCGTACCCGCAGGAGTTTTCCACTGCGGCGCCGAAACGTAACCGAGAGTTCATTTCCCATTCATCCTCGGCTAACAAATCTCTTCTAGGGTCAGTGCGAAGTCTACAAACTTCAATCCATGGCTTCAGAAAAAGGATGGAACATGAGGACCCGCTTCGTTGCGATATCTCTCTTTCTCATCGCGTTGTTCATCCCGGCGTTGGCCCAGACCGGCGCTGGCAATGGCAGTGCGATCGCCCTGGCACAAAAATCTCCGGCGGTGCAGACCGCTTACAACTACCTGATCGGCCAAGCACAGCAACTCCAGGACACCAACCTGCGCACCCAGACTCTGGACGCAATCACCAATCCCAGCACCTGCGTGATGCACCGCGCCCATGTCACTCCCGCTGTGCAGCAGACGATCCTGAACCAGTTGCTGGCAGCGGGACTCATCGATCCGAACGACAATGCGAATTTCCCCGGCGGCCTGATCGCGGGTGTGTTTCCGGCCATCGTCAACGACGGCACCGCTTGTCCCCAGCTTCCGCAGACGTTCTTCTCCGCTCCGGGCAGCGTGTGGGGGGGCGGACATCACTCCTATCCTGGCGGTTTGATGATTCACGAAGCGAATAACGAAACCTCGGACAATTACCTCGCCAATCAATACCGCTCGATGTATGGACACGCGGCGGGTGGCTTCGTCGCGCTCGACCCGAGAGTCCTCAACAAGAAGCCCGATGCCAAGAGCACCGTGTTCATCGATCAGGACATCATCGTCGGCGCCCCCATCTGGCACGACTGGGGCAAGAGCATCGTCTTTCAGTGGAATGCGGACGGATCCGAGTTTCCTGAGCTGAACTTCGGCGGCAACGGCGTGACCGACGCTTGGGGAGCAGCCGGAAACTCCAAGACCGGTGGACACCACCTCATTAGCATCGCCGAGTCCATCGCGCGCGGCTTCTCTCCAGCCTTCGTCATCACCCAGGCCAGCGCCCATTCCAATCCAACTTCAGGCAATGAATATAAGGTAGTGAACTGGGTCCACGCGGCGGCCATCATGGCCCAGATCGATCCGGTAGCGGCCGGCTACCTGATCGTCGACGAAAATGGCAATCTCCGCTTGCCCCCACTGCGCCAGTTGGGCGGCATCGATTTCGCCGACCAAGGCCAGACCAACGTGCTGGCCGAATACACGCTCCACAATCTTTCCGACGCCGACTTTACCTACTCCGGCCCGGCGGTCGTGGAGGTTCAGATCATCCTGCAAACACTGGCACCGCGTTACGGATACAACCCGGCGAACACGTCGGTCTACAACAATGGCTTTCGCAACCCGGTCCTCAGCTTCAGCACCGCCGAGCACCTCTTGATGCTCTACAGCAACCAAGGTCTGGCGGGCGTCCAGGCGGAACTGGACAAGCTGAAGAAGGATCACATCATCTAGGCCACACGTCCCAAGGCGAAGGCCCGGGATTTTTCTCCGGGCCTTTTTCCGTATTGGTGCAAGTCTTAATGTTCCGGGGAGATGAGCCGGCTTCTGTGGTTTGGCCTGCTTATTTTTCGTTCCGTCTGGCATACTTCACCGCCGCGAAGATCACCGTGCAGATCACGAAATCCACCAGCAGGCCCCAGTCTTCCTGGTAAAGCCTATGCCGCGCCACTGCGGGAAGATGCGGCATGAGCAGGTAGTAGATCGCGTTGCCTGCGAGCACGGCCACAAGCGCGTCGAGAAAATTCTTCATCGTTGGACCCTTGAGGAACCTCTGGTTCTAACGGCATGGCTGAAGCCATGCCCTTTCAACGCTCTCCGTCAAACGACTTAGTCAGAGGTTCTTTAATTGAAAGCTTGCCCAAACCTACTCCGCTCCTTCACCGCGTCACGCGAGAACATCGCACGAAAACCGGACGCGATGGGGACCCGGCTGCTAACATCGCTTACGATGCTGGACCCGTCCACTCCAGTGCAGTATGTGAAAGGCATCGGCCCCCGCCTCGCCGAGGTGCTTGCCGCCAAGGATATTCGAACCGTCGACGACCTGCTGCATTATCTGCCTTTCCGCTACGAAGACCGGCTGAACCCGCGTTCGGTCGCCGAACTGCGCGCCGGAGAGATGGCGACGGTGATTGCCGAAGTCCGCAATTCGGGACTCTTCCGCACGCGCCGCATGCCCATCTTCCAACTCACGGTCGGCCAGGGCCGCACCCGGCTAAAGTGTATGTGGTTCAACGCCGCGTATCTTCAAGACCGCTTCCAGGCCGGACAGATGGTAGCGCTCTACGGCAAGGTCGAAGAGGACCGCGACGGCCAACTGCAGATCATACAGCCGCAGTTCGAGATTCTCGGCGACATTTACGAGGAGGGCGGAGCGGACGAGGCCGAAAAAAAGGCAGCCGCTTCGCTCGAGATCGGAAGGATTGTTCCGATTTACGAATCGACCGGCCAGGGCAAGCTGACGCCGCGCTGGTTCCGTCGCATTATTCGAGGGGCGCTCGAAAATCTAAGTCCCGATCTCCCCGATCCAATTCCTGCGGCAGTGCGCGCGCATCTGAGCCTGGTGTCTCCGCGCGAGGCGTTGTTCAAGGTTCACTGGCCCGATGCCGGCGAAAGCTTTGCCGATCTGCAATCGTCGCGCACGCCAGCGCACACAAGAATGATTTTCGATGAACTCTTTTTCATCGAGCTCGGACTTGAACTCAAGCGCCGCGAGCAGAAGGCGCAGACCGGAATCGCCTTTCGGCTGGACGGCGGCGTTCGCGAGGCGATCAAGAAGATACTGCCCTTTCATCCGACGGCGGCGCAGAAAAAGGTCCTGAAAGAAATTGCCACCGACATGCAGACGCCTTGTCCGATGCGGCGTCTGCTGCAAGGCGACGTGGGGTCGGGCAAGACAATCGTGGCGTTCCAGGCCGCGATCATCGCCATCGAAAACGGCTACCAGGTCGCGCTGATGGCGCCGACCGAGATCCTGGCGCAGCAACATTATTTTTCCGCTCGCCAGATTCTCGAACGTGCCGGATACCGCATCGTGCTCCTGACCGGCTCGCTGGAACAGGACCGCAAACGCGATGTGCGCCGCCACATCGCGCAAGGCAACGCACAGCTCGTCATCGGAACGCACGCGCTGATTCAGGATCGCGTCGAGTTCGAAAATTTAGGGCTGGTGGTAGTGGACGAGCAGCACCGCTTCGGAGTCATGCAACGGCTGAAGCTGATGAAGAAAACCGATGACGCGCGTGTGGGGCGGGCGACTTCGCCCGACTCCGAGCGTAGCTCGGCCGTAGCCGACCCCGAGCCCGACGTGCTGGTGATGACGGCGACGCCCATCCCGCGCACGCTGGCGCTCACTCTCTACGGCGATCTCGACCTCTCGGTGCTCGACGAGCTTCCGCCGGGACGCACGCCGGTGGTCACTCGCTCCCTGCCCGACGAGCGCGCGCCCGAAGTCTGGGATTTCCTCGGCAAGCAGATCGCTGCCGGACATCAGGCCTACGTGGTGTATCCGGTCATCGAGGAAAACGAAGAGCGCGAACTGAAGGCCGCCGAGCAGATGCACCGGCAGTTGCGCGACAAGATTTTCCCCAGGCTGCACGTTGGTCTTCTGCATGGCCGTCTTGATGCCGATGAAAAAGAGCGCGTCATGCGCGAATTCCAGCAAGGCAAGATCGAAATACTGGTCGCGACTACGGTGATCGAAGTCGGCGTCGACGTTCCCAACGCAACCGTCATGGTGATTGAGCACGCGGACCGCTTTGGATTGGCGCAGCTCCACCAGTTGCGCGGACGCATCGGCCGCGGCGCGGCGAAATCCTACTGTGTGCTCATGCGCGGCGGCAAGGTTTCCGAAGAAGGCGAACGCCGACTCGACGCCATGGTGCGCTCGAACGACGGTTTCCAGATCGCGGAACTCGATCTAGAATTGCGCGGCCCCGGCGAATTCTTCGGAACCAAGCAGGCGGGCATCCCAAGCTTCCGCGTGGCGAATATCATCCGCGACCGCCAACTGCTCGAAGCCGCCAAGCGCGAAGCAGCGTTGGTGATTTCCGGCCCGAATCCCGAAATATCAAAAGAAGAGATCGATCGGGCGCTCAGGGAAATGCGATCGCGCTGGGCGCTGAGTTACGGGCTGGTTGAGGTGGGGTAGGGCGCAGGTTGTCGAGGAGCCAGTTGGGAGTTGATGCGGTAACAGCGATATTGCGCCCTTGATCAATCACCTCTAAAGGTCGATTCATTCGGCGGGTGCGGATTGCGCCGTCTCGACCTATAATCTTCGGAGCCATCGCATACCTGCGAGCAGCTGAAACAGATGACCCTCCTTGCGGCCGACAGGATTCATAGATTAGAGCAATTCGGAGAAGACTGCCACGATCTGCTGCGAGTAATCCAGGCATCCTTCGGAATCGAGTTTACAACCGACGATCTGGTTCGAGCGGAGACCATCGGGGAACTCGGTGCCTGCATCTGGGAAAAGTCGAAGTGTCCGGCATCGCAGCAGTGCCTCAGCGCCGTTGTCTTCTACCGGCTGCGCCGCACGTTCATTGATCTATTCGACACTCCGCGAGATATCATCAAGCCGGACAGGCCCTTGACCGATCTCATGCCTTGGCTTGGTCGCAGAAAGCAGTGGCGAGGAATACAGAAACACTCGAATCTGGTGCTGCCGGATTTGAGGATGCCTAGGTGGCTATTTGGCTCATCTCTAGTGATTGCCATTGCGATCTCCGTTTTGGCGGGCCAAAGATGGTCGATTCCTGGATACGTCTTAATCGTTGTTGGACTCATGACTTTGATTCTTGTGATGTACCTCCTAAGTCCCTTGTACCGAGCCTTCCCTAGCTGCGAGACTTTCGGCGATCTTGTGCGGCTTGCACTTGCTCGCAACTATCAAGCGATCACGGCCCAGCACGGCGGCGCACCGGAGAAGGAAGTCCTCCGAGTTCTGCGCCAGTTGATGGCGGCAGAGATAGGCACAGATGTGAGCGAGATCAGTCCCGCCGCCCGTTTCCCCGAGGACCTGAACATCTACTAGTGGCGCTTCTGCTATGATCGGGGCAGGGCCGAGGAAACCGGCGGACCTCACCCTTTACGAGGAGTTTTATTATGGAAGCGCCCCCTCTTCCTCTGGGCTCCCGCCGCGACGAAGACATCGCGCTTGACCTCATGAAATTCATCGCCATGACCACCGGTTGCGGCATGCCCGAAGGCATGTCCTGATAGGAACCGTACCTGCGCCGCGACGATTCGAAAACCCTGGACGCGGCGAGTATTTCCAGCATTTCATTGGATTGCCAGGGATCCCGCGAACTTCTGGGTTCGCGACAGAAAGCTCAATTAGGAGAGGAATACTTTTATGACAAGAATATTTAAGAAATTAGGCTGGTGCAGCGCAGTGCTCGGGATCGCGCTCGCCACTGTGGTTCTACCAACACGAGCGGCCGCCCAAGACCAAGGTCAACAAGACGATCCGCCCAGCCGCGTGGCTCGACTCGGCTATATGGAAGGCTCGGTTTCATTCCAGCCGGCGGGTGAAACGGACTGGGTAGAAGCCGTCGCGAATCGGCCCATGACGACGGGCGACAAGCTTTGGGCCGACAAGGATTCGCGCGCCGAACTGCAACTGGACTCGGCAGTCATTCGCCTGGATGCCAACACGGGATTCTCTTTTCTGAACCTGGATGACAGTACGGTTCAGATCCAACTCACATCGGGTGCGATCAACCTGCGGGTGCGCCGGCTGGACCAGAGCGAGGTCTACGAGATCGACACGCCTAACCTGGCGTTTACGGTTTCGCAGCCGGGAAGCTATCGGGTGGAGGCGAGCGAAGATGGCACCTACTCAGTCGTCGCGATACGCGAGGGCGGAGGCGAGGCGACCGGCAACGGCCAGACCTACACGCTGCACGCCGGACAAAGAGGCACTTTCAGCGGGACGGACTCGCTGAACGCCGAGGTGATTGACATCGGCGGGCCCGACCAATTCGATAACTGGGCTTACAACCGCGATCACCGCTACGATCAGTCGCGCTCGGCGCAGTATCTATCTCACGACGTCGTCGGATATGAAGACCTGGATGACAATGGCGACTGGCGCGACGATTCGAACTACGGCCACGTGTGGTTTCCCAGCCACGTTGCCGCCGACTGGGCGCCTTATCACGAGGGTCACTGGGACTGGATTTCTCCCTGGGGATATACGTGGGTCGATGACTCTTCGTGGGGCTACGCGCCGTTCCACTACGGACGCTGGGTGACGGTCGGCGGACGTTGGGGTTGGGTAGCCGGGCCGGTCGCGGTGCGAGCCGTGTATGCGCCCGCGCTGGTGGTCTTTATTGGCGGTGGAGGAGTTGGAGTTGGCTTCGGCGGCAATGTGGGATGGTTTCCGCTGGGTCCGCGGGAAGTCTATGTGCCGTCCTACCACGTCAGCCGGGAGTACGTGAACCGGGTGAACATCAGCAATACGACAGTCAATAACGTCCAGATCACGAATGTTTACAACACCACCATCATCAACAAAAGCACGACCATCACCAATGTGACTTATGCGAACCGGGATGTTCGGGGCGCGGTGACGGCGGTTCCGCAACGGGCCTTCGCGGGCGCGCAGCCCGTGGGCCGAGTCGCGGTTGCGATGAATGCGCAGCAAATCGCTGGGGCATCGGTCAGCGTGAGGGTTGCGGTGGCTCCGACGCGGGAGAGCGTACTGGGAGCGAAGTTTGCGACCGTAAATCGTGTGACCGCGCCGCCGGCAGTCGTGATGAACCGGCAGGTGATTGCGAAGAAGACGCCACCTCCTCCGCCGGTGCCGTTTGTCAAACAGCAGCAGGCACTGGCAGCGCATCCCGGACAACCGTTGGCGAGGAGCGAAGTGCGAACCTTGCGTCCGGCTACTGCTGTGGCGCAACCGATGGTCAAGCAGGCGCCTCCCGGCAAACCGGCGACAGCGAACGTGGGCCGTCCGGGCAACCAGCCAACTCCAAACGAGCGTCCTGGCTCGGCCAACCCCGCACAGGCGAATCGTCCACTGTCTACTCAGCCGAACCAGCCGAATGCTGCTCGACCGGGACAACCCGCCTCCGCGCCGCCTACTAACCAACCGGCGAACCGCCCGGCCAATCAGCCAGCCCCGAATCAGCGTCCTAGTGCGGCTAATCCCGCGCAGCCGAATCAGCCGACACCGTCGCAGCCGAACAATCGACCGGAGACGACCCGTCCGCCTGCGGCACAACCGAATCAACCGGCGCCAAGCAATCGCCCGGAGGCGAATCGTCCGCCGACAGCGCCAACGAATAACCGACCGAATCAGCCGAACAACCAGCCGGAGGCGAACCGTCCAAACCAGCCACCGGCACGGAATGATCGTCCACCGTCAGCGCAGCCGAATCAGCCGACGCCGGCGCAGCCGAACAATCGCCCGGAAACCGCTCGTCCTGTACCCAATCAGCCTGAGCCGAGCCGGAACCAACCCGCTCCGCGAGCGCAAACGCCTCCGCCGAGCGAGCGCGAGCAGCCGCGCACGCCTCCGCCTGCAGCGACGAGGCCAGCGCCACCACCTCCTGCAGCGGCGAAGCCCGCGCCTCCACCTCAGCGTCAGCAAGCGAAGCCGCAGACGCCCGAGGAGAAAAAGCAGGAAGAGGAACGGCAGAAGCGGGAACACCAGAAGCCTCCAGCTAATTAGAGGCCCGGCCTTCAAATTGTTGGGGCAGATAGCAGCGGTCATCCTGACAAGACTCAGGATGCCTTTTTTTAGTTCTGCTATGATCGCGGCAGGGCCGGGAAAACCGGCGGATTTCACCCTTTACGAGGAGTTTTCATCATGGAATTGCCTGCTCTTCCTCTGGGCTCCCGCCGCGACGAAGACATCGCGCTTGACCTCATGAAATTCATCGCCATGACCACCGGCTACGGCAAGACCTCCGGGGCCGGAGTCGGCTTCCAGGGCAGCGGTGCGGCCGACAAGCCCGAGGAATACGCCGCCCATCTGCTGGAACTTTACGGGCGGTGCTTGCAGTCGGTCGGGGGAAAGTGAGTCTATTGAGGGATTGAGTCATTGGAGTATTGAGTCATTAAACTCGTCGGTCCAAATGATTCAATGGCTCAATGATTTAATGATTCAATGGTTTAGCCCAACCTCTTCGTTGACAAGGGGCTCGCGGCTGGGCTATTCTAGAAGCCTTTGGAAGTCCTGCGGCTGCCCGCCTGGAACACCTTGCGCGTTCTGCGTGGATAGATCATGGTCACGGCAATCAGGCTTAGGGCAATCAGCGGTCTTCGTTGTTTGGCGTTCTTGTTTAGCGTTCTTTAGTTTTCTGGGAGAATTCCGATGTCAACCTATTTCCCGAAAGAGGGAGATATTGTGCGCAAGTGGTTTGTGGTGGATGCGACCGGGCTTCCGCTCGGGCGCCTCGCCTCGCGCGTAGCCCGCATTCTGATCGGCAAAGAAAATCCGAAGTACACGCCGTTTATCGACACTGGCGACCACGTGGTCATCATCAACGCCGAGAAGATCAAGATCACCGGCATGAAGGCGGATCAGAAGGTCTATCACCGTTACACCGGCTATCCCGGCGGACTGCGCTCGGAAGAAATGAAGAAGCGCATGGTCCGCAAGCCGGAGCTGGTGATTGAAGACGCCGTGTCGCGCATGCTTCCCAAGAACAAACTGGGCAAGCAAATGTTTACGAAGCTGAAAGTTTACCGAGGCGACAAACATCCGCACGAGGCGCAGAAGCCAGAAGTAAAGGTGTTTGCGTAAGGCTAAGGTCTCAGGTGTCAGGTGTCAGGTCTCAGATCTTAGGAAACCGGCGCCGCAAAATTTTGGAAAGGTTGAGGCACGCGGGTTTTTAGCTAGTGGCTAGAAGCTAAGTGCTAAGAGCTTAAATGGCAGAACTGGTGCAATACTACGGAACCGGACGCCGCAAGGCGGCGATTGCGCGCGTTTTTCTTCGTCCTGGCAGCGGCGAGTTCAAGGTCAACGGCAAGGCGTTCGACGAATACTTTGTGACACCCTCGCAACGCATCAGCGCGAAGTCGCCGCTGGTCTCGACCGATACGACGGCGAGCTTCAACGTGCTGGCAAACGTGTGCGGCGGCGGAGTCGCTGGCCAAGCCGATGCGGTGCGCCTGGGCATCACGCGCGCGCTCATGGAGTTCAATGCGGAATTGCGCAAGAAGCTCAAGGCCGAAGGCATGGTGACTCGCGATCCGCGCGCCAAAGAGCGCAAGAAGTACGGACAGAAGGGCGCACGTAAGCGCTTCCAGTTCTCGAAGAGATAGTCGATGGTCGTTAGTCGATGGTCGTTCGCAAACGACCGGCGACCAACGACAAACGACTGGTTTTAGGGTGTTAAAATTCATCCCCCCACCTCCCCGAGATGGGGTGGACGGGAATGGCAATCCGGAAAAATGCAGTTGCCGGTTGCCAGCCGCCAGTTCCCAGCGAATCTCGCTGGCAACTGGCAACTGGTCGCGGACAGCTGGTAAACCCCGGATGCAGACCAACTGAGGAGGTTAATTGGCAAACATTACGATGAAGGAGCTGCTCGAAGCTGGCGTTCACTTCGGGCACCAGACGAAGCGGTGGAACCCCAAGATGAAGGAGTTCATCTTCGGTGAGCGCAATGGTATCTACATTATCGATCTGCAGAAGACGCTGAAGATGTTTAAGGAAGCGTCGAAGTTCGTGCAGGATCTGGCGGCCGACGGCAGGATCATCCTGTTCGTGGGCACCAAGCGCCAGGCGCAGGACGCAATTGCCGAAGAGGCGCAGCGCTGCGGAATGTTCTACGTGAACCAGCGCTGGCTGGGTGGCTTGCTGACCAACTGGGTCACCGTACAGAAATCCGTAAAGCGGCTGAAGGAACTCGACGAGATGGCCACCGATGGCCGTTACGATCTGCTTCCGAAGAAGGAAGTGATCAAGCTTGAGCGCGAGCGCAAGCACCTGCAGGCCAATCTTGCCGGCATCAAGAATATGACGCGGTTGCCGGATGCGATCTTTGTCATCGATTCGAATAAAGAGCAGATTGCGGTGCGCGAATCGCGTAAGCTGGGCATTCCGGTGGTCGCCGTGGTCGACACCAACTGCGATCCGAGTGAAGTGGATTACGTGATACCGGGCAATGACGACGCGCTGCGCGCGATCCGGCTGTTCACCTCGAAGATTTCGGAATCGATCGCCGAGGGCGTTCATGCCAGGGACGACAAGCAGTTGGCGGACATTCAGGCCGTGGCTGAGCCCGAACCCGTGGTCGCAACTCCCGAAGCGGAAGTCGAGTTTGCGGCAGTGGTGGGCGACGGCGCAGTTGCCGTTCCCGCCGTGGGACCCGAAGGTGAAGAGATCCGCATGGAAGACGTGCTGGGCAAGGGCACGCGCAAGCGTCCCTCAGCCGCCACCGAAGACGTTGACGAGCTGCAGGCCGAGACGCGCCGGTTCTAGCAAATTGCAGGTTTCAAGGTTTCAAGGTTGCAAAGTTTCAAGGTTGCGACCTTGATTAGTCCTCAGTGTGGCCCCCCGACTGACCTCCTTGAAACTCTGAAACCTTGAAACTTTGAAACCTGAGGTTCTAATGAGCACTACTATGGCAAACATTTCTGCTGCCCAAGTGAAAGATCTCCGCGAAAAAACCGGCGCGCCCATGATGGACTGCAAGCACGCCTTGACCGAAGCAAATGGCGACCTGGAAAAAGCGATTGTCCTGCTGCGCAAGAAGGGCGTTTCGGTCGCAGCCAAGAAAGCGGCGCGTGTGACGAGCGAAGGTTCGGTGGGTTACTACATTCACGCCGGCGGCAAGATCGGCGTGCTGGTCGAAGTCAACTGCGAAAGCGATTTCGTGGCGCGCACCGAAGACTTCAAAGAGCTGGTGCACGACATCGCCATGCACATTGCGGCGAGCGATCCGAAGTTCGTCCGGAAAGAAGACGTCACGCCGGAAGATTACGCTCGCGAGAAGGACATTTATCTGGCCAAGGCCATTGCTAGCGGTAAGCCCGAAAAGATTGCCGAAAAGATGGTTGCCGGCATGATGGAAAAGTTCTACGAAGAGGTTTGCCTGCTGGAGCAGCCCTTCATCAAGGACCAGACTATCAGCATCTCGCAGTTGATCGCCGCCAAGGTCGGCAAGCTCGGCGAGAACATCGCCGTGCGCCGCTACGCCCGTTTCAAAGTCGGCGACGCCACGGCAACCATCGCCTTCGTCAGCTCCAAGCCGGACAGCGCGGCCGGCGAGGCTCCGGTTGCCAAATAGCAGCCGATAGTCAGCGGTACCAAATAATAAGGGCCGATCATGCAAACATGGTCGGCCTTTTCCTTGTCTTGCGTGCAAGTCGAGTTACTTTCGGTACTCGCAACCGGAAGACGCGTCCAATAGCATAATAATGGCTGTTTATCGGTGCGATATGGGCGAGTGCTCTTCTTGTGGTCGTGATCTACCGGGGTACGAACAACTGTGCCGTCAGTGCTATGCCGCACGGTGCGCGGAATTGACGGCTCCTAAGGTCGGAGTCCCCACCATCATCTCAGATCCATGCGACAACCCGAATGACTCTCAAAAACCGGAGATAAACAAAGCCCCATCCAGCTACGGTTGGTCCGTGTACATACATTTGGTGCTCTGGATATTTGTCGCTTATGCGTTTTTTACGTACATGCCAGATGTTGTAAAATTCGTCGTTCTTTTGGTAGGACTTGTGGTTTTTTGGTGTCTCTTCCTCTGGGCTAAGTTGAAAAGACCAAGGAAGAGTT
>Ga0182014_10005933_pt1 | contig 13390 bp, 14 predicted proteins | sample 612S2DmetaG_FD_120489 | JGI IMG/M metagenome (GOLD analysis project Ga0182014, IMG submission 120489) | Permafrost microbial communities from Stordalen Mire, Sweden - 612S2D metaG | ecosystem: Environmental > Terrestrial > Soil > Wetlands > Permafrost | place: Sweden: Stordalen | collected... | reverse complement strand
GCATCCGGTTATCGCCTCAGCGGCGCGAGAATTGCTGAACAAGAGCGAGAATGAGCGCTCTGGTGTACTTTCCACGGCGATGTCGTTCCTTGGCCTCTATCGCGACCCCGTGGTCGCGAAGGTTACCCATCACTGTGACTGGCGCATCCGGGATCTCGTCGAAGGCGACCGGCCTGCTTCTCTTTACCTCGTCGTGCCGCCCTCCGACATCAGCCGGACCAAGCCGTTGGTACGCCTGATCCTGAATCAGATCGGCCGGCGGCTGACGGAGGACTTGCAGGCGAAGGGGCGGCGCCACCGGCTGCTGCTGATGCTCGACGAGTTTCCGGCGTTGGGCAGGTTGGATTTTTTCGAGTCGGCGCTGGCGTTCATGGCCGGATATGGCCTCAAGGGCTTTCTGATCGCTCAATCGCTGAATCAGATCGAGAAAGCCTATGGCGCCAACAACTCGATCCTCGACAACTGCCATGTCCGCGTGTCCTTTGCTACCAATGACGAGCGCACCGCCAAGCGCGTCTCGGATGCACTGGGGACAGCGACCGAGATGCGGGCGATGAAAAACTATGCCGGCCACCGGCTCAGCCCTTGGCTCGGTCACCTCATGGTCTCGCGCCAGGAAACTGCCCGCCCGCTGCTAACGCCGGGCGAAGTCATGCAGTTGCCGCCCGGGGATGAATTGGTTCTTATCTCCGGTTGTTCGCCGATCCGGGCCAGGAAGGCGCGTTATTATGATGACCCAAGGCTGACGGACCGGCTGTTGCCGCCGCCGGCGGTCGGTAAAGGACCCGGGGTCGCGGTGTCGGACGATTGGAGCGGGTTGCCAGCACGGGTTCTCAACCCTGGCCAGGAAATCGATTCGTCAGCCGGGGCGCACATCGGTGATCCCGCGAATGGTGGCATTCGTCGCGAGCCGGAACTGCCCCAACACGAAGAGATCGTGGCGGCGCAAGCAAAGGCCACGCCGGAGTTCACCTTCGCCGAGGAGGATCCCGATGATGATGCCGTGCGCGCCCGGGCCTTGCGCCAGCAAGTCCGAGGTTTGGGGCGCCAGGCCGCGATGGATCCCGGCGATGGTATGAAACTCTCGGAGTAGACGATGCGGACCAAGCACACCTTTCGTCTGCCGCCGGATCTCGCGGGACAATTGGCTGACTACGCCAACCGCAAACGCGTGCCTCAGGCGCTGGTCGTCGAAACGGCATTGTCGTCATATCTGTCGCCGGATGATTCCGAGCGGATGGAGGCAGCGCTCGGCCGCCGGCTCGATCGCTTGACGCGACAGGTCGAGCGGCTGGAACGCCACGTCACCATCTCGAACGAAGCACTGGCGTTGTTCGTGCGATTTTGGCTGACCGTCACGCCACCATTGCCGGATACGGCTCAACCCGCCGCCCAAGCCAAGGGGCGCGAACGCTATGAGGGATTTGTCGAAGCGCTCGGCCGGCGGCTGGCGAAGGGGCAAAGCCTGGCCCAGGAAATTTCTCAAGACGTAATTCCCAGGAACAAGACGCCGGATACGGACGGTTCTTCATGATCGGCTTCGCCGTTTCCCGGTCTCTCTACGCCAGAGCGCTACGCCTGATCTGATCTTGTTGCGTGAACGCAGGTCCTGCCTTTTCTAATCACTCCCGACATCACGGCTGTAATTGGCCGTCGTCGAGCGGGGGGACGGAAGTGGCAATCCATCATCTCAATCAGGAAGCGACGTCGCGGGGCGCGCGCATGCTGCGCACCGCGCTGGGTCCTGCCATCGCCCTTTGGCTCGAAGACCCCTCCGTCGTCGAGGTCATGCTCAATCCCGACGGCCGGCTCTGGATCGACCGGCTGGCGGGTGGACTCATTGATACCGGCGAGCGGCTATCGCCCAGCGATGGCGAACGCATCGTGCGGCTTGTCGCCCACCATGTCGGCGCCGAGGTTCATCCGGGCTCGCCGCGGGTATCGGCAGAGTTGCCCGAGACCGGCGAGCGTTTCGAGGGATTGCTGCCGCCGGTGGTGGCAGCGCCGGCCTTCGCGATCCGCAAGCCTGCGGTCGCCGTCTTCACCCTCGACGACTACGTCGCCGCCGGCATCATGAATTCCCGTCAGGCCGCAACACTACGCGCGGCCGTTGCGGATCGCCGCAACATCCTTGTCGCCGGCGGCACCTCGACCGGCAAGACTACACTCACGAATGCATTGTTGGCGGAGGTCGCCAAGACCACCGACCGTGTGGTGCTGATCGAGGATACCCGCGAACTCCAGTGCAAGGCGCCCAACCTAGTCGCCCTCCGCACCAAGGATGGTGTCGCGTCGCTCGCCGATCTCGTGCGCTCCTCGCTGCGGCTACGACCGGACCGCATTCCCATCGGTGAAGTCCGAGGCGCCGAAGCGCTCGATCTCCTGAAAGCCTGGGGCACCGGTCATCCCGGTGGCGTCGGCACCATCCATGCCGGCTCGGCACTCGGCGCGCTGCGCCGAATGGAGCAGCTGATCCAGGAAGCCGTCGTCACGGTGCCACGCGCCCTGATCGCCGAGACCATCCAGTTCATTGCCGTCCTGGCCGGCCGCGGCTCCGATCGGCGGCTCGCCGAGCTGGCTCGTGTCGAGGGCCTTGGCTCTGACGGCGACTACCTCCTTCACGCCGCGGGAGATCGGCCATGACAAGATTGGGGTTACGCATCCATCGTCGCATCGTGTTGGCCATTGCCACCGGTGTTCAGGTGCTGGTCTCCGGTCCCGCTAGCGCTGCCGGCTCGAACATGCCCTGGGAGCAACCGCTCAATCAGATCCTGCAATCGGTTGAAGGCCCCGTCGCCAAGATCCTGGCAGTCATCATCATCATCGTCACGGGTTTGTCGCTGGCGTTTGGCGACACCTCGGGTGGCTTCCGCAGGCTGATCCAGATCGTGTTCGGTCTGTCGATTGCGTTCGCGGCGAGCTCCTTCTTCCTGTCGTTCTTTTCGTTCGGCGGTGGGGTGCTGGTGTGATCGATGCGACCGACCCGATCCTCGGCTTCTCCGTGCCAGTGCACCGCGCGCTGACTGAGCCAATCCTGCTGGGTGGGGCGCCGCGCGCGGTCGCGATCCTCAATGGCACGCTGGCGGCGGCTCTCGGCCTCGGTCTGCGGCTGTGGCTCGCCGGTCTCTTGCTCGGCATTCTTGGCCAGGCCGCCGCGGTATGGGCGGCCAAGCGTGATCCCCAATTCGTTGATGTCGTGCGCCGGCATCTCCGTATTTCCGGCTATTTGGGGGTTTAAGCCCATGATGAACCTTGCCGAATACCGGCGCTCGACCACACAGCTTGCGGATTTCCTGCCCTGGGCCGCTTTGGTCGATGAGGGCATCGTCCTCAACAAGGATGGCTCGTTCCAGCGCACGGCAAAATTTCGGGGGCCAGATCTGGATTCGGCGGTACCGGCTGAACTCGTCGGTGTCGCCGGCCGGCTGAACAACGCGTTGCGGCGGCTGGGTTCGGGTTGGGCTGTCTTTGTTGAGGCGCAGCGGCATCCGGCCAGCAAATATCCTGAAGGCCACTTCCCTGACGTCGCTTCAGCCCTGGTCGATGTCGAGCGCCGCGCTCAATTCGAACAGGAGGGTGCACATTTTGAGTCCAGTTATTTCCTGACCTTTCTCTATCTGCCGCCATCGGAAGAAGCTGGGCGAACCGAGCGCTTCCTCTACGAAGGCCGCGATCGCAACCAGGATTCGGACGCGCGCGAAGTCCAGCGCGGATTCGTCGACCGCACCGAGCGCGTGCTCGGGCTCGTCGAGGGCTTTATGCCCGAAATCACTTGGCTCGATGACGAGGAAACGCTGACCTATTTGCATTCGACTGTATCGACCAGGCGCCAGCGCGTTCGCGTGCCGGAGATACCGATGTATCTCGACGCGGTGCTGGCGGATGAGCCCCTGACCGGTGGCCTCGAGCCGATGCTCGGGCAATCCCATCTGCGGGTACTGACTTTGGTCGGGTTTCCGACCGTCACGACCCCCGGGATTTTGGATGAGCTCAACCGGCTCGCGTTCGCCTATCGATGGTCGACCCGCGCGATCATGCTCGACAAGACAGATGCCACGAGGCTGCTGACCAAAATCCGGCGGCAATGGTTCGCCAAGCGCAAATCGATCGCCGCTGTTCTGAAGGAGGTGATGACCAACGAAGCCTCGGCCCTGCTCGACACCGACGCCAACAACAAGGCCATGGATGTCGACGCAGCACTTCAAGAGCTGGGATCCGACGCGATCGGGCAGGCCTTTGTCACCGCAACAGTGACCGTATGGGACGATGATATCAGTGTTGCCGATGAGAAGTTGCGGCTAGTGGAAAAAGTCATTCAGGGACGCGACTTCACCTGCATGGTGGAGAGCGTCAATGCGGTGGAGGCCTGGCTGGGCTCGCTTCCCGGTCACGTCTACGCCAATGTACGGCAGCCGCCGGTCTCCACGCTCAACATCGCCCATATGATCCCGCTGTCGGCTGTCTGGGCCGGCCCCGCGCGGGACGAGCATCTGGGCGCGCCGGCATTATTCTTCGCGCGCACCGAGGGAGCGACCCCGTTTCGCTTTTCGCTGCATGTCGGCGATGTCGGCCATACCCTGGTGGTGGGTCCGACCGGCGCCGGGAAGTCCGTGCTTTTGGCGCTGATGGCGCTGCAGTTCCGCCGTTATCCGGGGAACCAGATTTTTGCCTTCGATTTCGGCGGCTCGATCCGGGCGGCCGCGCTCGCCATGGGCGGCGACTGGCATGATCTCGGCGGCGCGCTGTCGGACGATGCAAGCGAGCCCGTCGCGCTCCAGCCCTTAGGCTTGATCGATGATGCCGCGGAGCGCGCCTGGGCGGCGGGGTGGATTGCCAACATCCTGGCGCGCGAAACGATCGTCATCACCCCTGAGGCAAAGGATCACCTCTGGTCGGCATTGACGTCGCTTGCATCAGCACCGGTAGCCGAGCGGACGCTGACTGGTCTATCCGTGTTATTGCAATCCCAGACGCTTAAGCGCGCGCTGCAGCCCTATTGCCTCGGCGGACCCTACGGCCGCCTGCTCGATGCCGAAGCCGAGCGGTTGGGAGCGGCCGAAGTCGGGGCATTTGAGACCGAGGGCCTGATCGGGACCTCCGCCGCGCCCGCGGTGCTGGCCTATCTGTTTCATCGCATCGAAGGCCGGCTCGACGGCCGTCCGACATTGCTGATCATCGACGAAGGCTGGCTCGCGCTCGACGATCAGGGATTTGCCGGCCAGTTACGGGAATGGCTGAAGACGCTGCGCAAGAAGAACGCTTCGGTGATCTTTGCCACCCAGTCGCTGTCCGATATCGATGGCTCGGCCATCGCGCCAGCCATCATCGAGAGCTGTCCGACGCGGCTGTTCCTGCCGAACGAGCGGGCAATCGAGCCGCAGATTACGGCGATCTACCGTCGCTTCGGCCTCAACGATCGCCAGATCGAGATCCTCGCCCGCGCGACCCCAAAACGCGACTATTACTGCCAGTCGCGGCGGGGCAACCGGTTGTTCGACCTCGGTCTCGGGGACGTCGCGCTCGCCTTTACGGCCGCGTCATCAAAGTCGGACCAATCAGCGATCGCGGAGATCGTCGCCGAGCACGGCCGCAAGGGTTTTGTAGCCGCCTGGCTGAAGCACCGTGGCCTCGCCTGGGCCGCCGACATCATTCCTGACCTTCCCGCCGAGGGAGAAAAACTGTGAATGCCATCCGTCGTCTCGCGGCAGCGAGTGCCACAGCACTTTTAGTCGGCTTCGCGACACCGCCAGCTCTAGCGCAGGTCATCGTGTTCGATCCGAACAATTATGCGCAAAACGTCCTGAGAGCCGCCCGTGCGCTGCAGCAGATCAATAACCAGATCACGTCGCTGCAGAATCAGGCGCAGATGCTGATCAACCAGGCCAAAAATCTCGCGAACCTGCCATATTCGTCGCTGCAGCAGTTGCAATCCTCGATCCAGCGTACCCAGCAGCTTCTGAACCAGGCCCAACGCATTGCCTACGATGTGCAGCAGATCGATCACGCGTTCACGACTACGTATGCGCCGGTTGCCTCGGGGGCATCCGGCCAGACGCTGATTTCGAATGCGCAAGCTCGCTGGCAGACTTCGGTTGCAGCACTTCAGGATGCGCTCCGGGTGCAGGCCGGCGTGGTTGGCAACCTCGACACCAACCGTATCCAGACGTCGGCGCTGGTGACGTCGAGCCAGTCCGCCACCGGCGCGCTGCAGGCAACCCAGGCCGGCAACCAGCTCGCTGCTCTACAGGCCCAGCAACTCGCCGATTTGACCGCAACTGTTGCAGCGCAGGGCCGGGCTCAGAGCCTGGAAGCCGCCCAACGTGCCTCAGCACAGGACCAGAGCAGGGAGCAGCTTCGCCGGTTCCTGACGCAGGGCAGTGGCTACCAGCCCACAACAGTTCAGATGTTCCATTGATGAACACCTCACTCACCTCTCAACAGTTTCTGCGGATCGCGGCTATCATCTTTGTCGCGCTCGCCGCGGCCGTAGCCCTGATCCAGAGCCAGCGCGGCGAGGATACTGTTGTCCTCACGCCTTTGGAGCGGGGCGAGGCGGACGCCCTTGTCAGTGAACTCGCGCGCTGTCGCACCATCACGCCCGATGATGCCGCGGGTCTCGAAGCCTGTCGTCGCATATGGGCCGAGAACCGTCAGCACTTCTTCCTTTCGACGAAATCGCCGCAGCCGCCAGCCGCGTTGGGCCCCGGTGCGCCCGCCGTGCCTGTGAAAGGTCAGGACCGAGTCCCGTCGTTCGGAGTTGACCAGGGTAGGGCGCGCTGATGGGCGGAACAGGGGTCATCGACCGCTTCCTCGAGGTTTTTACCCGCTATATCGATTCAGGCTTCGGTCTGCTCAGCGGTGAAGTGGCGTTCCTGGCGACGACGCTCGCCGCCATCGATATCACCCTTGCAGCCATTTTCTGGAGCTGGGCGGCCGACGAGGACATCATTGCCCGGCTCGCCAAGAAAACGTTGTTCGTTGGTGTGTTCGCCTACCTGATCAGCAACTGGAACAATCTCGCCCGCATCATCTTCGAGAGCTTTTCTGGCCTCGGGCTCAAGGCGTCCGGTTCCAGCATGTCCGCTGCCGATTTCCTGAGCCCCGGTCGGGTGGCGCAAGTTGGTATCGATGCCGGTCGGCCCATTCTGGATTCGATCTCGGGCTTGATGGGCTACATCAGCTTCTTCGAAAACTTCGTGCAGATCGTCGTGCTGCTGTTCGCCTGGATCGTGGTGCTGCTGGCCTTCTTTATCCTGGCGATCCAGCTCTTCGTGACGCTGATCGAGTTCAAGCTGACGACGCTGGCTGGTTACGTTCTGATTCCTTTCGGTCTCTTCGGCAAGACGGCGTTTGCTGCCGAGCGCGTGCTTGGCAACGTCATCTCCTCAGGCGTCAAGGTCTTGGTACTCGCCGTCATCGTCGGCATCGGTTCGACCTTGTTCGCGCAATTCACCGCTGGTTTCGGCGGCAATCAGCCGACCATTGAAGACGCCATGTCCATGGTGCTGGCGGCACTATCCCTGCTGGGGCTCGGCATCTTCGGCCCTGGAATTGCCAACGGTATCGTTTCCGGAGGTCCGCAACTCGGCGCCGGCGCTGCTGTCGGCACGGGTCTCGCCGCGGGCGGCATTGTCGCTGCCGGAGTGGCCGGTGCTGGCATGGGGGTGGGGGCAGCTGGCGGTACGCTCGCGGGCGCGGCGCGTGGCGGTGCCTCAGTCGCGGCGGCTGCCTCCGCTGCCTATCGCGGGGGTGGGGGCGCAGCACAGGCGGGAAGTTCCGCCATCGCAAGTCCGCTGCGTCGCGCGGTGGCATCCAACCCCGCTGAAGCGGGATCTGCTGCAGCTTCCGATAGCACGCCTTCCACTGGAAGTGCGCCGGCATGGGCGACCCGCATGAAGCGCTCGCAGACCGTGGGCCACGGGGTTTCCGCAGCTACCCATGCCGTTCGCTCAGGCGATTCCGGCGGTGGAGGGGCTTCCGTCGATCTCTCCCAGGGGGAACGCTGATGTTTAGGAGATCTTCGGTGCGCTATGGCCGCACACCCGCACCAGAAACCCCCTATCAGAAGGCAGCCCAAGTCTGGGATGAACGCATCGGCTCGGCCCGTGTTCAGGCCAGTAATTGGCGGTTGATGGCGTTCGGCTGTCTGCTGCTATCAGGTGGTCTTGCTTCCGCGCTCGTTTGGCAATCCATCCGTGGCACCGTGACGCCATGGGTGGTGCAGGTCGATCGCCTCGGCCAGGCCCAGGCCGTGGCGCCAGCCGATAGCAGCTATCAGCCGACCGACCCGCAGATCGCCTTTCACCTCGCGCGTTTCATCGAAGATGTCAGGGGATTGCCGGCTGACGGCATCGTCCTGCGCCAGGATTGGCTGCGCGCCTACGACTTCACGACCGATCGCGGTGCGGCGGCGCTCAATGATTATGCCCGCACCAACGACCCCTTTGCCAATCTGGGCAAGCTGCAAATATCCGTTGAAGTCTCCAGCGTGATCAGGGCGTCGCCGACCTCGTTCCGCGTCGCCTGGATCCAACGGGTCTACGAGAACGGAGGCCTGAGCGCGACCGAGCGCTGGACCGCGATTCTCACCGTCGTGATTGATGCCCCCCGCGACGCCGATCGTCTCCGGAAAAATCCGCTTGGGGTCTACGTCAACGCCATCAACTGGTCGAAGGAGTTGGGACAATGAAGCCATCGCGCAAAGCACCCTTGCCGGCTGTGCTCCTTTCGGCCTCAATGCTTGCCGGCTGCACCATTCCGTTAAAGCCACCGCCGCAGATTTCTTATGACGACGAGGCGCAGCCCGCGGTCCAGCTTGCCGATCCGCCAAAGCCGGTCGAAATCGTCGAAATGCCAAAGCTGCTGCCCCTTCCGGGGCAGCTCAAGCCACTACATGGGGCTAAGTCGAAGCCTGAGCCTGGCGATCCCCGCAAACGCGTTGAGAAGGCCAACGCGGCAGCTCGCGTGCAGCCGACTCGCAATGGTTACATCAATGCTGTGCAGGTCTACCCCTTCTCGCAAGGTGCCCTCTATCAGGTCTATGCCGCGCCGGGGCAGGTGACAGACGTTGCCTTGCAGGAAGGCGAGCAGCTCGTAGGCTCCGGCCCGGTCGCAGCAGGCGATACCGTGCGCTGGATCATCGGCGACACCGAAAGCGGGACGGGCGCCACAAAGCGCACCCATATCCTGGTCAAGCCGACCAGGCCCGAACTCGTCTCCAATCTCGTGATCAACACCGACCGACGCACTTATCTCCTGGAACTTCGTTCCGCGGAAAAGACCTACATGGCCTCGGTTTCCTGGCAATATCCGGAGGATCAACTGATTGCGTTGCGCCGGCAGAATGCCAGCGCGGAGAGTGCGACGCCCATTGTGACCGGAGTGGACATATCGCGATTGCGTTTCCGCTATGCGATCGAGGGCGATAACCCGCCCTGGCGGCCGGTCTCCGCGTTCGACGACGGTTCTAAAGTCTACATCGAGATGCCTGTTGGAATCGCGCAAGGAGAAGCGCCGCCACTGTTCGTGATCGGGCCCGAAGGCGACGGCCAGCTGGTTAATTATAGGGTACGGCAGAACTACTACATCGTCGACCGTCTGTTCGCCGCGGCTGAGCTGCGCATGGGCGGCGAGCACCAGCAGACCGTCCGCATCAGCCGTACCGACGGGAGAGGGCGGTGAGCATCGACGGGGAAACCGGCGCTCCGTCAGGTCGTGACGATGGAACCGACCGATCGGCATCGATGCGCCTGCGCGCTGAGCGTCCCCGCGTCACCAGGCTGTCCCGGAAGGTTCTGGCGGGCGGCGCTGCGATCGGGTCGGTTGCCATCTTTGGAGCGATCTTCTGGGCACTGCAGAACAATCGGTCACACACATCTGCGCCGTCAGAGCTCTACACGACTGACCATCACAACGTTGCCGACGGTCTGGCCGGCTTGCCACGCGACTATGCAGGGGTACCGCGCCAGGCCCCTCTGCTCGGACCGGCTCTCCCTGGCGATCTCGGGCGTCCGATCTTGAACGCGCAAAGCGCCCCTTCGGCTGCGATAGCTGCAATCGATTCCGAGCAACAGCGTCTCGGCCAGGAAATCGAAGCAGCTCGTTTGAGTCGGTTGTTCGCTTCGACCAGTATTCGGGAGGTAGCATCCTCTATTGCACAAGCTGCTTCGGCAGCTGTGTCGACGGCAGTACCAAATCCGACAAGCCAGCCAACGCAGCCAGCACCCGACGATACCTTCGCGCAGAACGGCCAGGATCGCAAACTCGCTTTCGTCAACGCGTCAGCGGATCGCCGCACCACAAGCCCGGACCGCGTCGCCGCGCCGGCGTCGTCTTATGTGGTGCAAGCAGGCAATATCATTCCAGCATCTCTCATTACCGGTATTCGATCGGATCTGCCGGGACAGATCACGGCTCAGGTAACGGAAAACGTCTATGATAGCCCAACCGGACGTTTCCTGCTTGTTCCGCAGGGAACGCGGCTGATCGGCATCTACGACAGCCAGGTTGCGTTCGGCCAGTCACGCGTGCTGCTGGTGTGGACCCGCCTGATCATGCCAAATGGCCGCTCGATCGTTCTGGAACGTCAGGCTGGTGCTGATACCGCCGGTTACGCCGGCCTGGAGGACGACGTCGACAACCATTGGGGCGCTCTGTTCAAGGCAGCACTTTTGTCCACCTTGCTCGGCGTCGGCAGCGAACTTGGATCTACCACCGGTACAGGCAGCAATAGTGACGTCATCACCGCGCTTCGGCGCGGATCCAGCGATAGTCTGAATCAGACCGGGCAGAAAGTTGTTCAGCGGAATCTCGACATCCAGCCGACACTCACGATCCGGCCGGGTTTCCCGGTCCGCGTGATCGTCAACCGCGATCTGGTGTTGGAGCCTTACAAAGGTTAGGGGGAACGTCCATGGCAAAGCTGAAGCTTGGAGCTGTCGTGGACGAAAAGCCGGTGAAGCTGACTGTCGAGCTTCCCGTGAGCGTGCATCGTGATTTGCTTGCTTACGCCGAGGTGTTAGCCCGCGAGACCGGACAGGAGATTGCTGAACCAACAAAGTTGATTGCGCCCATGTTGGCGCGGTTTATGGCAACAGATCGCGTGTTTGCAAAAATCCGTCGGGCAACTCAAGCCCGATCAACCGGCAGGGGATAGCGCTCCCCCAATAGCTTCAGGAAATTTGCAAGTGCCGGGTTGTCATTATCCGATCTCCAATGTGCTGAAAAACTGACCCGGCTCGGTCCAGTTCCATCGCGGAGTTCACGATAGGCTAAACCGGAAAAGTTCACTCCGATATCGGATTCAGTTACCAAGCTGACGCCGAAGCCGGCGGCGATCAAACTCTTGATAATGCCGCGACTCACATCATGACGAGCAATTTTTGGTCGGTCTTCGGGTGAGACGAGCTTTGACATCAGAAGATCTTCAAGTTCGCGGCCAGGATCATATTGACTGAGCAGAACCGTCTCGTCGCGGAGGTCGGTCCAATAGACCACGTCTTTGCCAGCCAAATGATGTTCTTTCAGCAACGCCAACAAAATGCGCTCGCTCCAGAGCGGCATGCCTTGAGTTTCAAGCAGCGGGAGCTCTCCCGTGACGATTGCGATGTCGAGCGCGCCGTTGCGAAGGGCGGTTACCAGGCGCTTCCGCGAACTTTCTTTCAGGCAGACATCTATCTGAACGAACCGCGTCTGGTAATCTACTAGCGTGGCACGTAAATTCCCGGCCGAGAGAGATGTAAAGAAGCCGACGGACAGTCGCCCCGCTTCGCCCTGACCGGCGTGGTGCGTGTTTCTTACCAGCGAATCCAATTGTTCCAGGATTGATCGAGCAGTTCGGAGAAAATCGCGTCCAGCCGCCGTTGCTCGCACCCCGCCGCTCGATCGCTCGAAGATGGCTAGGCCAATTGAATGTTCCAGTTGGCGAATGCAACGGCTGAGTGTGGATTGTTGGAGCAGCAACGTTTCCGCCGCGCGCCTGAAGCTGCCGTGATCCGCTGCGGCTACAGCGTATCGAAGATGCTGTAGATCGACGGCAGATCCTTTGCTGGAGAGGGATGCACATTTCGATTTGCAGACATCATCTTTCACTGCTTGCCCCCCGCGGTTTAGCTATCTATGCCGAACCTCATTCAAGCTCGCTCCCATCAACGAAAATCTGATACGGCGCTATCGAAATCGATCCGAGAAACAAATATCGCAGTGCAACTTTGGCGGTTATGTGTCGAGCGAGGCTGTAAATAGGCGCTCAAGTCTGGGTCTGACTCACATCTGATGAAGTTTTTGCCGAGCTTGCGGTTCTCCAACGGGGGAATCAACGCCATGCGAGCCGGAATTCGAATTTCGTCGCCTGTGCCGAGTGGACTGGTTATTGAGAGTGTAAGTGATTAATCTGACTCGATTATTTTGGCCGCCTATCCGAAGCCGGAATGGCCGAGTGCCCATTGTGCGGATCGAGATCGCGACGAATCCATAGCCGATACGACAGACAAGTCGCGGATTTGCCCTGTGCCGGCAAGCAAATACGCCTCCGCGTGATCACGCGGCGGTTTGTTTGCGAGGTACCTCATTGTCGGCGGCGGATTTTCGCTGAACGGTTCGGGGACAATGTTCTCCCCACCCGGTCGCGCCGGACGGTACGGCTGGAATGCATCGTCCACCATTTAGGGTTGGCACTCGGCGGCAGACCAGCAGCGAGCTTTGCCAGGCGGCTGATGCTGCCGGTCAGCAACGATACGTTGCTTCGGGTTGTACGACGGCGGGCAGCCCGACGAACCCATCCTCTGACCGTCGTCGGCGTCGACGATTGGGCCTTTCGACGCAATCGCCGTTACGGAACGATTGTCTGCGATCTTGAGCGGCGGCGGATTGTAACCCTGCTTCCAGATCGCGAGGTCGCTACAGTTTGAGCGTGGCTCGCTGATCATCCGGAGATCAGGGTCGTATCGCGCGACCGTGGCGGCGGCTACGGTGAGGCCTCGGCAAAGGCGCTCCCTGACGCGATACAGGTCGCCGACCGTTGGCACCTGATGGAGAACGCCAGCGCGGCCTTCCTCGACGCGGTGCGCAAGTCCATGCGCGCAATCCGCAGCGCCACAGGCTCGACGACAATTACCCCAGAGTTGCTCACCTCGGCAGAAAAACTACGATACGAGAGCGCCGGAGCTGGCCGGGGTTGCGCAGGCGACACGAGCGCGGATTGCCGTGGCGACGTCGTCGCTGTTCTCGATACGCAGGCCATTGTTGCCGGCCCCGTGCCGCACAGCGCGGCTAAAGACCTCACCGTATTCCGCGACATCTCTGTATGACCGTTTGCGAAATTCTAGTGCTTTCTTAAACTAAGAATATAAGCGATCAGGTCATTTGACTCAGCGCTGGAAATTATGAAATC
>Ga0182014_10005930_pt1 | contig 13394 bp, 11 predicted proteins | sample 612S2DmetaG_FD_120489 | JGI IMG/M metagenome (GOLD analysis project Ga0182014, IMG submission 120489) | Permafrost microbial communities from Stordalen Mire, Sweden - 612S2D metaG | ecosystem: Environmental > Terrestrial > Soil > Wetlands > Permafrost | place: Sweden: Stordalen | collected... | reverse complement strand
CTGGAGATGCTGCCGAAGGTGCGCGCCGAGCGGCCCGAGGTTCCCGTCATCATGATAACGGCCTATGGCGATGCCGAGACGCGCCGCAAGGCGATCGAGCACGGCGCGGTCGGGCTTTTGACCAAGCCGATCGATTTCGCGCTGCTGCGCCACGAGATCGATACCAGGCTCGGGCAAGCCGCATGACCGCGACCATCCTCGTCGTCGATGACGAGCCCGATCTCGAGGCTCTGGTTCTGCAGAAGTTTCGCAGGCAGATTCGCGACGGCGCGATGCAGTTCGTGTTCGCCCATGACGGCATCGAGGCGCTGGAGTCGATCGAGCAGAATCCCGACGTCGTCATGGTGGTGTCCGACATCAACATGCCGAGGATGGACGGGTTGTCGCTGCTGCAGAAGCTGCAGGAGGCCGAGGACAAGAAGTCGACCATCATCGTCTCGGCCTATGGCGACATGAGCAATATCCGCACCGCGATGAACCGTGGCGCGTTCGATTTCCTCACCAAGCCGATCGATTTCGGCGATCTCGAAATGACCATCGACAAGACCGTCCGTCACGTCGAGGCGATGCGCGAGGCGCGCCGCCGCCAGCTCGAGGCCGAGCGCGCGCATGCGTCGCTGTCGCGGTATTTCTCGCCGCAGATCGCCGCCAGCCTCGCTTCCGACGGCAACGGCATGGAGGTGCATTGGCGCGAGATCGCGACCATCTTCACCGACATCACCGGCTTTACCTCACTGGTGGAGACCGCGGCGCCCGAGGTGTTGGGCGCGATGCTCAATGAATATGTCGGCGGCATGACTGACGTGGTGTTTGCCCATGAGGGCACGGTGGCGAAAATCATCGGCGACGCCATCCAGATCCTGTTCAACGCGCCGGGCGAGCAGCCGGATTACGCGGCCCGGGCGATCGCCTGCGCGCATGATCTCGATACCTGGGCGCAGGCGTTCCGCGAGCGCTGGAAGGATAAGGGCGTGAGTTTCGGCGCCACCCGGATCGGCGTGCATGCCGGTCCCGCACTGGTCGGCAATTTCGGCGGCAGCCGTTTCTTCGACTACACCGCCTACGGCGACACCATCAACACGGCAGCGAGGCTGGAAGCCGCCAACAAGCATCTCGGCACCCGCATTTGCGTCAGCGCCGCGGTTGCCGACGCCACGACGGATTTCAAGGGACGGCCGGTCGGCGATCTCATGCTGCGCGGGCGCAGCGAGCCGCTGCGCGCCTATGAGCCGCTGACGGCGGGCGCGTTCGAAGGGCCGGCGACCGGGCAATATTCCGACGCCTTTGCCAAGCTCGAAGCCGGAGACGTTGCGGCGATGCCGGCCTTCGCCGCCCTGGTCGGGCAGCATTCCGATGACGCGCTGGCTGGCTTTCACCTGCGAAGGTTGCTCAACGGCGCCAAGGGCGTCCGCATGCAGCTCGAATAGGGGCGTTTGGAATGGCTGACACGACACGCGAGTTTCCGGACGGCAATTACCGGTTCATTCCGGCGGTGTTTCAATATTCGAGCGGTGCGGCCGCCAATCCCGGTTATGAAGTCGAGCGCGTGCGTTTCGACCGGCTGGTCCCGCTCGCCGACGGCTTTGCGCAAGTGGCAAGCTACATTCAGGCGGCGGGCCGGCCGCTGACGTCGTTCTGTGCCTGCGAGCTGCGCTCGCCCGCCGCCTTCACCGAGGACGGTTTCAGGGCCTTCAACCAGCATTACGTCAAGACGCTCGCCGAATGGGGGCTGTTCGACGGGTCGTCCAATCCGGTGGCGCGCAGCAATGTCTGTCCCGAGATCGATCCCCCGGCGGAGCCGTCGTTTCACGCGTTCTCCTTCACCCGCCCGCGTGAAGGCGCGGCGCCGAGCTTCGTCATTGCCGGCGGCGCCGAGGCGCGCGGCGGGGCAGGCAGCTATCCGGAGCGGATCGTGCGCTACCGCGATCTCAGCCCGGAGGGTTTTCGGGAGAAGGTCCGGTTCACGGCCGGGGAAATGCAAAGCCGTCTCGCCGCACTTGGGTTCGGCTGGCAGGACACCACGGCGGTGCAGGCCTACACCGTACACGATTTCCATTCCGTGACGGCCGACGAACTGGTCCGTCGCGGTGCGATGCGTTCCGGCCTGACCTGGCACTTCGCGCGGCCCCCGGTGATCGATATCGAGTTCGAGATGGATTGCCGCAGGGTGATGCGGGAGACGGTGATTTAACTAGTTCATCGTCATTGCGAGGAGCGGAGCGACGAAGCAATCCATCTTCCGCTTCGCCGAGCCGCGCAATGGATTGCTTCGCTGCGCTCGCAATGACGGTTTGCCCTTCACCGCTCCCTTGGATCGAGCGCGTCGCGCAGGCCGTCGCCGACCAGGTTGAACGACAGCACTACCAGGAAAATCGCCAGTCCCGGCCACAGCGCCATCCAGGGCGCGTTGGTGAGGAAGCGCTGGGCGGCATTGAGCATGCTGCCCCAGGACGGCGCCGGCGGTTGCTGGCCGAGGCCCAGGAACGACAGCGCCGCCTCGGCGATGATGGCGGCGGCGATCGACAGCGTGGCCTGCACCAGCAGCGCCGGCATGATGTTCGGCAGGATGTGGAACACTGCGATGCGCCAGCGCGGATTGCCCATGGCGCGCGCGGCCTCGACATAGTCCTCGACCTTGACGTTCATCACCTGGCCGCGCGTCAGCCGCACGAAGATCGGCGTGGTCGAGACGCCGATCGCGATCATGGCGTTGCCGAGGCTGGGCCCCAGAAACGCCGCCAGCGCAATGGCGAGGATCAGGAACGGACAGGCCAGCATCGCGTCGGTGATCCGGCTGATCAGGGCATCGATGACACCGCCGCGATAACCCGACAACAGCCCGAAGGGCACGCCGATCCCCAAAGCGATGCCGACCGCGATCGCGCCGGCCACCAATGAGGCCCGCGCGCCATAGATCACGCGCGTGAGGATATCGCGGCCGAGATCGTCGGTGCCGAACCAGTGCAGCGCCGAAGGCGGCTTGCGCACCAGCGACCAGCTGGTCGCGATGGGATCATAGGGCGAGATCAGCGGCGCAAATACCGCCAGCACGATGAAGGCCGCGATCACGACGAGGCCCGCCACCGCGCCCTTGCGTTGAAACAGCCGGCGCAGCGCGCGCCGCGCCGGGCTCTCCAACTCGTCGGGAACGGGGGCGGCGATGGCGCCGAGCGCGGCGTCGGTCATGCGCGTCATGCCCTCAGCCTGGGATTGACGAGGATATAGGCGATGTCGGCGATCAGGTTCAGCGTGATGTAGATGGTCGCCGTCACCAGCACGACGCCCTGCACGACCGCGTAATCTCGGTTGAACACGGCGTCGACGATCAGCTTGCCGAATCCGGGAATCGAGAAGATCTGCTCGGTCAGCACCGCCCCCGACAACAGCGTGCCGAGTTCGAGCGCGCCGAGCGTGATGATCGGGGTCAATGCATTGCGCATCGCGTGCTTGAGGATCACCGAGCGTTCGGAGAGGCCCTTGGCGCGGGCGGTGCGGACGTAATCGCTTTCCAGTACCTGCAGCATGGCGCTGCGGGTATGCCGCATCAGGATCGCGGCGATGGCGTTGCCGAGCACGAAGGCGGGCATGATGGTGGCGGCAAGGCTGGCGCGCCAGTTCTCGGTGAGTGGAACGTAGCCCGATGCCGGCAGCCAGCCGAGCTCGATCGAGAACAGGAAGATCAGCATGATCCCGAGCCAGAAATTCGGCGTCGAGATGCCCCACAGCGCGAACAGATTGGCGCCGTAATCCCACGCCGTTCCCTTCTTCACCGCCGAGACGATGCCGGCGGGAATTCCGATCAGAAACGCGATCAGGATCGCCATCGACGCCAGTTGCAGCGTCACCGGCAGCTTCTGTGCGATCAGCTCGCGCACCGGCACGTTGATGCGGAGCGACTGGCCGAAATCACCGGACACGACGCCTTTCGCCCAATAGAAATATTGTACCGGGATCGGCCGGTCGAGCCGGTATTGCTGACGAATCTTTTCGATCACCGCGGGGTCACGCTCCTCGCCGGCCATCACCAGCGCGGGATCGCCGGGCAACAGATGCTGCAGCGAAAAGATCAGGATCGACACGAAGAGCAGCGTCGGGATCAGTTGCAGAATGCGCTTGCCGAGGAAGTTCAGCATGGGGCACGCGGAGCGTGAGGCGCGGAGACGCCAGGGGTTGAAGGCGGCGGCGATGCCAGCGTTCCCTCCCCCCTTGCGGGGTTTGCGGGGGAGGGACAGGGAGAGGGGTAGCCGCGCGTGACGGCGCCGCGATCTGCCATCGCTGTTCCAGGCATTCCTCTCGCACCTCCGCTGCGGCACCCCCCACCCCAACCCTCCCCCGCAAGGGGGGAGGGAGAAGAAAGGTGCGGCGCGCGGCATCCGGCACGCGAGGAGGTATTTGTGGCCGTTCTCACTTCAGTCTCAACCCGACCACGCGCACCAGTCCGTCCGGCATCTGCCTGTAGCCTTCCAGCCTGGTGGTGTGCGCGAACAGCAGCTTGCGATGATAGAGATAGATGATCGGCTCATCCTCAAGCAGGATTCCGGTGAGCTTTTCATAGATCGGCATGCGCTGCGCCGGCTCGGAAGCCAGACGCGCGTCCTCCATCAGTTTATCGGCTTCCGGATTGGAGTAGCCGCCGTCGTTCTGCGGCGCCCTGGAGTGCATGAACACATAGGAGTTGCCGTCGGGATCGATGCGGCCGCTCCAGTTGATCTGGAACACCTGGAATTCACCAGCCTGGGCCTGCTTGAACGAGGTCGCGAATTCGACCACGCGGATTTTCAGGTCGAATCCGGCTTCCGCCGCCATCGATTGAACGACCTGCGCGACGGCTTCGTTCTCGGCGCCCTTGGTGACCATGTGGTCGACGGTGACGGGCAGCGCGACGCCGGCTTCCTTCAACAGCGCTTTGGCCTTTTCGATATTCCGCGGCTGGATCGGAAACGCCTTCTGGTAATAGGAATGCAGCGGACTGACCCACTGATTGCCCGGCGTGAATTCGCCGTTGAAGACGACCTGGTTGAGAGCCTCGCGGTCGATCGACAGATCGAGCGCCTGCCGCACCTTCGCCGATTGGCTCAGCGCCCCCTTGTTCTTGTCGTTGGCGATGTTGATGGTAAGGCCGAGATAGCCGAGCTCGGGCGCGGTCGACAATACGAGATTTGGACTGGCGCGGACGTCCCTGATGTCGGTTGCCAGCACGCGCTCGATCAGATCGAGCCCACCGGCCCTCAGGTTGGCGAGCCGCACCGTGGCGTCGTTGATCGGATAGAACACGACCCTGTCGATGAAGATATTGTCCTTGTTCCAGTAGTCGGCGAACTTCTCGAACACCATGCGGTCCTGCGGCACTCGCTCGACGAATTTGTACGGCCCTGCGCACACCGGATGCAGCCCGAACTTGTCGCCTTCTTCCCTGGCCGCCTTGGGCGAGACCATCATGCCGGCGCGATCGGTGAGCTGCGCGATCAGCGGCGAATAGGGCGTCTTCAGCACCAGCTTGATGGTCAGGGGATCGATCACCTCGACATGATCCACGCTGGAAAGTTCGGATTTGCGGAACGAGGTCGGCAGCGTCATGTGACGCTCGATGGAGAATTTCGCGGCTTCGGCGTCGAGCGGTTCGCCGTCGTGGAATTTGACCCCGGGCCGGAGCTTGATCGTCATCTCCTTGCCGTCGGCCGAAGTCTCATGCGACAGCGCCAGCTGTGGCACGATGTTGAGCTTCTCGTCGATGTCGAACAGCTTGTCGCAGAACGCGGAGAACACGATACGGCCGACATAGGTGCGGGCGATCGAGGGATCGAGAATGTCCGGGTCTTCGGCAAGGCCGATGCGCAGCGTGGTCTGGGCGAGCGCACCTGCTTCAAAAGACAGCAGCAAGGCCGCCGCGGCCGTCGCCAAACGCAAAATCCTCATGGTACGGTCCTCTCGTTTAAACGCCTGCCCGTCGCTCTGCACCGATCATACCAACCCCGGAGTCGCCCGTACCTTCCGCTCGCCCGCTGAAGGCGGCGACCAGTTTCTCCAATACCGGCGAAAAGCCGCCATCGGCCGGAACGATCGTCTCGGGCGGCGGCAATTCGGCAATGCGGTGACATGCGGTGGCGTGTCCCGTGTCATCCCCGCGCAATTCCGGCACTTCGACGCGGCAGCGCTCGATCACATGAGGACAGCGCGTGTGAAAGCGGCAGCCTGCCGGCGGATCGAGTGCGCTCGGCATCTCACCCTGCAGCAATATGCGGCGGCGCTTTGCCTGCGGTTTGGGCACCGGGATCGCCGACAGCAGCGCGCGGCTATAGGGATGGCGGGGCGAGGCGAACAGGGCTTCCGTCGCCGCGGTCTCGACGATGCCGCCGAGATTCATCACCGCGACGCGGTCGGCGATGTGTTTGACCACCGCGAGGTCGTGGGAGACGAAGATGTAGGCCAGTCCCAGCCGGTCCTGCAGGTCGCGCAGCAGATTGAGGATCTGCGAGCGGATCGAGACGTCCAGCGCCGACACCGGCTCGTCGCAGATGATGAGTTTTGGTTCGACCGCCAGCGCGCGTGCGATCGCGATGCGCTGGCGCTGGCCGCCGGAGAATTCGTGGGGGTAGCGGCGCGCGAAGCGCGGCTCCAGCCCGACCAGCTGCAGCAATTGCTCGACCCGCTCGCGGCGTTGCGCGGCCGGAACCAGGCCATGCAGCGCCAGCGGCTCGGTCAGGATCTGGCTGACCGTCATGCGCGGATTGAGCGAGGCGTAGGGGTCCTGAAAGATGATCTGGGCGTCGCGGCGGAAGGCGCGCAGCTGGTTGGCGTCGAGCGCCAGCAGATCGCGGCCCTCGAAGCGGATCCGGCCCGCATCCGGTTCGATCAACCGCAGCACCAGCCGGCTGACGGTGGATTTGCCGCAGCCGGATTCGCCGACCAGCGCCAGCGTCTTGCCGGCCTCGACCCTGAAGCTGACGCCGTCGACCGCCTTGACGAAGGCGGTCGGCCGCCCGAACACCGATCGCTTGGCGACGAAGTGTTTGACCAGGCCCTCGGCCTCTAGCAGGGCGGTCATCTTCTCCCCTCCCCACACGAAGCGAAGCGGAGTGGCGGAGAGGGTGGGAGGCGGCGACTCTGTTTAGGCCAAGCCTGCATCATGACACCAGCCTCTCGAGCGGCGCCTTGATGCAGCGCGACCAGTGACCCGGGGTCACGGCCGCAAAGGGCGGCGGCGCGGCGGTGCAGGCCTCACCGGCGAACGGGCAGCGCGCGGCGAAGCGGCAGCCGGCCGGCGGGTTGGCCATGTTGGGAACCATGCCCTCGATGGTCGCCAGATGCGCCGTGCGGCGGTCGAGCCGCGGGATCGAGCCGAGCAGGCCGACGGTGTAGGGATGCTGCGGGGAGGCGAACAATTCGTCGACGGCGGCGCGTTCGACGATCTCGCCGGCATACATCACCGCGACTTCGTCACAGACCTCGGCGACCACGCCGAGATCGTGGGTGATCAGGATGATCGCCGCGCCGCTCGCGGCCTTCAATTCGCGCATCAGGTCGAGGATCTGCGCCTGCAGGGTGACGTCGAGCGCGGTGGTCGGCTCGTCCGCGATCAGGAGCCGGGGATCGCAGGCCAGCGCCATCGCGATCATGACGCGCTGGCGCATGCCGCCCGAGAGCTTGTGCGGATAGTCGTCGACGCGCTTTTCCGGAGAAGCGATGTGGACGCGGCGCAACAGCTCGATCGCGCGCGCGCGCGCCTGGCGCTGCGATCCGCCGCGATGGCGCAGAATGGTTTCGATGATCTGGTCGCCGATGGTAAAACTCGGATTGAGCGAGGTCATCGGCTCCTGGAAGATCATCGCCAGCCGGTTGCCGCGGAGGTCGCGCAGCGTCTGGTCGGGCACGTCGAGCAGGTCGAAGCCGTCAAAGCGGATCGAGCCGGTGACTTCGGCCGAATGTTTCGACAGCAGGCCCATGATGGCGAGCGAGGTCACGCTCTTGCCGCAGCCGGATTCGCCGACCAGGCCGAGCGTCGCGCCGTTGGCGACGCTGAGGTCGACGGCATCGACCGCATGCGTGATGCGGCCGTCGTCGCCGTGGAAGCGGACCCGCAAATCCCTGATTTCGATCAGCGGCGTGTCGGTCATTTCTGGCCCGCGATGGCGGCTTCGATCGCCGCATCGATGATCTTGCGGTCGGTGATCCCGGCCGGATTGCCATGGGTCGGCAGAAACTGGCGGAAATGCACCCAGCGCTCGCGGCTGATCTGCTCGAGGCGTTCCAGTTCGGCCAGCGGATCGGCGTGGTCGTCGACGCGCAGATCGAGATCGGACCATTCCTCCTCGCCATGGATCAGCAGCGCCGCCGATTGCCTGCCGCGCTTGTCGCCGCCGGCGGCTTCGCCCGATCGCATCGCCGCGAGCAGGCGCTGCGCGAAGGGCAGGTTCTCGTTCGCGGCGTAGGTTCTGGCCGTATCGTCGAGCACGCGCGGGCCGGCCAGCATGTTGCCGGCGATCGAAAAGCCGTCGCCCGCGAGGTGCCCGCACCAGTCGACGCATTCCCTGCCGGTGTGGCAGGCGATACGGCCCGAGGCGTCCATGATGTGAAGCTGCCGGCTCTCGCGGCCGGCATCGCCTGCGATCAGGGTGTCGACCACGTCGCGCGGCTGATGTCCCTCGCGCAGCAATTTCACGCCGTCGATGCCGTAATAGGGATTGACCAGCGCCTGGGTCGCGATGCCGCCGAGGCGAGCGGCGATATACGGCACGCGGGCGCCGACGGCGAAGAATCTGGTCGCAACGGCAATTCCGATCTGGCCGGTGGTGTTGTCGCGGGCGATGATCGACCAGGTCATCTCAGTTCTTCAAACCCATCTCGTCCCTTAGCGCCCGGCCGCGTAGCCCTGCATGCCCCGGGGATTGGCGGCGGCACGCCGGCGGCGGCCGACTTTCGAGGCGGCGGTGAGGCGGCCTTCCGACCAGTCGGGGCCGGTCTCGACGATGTGACCGCGGCTCTTGAGATTGTCGACGGTCGCCTTCGGCACCCGGTTCTCGACCACCAGCACGCCGGGCCGCGCGGTGCGCGGCCAGAACGAGATCGGAAAATGCTCGGAATGCCAGGCCGGCGCGTCGATCGCTTCCTGCAGGTTCATGTTGGCGTGAACGTGCCGCAGAAAGAACTGCGTGGTCCACTGGTCCTGCTGGTCGCCGCCGGGCGAACCCCAGGCCAGATAGGGCTCGCCGTCGCGCAGCGCCATGGTCGGCGACAGCGTGGTGCGCGGGCGCTTGCCCGGCGCCAATGCGGCGGGGTGATTTTCCTCGAGCCAGAACATCTGCGCGCGGCTGCCGAGACAGAAGCCGAGTTCCGGGATCACCGGCGAGGATTGCAGCCAGCCGCCCGACGGCGTCGCCGAGATCATGTTGCCGGCCTGATCGATGATGTCGAAATGCACGGTGTCGCCGCGCACTTCGCCGAACCGGCCGACCGTCGGCTCGCCCGCGCCCATGGCGCCGACCGCCTCGCGGTGGCCCTCCTGGCGGCGCAGTTTGACCACCGAGCCAAAGCCCTCGACCGAGCCGGGAACGAAATCGAGCGAGGCCTTGTCCGAGATCAGCTTGCGGCGCTCGTCATTGTAGGCGTCCGACAGCAGCGTCGCGATCGGGATTTCGCTGAATTTCGGATCGCCATAGAACTTCTCGCGGTCGGCGAAGGCGAGTTTTGCGGCCTCGACCTGCAGATGGATGAATTCGGGGCCGGCGGGATCGAGCCCGTCGAGCGCGAATCCCTTCAACAGCGCGAGCTGCTGCAGCATCACCGGACCCTGGCTCCAGACCCCGGCCTTGCAGACGGTGTAGCGACCGTAGTCGTAGGTCAGCGGCGCTTCGACGGATGGCTGCCAGCGCGCCATGTCGTCGGCGCGCAGCACGCCGCGATGCGGCGAGCCCGACACGTCCATGATCTCCTGGGTGCGGCAGAACCGGTCGATCGCCTCGGCGACGAAACCATGCGACCACGCCTTGCGCGCGGCCTCGATCTGCGCGATGCGGTCGCCGCTGGCGCTCTCGGCCTCTTTCAGGATACGGGCATAGGTTGCGGATAGCGTCTTGTTGGTGAAGAGCGTGCCGGGTTTTGGAACCTCGTTGTTCGGCAGATAGACCGCAGCCGAAGTGGTCCAGTGTTTGCGGAACAGCTGCTCGACGGTCCGGATCGTCGCCGATGCGCGCTCGACCAACGGATAGCCGTCGCCGGCGTAGGCGATGGCGGGCTCCAGCACGTCGCGGAGCCGCAAGCTGCCGTAATCGCGCAGCAGCAGCATCCAGGATTCGAAGGTGCCGGGGACGCAGGCCGCCAGCAGACCGGTGCCGGGCACCATCTCCAGGCCCTCGCTGCGGTAATGCGCGATGGTGGCGCCCGCCGGAGCCGGGCCCTGGCCGCAAATCACCTCGGTGCGGCCGCGCTTCATGTCGTGTACGATGATCGGCACGTCGCCGCCGGGACCGTTGAGATGCGGCTCGACCACCTGTAGCGTGAACGCGGTGGCGACGCCGGCGTCGAAGGCATTGCCGCCCTTCTCCAGGGTGGCCATCCCGACCGCGGTGGCGATCCAGTGGGTGGAGGTCACGACGCCGAAAGTACCTTCGATTTCAGGCCGGGTCGTGAATGGATCGGGATTGATGTTGCTCATGGGAACCAGTTGTTGTGAGGAGGCCGCGCGGCGCGCGCACTTGACCACAGCCAGGGCGGCCTGCCAACCGGCGCCGGGCGCGGCGGCGCTCCCATCCGCGTGATCATGCCGGGGCCGTGGCCTCGGCGGGCGTATTGACGGCGTGGCAGGCGACGCCGCCGATCAGCGCGGGAGCCTGCCGGCGGCAGAGATCGAATGCCAGCGGGCAGCGCGGATTGAAGGCGCAGCCGGGCGGCGGATCGATCGGATTGGGAATTTCGCCCTTGACCGGAATCCGCTGGCGGCCGGACATCGCCAGATCCGGCACCGCGCCCAAGAGCATCTTGGTGTAGGGCATTCGCGGGTTGCTGAACAATTCGCCCCCCTCGGCGATCTCGACGATGCGGCCGAGATACATCACGCCGATGCGGCTCGCCATGTGCCGGACCACGGCCAGGTTATGGCTGATGAAGAGATAGGTGAGGCCGAACTTGTCCTGCAGGTCGCGCATCAGGTTGAGGATCTGCGCCTGCACGGAGACGTCGAGCGCCGAGGTCGGCTCGTCGCAGACGATGAATTCGGCTTCGGACGCCAGCGCGCGCGCGATCGCGATCCGCTGCCGCTGGCCGCCGGAAAATTCGTGCGGATATTTCCAGCCGTCGTCGGCGTGCAGGCCGACCAGGTTGAGGAGCTCGCCGACCCGGGCCCGAATGTCGCGCTCGCCATGGATCAGGTCGAAGGCGCGGATCGGCTCGGCGACGATGGCATCGACCCGCAGCCGCGGGTTGAGGCTCGCATAGGGATCCTGGAAGATCATCTGGATGCGGCGGCGCAGTTGCCGGCGCGCCTGCGCCTGCCGCATGTCGGTCATCGAAATGCCGTCGATCAGCACTTCGCCCGAGGTCGGCGGCAGCAGCCCGACCACCATGCGGGCGACGGTGGTCTTGCCGGAGCCGGATTCGCCGACGAGGGCAAAGGTCTCGCCCCTGGCGATGTCGAAGGTCACGCCGTCGACCGCCTTCAGGAATTCCATCTTGCCGCCTTCGAGCAGCCGGTTCAGCCACGGCTTGGAGACGTCGAAGACGCGGCGCAGGTTTTTGACGTCGACAAAGGGCGCTGATGTCATGCCGCGGTTTCCTTGACGGTTTCCCTGGCGGCGGCGTCATAGAGATGGCAGGCGACGGCCTGCTTGCCTTGCCGGATCGGTTCCGGCCGCTCGACCCGGCAGCGGTCGAACGCGAAGGCGCAGCGCGGGTTGAAGGCGCAGCCCGGCGGGATCGCGGAAAGCCGCGGCATCGAGCCCGGGATCTGGACCAGCCGCGCGGCGTCGCCGGCGAGCGTCGGGATCGCGCCCATCAGGCCCTTGGCGTAGGGGTGCAGCGGGTTCTGCACCACCTCCTGCACCGGACCGATTTCCGCGACGCGGCCGGAATACATCACCGCGACGCGGTCGCAGGTCTCGGCGATCACGCCCATGTCGTGGGTTACCAGCATCACCGCGGTGCCGTGGTCGCGCCCGAGGCGCTTGATCAGCGAGATGATCTGGGCCTGCACCGAGACGTCGAGCGCGGTGGTCGGCTCGTCGGCGATGATCAGTTCCGGCTCGGCGCAGATCGCCAGCGCGATCACGACGCGCTGGCGCATGCCGCCGGAGAATTCGTGCGGATAGGCGTCGATGCGCTTGTCGGGCGCGGGAATACCGACTTCGGCGAGCAGATCGACGGCGCGCTTGCGCGCGGCCTGTTCCGACAGGGTGGTATGGGTCCGGATGGTCTCGACCAGCTGATCGCCGATCCGGTACAGCGGGTTGAGGCTGGTGAGCGGGTCCTGGAAAATCATTCCGATGCGCTTGCCCCGGATCCGGCGCATCTCCTCCGGCGGCAGATTGTCGATCCGCAGGCCCGACAGATAGACCGAGCCGCCACTGATGCGGCCGGGCGGATCGATCAGGCCGATCACCGCAAGCCCGGTGACGGATTTCCCGGCGCCGGATTCGCCGACCACTCCCAGCACCTCGCCCTTGGCGATGTCGAAGGAAACCCCGTCGAGGGCGCGCAGCGTGGAGCGGCGGGTGACGAACTCCACCTGAAGGTTGCGCACGGAGAGAACGGGTTCGGTCATACGCTGTGCATGGCTGTTGCGGTGTCCTTCATCGGAGCTTCGGATTGAGCGCGTCGCGCAGCCAGTCGCCGAGCAGGTTGATCGACAGGATCAGCGCCGCCAGCGCCAGGCCGGGGAAGGCGACGATCCACCATTCGCCGGAGAACAGGTAGTTGTTGCCGATCCGGATCAGCGTGCCGAGCGAGGGCATGGTGTCGGGCATGCCGGCGCCGAGAAACGACAGCGTCGCCTCGGTGATGACGGCAAGCGCGAGGTTGATGGTGGCGATCACCAGGATCGGCCCCATGGTATTGGGCAGCACGTGACGCAGCATGATCACCGGGGCGGGAAGCCCGATCAATTGCGCCGCCGCCACGTAGTCCTTGTTCTTTTCCACCATCACCGAGCCGCGCACCGTGCGCGCATACTGCACCCAGAAGCTCAGGCCGATCGCGACCACCAGCACCGCCAGCGTGCTCATGGAATCGAGGCGATTGCCGAACACCGACTTGGCGACACCGTTGACCAGCAGCGCGATCAGGATGGCGGGGAACGACAGCTGCACGTCGGCGATCCGCATGATCAGGCCGTCGACGGCGCCGCCGAAATAGCCCGCCACCAGGCCGAGGACGATGCCCAGCGCGCCCGAAAACACCACGCCGAG
>Ga0182014_10005928_pt1 | contig 13396 bp, 13 predicted proteins | sample 612S2DmetaG_FD_120489 | JGI IMG/M metagenome (GOLD analysis project Ga0182014, IMG submission 120489) | Permafrost microbial communities from Stordalen Mire, Sweden - 612S2D metaG | ecosystem: Environmental > Terrestrial > Soil > Wetlands > Permafrost | place: Sweden: Stordalen | collected... | reverse complement strand
CTGAAGGGCTTGCCGATGACCTACAACCGCGACCTGCAGGAGGACAAGGAGCGGCTGTTTGACACGGCGGATACCGTGCGCGCGGTGGTGCGGCTCGGCGCGGCGATGCTCCAACACACCCAAGTCAACCGGGCGGCGTGCCGGGCGGCGGCGAGCGATCCGGCGCTGCTGGCGACCGACCTGGCGGATTACCTCGTTCGCAAGGGCCTGCCGTTCCGGCATGCACATCATATCGTGGGTGCCCTGGTGGCGCTGGCCGAACGGTTGGCCAAGCCGCTCAACCAGCTCACGCTCGCCGAGCTGCGGTCGGTCGAGAAGAAGTTCGGGGCGGATGCGCTGAAGGTGTTCGACCTGAAGCAAGCCCTGGCCCGGCGCCAGACCACGGGCGCGCCCGGGACGAAGGAAGTCAGGAAGCAACTGGCGCGGTGGAAGAAACGGTCAGGCTGAGCGAGGCGCCGCCCTGACGGTTAGCGGCGGCGGAGCAGGGTCTCATTCGCGCAGAACGCATGACGCAAACATCCAATGACCTGTTGGGCAAGTTGCTGAAGGAGGTTTCGCGCTCGTTCTATCTCACGTTGCGCGTGCTGCCGGCGAAGATTCGCTCGCCCATTGGCCTGGCCTATTTGCTGGCGCGCACGACGGATACCATCGCCGACACCGAACTGGTCGCGCTGGAGCAGCGGTTGGAGGCTCTGCGACAACTGCGCGCGCGGATTCAGGGTCAGGGCGAAACACCGCTGGACTTCGGCGACCTGGCGCGGCGGCAGGCTTCTCGCGCCGAGGGCGTCCTGCTGGAGAAATGCGAGGCGAGCCTGGCACTGCTGCGCCGCCTGCCGCCGGCGGACGGGCAGCTTGTGCGCGAGGTGCTCGGCACGATCACCAGCGGGCAGGAACTGGACCTGCGACGCTTCGCCGGGGCGTCCGCCGGGTCGCTCGTGGCGCTGCGCAACGATGAGGAACTGGACGACTATACCTATCGCGTGGCCGGCTGCGTGGGGGAGTTCTGGACCAAGATGTGCCGCGCGCACCTTTTCCCCCGGGCACCGGTCGATGACTCATTTCTGCTGGCGAACGGGGTGCGGTTTGGCAAAGGGCTGCAACTGGTGAACATCTTGCGCGACTTGGCGGCGGACTTGCGCCAGGGCCGCTGCTATTTGCCGGCGGACCTGCTGGCGGAGGCGGGCTTGAAACCCGAGGACCTGCTGCAGCCGGCGACCGAGCCGCGGCTGCGCCCGCTTTACCACGGATACCTCGACCGCGCCGAGGCCCACCTGCTGGCGGGCTGGGCCTACACCAACGCGCTGCCGCGCGGCTGCGTGCGCGTGCGGCTGGGCTGCTCGTGGCCGATTCTAATCGGCTGGGAGACGCTGGGGCTGTTGCGCGCCGGCAATCCCCTCGACCCGCAGAAGCGAATCAAAGTCAGCCGGCGCGAGGTCCGACGGCTCAGGCTGCTGTCCGTGCTGCTTTATCCCTGGCCCCGGGCCTGGGAAAAGATGGTGCCCGCCGGGAAAGCTGTTGCTTCGCCGGCCCTTTTGCCGTAAAAAGGCCTTTATGCAGATTTCAAAATGCTTCCTGGTCGTTTGCGCGGCGGCGTATTGCGTGGCCCTGCTGCCCTTGCGCGCGGCGGACACTAACACCGATCTCAAGCTGCGCCAAGCGTTGGAGAAGAAACTCGACGACCTGCAAACTCAGCCGTCGGCGGCCGCGACGCCACAACCGAAGAGCCAGGCTGCTCCGGCCCCTGCGATGGCGCCGACCACCCAACCGCCGCCGGCACCGGCAGCAAGCGCGCCAGCGCCTGTGGACGCGGAAAGCGCCGCCAAAGCGCGCCAAGCGCTGCGCCAAAAGATGGATGAACTGCAAACGCAACCCGCTGGCGTTGCTCCGCAGTCGGTTGGTGGGCGACCCACACCGCCGGGGCAATGGCCGCCCCCACCCACACCTCGGCCTTCGCGGCAAGTCGCGCAACCCGCGCCTGCGCCCGCGCCCGCGCCCAAACCCGCGCCCGCCCGCCAGTCAACGGGGAGATCTGTGCTGACGGCCCCGCCGCCCGTGGACTCGGAAACCATCACCAAGGCCCGCGAGGCGCTGCGCAAGAAGATGGCCGAAATGGAAGCCCAATCCCCGTCCCCACCCGCCGCCCCGGCCAAGCCCGCGCCCGCCGCCCAGCCAAAGCCGGCTGTGGTGGCTCCGGCGCCTGCCCCGGCGCCCGCAGTACAGGCGCCACCAGCCGTAGCTCAACCGGCGCCGGCGCCGGCGCCCGCCGTCCGGGCAGCTCCCCAAACCGCTATGGCAGCCCCGCCGCCGGTGGACTCGGACAAGATCGCCAAAGCCAGGGAAGCTGTGCGGCAGAAGATAAAAGAGCTGGAAACGCAGCCGGCCGCCGAAGTTCCCGCCGTGGCGCCAGCGGCGGCGAAACCCGCGCCGACAGCAAAGCCCGTTGCCGTCAAACCTCAGGAGCCGATGGCCAAGCCCGAGGCAAAACCAAAGGTGGAAAAGCCCGCGCTGGCAGCAAAGCCCGTCGCCGCCAAACCTAAGGAGCCGATTGCCAAGCCTGAGGCAAAACCAGTGGCGGAAAAGCCCGCGAAGAAGAACGTCAAAGGCACAGCAGCTTTCCCACAGATTCAGGGGCCGCCCCCGTCCGTCTCGGCGGACAAAGAGCAGCGCTTGCAGGAGTTGTTGCGCAAATACAAAGCGGATCAGGTTACGCCGGAGGAATACCACCAGCAGCGCGCTAAGATTCTGGCTGAACCGTAATCTCCTATGCCATGCATGACTTTCATTATACCGGCAACAAGCTGTACTGCGAAGATATCGCCGTCGGAGCCCTCGCCCAACGGTTCGGCACTCCCCTCTACGTCTATTCACAACACACGCTGACCGGCCATTTCCAGGACCTGGACCGCGCCCTCGATGGCGTCGAGCACCGGGTCTGCTTTGCGGTCAAGTCCAACTCCAATCAGTCGGTCCTGCGGGTGCTGGCCCGGCTCGGCAGCGGGTTTGACATCGTCAGCGGCGGCGAGTTGCAGCGCGTGATGGCCGCCGGTGGCGACCCCCGCCAATGCGCCTTCGCCGGCGTGGGCAAGACGGAGGCCGAGATCGAGTTCGCCCTCCGGCAAGGGGTTTACACCTTCAATGCGGAGAGCGAGCCGGAACTGGAGCGCATCAACCGCGTGGCGGCGCGCCTGAAGAAAACCGCGCCCGTGGCGGTGCGCGTCAACCCGGACGTCGAAGCGCACACCCACAAGAAGATCACGACCGGCACGTATGAGAACAAGTTCGGCGTCGCGATGGAGCAGGTCGAGGCGATCTACGCGCGGGCGAGCAAGCTGAAACACCTGCGCCTGCGCGGGCTCCAGATGCACATCGGCTCGCAGATCACCGAGGTCAAGCCCTTCGAGGAGGCGGTGCGCAAGGTGCTGCCGCTGGTGAAGCGCCTGAAAGCGAAGCACGGGCTGGAATTCTTCAGCCTCGGGGGCGGCTTGGGCATCGTCTATAAGCCCGCGCTGGCCAGCGGCGCCGCCGCGTGGTGGCAGTCCGCCGAAGCGCGGCGCCTGATCACGCCGCAGAAATACGCGGCGCGGCTGTTGCCCTTGCTCAAGCCACTCGGCCTGCGGATTCTGATCGAGCCGGGTCGGTTCATCTCCGGCAACGCGGGCATCCTGGTGACGCGCATCGAATATGTGAAGCGCACCGGCAGGAAGAACTTCCTGATCGTGGATGCCGCGATGAACGATCTCATCCGGCCCGCCTTCTACGAGGCCTACCATGAGATCGTGCCGGTGATCCGCAAAGGCGGCGCGCTGCTCAGCTCCGATGTCGTGGGTCCGATCTGCGAATCCGGCGACTTCTTCTGCCAGAACCGGGCCCTGCCCCGGGCGGTGCAGGGAGACTACCTCGCCTTGATGAGCGCGGGGGCCTATGGCTTCGTGATGGCCTCCAATTACAACACCCGCTGCCTGGCGGCGGAAGTCATGGTCAACGGCAACCGGTCCGCCCTTGTGCGCGAGCGGCAGCCGACGAAGGCCATCTGGGACGGCGAAAGCGCCGCGCCCTGGTTGAAGTAAAACGGCACCCACACCCCGCAGGATTGCAGCACAGAAGAGCGAGCATGGCTTCCAATTGCTTCAACCAGATGGTCCTCTCCTCGCCGCGGCGCGTGGCGCTGCCGATCGCGACGTATCCGGGCCTGGCGCTGACGCGCGCGACTGTGCGGGAGGCGGTTAACAACCCGCAGGTCCAGTTCGCCGCAGTGGCGGCGCTGCACGAGCGGTATCGGGGCCCGGTCGCGTTGTCCGCCATGGACCTCAGCGCGGAGGCCGAGGCCTTCGGGTGCACGCTGCATGTCTCGGACGACGAAATACCCTCGGTGACGGGGCGGCTGGTGACGAATCTGGAGCAAGCCACGAAGCTGCCCGTGCCGCAACCCGGCGACCGGCGCACCGCCGTGTATCTGGAGACCGTGAGGCGGCTAAAGAAGCTCCCCTCCCGGCCGCTGGTGCTGGGGGGCTGCATCGGGCCTTTCTCGCTGGCCGCCCGGCTGGTGGGCATGACCGAGGCGCTGGAATTGACGCTGACCGAGCCGGACTTGATGAAGACGGTGCTGGAGAAGAGCACGGCCTTTCTGACTGCTTACACGCGCGCCTTCAAAGACGCCGGGGCCGACGGCTTGATCATGGCCGAGCCGGCGGCTGGGCTCCTGTCGCCGCGCAGCATGGTGGCTCATTCCTCGGGCTATATCAAAAGCATCGCCGCAGCGGTGGCAGACGGACACTTCGCGCTGATTCTGCATAATTGTGCCGCCCGGCTGTTGCACCTGCCCGCGATCCTGGAGACGGGATTGACCACCTTCCACTTTGGCGCTCCCATGGACCTGCCGGCCGCGCTCGCCAAAGTGGCCCCGGACGTGGTGCTGTGCGGCAACCTCGACCCCGCCGGCGTGTTCTGCCAACCTGAGCCGGCCGAAGTAACGGCGCGCGCCACGGATCTGCTGGCCCGCACCGCCGCCCATCGCAATTACGTGCTTTCCTCCGGGTGTGACGTGCCAGCGGGCGCGCCGCTCGCCAATCTGGACGCGTTCTATGCGGCGGCAAAGGGGCGGTAGGTGTCCCAATTCCTGCCTCCGCGGCAGGCCACGCGCGCAGTTTGAGACAGTGTCATTCCGTCCCCGGACACTTACTGGGCCAGGAGCAGCCGCATCACGGCCACCGTCCCAAAGGCCAGCAACATGACCAATAGGGTCTGTCGAATCCCAAACTTCGGCACGTGCCGGCGATTCACGGGGCACAATATGGTGGTGAGGAAGCCCCGACTGGGTCCATCAGCTTTGTAGATAACTTTCGGCACAACACAAATACGTTAGCACACCCCGCGCCAGCGTGCGGAAGGGATTCTGTGAATCGCGGACGAACCAGTGCAGTCAAACCCAGGCATCCGCTCGGTGGGAACGCCGTAGGGCCGCTACAGCCGGCACGAAAATACAAGGGAACTCCTCCGGAACACCTCCCAACCTACTGGGGTGGGGTGGAAGGGCTGGACTGCAAAGGGGCGGTGGCGGTTCATCCCCCGGCGACGATCTTCACAATCTCCAGCCGGTCGCCTGCGCGAAGCTGGCGCTGGGGGAATTCTGATGGCGCCACGGCTTCACCGTTGTGCTCGACCACCACGCTACGCGGCAGGAGCTTCTGCGCGAGCAGGAAGGCCTCGATCGAGCAGGGGAGGCTGGCGCGCACTTCCTGGGCGTTGGCGATGATGGTGCGGTTGTCCATTTGGCTTTGCGCTGGCCTTGCTCAGCCGGTGAGCGCCGCATCCCAATCCTTCCACACCGGCTCATAGCCGAGTTGGCAAATCAAGTCAGCCATTTCCCGAGGGGTGCGCTCATCGGCGATTTGGAACTGGCTGGTGGCGTGAATGGGGCGGTGGTCCGGGGTGGCCCACTCGCTGGCACCCAGCTCGACAATCCTCCCGTGCTCCGTGTGGTGAATGGTTTCTTTGCCCGCGCCGGTATAACCTCCCGGCTCAGTGTGGCTGCCGGCGCTGATGAGCGTAATGCCAAGGGGGATCAAGCCATTCCGCAGCTTGGGCGACTCCCGCGTGGAGAGGACGAGGCCGACATCAGGGAACATGAGGCGGAAGGCGCAGACCAGTTGCACGAGTTCGCGGTCGCTCAGGTGGGTGAGCGGCTGAAACTCGCCGGCGCACGGGCGTATCCGGGGCAGGGAGATGGTCAGTTGCGCCTTCCAGCAGTTGCGGATCAGCCAGGCGGCATGGGCCGCGACGCTGATGGCTTCGAGCCGCCAATCGCCCAAACCATACAGCGCGCCGATGCCCAGGCGCCGAAAGCCCGCAGCGTACGCCCGCTCGGGAGTTTCCATGCGCCACTCGAAATTCCGCTTCGGGCCGACCGTGTGCATGTCAGAATAGACAGCCCGGTCATACGTTTCCTGATAGACCACCAACCCTTCCGCGCCGGCCCGCACCAGTGGCTGATATTCCTCGCTCTCCAGGGGTCCGATTTCGAGCGAGAGGCTCGGCACCTCTTCGTGCAGGACGCTGATGCATTGGGCCATGTAACCCGTGGAGACGAACTTGGGATGTTCTCCGGAGACGAGCAGGATGTTACGGAAGCCCTGCCCCAGGAGCGCCCGCGCCTCGCGCCGCACCTCCTCGGGCGTGAGTGTCACGCGCAGGATGGGGTTGTCGCGCGAAAAGCCGCAATACTTGCAGGCATTGATGCACTCGTTCGAGAGGTAGAGCGGCGCAAAGAGACGAATGACTTTGCCGAAGCGCTGCCGCGTCATTTGCTGCGAGCGGCGCGAAAGCGGCTCCAGCAGTTCTGCGGCAGCGGGGGAAATCAGGTGCGCAAAGTCGCTCAGCGACAGCTCCGCCTTGCCCAGGCTGGCCCGGGCGGCGGACGTGGACGCCGTCAGCGAGCGCTGGACTAATGCCTCCAGCGGCAGCGCGTTAAACTCATTAACGAAACTCACAAGATGAACTTAGCAAAGGCCGGCGAGATGTCGAAGAAGGAATGAAGCGTGCAGAATCGGTGATCCGCAAAGCCGTCAGACGGGAAGCAGAGCTGGCAGAAAGTGGGGAAAAACCTGAAATCCTTCGAAGTACCATCGAAGTACCATCGAAACTCCATCGAAGCTCCGTCGTAACATCACGCCAGCACCTAACTAGCACCCCGCTAGCAACAGGCTAGCAACACGCAAACAACCGGCTTGAGGGGCGCTGACCTATCCGGGCGGTGGAGGAGGCGCGACCGGGGGAAGCCGGTCCTTGAACTGGCGGCAAGCCGCGGCGAGGTCATCCGCGTTCAAGATGGCCGACACCACGCAAATGCGCCGGGCGCCCGCGCGCACCACCTCGTCCACATTGTCCAGATTGATGCCGCCGATGGCAAACCAGGGGATGCGGATATTCGCCGCCGCCCAGCGCACATATTCGAGCGTGACGGGCTTGGCGGTGGGCTTGGTGCCGGTCGGGAATACCGGGCCGACTCCCAGATAATCCGCCCCCGCAGCAACCGCCCGCACAGCCTGTTGCGGCGCCGCCGTGCTCAGCCCGATCCCGAATGAGGCCTCGGACTTCATCGCCGTCGCAACCTGTTCTACATGCGTGCGTCCCGCGCCAAAGAAGTCCTCCTGCCCCAGGTGACAGAACTCCGCGCCGAGTTCCCGCGCCAGAGCCGGATGATCGTTAATCACCAGCCCAATATCGGCCTGGCGCGTCACCGGCAGAATCGCCTCGGCCAGGCGGCGCACCTCTTCGAGCGGCGACTGCTTGGCGCGCAGTTGGATCAGGTCCGCCCCGCCGTCGCAAAGCTGCTGTGCGACGCTTGCCGGGGCGCGCCCGCGCAGGAAAGCGGTATCAACAAAGGCGTAAAGCCGGCATTCCTGTAATGGTTTCATGGGCGCGCGAGGTCTAACTACGGCCAGGGCTCGGTCCGGGCAGGGCGGCGGACGCTGGCTTCGGTTTCGACATCAACGCGCCCAGCACAACCCCCGTCACCAGCCCGGCGAGGTGGCCTTCCCATGAGATGCCGGCCAGGGTGGGGAGGATTCCCTTAATCATTCCCCCGTAGCCCAGGATGCAGACTACCGATAAGCAAAGGGTTCCGAATGTCCGGTTGAACCAGGCCAGGGAAGCGACGTAACCAAAATAGCAGAAGATCAGCCCGCTGGCTCCGATGTGACAGGCGTTCCTCGCAAACAGCCATGTCAAGATCCCTCCCAGCAGGATGCCGCCGGCGGTAACCAGCGCGAACTCGCCTTTGCCGCGGGCGCAGACGATCCCGCCCAGAATGAGCAAGGGCAGGGTATTGGCCGCGAGATGCTGATAAGAGGCGTGCAGGAATGGGGACCAGATGATCCCGGTGAGGCTGTCCAAGCGGCGCGGTATTATGCCATGCTGGGTCAGGTTGCCGTGCCAGATGAGGTTATTGAGCACGAAGACCACCCAGCATAGGGCCGTCAGCGTGATTATGGGCATGAATCGCTTGAGCATGTGCATCGTTCCTCCGGAACCGCTGTGGAACCCTGTCGCGGTCGCTGGGTTCACTGGAATTGTCTGGGCCATCGCCGCATAATGTGAACCGCCAACGTCCGTTTGGGAATTACAAATCAGGAGCGCTTTTCCACCTAACCAACCCCGGGGTTCCGTTCCGCGCGGAGACAAAAAGCCGCTAACGCGGGTGAATTATTTCTCTTTTCCTCCCCGTGGCGATTGGGATAGAGTCCGCTCATGCCTGAAATTGTGGCTTTTGTTAATCGCGGCGCGGCCTCCATTACACCGGGGATTGTGGAAAAGGTGCTCCGGCATCTGCCCCAGTGGAAGCTGGAATTTACGCAGATTTACGAGCCGCTGTTTCCGCACCTCGTCGATCAGCTTGAATTCCTGGCCGATTCCATCGAAGACACCGCGGAAGGCGCCTACAAAGACTTGCCCTACACGGCTTTTGCGCAGGCGGTGTTCGCGCTCATTTACGCCCACAAGAAAGTGGGCATCATCCCCGACTCCGTCCTGAACCTCGGTCGCGCTGACGACTCGAGCGTGGTGCGGGCCGTGCTGATTCAAAATGAAAAGGCCTTTGCGCTTTATGCCGCGGCGCAAAGCACCGAGTGGTCCCGTATCACCAGTCAACCGTAGGCGGAGAGGACCGGGAGGGCCGGTACTCCATCACTCCACCTTTCCGAGGCAACTCGTCTTGAGGAATTCACGAAACTCCTGACGCTTGTGGACCACGTCGTCATGCGGCAGGTCGGAGTAAAGGAAGACTAGTTTGTTCGTCTGGAGGTCAGCCGGTTTTGCATCACTCTCCTTGCCGGCGAAGCAGGCTGTGCCGCGTTGTTTGAACTGGGCCATCAATTTCTCCGTTTCGGTCTTGGTGCCGCCGTGCTCGGTGTAAAGGTCGATGAACCGACCCAGGTGCCGGTCGATCCAAGCCAGGAATTTATCCGTCCGTCCGTAGAGGGCGTCAAAGAGCCACACCTCGCGCACATGGTCGGTCAACCCGCCGCGATCCAGAATCGCCGCCATGGCCTCGAAACCGCCGCTATGGCCTGAGAGGATGATTTGGCCGATGGCAAAGTCTTTCTTCTTCAGGGCCGATTGCTGCCGCAGCGTGTCCACGACATCGGCCATGAACCGCTTGAAGCCGTCCGGGTCCTCCAGCTTTCCGCCAAACGAATCCGCCGCGTCGCGCGGTCCCTGAGGCACGACCAGAAGCGCATTGCGTCCGCTTTCGACCAACTGCTCGATAAGCTTGTAATGCCCCAGGACCCCGGCAACGTTGTTCCTCCAGCCGTGGAAGTGGACGACGAAGTCAACTTGGCCCGTCTCGCGGAACCCTTTGGGAATGAAGATCGCCACGGTACTGTCCGAGTAATGCTCCGCGGCCGGAAACACCTGGGCTTGGTTGGTGTAGCCGTTGGCACGCTTGGGGTGAGGAAACGGAGCGGCGGTTAACTGCGTGACGATCAACTCGCCCGAGCCGGCGTAGCGTTCAGAAAGGGTTTCGCCATACGCAGGCAAGGTCGCGCAGCCGAGCCAGAGCAAAAGAAGCGGTTTCATAAGTTTGCGACAGGGTGCCACGTGTCAGAATGGGACACAAGTGTCCGATGATGAGAGCAAACCGGCTGCCCGGCAGAGGAAATTTGCCATACTGACCGCTTCGGCCTAAACTGGCCGCAAGCTTGCTGCAAGCCGGGTATCCGGCTGCCGAAATGGTTCGGCAACCGGAATACCTTGACCGGAAAAACAGAGTTCGCATGGCCAGCACATTAAGTCCTAGTGAAGAAGCCCAGTTGGCGCAGACGATTGAGATGTTTGAAGTCATCACTCAATCGCAGCCGCACGACTATCAATCATTGGAGATCCTCAAGGAGGCCTACTCGAAGCTGAACCGGGAACAGGACGTCGTCAGCACGTCCAAGCGCATCGCCCAGGCCTACGTGCAGATGGGCCAGCTTTCCTCAGCCATTCTTGAATACGAAACCATCCTGCAGCGCTACCCGGACGATCCCGACGTGCAGGCCGCGTTGCAGCAAATCGAGAGCAAGGCCAACAACTTCCCGCTCGAAACCGCCCCCTCGGCGGACACCATCCTGTTGGCCAAGGCGCCCAGCGCGGCGGGCAAAGGCCAGAAAACTGGCGGCCGAACGGCCCCGGCGGATATTGAGGATGGGCGGCACTCGATGCACAAGCTTTTCGTCGAAAGCAAGATCATCACCGCCGGAGACTTTGATCTCTGCTGGACCACCCCCGATCCGGTCGCGCCGCCGGGCGGCGTTGTGGAGCCGTTCATCCAGATCCTGGCGGATAAGGGAGTCCTGCCGGTGGACAAATCGCTGAAGATGCTAAGCGACAAGTCCCGGTTCGCTTTCCTCCCGCTCAACAGTTACGATATCGACATGGACTTAACGCGGAAGTTCCCGGTGGACACTTGCCAGCGGTGGTGCGTCCTGCCGTTTGATCGCATGAGCAAGTCAATCCTGGTGGCCACCGTGAATCCGTTCAACCAGCAGGCCGCCAAGGAATTGGCCGAGGCCACCCCCAACCGGCTCCTGTGGTACCTGGTCCCGCCGGTTGACCTGATCGCCAACCTCCGCAAAGCCTTCCGTTAAACCCATGCCTCCGGTCAAGACATTTGGTGAGCGCATTGCCGACGCGCTGGTCGAGGACGGCTTGCTGACGGTCAAACAGGTCGAGGACCTTCTCGAGCAGCAGAAGAAAGAAGGCACCCGCCTCCTTAAGTTGATCCTCGAAAAGGCCTACGTTACCGAATCGGACATGGCCGTTTCGATGGGCCGCGTCCTGAACACGCCGCCCATCAACCTCCCCCGCCTCAACATCCCGCTCGAGGTGGCGGAGCTGGTGCCGCGGGAAATGGCTTACAACCATAAAGTTGTCCCGGTGTCGCGGCTGGAGAACAAGCTGTTCCTGGCGATGGCCGACCCGCTCAACGTGCTGGCGATCGACGATGTGCGCCGCATCACGCGGCTGGAGGTGGCCACCCTGATCGCTTCGGAAAAAGCCATCCTCGACAAGCTCAACCATATCGATGCCTCCAAGAGTGGCAGCATGGAGGACATCATCCAGGACGCGCAGAAAAAGGGCGATGCCGATTCCGAGGCCGACAGCGTCGAGGTTTCCAAGGAAGCGGTTGAGGAAGTCAATCTCGACCAATTGGCGGCTTCCAGCGAGGAAGCGCCCGTCGTCAAACTGGCCAATCTCATCCTGGTCCAGGCGGTCAAGGACCGCGCCAGTGACGTGCATATCGAACCTTTCGAGAAGTTGCTGCGGCTGCGCTATCGCGTTGATGGCGTTTTGATGGACGCGACCCCGCCGCCCAAACAGATGCAATTGGCCCTGGTCTCACGGTTCAAGATCATGAGCAGTCTGGACATTGCGGAACGCCGCTTGCCCCAGGACGGGCGCATGCGCGTCCGCGTGGGCGGGAAAGACTACGACCTGCGCGTCTCGATTATGCCCACCATCCATGGCGAAAAGGTGGTGCTTCGCCTCCTGGACAAATCGAACCTCTCCGCCAGCATCGACAAGCTCGGCCTCGACCCGGATACCTACCAGGCATTCAAGGCCGCCGTGGATGCGCCGCACGGCTTGATTCTCGTCACTGGTCCGACCGGTTCCGGCAAGACAACGACATTGTATTCCGCCCTCAACGAGCTCAATAACCCGGTTTACAACATCGTGACGGTCGAAGACCCGGTCGAGTTTCAGGTGCCCGGCATCAACCAGGTGCCGACGAAGAAAGAAATCGGGCTCACGTTCGCCAATGCGCTCCGCTCGATTCTGCGCCAGGACCCCGACATCATCATGATCGGGGAAATCCGCGACACCGAAACGGCTGAAATCGCCATCGAAGCGGCGCTGACCGGCCACCAGGTCCTGAGCACCATGCACTGTAATGACGCCCCGGGCGCTATCGCCCGCCTCGACGACATGGGCATTGCGCCGTTCCTCATTTCTTCGTCGGTCATTCTCGCCTGCGCGCAGCGCCTGATGCGCCGCATCTGCTCGCACTGCAAGGAGCCGGTCGCCTATCCCGCCAGGATGTTTCAGGATTTGGGCATCGACCCGAGCATCTTCGACGGCACTACGCTGGTTCGCGGGCGGGGCTGCGACCGGTGCAAGAACTCCGGATATGCCGGCCGCATGGCTATTATCGAAGCAATGACCATCACCGACGAAATCCGCAAGCTCATCATCGCCCGGGCCAACACTCGCGAGATGGGCAAGGTCGCCATCGGCCAGGGCATGCGGACGCTGCGCATGGTGGCGCTGGATCGTGTCCGCGAGGGCATCTCCACTTTGGAACAAGTGCTCGTGCTGACTTCCGCTCATTAACGGGACGGCCCCCGTCAGCTCTCTATGCTCGAATTTGAAGAAGCCCTGGCTCGGGTGCTGGCGGCAGTCCCGGCGCCCACGAGTGAAAACGTCTTGTTGAACGCAGCCGCGGGACGGGTGCTGGCCGAGCGAATCCGGTCGCCGCTCGACCTGCCGAGCTTCGACAATTCCGCGATGGACGGCTACGCTTTGCGTGCCGCCGACGCGGCCTCGGCCAAACCAGGCGCGCCGGTGCGCCTGCGTCTGGCGGGGAAGGTCCCCGCCGGCGAAATGTTCGCTGGCAAAGTTACCGCCGGCACCTGCGTGCGTCTGTTCACGGGCTCCCCCTTGCCGCTTGGCGCCGACGCGGTGGTGATGCAGGAAGAAACCCGCGTAGAGCCCAATGCGACGGGCGAAGTTCTGATCCAGGCCCCGGTCGAACCGGGAGAAAATATCCGCTGGCGGGCGGAGGACGTAAAGCAGGGTTCGACGCTCGCCGAATCGGGCGAGCTGCTGACTGCCGGCCGAATCGGTCTGCTGGCCGCGG
>Ga0182014_10005925_pt1 | contig 13407 bp, 8 predicted proteins | sample 612S2DmetaG_FD_120489 | JGI IMG/M metagenome (GOLD analysis project Ga0182014, IMG submission 120489) | Permafrost microbial communities from Stordalen Mire, Sweden - 612S2D metaG | ecosystem: Environmental > Terrestrial > Soil > Wetlands > Permafrost | place: Sweden: Stordalen | collected... | reverse complement strand
GAAGACAAGGGGGAGAGAACGAAAAAAGATGAACGTCCCCTTGGGAGTCATGGGTTCTTCCTGAGCGGAATTCCCTTTCCTACCAGGCCCTTCCGGTGTAGCGAGGGTGTATCCATCTAAGAGCTGCACGGACGGGTCCACCGATCGCTCCACGGATCGCTACACTGCGCCCTCGCCATGGGAACGCGCTAGCGCGGCGACAGCCTCAACAGCACCACGCATTCCCGTCCGGATGCTGAAGGGTGCGGCAGCTCCGGACGGTGCGAAGAACGGCGAAAGAATCCTCACTCCGCACCGCCCACGGCTGAGGGCCGGTGGCCGGGGGTAGTGGGATGCCTCGGCCCCCTCTCTCCGTGCCTCTCAGGCCCGCGTATGGGCAAGCGATCGACGGAGAGGGGGCGGTTGGTGTGCCCGACCCGTTTAGCACGGTTTCTCTATAAGCGAGGAAGGGCCTCCCTGGATGCGCCCGCTTCCCGGACCGGCTGTAGACCACGAAGTGCCGTCCGCCACCCCCGCGGCCGAGGAATCGCGGCGGAGTAAGCGCACGCACGGAACACCCTGAACCGCCCGAATGACCCTGTAACGCAAGAAGTTGCTCGGTGGTGTGAAGGTGCACTGCCCAGCGTTTCGCTCCGCCCTCGATATGACTATCCCTCGGGGTCGGGGGCGCCGTACTTCAGGAGGGTGATGTGGTTCCGAACGGCGCCTCCGCGACCCAGACTCCCCGATGCCCACTCTCGCTGTGGCGTGCGAGCAATGGGTAGCCGCCTCCGGGTCGGCTGAGCTTCGTCCAAAACAATTCGGGTGCCGCGCCTAACTCGGAGTCGGTCACTGCCGTCACACCCCGGGTGAGAAGCAATGCGTGGATGGTCCATGCGGCCATTTCACCCTCGGCCCCGAGCATTGCACCTCGCACCAGCGGCCCGCGTCCGCCTCCTTCTAGGACGCCGAGACGGAGGAGTGTCGTGTAAACCTTGCGGGCGCCGACATCGATGCTCGATCGATCACCCCACAGCGCCCGTGCTCTACGCCTGACTTCGGCTGGCTCAACGCGCCCGTCCAAGGCGGTGGCCCGGCCGATGACGCCAGTGACCCCTCCGACGAAGGGGAAGGTCGCGAGCAAGGCCCCTAAATGCAAGAGCCGTGGATCGAGCGCGAGCTGCGGGTGGTTGCGTGCCCACGCGATCATGTCTCTTGCCTTCTCCGGCGGGCTGACCCAGACGCGGGACAGGCACTTCTTGGTTTTGCCTTCGGCCTCCTGGCTACTCACATAGTCACGAAGCGCAACGGTGAGAAGCTTGCGCTTCTCACTCTCCGGACTAGGGTCGCTCGCCACTCGGAGCGCTACCTCGAACAGGTCGAGGCGGAGGTCGCGGTCGAGGATCATGCCCCGATCGGGGTTGACTATCGTGGCACCACCCTTGCGAATGGGACGATGACTTCATCCAGGCTGAGCCCGCCGTGGGTTACCCGGCGGCCCCCACTGTGGTAGCCGGTTCTGGCAGGGGCGAACAGCGGCGCCTTTCCCTCAGGGAGGATCGGTGGGTCCCAGACCAGGCCCTCGGCGCGGGCGGTGTCGCGCAGAACCCTGTTCTCATACAGCCGCACCCTGGTGCCAGCGTGGTCAACCAATGGTCCCTCCATCACGCGGCCACTCGGCGTCGCCTCGATGTTGCCGTGATCAGCGGTGAACCACACTTCAAAGCCGGCATGGTCGGCATCCTTGAGTAGCCTGCTCAGGAAGCCAAGACGTGCCCACGCCACAAGGCTAGCGTTCATCTGTCCGTCACCGAAGACACGCGCACCGTGCATCATCTCATCGACAGCAAGCACCACCAGCCCGACGATCTTTGCCCTGCCAAGAGCCGGAACGTTGTCAGCCGTCTCGCCAGTCGTCAGATGGTAGCTGACATCGTGATCGGAGAGTCCAGCGCCAGCCCAGAACGCCCGCCAACGCGACTCCTCACGACTGGTCGTCCACAGGCTATCGGCGAACTGGAGCGGCACTGTCCCGGCGAAGACCGCCTGGCGCGAGACAGAGGTGAGGGTGGGGCACATCGCGAAGCAGCCACCTGCGTCGGCAATGCCGATCGCAAGCGTGCGGCGAAGGAGGGACCATTGCGCGAAGGCCATGCCGTCGACGAGGACCAGAAGCTGTCGCCGACCGTTCGCCGCATAGCGACGAGCGAGGAACGGGGCCACCTGGTCGAGGGTGACCGGATGTTCGCGGGTGCTACTGAAGAGCAACCCATACGAGGAGCGCATCCATGAGGCGAAGGCGCCATCAAGCTGCCCCCAAACCTGCCACGCACGTTCCGCGAGCGCAGCGGGGGCTGGCGTGGCCTCGGCCAACGCAGCCCGGACATCGCCCCACCATGACGCAGTCGTGATCCAATCCGTCGCCGTCTGCACAGGCCAGGGCCCGGGGGGAGCGTCGAGGAGCCCAGCGAGGCGCTCGGACGGGCCGGGTTGGACGGCGCCGATTCGGCTCCAGATCGGGAGTCCCTGCGCCGTGATGGGCTCGGGACGCATCAAACCGGAGGCAAAGAGCGATGCGAGGCCAGCGCCTGCATCACGCAGGGTACCTGCGGCTCGCGCGTTCTCCCCATCTACGAGCCACTCGGCCCAGGCCTGTTGGAGCGGCCCAAAGTCGGGGGTCGGCTGGCACAGAGCAGCGGCGAGGGGGCCATCTACAAGCGCGCGAATCTGATCCCACAACAGCTTAGGCACCAGATGGGAGGCCACTAGACGCACGATGGCGTCGAGCTCTGCGCCGGAATTGGGGGCCGGAAGAACGACGCCGTAGCCTCGGCGAAGTATCTCACTGGTGACTTGAGTAGCCGGTTGGCCGGACGCCGCGATCTCGACAAGCAGTTCGCGCAGCTCTGGGGACAGCTGGCGGGCGACCGGCCGCCACTCGGGAGGGACCGACCATGTCACGACCACGACCACAGCTGCTTGCTCGATGTCCCAAGGGAGGGATTCGGGTTGGGTGAAATCGGGAGACCGAACGACGAAGATGGGCCGAGGCGACCCTGACGGCCTTCGCCCGTGCTCCTCCCATGCCCGGCGTAGCGATAGGTAGCCGTCAACCTGCCACGGTGTTCCGAGGGCTGCAACCGTAACGTCGTCGAGCAGGGCTTCCACGTCCAGGATCACGCCGGGTCGGTCACGATGGACATCAAGAGGGCGAAGCTGACGATCGAGCCAGTTCATGGCGTGACCCGAACGATGAGCAAGGGCCGTACCGCCGGCACCTTCGGTGGGATGCCTCCCGCCAGGTCGGCACAAGGTCGATAGGCGTAGTCAAGGGCGGTTCGCGCCAGCCGGTCCCAGGTATCACCAGACGGGACCACCGACGCCGACACGGTAGTGCTGCGAGTCAACTCGTCCCAGACCGGTTCGGAAAGGTCGGGTCGGACACCGTCCGCGTCGCTTACGAATAGCCCGAACGCCGTGCGAGTCGCCGAAGAAGCGTCGGCGCGCACCTCCCAGGCTCCCCACCAGCCGGCATCTGGACCGTTAACATGGGGCACGGGTTCCCCCGGGGCGACGCTCGGCAGCCCCTCCAGCGCGTCGAGTGGATCAGCCGCAGGACGGCCGCGGACCTGCTCCCAGGAACTCGCAGCCGTCTGAAGCGCAGCCTTGAGACGGCCACTGGTAGTGCGGGGCTGCACCGGGTCGCTGGGCAGGAGATCTCGCAACCCAGACTGCTCACGCAGTTCGGTCCGGGTCTTCTCGACCAATCGCTCGGCTGACTCCTCGAGGTTGCCGGCACCGGTGATCGCGCTGGTGTACACGGCATCTGTATGTCCGCTCACCGTCTCAAGTATGTCGCCACGCTTGTCGGCTCCAAACTCAGCGTAGATGACGGCAAGCTTCTGCTCCAGCACGTCTAGAACCCGGGCGTCGATGGAGTTCTCGGTCACCAGGTTGAACGCCAGAACCGGACGTTGTTGTCCGATGCGGTCAACGCGTCCGACCCGTTGTTCGAGCTTCGAAGGGGACCATGGCAGATCCCAATTCACCACGACATGAGCGAACTGCAGGTTCACGCCCTCACCGCCGGCATCGGTGGACACGAGAACCTGGGCGTCGTCCCGAAATGCCTGCTGTGCGAGGGCGCGCTCAGCCAGTCCCATCGAACCGTTGATGGCGACCGCTTCGATCCCGGCGTTCGCGAGGAGGTCGCTGATCATCTCCTGGGTAGGGACAAACTCCGTGAACACCAATACCTTGAGGGTCGGGTCGCCCTCGTCCCGTTGCAGTCGGCGCAGAAGCTCCAAGAAGAACAGGGCTTTGGCGTCTCGCCCTGCGCTCTCCGCCCGACGCGACAGGTCGAGGAGCCGCTCGACCTCCTCACGTTCCGTTGCCCATGCCGCTCCGCGCGCTGACCTGAGGGCGTCCAACTGCTCCTCACCGGTCATCTCAGCCCAGTCGTCATCAAAAAGGCGGAGTTGGTCAGAGACACCCTCCTCAAGGGTGGCTCGCCTGCGTTCGAGGGCGGTTCGGATAGCTGCGGTACTGGAGGACACGAGCCGCTGCATGAGTAAGACCAGAAACCCGACCGCGGGGCGTCGTTCACGCACTGAACGTCCGTAGCCATCGCGGACGTACTCGGTGACCGCCTCGTACAGAGTTCGTTCGACGGACCGCCCGCCGTAGGGGACGACCTGGATCTGCGTGGTGCGGCTCGTAAACAGCGGTCGGCCGACGTGGTCGACGGCGGTGCGCTTCTCAGTCCGCGCGACCACTCTAGCCACGTTCTCTCGTGTGAGCGATTGGCCGTGTAGGAAAGCTTGGTCAATCAGACCAATGAAGCGCCGAAATCCGTCCGACTTGCCCGAGTGTGGCGTTCCGGACAGCAGAAGGCAGTTCGGTGCAACCGCGGCTAGCTCGCGGGCGAGCCGATGGCGCGCAACCTCTTCCGAGGAGCCGGCGACGTGATGGGCCTCGTCGATGATGACCAGGTCCCAGCCTGCCTCGACGACCGCCCGAAAGCGGAGTCGGTTGTACTCGGCCACCCGAGCAGGGGCCCAGCCAGCCCGGGCCCGCATGGGCTTGACAGCATCGGGAGTGCACACGACCTGCTCGAACGAGCGCCATGGGTCGAAGCCCGCACCGACCGATAGGCCTTCCGCGCCAATTCGGACGAACTCCTCTCCAAAGCGTTCGGCGAACTCCGCTAGCCACTGAAGTTGGACACCTTTCGGGGCGACCACCAGGGTCCGGCGGACCAAACCTCGTGCCTTCAGCTCGGTCATGATGGCTGCCGCGGTGATGGTCTTGCCGAGTCCGACCTCATCGCAGATGGCGAGCCTGACCGGCGTTGTGGTCATCGCCCGTTCGAGTGTTGCCAGCTGATGCGGCAGAAGCTCAACCCGATCCGAGCGGGTGGCGAGGGGATCTCCTGCGGCGGCGAATGCGATCGCTCGCGCGGCGGCCGCGCGCCAGGCGACCTCGGCCGCCCCCCAACCACGGGCACTCAACGGGCGAAGGTCGACAGGCGGCAAGTGGTGAACCTGTCCCGTGGCGTCGGACAGGACCTCGCAGACCTCCGTGCCCCACAGGTCAGTCCGGCCGATAACCCGGACGGCCTCCCCACCCGCCGGCCACCATGCCCACTCCTGGTTCACTTTCCTACCTGAGTTGGCGCTCGGCGTTTCGGAAGTAATGAAGGATGGCGAGGTCGTCCACAAAAGCGTCGGCGGGCAGTCGTCCGCCGACCGACACGATGGTTCTGTAGTCCCCCTCCGCCCATGCGCGCTGGAATCCGGCCCGGACAGCCTCCGATCGAAAGCGCTCAAGATGTCCTCGGCCCGTCTTGTAGCCCTCAAACACCTTAAGCAACTCCCGGTTGCGCAGCTGATCAAGGTGCTCCTGCTTCTTCGGGTTGGGCACCTCCCACCGCCCTTGCCCGTCCTGGACGAAGTTCTCTTCCAACAGCGCCTTGAGCTCCGGCAACTGGTCTCGACCGACGGTGCCCTCCTGGGTCTCTGCGAAGAACGCGGGCTGAATCTCGGCATACGGGCTTGGCTTCATTCTGAGGAACTGCCGAAGCCATTGGACCGCTGAGCTCTCTCCAGTGATGAACAGCTCAGCCTGCTCGAAATCCTTGAAGGTGATGCGGAACCGTTCCCACTCTTCAGCCTGCTGCGGCAAGAAGTACATGCTGTCCCGAAGCACGAACCAACGGTCGATGGCGGCGTTGAACTGGGCGGTGGTCATCGGAACGCCGATCCCTTGCGCGACGTGATACGCGACCATCCGGTCGTAGAGGCGGTCGGCTTGGCGCTCGCGGACGACGTGAGCCCCCCCACGCCTACCATTCCGGACAGGCAGGTGGGTCAGGTGTGCGGCGAGGAACACCCGCACGCCTTCCTCCGAGCCCTTGGCCAATTCGATCGTTCGCGCGACCGCGGCGGCAGGCTTGTAGGCGGAAATGATCAGGTCGCTCTTGACGGCGTTGGCCGCCGTGACCTGGCGATAAGAGTGTTGCTCCTTGTCGAATACCCGGGTGTCAGCGACGATGAACCCAGCGCGCGATAGCGCGTGCTGGATAGCAAGCCACACGTCGTTCGACGAATTGGAGAACTCCACGGTCATCCAGCGGCCGGGCTTGAGAACCCGGGCGAACTCCCGAAGGCAGCGCTCCATCAACTCGGAGTATTCGGGAAGCTGCTTCCGGCGTTGCTTGTTGCGGTCGATGATGGCCTCCTCCGCCGGGGCCGCGAAGACGCCATGCCACCCCTCCACGAGGAACGCGAGATCCGAGTAGTAGATGTTCTCCCCAAACGGTGGGTCAACGAAGATGTAGTCGACGCAGTCATCGGGGAGGGCGATCCTCGTGGAGCTACCAGTCGAGATGCGCACGTTTCCCTCGTCGGACCGCAGTTCCTTCCAGAGCTTGACCAGATTGGAACGCTTGCCAGATGAGGGACGGCTGCCTTCGAGGTTGTAGCGGACGGAGCACTCTGAGACGAGAGCGGGCACATAGTAGACGCCGCTTTGGTACTGACTGACCTGCGAGTAGCCTTCAGGCCGGTATCGATTCATCCAAGACAGGCCCCAAAAGCCCTGCTCTATCCAGAAGTGAAGAGCGCGTCGCAGGTGTCGCTCGGGTTCTTCGCCCGCCCATTCCCATAGAACAGCGAGGGCGGTCAAGGCCCGATCAGGCCAGAAGGTGTCGAGCCGGACAAAGCCGTTCTTGAAAGTGGGCGAGCGCTCATGGGTCATGTGCATGTAGGGCACTGACGTGGTCGGAAAAACGGGAATCTGTGTGGTAGAGACACGTCGTAAAACGTCAAGGTCACTCGCGTCGGGCACCTTCATGCCGCTGGTGCTGCCAGCGCGCCAGTGGATCGCGGCGGGACGGAACTCGGATCGTTCGATGACATCGCCGGCCATGGTGCGAATCTTGGTCAAACGCTTCTTCAAGGTACCTTTAGACACCTGGGCACCACAGGCGGAGCACTTGAACTTCTCGGACACCGTTTTCGAGTCTGCTTGGTACGCGACGTTGTAGAAGATCACTTCGCTAGCGCATTGCGGGCAAGTCATCACCTCGGACCACACCGTGTAGTCGATCGCTGCGCTGATCGCCTTGCCCCTGTGCAACACAGTGGTGCGGTACATCCATCCCCACTCGGCGTCGAAGCGAGTCAGAAGGGCTGAAGACGCCTTGTCAAAGGCATCCGCGTCGACTGGAAGATTGAGGCCGGCTGCGATGTAGGTCGCGCTGGGTAGCAGATCCTGGAGGATCGCCCGCCGAGCTCCCCAGGCGACCTCTCCCATCTCACGTTCAATCTCACTACGTAAGATACCGCTCGGGGCTGCACACATTTGGGCGGCCACGCCGGCCATGCCAGTTCCGCAAAACCCGTCGAGCACAACATCGCCTGGCTTGGTGTAATGCAAGATCAGGCGCATGATCGCCTCGTGAGGGACCTTAGTCGGATACGAGTGCGCCTTGAAGACGAGCGAGGTCTTCCCAGCGGTGGTATCGACTGAGAACGGGCCCGGGTCGGCACGATCCTCGTCTTCCAAGGCTGGGAGCCAAGCGGCGATGAACGGGTTGGGGCAGGCAGTGTGACCTGGGGGGCTCGACATCGCCAGGATGTCCTCATCAGAGCCGCTCGGGCAGCCAGGCAGGGTGCGCAGCTCCGGCAGGAGTTTGGCGAGCGCTGGGGTCGCGTCCGGGGAGGGGACGCCTCTGTCCTCGGGCTCAAAGAGGCTGGCGGCGCTCATGAGGTGGTCTCTTCTCCCGGGATGATCCGCACCCGGTCGGGGTCATTGCCGTTCTGGATCCGGGTGAGGAAGCCGCTGAACCGCTCGTGCAGTTCGGCGACGGTTGACGTCTGGTCGGCGGGAAACACCGCGCTCCACAGTTCGTCTCGGCTGATCCGGCGGACGACAAACCGATTCAGCGCTTGGTTGACGCCCCGGACGAGCATGTCGGTCATCGGAGTTGGGAACAAGTCGGTCTCGAGAAGTGCTGACACGGCGGCCCTCTCGTCCTGAGCCAGCAACTCAACCTGTTCGGCGATCTCAGGGGTTCTAAGGCTGTCGATGAGGGTGCGCTCCCATGTCTGACGGAGCTCGACGAGCTTCGAGGCGATCTCGTCAACTCGGGCCCGCGCAGTCGGGCCGCTTGCCCGTTGCGGTCGGTAGCCGCACTCGGGGCAAACGACACTGGCGCTCAACTTGCCCTCATCGAACATCTTGCAGCTGCCGATGCTGACCAGCCTCGTCTCCAACGAACCGAAAACTCCATCAGGGAGGATCTTGATGGCGGTCAGGGTCTTTAGATCCTTGTACTCGGAGCCTTCGATGATCTGGCGCTTGCGTTCGTCGCCTTCCGCGTCGAGACGGTCGCGGGCATGCGCCCGAGCTGCCTCGTCGGCGCATCTCTTGCGCAAGCGCTCAGCTTCCGAGGCAAGGTTGGCAACCTTTGCGGGCTGGATAGGGCCAGCGAACAGGGCCAACATGTCGGCGCGCAGCCGGCCGGCGTCTTCGGTGAGGTCGCTGTCGGAACCGAAGACGCTGACAGCCTCGCGGAGATACTCCGCACCGGCCGTCAGTCGCTCGCGCGAGGCGAGTGCCGCCTCGACCCATTTGAGTTCGTCCAGCCCATCACGGGCCGCGCTCACGGAGCCGCTATCGGCATTCAACTTGTTGAGTTTGCCAACTGAGTTACGGGCCAGGACGTTCTCGAGAAGGCGCTGAAGGGACTCGAGCCTAGCGTCGCGCTCAGTCTGTTGGTCGACGACGAGGGCGCCCCACAGGGAGACGCCGTTGGTCACCGTCGACCTAGCCTGGGCGACCCGACCAAGAAGGGTCTGGCCAGCGGTATGGACCTGGCGCACCAGGGCCTCGTCGGCTCCCGAGTCGGGGACCGCCCCCTTGCCAAGCTCGAGCAGCACCGCGACGTCCCGGAGAAGCACGATCGGCGACGGCTTGGGTGGCGCGATGTGAGACAGGCCGGCCAACTCATCGGAGGTCATGCGGGCAAGTCGGTCGAGGGTGGTGGCGTCAAGCTGACCCTCAGGAAAGCCGATCTCAAGTCGACCAAGTTGACAGCAGACCGCCGCGGTAACCACCAGCCACTCGGGTTCGAGATGCCAGGGGCCCCATGTCTCAACGCGACGATCACGCTCGATGAGAAGCTCGGAGCGGTTCACTGCCTTGCCAGCACCGGAAGCCAGCTCCTTGAGCAAAGCCGCGCCAAACGGGCCACTGTCCATGAGGTTGCCGCCGATATCCACGAGTTCTAGCGACATGAGAACCTTGTTTCCGGCGGCGGTTGGACGGCCCGTGACCACCTGGCCGATGGCTTGCTTCACCGTCTCTGCCAGATTCGACTGCGTGACGTTCACCGCGAACGCCGGGTAGCCGGGGTACAGGCTGTTGAAGTGGTCTTTGAGCGCTTCGGCGGCGATGGCGTCCACCTGCTCCTTGACGCTGCGACTGGATCCGCCACCAGCACCGGACAGCCACGCCCCAAGCGGCTTCGAGACCCCGGCGTGGGTCACGGTGATGGCTGTGGCGATGTTCTTCTTGAGCCACACCACCATAGCCGTGCGGGCCGCGTTGCGCTTGCCTTCGTACACCTTGCGGTGGGTTTCCGTCGACTCGCCAGTCAGAGCGTGGGCGCCGGCGTACTTACGCAAAGCGGCAGTAAACTCGTCGCCAGGTCTGCCGAGGCTGAAGAACACCTCATCCGCCTTGCGCTCGTCCTCGAAAGTCGGCGGGTCATAGGGCTGAAGGAAGTAGACATAGAAGTCCCGTGGCGGCTGAGCCGTTGACCTTTCGTTGGGGGCGCCCATGAACAGGTAGCCGGCCCGGTCGACGTTCTTTGCTGCCCACCCGAGTGGGTATGCCCAGATGCGATAGCCGGCCACGTAGGGTGCGTCGCGCAGCTCAAGGACCTCCTCGAGAGCGGTGAAGTACGCCTCGTCTAGGCGATCGTTATCGAGGGGGGCGGCCCGTTCCTCGATCTTCTGGTCATAGTCAATATCCTTCAAGACGTCGAGGTATATCTGGCCGTTGTCCGAGTTTTCGGTGATGAACTGCCCGGAGACCGCGCTAATGATTTCGTCAACGACGGATCCGAGCGCGGTCTGGATGAACTCAGGCGTGAGCTCGGGCATGCCCTCGGGCAATAGGCACAGGTCGTCGCGCAGCTCCGCGATGGTGACGCCGATCGGAATGTGGATGTCAGAGGTCGTCAGGCGGTGCACCGCGAGACCGTCGATGATACGTAGAGCGGTAGGGATGTAGCCCTTCGTCTTCAGCGCCTTCTCGACTCGGGTCCGCAGCACATCGACCTTGTCGAGAACCTCGCGCACATCAGGAATCAGACGACTAGCAGGGTCGGCATCGAGGTCCGGGCGATAGGAGTCGTAGCAGATAAGGCCGGGTTGGTCGCGTGGGACCTCCAGGTCGAGCAGCGCCGTCATCGCGTGCGACAGGGTCGAGAGGACCTTGCGCTTCTCAACGAGGGTTATCTCCTGGAAGGTCTTGAGGTAGACAGGATGAACAGGGAACAAGTTCACGAAGTCGTCGAGATGTTCGACCATGCCCACAAACGCCGGGGTGAACTTTCGGAGATGGTCTCGGATCTGGTCTCGCTGGCTGATGGTCTTCTTGAGGAGGCGTTCCTGCACTACGAACGACACGTCCTCGCGCGAGATGCGCAGCTGATCGTACCGCTCGCGGACGCGCAGGACCTCGGCCGCCATGTTGGCCAAGCGCGGATTGTCAAACAAACTCTCTTGGATGCCGGCGATGAAGCGAAACCGGGTCCGGCGACAGACTTCGCCGATTTCCCGCAGGAACGTCAGGTCAAGGTTCAGCTCGAGATCCCTGCGGGTTCGGAGATAGTCGAGGAGTTCATCAAGCACGAACAGCAGTCCGTGATCGGGATGCACGGTCTCGAAGGCCTGCATCATCTCGACCACCAGATCCTTGGTGTTGGGCGCCTGGTCAGCCGGCTTGAACTGGTAGGTCACGCCCGCCGCTTTGACTCCCTCTTCAAGGCGACGACAGACGATGTCGCGAAGGCTCATACGGGTGGCGCCGATCTCAGCTCGAATTACTTTGAACCGCCCGGCGATGGGGGCGATGGCTTTAGCCAGGTCGCTATCGGAGACATCACCGGCAAGCCCGGCATGTTCGGCGACGGCCGACACCATCGACATGAGATGGGTCTTGCCTGTGCCGTAGGTGGCCACGATCAGGGTGCCCTTGTGGTCTGCGCCCGGGTTGTCGAAGCGCAGATTGGGGACGAGTACCTTGGTCAGCGCGTCCCGCATCGGCGTGCTGACCACGTATGTGCGAACGTCCTCGCGGGCCTGGTCTACGGTATTGGCTTCAGTGAGGACCTTGATATCGATGATCGGTTCGAACTGGACGAGGTCGCGATAGAGCGTCATGCGTATCTCTCGATGCGGTAGGGCGGTTCATCAGGGAACATGGTCGGATATGGGCGAAGCACGACGGCGTCGGAGAGCGCCGTCTCAAGCCAGTCGCGACGCCCAGGACGACTATAGGTAGCCATGCCGTGAGTGACAGATCCGGGCCACGCAAAGACGGTGCCGGGATGTCGACGGCTGACACCTCGTAGGAGGGCGAGGGGATCCAAGGACAGCCACGGACCCCAGAAGAGCAGATCCAAGTCGGCAATCATCGCCCCTGCGCTGGTCAGGCGTTCAACGACCTCGTCCGCGGTCACCGGCGGATCCTGCTCGAGCAAGCCGATGCCAGCCCGAAATACAGCGGAGTGGGCAAGTCCGGCAAGGGCGGCCAGAATCGTGCCCTCTGAGTCCCCGACGACCAGGCCAAGCCGGCCCGGGGCCCGCTGCAACTCCGCAATCAGCTCCCGGCCACAGGCCGGCCAGTCGGTCACAATCCAGCCCGCGCGAGGTCAAGATCCACAATCACCGGGCCGGCGGCGGCGAGACGATTGATCACTTCGCGGGAGTTTGTGGGAGGTGCGGGCAACAGGAGTCTGGCCCGGGCGGGATATGTGGAGGTTCGCTGTAACGCGGCGCACGCGCCTGCCACCCTGTCGTCCGGGTCACTGACGGTAAGGGCCAACTGGCCAGGCTCCCTCCTCAACTGGACCAGCAGGTCCTGACCACACTCGGGCCACGAGGCCAACGAGGGTCCCCGGCCGCGTCGCGCGTCCGAACCTCACGTAGCCCGAACACGTCGGTTCCTCTCCCGAGCAAGTGCAGCTCTCCACTCGCGCCGCCTGATGACAAGCTCGTCGCGGTCGACCCTCCGTCCCTTTGCCGTCAACCGCCACTTACCGGCCCCTGGCCGATCGTTTGCCGCCATTCCCAGGGCCTTCAGATGGGTCAGAGCCCATCGGGTACGGTACGTGACCTCAGATTGCGACCTGCCCACGCGCTGCACGCTGAGCTGCTCCGCGGTAAGAGTGCCTAGGCTAGCGACGGCCTGATCGAGATCGGGGAGTCTTGCCTGTCCACCCAGGTCGCGCAGAGCCTGGACAGAGAGCCACATCAGCTCATCGATGGTTGGGAGCCCCTCGGCTCGGCGCGGGCGCACGACCCCCACACGATAAGGCCCAGGGGTCACCATTGGTGGGAGTGAGACGCCCGTTGTGGAGGGGCTGTCCGTGTCGGCCACCCGGCGGCCTGCGTCTAGGTGCCGAGGTGTGATGGGGCGCTAAAGTCAGTAGAAACGACCTCACCGCGCACCGACAGCCCGCTGTTGCCCATAGAGAGCAGCTCGGACATCCGCCATCAGCGCCTCGGTCTCCTCGTCCGGGCCCTCGCCGCTGCCATCGGGCATGTCCCAAGCGAGCTGCGCGCTGAGCTCGGCGTAGGTGGCCAGCGCGGCGCGGTTTCGCCCGAAGCGGTGCTCGATCCGGATCCGGGTGCG
>Ga0182014_10005922_pt1 | contig 13409 bp, 4 predicted proteins | sample 612S2DmetaG_FD_120489 | JGI IMG/M metagenome (GOLD analysis project Ga0182014, IMG submission 120489) | Permafrost microbial communities from Stordalen Mire, Sweden - 612S2D metaG | ecosystem: Environmental > Terrestrial > Soil > Wetlands > Permafrost | place: Sweden: Stordalen | collected... | reverse complement strand
GAGTGGTAACCAGACGATCGTTCGGTTTCCGAACCTACAAAGCCATGGAAATGGCTCTGTATCACACGCTTGGACGACTCCCCGAACCTGAATCCACCCACAATTTCTGCTGAAGAGGCATATATTCATCCGGATCCGGCGGCTACATGCAAGGCAAGGCAAGCACGTTTACAAACCCGTTCAGCGGCGCGGCGGTGCAGATTGACTCGAACGGCAGCAGCGGTCATAACCGGCTGACGCTGGATGGTGTCCCCGACGATCCTTCGGAGCGTTTCTCCGGCTCCAGCTATTCAGGCTTTGTGCCCTCGCCTGAAGCCGTACAAGAGGTAAAGGTCCAGACGGCGATTTACGACGCTCAGTATGGACATGGAGACGGCGTTGTGACCAACACAGTGCTGAGAGCCGGATCGGACAAGTACCACGGGGCGGCGTACGATGTGTTTCGCAATACATACATGAACGCGAATACCTATGAGCGCGCCGCAACGCAGGCTACAACGACGCCTCGTTCGAGCGACCAGTGGCAACAGCCGGGCGTTGTCTTCGATGGTCCAGTGTGGATCCCGCGTGTCTACAACGGGCGTGAAAAGACGTTCTTCATGGTGGCGTACGAATACCTGCAACTGCACCAGACGCTTCCGTATACCTCATTGGTTCCAACGACCAGCGGCGGGCTGACTGGCAAAGGAAACGTGGCAGGCGACTTCTCCAACCTCTGCTCCACTTTCAACGCAAGTGGCGTTTGCACATCCGGCATACAGATTTACGATCCCACCTCGGTCCCGAGTGGAACCGGCAATCGTACCCCTTTCCCATACAACGCAATTCCTTCCTCAAGGATCAGCCCGGCTGGCGCGGCCCTCATGGGCTACTTTCCAGCGCCGAACAGCGCCCTCAGCCCGACAGTCAACTACATCTCGTCCAAGACGTCCGTGCCAAACAGGTACTATTCCTTCGTAACACGCGTCGATCACCAGTTTTCCGAAAGTCAACATCTCGATGCCACGTTCTTCAAGGCGGTCCTGCATCAGTTTGAGCCGAATGAGGGATTTCCCACAGCCGTTGGACCGTCGACGGCCACGAACGGGGGCGACGGCTATACGGTATACCGCAACAACGAGGGCGGCACTATAGAAGATAGCTATGTGTTTTCGCCCACATTGGTGGTGAATGCACGTTTAGGCGTCATCTATCATCCGTTCGGCCTGGTTTATCCGGGAAGCACATTCAAGCTTAGCAGCATCGGCATTAGTGGAACCAATCTTCCCTATCAATCCTTCCCCAATACGACCGCCTCGGACAGCTACGCGGGACTGGCAGGAGGCGCTGACGGACAGATCAGCGAAGATACGCTCGGCTCCGCCTCCCTGCTGGTTGCAAAGACGCTTCAAAAGCATTCTCTGAGAGTGGGTTTTGAGGGCAACCTGAGCAGGTATAACGTACAGAATCCACAGAGCGGTGTTGGAAACTTCGTTTTCAACCGCCAATTTACGCAGGAGAACTCAAGCGGCGCATCGGGCGCCAACTGCCCGGCTGCGAGTTGCGTAGTCGGGAGCGATCAAACTTCCGGAAATCCCATGGCGTCCCTGCTGCTGGGCTATCCGTCCAGCGGAACTTATGGCAATACGATCGCGTATGCGATGGAGCAGAAGTACATGGCGTTTTATGGGCAGGACGACTGGCGCGCAACCGAAAAACTGACCATAAATGCCGGCCTTCGCTGGGACTATGAGTCGCCCTTCACGGAGCGCTACAATCGCCTGAATGCCGGCTTCTGCCTTACCTGCGTGAACCCATTGCAGAGTTCGGTGACGGGTCTTACGCTGGATGGCGGTCTGACCTTCGCCAACACCTCTGCCTCGTCGGGCCGCTTCGCCGCTCCGCAGACGTTCGACCACTTCCAGCCGCGGTTTGGCGCTGCTTATCAGGTGACGCCAAAGATCGTGGCGCGTGGGGGCTTCGGTCTGATTTTCTACAACACACAAGATTCTCCGCTGAGTCAGGGATACAGCAACTCGACCTCCTACGTCGCCACAACCAACAGTGTGTATCCAACAAACAGTCTCAGCAGCCCGTGGCCCAATGGAGTTCAACTGCCGAGCGGAAATTCGCTGGGACTATCGACACAGCTTGGCCAGGGTGTCACCTACCCCGATCCAAACAGCGTGCAACCGAAGATTTGGCAGTGGTCCACCAGCCTCCAGATTCAGTTGCCTGCCAGAATAGCACTGCAACTTGGCTATGCTGGAAACAGAGTATCGCACCTTCCCATCAACAAGAACATTGACGATCTGCCGGTGTCGTATATGGGCACCAGTGCCTCACCCCTCACTTCGACACAAATCGCAGCCCTCACCGCCTCCGTAACGAATCCGATGGCGGGCCTGTTGTCCGGATCCTCACTGAACGGATCGACGCTACAGCAGTATCTGCTCTATGTTCCTTACCCTGAATTCACCGGTGTTACGGATGACTACATCTCAGCCGGGAATGCTCTGTACAACGCATTCCAAATCACGGTGAACAAGCAGTTGTCGCATAGTTTTGAGGTACAGGGCAACCTTACCTATTCCAAGATCATGGATCAGAATGTGTTCCTGAATCCTCAGGCCACAACTCCGTTCCGTTTTGAGGACCCACAGCCAAACATTCTTTCGAATTTCTGGGGGACCTATCACTTCCCGGAACTGGGAGGCAAGCCGCTCATTGAGCGAGAGGCGCTGGGCGGATGGAAACTGCAAGGTGTGCTGCGGGCGGACAACGCGACTCTGATCGCCAATCCGGGGTCGGTGGGCAGTTCGGGGAACACGGGCGGATCTCAGTACGGGACCTCGCAGACCTACACGGAACTGCAGAATCCGAAGGCGTCATACCGTTCCTATACCCGGTATTTCAATACCTGCTATGAGAACTCTTCGGGGGCCCTGGTGTATACGACGGTTAGCGGTTCCGGCGCCATCGTTCCCGGTTGCGACAGTACCAATAACAATGTGCCGGCGTACCGGGCGAACCCCGAGTTCACGCTGAACAGTCTTGGGCCGTACATGAATGTTCGCGAGTTGGTTCACCCGCTGCTGGACGTTTCGCTTTTCAAAACGTTCAAGATCCATGAGTCAACCAGCTTTGAAATCCGCGGGGAGTTCTTCAACGCCTTGAATACGCCGAACTTTGGCGGCCCAGGGACAACGCCAGGTTCCTCCAGTTGGGGTTATGTGACGCTGACGCAGGCCAACGATCCTCGTTTGACCCAGCTGACGGCGCGTATCAACTTCTAGCCGGAGCCTCAATGCCGTGGACTTCCAAATGGCCACAATCCCTTCGGAAGTCCATCTTTTTTCAGATAACATCGGCAGCCTCGTATCACCACCATCTACAGCGGTTGCAACGCCGCCATGGACATGAGGATCAAAGTGCGACCCAGGATGACTTTGGGATGGAAGAGGCGCGCCATTCAGATAGCCCTCGCCGGCTTGTGCGCAGGCGTTCTGTACGGGCAGGCTCACATGCCGCCAGCGGATGCATTGCGCGCCGGCTTTGCGCAACCGCCCGACGCAGCGAAGCTCCGCTGTTATTGGTGGTGGCTCAACGGCAACACCACGGCTGAGACCCTCACGCGCGACCTCGAGGGGATGAAGGCGCATGGGTACGCAGGAGCGATTCTGGTGGATGCCGATGGCTCGGGTCAACAGGGCAACGCAGAAGTGGCTGTTGGACCCGCTATCGGCAGTCCCAAGTGGATTGCGCTCTACGTTCATGCTCTTGATGTCGCGCAAAAGCTCGGACTGGAGATCAGCCTGAACGTTACCAGTCGCTGGGATGTGGGGATTGCCGGCGGACCAACCGTAACGCCGGAAGATGCAATCAAGCTGCTCACCTTCTCGCAAAGCACAGTTGAAGGCGGCGGCAACAGGACGTTGCAACTTGCTCCTCCACCGGTATCGAATGGCTTCTATCGCCCGATTGCGACCCTTGCTTACCCGCTGCGGCATGGAGCACCACTCCCTGGCGCCTCGGGGAGCAGCCGCACGGCGATCGAAGATTTGCCTTTCAAAACGGCGTCAAGAGAGACGGGCGGGTCCATGCCACCGTCCAGTCAAGTGCTGCGCAATGCGCCCTCCGTTGCAGGCGAGGAAGATGCCAGCGTTAATGAGGTGGTGGAGGTAAGCTCCCACGTGAATGCCGACGGCGTGCTGCAGTGGACATTTCCATCCGGCACATGGGAGGTGCTGCGGATTGGGTACACCGACTCTCCCAAGCGACTGACCGACTACGCGGGAACCCCGCTTGGGCTGCCGATGGATGCGATGAGCGCCCAGGCGTTCGACGACTACTGGCAGCAGGCCGTAGTTCCGCTGCTTGATGCGGCCAAGCCTTACATCGGCACTAGCCTGCGCTATCTTGTAACCGACAGCTGGGAGGCCGGCGGGACGAACTGGACAGCCGAATTCCGCGAGGAATTCCTGCGCAGACGAGGATATGATCCAGTGCCGTTTTTGCCGATCGTTGCCGGCCGCACTCTGGACAGCCGCGATACCAGCAACCGCTTCTTGTTCGATCTTCGACGCACTGTTGCCGACCTGATCGTCACGAACTACTATGATCGCTTTGCCGAGCATGCGAAGCAGCGCGGACTGGGGACGCACCCGGAATCCGGCGGCCCACATGGCGCGCCGATCGACGCGCTGGAAACCTTCCGCAGTTCATCCTACCCGCAGACCGAGTTCTGGGCCGTATCCGGGTGGCACCGGGTAACGGACGGGGAGCGCTTTTTCGTCAAGGAAACTTCGAGCGCCGCCCACATCTATGGCAAACCCTTCGCAGCAGCCGAAGGGCTCACCAGCATGAACCTGGCCGCATGGTCGGAGTCTCCCGGCACCAATCTTCAACCCACCTTCGATCATGCCCTCACCGAGGGATTGAATCGCCTCTTCTGGCACGAGTTCACCTCATCGCCCGCAGAGTACGGAATGCCCGGCCAGGAATATTTTGCCGGCACGCATCTGAATCCGAATGTCACCTGGTGGCGCCAGGCCGCGCCTCTGCTGCTGGCTTTCAACCGTGCGCAGTTTCTTATGCAACAGGGAGGTTCCGTCTCCGATCTTTTGTATTTCTACGGAGATCAAGTGCCAGGCTTCGTGCGCAACAAGAAGGACGATCCAGCCCGCGTACTGCCCGGTTTCGACTACGATGTGACCGATGAAGATGCTCTCCTGCACCGCATGCAATTCTCCGGCTCAGACCTTCACACGCCTGAGGGCCTCCATTACCGCGCGTTGGCGCTCCCTGATTCGCGTTCCCTCTCTTATCCGGCACTTATGTGGGTCAGCCGGTTTGTGCATCAAGGAGGAATAGTCATCGGTCTCAAGCCCGCTGGACCGCTCGGCCTCATCCCTTCTCAAAAAGAGGCGGAATACACGCAGACGATCAACGAAATGTGGGGGAGTTGTGAAAGCGGCGGTGCAAGTGAGGTTCGCTATGGGCAGGGGCATATCTACTGCACGGCGAACGCGAGAAGCGCCCTTACCGGAATGGGCGCCGCCCCTGACTTCTCTTATACGTTGAACGGTAACCATGGAAGCAGTGAAGAAGGGGAAGTCCTCGACTATGTCCACCGGCGGACCGCCCACGCGGATATCTACTTTGTCCGCAACACGCAAACACAAGGCGTGGAGGTAACTGCATCGTTCCGGGTGCATGGCCGCGCCCCCGAACTGTGGATGCCAGACACTGGCGCCACCGTCCCTGCGCTCGTTTACAAGGAAACGAAGGACGGCCGGACGGAGATTCCACTCACCTTCCCCACCGCCGGATCGGTCTTTTTCGTCTTTGAGCGCCAACAGGCTTCGCACCTGGTCAGTCTGCAGCGCGATGGAAGCGAGATCTTTCCCTCAATGCGCCAGGGCGTGGGAGTTTTCGCGAGTGGCGCCTCTGCCTTTGTTACCTCTGAGCCGGGAACCTACATCGCCACTGACTCCAACGGCCGCCGCCGAACCTTCATAGTCCGACCGGATAACTCGGCTGCGCGGATCATGGGGCAATGGACGCTTTCTTTTCCAGACGGATGGGGTGCGCCGTCTTCAATACCTGTGCCGCGGTTTGAATCCTGGACCCAGTCGCAGGATGCGGGGGTGCGATACTTCTCCGGCACCGGCACATATCGTGCGGTTCTTCACATACCCAGCGCGCTTCTTATTCCTCAACGGCAGCTATGGTTGAACCTGGGGCAAGTGCGTGAGATTGCTTCCGTAGCTATCAATGGCATTCCTATGCAGACTTTGTGGAGGACTCCATTCGTCACGCGTATCGATCCCGAACTCCATTCGGGAGACAACACGCTGGAGATTCAGGTCATCAATCTTTGGCCCAACCGGATCATCGGAGATTTGCAGGCATCGGCAACTGTCCACTACACCCATACAAATGTTTGTGCTTACACAAAAGATTCTCCACTGCTGCCGTCTGGTCTCCTTGAGCCAGTCACGGTACAAATCGGCAGCATGCAGCGATTCAAGTAAAGCACAGTGTTTGCCCGCCGGGGCAAGCTGAGGCATCGGCAGCCAAAGCTATAAGGCAGTTTTCGCGGGTCCCACTGTCGACGGGGAAAGTGCTTCCAGCGCATCGGCGGTGACCTTAACGGAAAAGCACCCAACGATCACGTCGATCGCGCAGAGCGGCACGGCGGCAACTTCACCTTGACGGCGACGGTGGGGGCGCAAGGGAGTCGACTCCGCCGAGTGGTCTACGCCAGTAGCCGAGGCGTTCCGCAGGACGTTGCACAAGCGGCGGCATGGTCACGCGACGTTCGAGATGCTAGAATCGCGGCATTGGAATCTCATGACAGAAGTCGACCTCCAAGATGGCATGACCGCGGATTTGACCGGCGAAAAGATTCTGGCGCAGCTCGACTTGCTGACCAGGGATGAAGTTTTCCGATCCAGCAAGAGGTCTATCGCGTTCCTGAAGTATGTCGTTAAGGAAACATTGAATGGTTCTGCGGATCAGATCAAGGAACGTACGATCGGCATAGAGGTGTTTGGAAGATCATCGTCCTATGATACAAATCTGGACCACATTGTCCGGACCGCGGCGACAGAACTTCGCAAAAGGCTCGCAATCTATTACGGGGACGAGAAGCATCGCTCCGAATTGCGAATCGGTCTTGTGCCGGGCTCCTACATACCTAGATTTGCTCACGCCCATCAGGCAAGCCAGGCGGCTGCCGAAGCCGGCGTGCTTGCCCATCCGCTCCCTATTCCGGATTGGACGCAGCATATTGCCGTTGAATCGCTTGCCGATCCATTTCATGAAGCAGGCATCGCCTCAAATCGCGATGCGCGCCGGCGAAACAAGTGGCGTCTGGCGTTTCTGCTGTGTGCTGCGATTTTGGTCGCCGGATGTTTAGGGTATGTCTGGCTTCATAAGGAGACGCCGGAATACCTGTTCTGGAAGCCGGTCCTCGATACTCCAGGGCCGGTTCTGTTGGCGGTTGGCGACGTGCCGAATGGACCACCCACGCCCGTGGCAACCGATGAGAATCAGAATTCACCCGCGGCAATTCCGCAGCCTGATTCGTTCCGATCAGTGCCTTTCGCCGATGCGGTAACGATCGCCAAGGTGGTCGGCGTGCTGCAATCGAGCGGAAAGAAGGTGCTGATCCGGAGGGAGAACTCCAGCTCCTTCTCGGATCTGCGGGAAGGGTCGGTCGTTCTGGTCGGCGACTTCAACAATGAATGGAGTCTGCGTCTCACTCGCCAGTTGCGCTACACGCTCGCTCTGGATGCGGAGAATCACCTCATCTATATTAAGGATGCGAAAAACCCTTCCTCCCGAGCCTGGAGCTGGGGGACCAATCAACCGCGCGATTACGTGGGAGGAATGGGCGGCCCTGTTCTGCACGACTATGCCTTGATCTCTCGTATCCGGAATTCCGAGACCGGCCATGTCCTCGTTGTGATAGGGGGGCTCTACACCTACGGGACTCAATCCGCCGGGGAGTTCCTGACCGACCCGCAGTTGATGGAATCAATCGCGAAAACAGCACGGCTGGGCGCCGGCTCCCAGAATCTGCAAATCGTGTTGGGAACCACGGTTACCGACGGGACCCCAGGCCCCCCCATGATTTTGGCGGTATCCCAGGAATAGATTCCGCTTCCGTGAACGGCTGTCTGGAATCTCCCCTGTGTATTCCAAGTCTTTGAAAACAAATACGATCTGACGATTTCTGACGGTCAGGAGCGGTATCTGTCTTTACTCCTTCGCATCGATCCCCGTACAACTGCGCCTGATCAACAAACCAGCTAGACCAATTCAACCTGGCCTTCGCGGAACAAGTGAGGGGAGTCGAGCTAAGCGACAAGCAATCAACGTTAGGAGGCTAATATGAGAAGTTTTCTCAAGCTGAACGGAAGCTTGATCGTCGTTTGGGCAGCCATAATCTGCTTTTCCAGTGCAGTGCTTGCTCAGGGCCTTGGGAGCATCTCGGGTACGGTTACGGACTCGACCGGTGCTGTCATCTCCGGGGCAGAAGTGACAGCCACGCAGGCCGGCACCGGCATCGCACTGAAGACAGTATCGCTCGGCTCGGGGGGTTACGTCTTTCCTTCGCTCGCGCCTTCGGTCTACGATATCACCGCCGGCCTCGCAGGTTTTGAAACCTACACGGAAAAGGCTGTGCAAGTCCGGGCCGACGCGGCAGTGACCACCAATATCATTCTCAAAGCGGGCAGCACCTCTGTCACGGTTACAGTGACCGCCGAAACTACCCAGGTTGACGTGACGACGGGGACACTGTCGCAGGTGATCGGCACATCGCAGGTGAACGATCTGCCGCTGAACGGCCGCAATGCAGCGGCTCTGACGGGGGAGGTTGCGGGAATCACGGTGGCGCCGACCGCCCAGGCCGACCAGGGGAACACCAAGACATTTCCCGCGGCCTATACGATCTCGGCCAATGGCACGTTTGTGGGCCAAACGAACTACATGCTCGACGGCGGCAACAATGTGGACGAGTACACCAACGTCAACATGCCTTTCCCCATGCCCGATGCGCTGCAGGAGTTCAGCGTCGAGACCAACAACTACAACGCGCAGTACGGCCAGAACGCGGGCGGCGTTGTGAACATCATCACCAAGAGCGGAACCAGCAAGTACCACGGCGACCTGTTCGAGTTTGTCCGCAACGGCGATTTGAATGCGGCCAACTACTTCACGTATAACGTCAAGACGAATCAAAAGGTCGTCGACCCGCTCAAGCGCAACCAGTTTGGCGGCACGGTGGGTGGACCGCTCAGCATTCCGCACCTCTACAAAAGCGATAAATCGTTCTTCTTTTTCGGATACCAGAAGACGATCGATCATGAAGCCGGTTCGTCTAACGACATTCTGCCCACCATTACGCAGGCAGGCACAAACTCATCAGGCGCAACGCCAGGCACAAACAACCTCGTCTTTACCGATTGCGTCAAAAACCCTCTAATGCCGTCGGCTATTCTTGCCCCTACGATAACTTGTCCGGCTAACTCTTCGAATACGTGGAGCGCGGCAGCCCTGAGCCCGGTGTCTGTCAAGCTTCTGACGTACCTTCCGTCCTTAACCGCATCGGGATCCCTTCTCGTCCAGCAGCCCGACATCTACGGCGAGGAAGAGTTGACGGCCAAGGTCGATCAGGAGTTGAAACAGAAAGATAAGTTGACGCTGCGGTACTTCTCCGACGCGTACATCCTGCAAGGCGTGCTGAATCCCCAGAACTTGCTCACCTACGCCGACGGCGCCCAGAATAACTACTACAACTCGCTGTTCTCTGAGACGCACACTTTCAGCGATCACATCGTTAACAACTTCATTCTCAGCTACCAGCTCAACAACGACTCTCGCGGCCCGCTTCCGGGGAGCGTGGATGCGGCCGACCTGGGCGTCAATATCTGGCAGCCGTCCTTTAAGCAGATCAATCAGATCGAGGTTGCGGGGGGGTACTTTACCATCGGCGGCAATCCCCAGGCGTTCTTTCGCCGGGCCAACTATACCCTCACCGACGATGTGCATTTTCTGTTGGGCAGGCACAATATCGATTTTGGCTACCACGGCGAGGTGTCGAAGATCGACGTGAATAACCTCTTCGAGCAGCCAGGGCAGTTCACCTTCAACTCCAACAACACCGGCGACGCCATCGCCAGCTTCCTGTTTGGCTATCTCGAACAATTTGTGCAGGCTTCGGGCCAATTCTACAACGCTCGCGGCAAGTTTCAGGGCGCCTACGTCCAGGACAGTTGGAAGTTCAATCACAATCTGACACTCGACTACGGCGTGCGGTACGAGCCTTTCATGCCCTGGCACGAGATCCAAGGCCGCATGGGAGGCTTCTTCCCGGCGCTATGGGCCTCCGGCACCCACTCCGCCAAGTTTCCGCTTGCGCCCGCAGGGCTGCTTTTTGCCGGAGATCAGGGGTTCAATCCGAACGGCGTCAGCTCTGCCTACGATCACTTCATGCCGAGACTCGGCTTTGCCTGGGATGTTTTCGGCACGGGCAAGACCAGCCTGCGCGGCGGCGCCGGCATGTTCTATGACAGCCGCCTCAACAGCACCTTGTTTAATATCTACTCGAATGGATCGCCGTTCGTCACGGCCGCAAATATATCGAATGCAGCGGCCGGAACGAACATAACCTTTGCCGATCCGTACGGCAGCTATGGGATTCCAAATCCTTTCCCGGCGCCGCAGCCGCCACTCCCAACCACTGTAATTCCCACGCAAAACTGGCTGACATACGACCCGAACCGAGGCTTCCAGGATCCGCTCACGTATGACTGGAACCTGGCGGTTGAACAGCGATTGTCCAGCAGTCTTTCCATGCGCGTTGCCTATGTGGGCGAACACAGCAGCCACGAGTGGGAGAACGTGGAACTGAATCCCTACGTGAATGGGACGCGCATCTACAATCCCGCGGGCTGCGCGGCGACCAACAGTTGCTTCAGCCAGCCAATTACGGAGGCCAACACTGGCGGCAACACGAACTATAACTCGATGCAAGTGTCGGCCGAGCAACGGGTGCGCTACGGCCTGACACTGCTCTTCAATTACACGTGGTCGAAGGCGCTCAACGCCAACCCGTGGAACCAGGCCGCAACCTCGATCGCGGACAACAACTCGTTCGTCTATCCGATCACGGTTCCGAACTTCAGGAGCCTGGACTACGGACTGGCGGATTTCGATCATCGCAACGTCAGCGCTCTATCGTATGTGTACACCGTCCCGAAGTTCTTGAACGACAGACCGGCTGCAATGCGCTACGTTTTGAATGGCTGGGCAAGCAGCGGTCTGTTCCAATTCCGCAGCGGCGATCCGCTAACCGTTTGGTCGAACCAGGCCAACAACTCCAATTCGGGTCAGCAACGCGATCGCGCTGTGCAGACGGGGTCTGCCTACGGTGGCGCTGCATGCGCTGTGGGCGCCGTCAACTGCAAGAGCTATCTCAACCCCGCAAGCTTTGCGACCAATGCCCCCGGCACATACGGAACTGTCGTGAAAGGCTCGTTTATCGGTCCGCGATTCGTGGATTGGGACGCCAGCCTGGCGCGCAAGTTCCCAATCAGCGAGCGGACTTATATGCAGTTCCGCGCCGAGTACTTCAACTTGCTTAACCACACCAACCTTGGCGATCCCGGTACCACGCTGGGCAAGACATTTGGCCAAATCACAGGTACGACTCCGCAGAATACCAGTGCGCCCGCAAACGATCCGCGCATCGCGCAGCTTTCGCTGAAGCTCATCTTCTAATAAAGATAGAGCGATTAACGAAGGGGTTCGAAGCCTCTTCAAAAAGGGCTCCGGGCGTCCAGCCCTACGGGATGGACGCCTGGGTACCGGCCTAATCCGAAGGCCTGCGGGATCCCAAGCCCCCCCCGGCAAGGAATAAATAGCGTGACACTGACAGACACGATGCTGACGCAACGCAGCAGAAAGATAGACATGCCCGCGGCGCTTTCACGCGTTGTAACGCTGATTTCCACGGTGGTAGTCCTTCTCTCTTATGTCTGTCCGGCTGCGGCCCAGACTAACTCGCAACTGGATACTTATCTCAATCCGGCGCTTCCGCTTGAGCAGCGGGTCGATGATCTTGTCAGTCGCATGACCTTGCCCGAAAAAGTGTCGCAGATGCAGAACGAGGCTCCGCCGATCGCTCGACTTCAGATTCCCGGATACAACTGGTGGAATGAAGGTCTGCACGGTGTGGCGCGCTCCGGCTATGCAACCGTCTTTCCGCAGGCTATCGGCCTCGCCGCGACATGGGATACTTCCCTTATCCAGCGCATCGGCGACGCTATCTCAACAGAAGCGAGAGCCAAATACAACGAGGCGCAGCGCGAGGGCAATCGATCGATCTTCTACGGCCTCACGCTGTGGTCTCCCAACATCAACATCGTTCGCGATCCGCGCTGGGGCCGCGGGCAGGAGACCTATGGGGAAGATCCCTTCCTCACCGGCAGCATAGGAACAGCTTTTGTCACCGGTCTGCAGGGTTCCGACCCCAGGTACTTCAAGGTCGTCGCCACGGCCAAGCACTTCGCCGTGCATAACGGGCCGGAGTCCCAACGCCATTCCTTCGATGTCGCGGTCTCCCCGCACGATCTCCAAGACACCTACCTGCCCGCTTTCCGCCAGTTGGTCGTCGATGCACATGTTGGCAGCGTGATGTGCGCCTACAACTCTGTCGATGGATCGCCGGCCTGCGCCAGTAAAATGCTTCTTGAGCAGACATTGAGACAGACCTGGCATTTCAAGGGCTACATCGTCTCCGACTGCGCAGCCATCACCGATATCGCCGTAGGTCATCACTTTGCCTCGGACCTGGCGCACGCCGCGGCGCTCTCAGTAAAGGCGGGGACGGACCTCAGCTGCGGCAAGGAGTATGGCGCACTCACCGATGCCGTTCGCGAAGGCTTGATCGGCGAAGCCGACATCGACACAGCCGTCAAACGTTTGTTCGCAGCACGCTTTCGACTGGGTATGTTCGATCCGCCAGCGCTGGTTCCTTACAACGCGATTTCCTTCTCAGAGAACGATTCGGCAAAGCACGGACTGCTTGCGCTTCAGGCAGCCCGCGCATCGATCGTCCTGCTCAAGAATGAGCGAGGCGCTTTGCCACTGCGGAACACGCCGCAGGCTATCGCGGTGGTGGGGCCCAATGCCGAGGCTCTGCCTGCGCTTGAGGGCAACTACAATGCCATCGCATCGCATCCCGTTACACCCCTCGGCGCCCTTGAGCTGCGCCTGCCGGGAAAGATCCTCTATGCGCAGGGATCCCCTTATGTGGAAGGGATCCCGGTGCCCGTTCCCGCGACCGTCTTCTCGACCGTCGTCGATGGAGCGAGCGCACCCGGTCTGAAAGCCGAGTATTTTTCCGGGAAGGGATT
>Ga0182014_10005921_pt1 | contig 13410 bp, 11 predicted proteins | sample 612S2DmetaG_FD_120489 | JGI IMG/M metagenome (GOLD analysis project Ga0182014, IMG submission 120489) | Permafrost microbial communities from Stordalen Mire, Sweden - 612S2D metaG | ecosystem: Environmental > Terrestrial > Soil > Wetlands > Permafrost | place: Sweden: Stordalen | collected... | reverse complement strand
GCCGTGCCGGGCTTGGCCGGGGGCGTCGTGCGGAATTCGCCAGCCACCGCCAAGCAGCAGCCGCAGTCGCGGGGCGCGGTCCATTCGGCGGAGATTGAGTATGCGATGGGCAATCTGGATTACAACAAGGTGTACGCATGGACACCGGACGACTGCCAGGTCTCGAAGGTGATGCAGGAGTACTTCGCCAATTTCATCAAGACCGGTAATCCGAATGGTCAAGGTCTGCCCAAGTGGCCGAAGTTCGACCGCGGACAGCGCATGATCATCGACGTCCAAACGCGCGCCGAAAAAGACATGGTGCGGGCACGGTACGAATTCCTCGGTCAGTTCTAATACCCAGCCGCAAGTTGCCGGTTCCCACCCACCCTTATCCGCGCTGGATTAACCTCCCCTCAGCCCAGGAGGACACCATTTTGCGGTGGTTGGAGGCACAAGCCGCTTATTTCCAAGCCCTTAGAGAGCAAAGCCCGGCTTATCGCTCTTTCCGATGGAATGGTTACTGGGCTTTCCTCTGAAACATCAGGCGCTAGACGGTGCCCCCCGCGCTCGCCCTTTCCCTGTTTCCCGCGTCTCGGCGGCCCATCCGAACCCACTTCGGCACGGCCAAATAGCCGAGCCTCTGGCCCCCTATTCCTCCAACCTTGCACCAGACCGTCTCGCGGGCCCCCCCGGAGCCTCGCCGTAGTACCCTCGATCCGGATCGAGGGTACTACGGCGAGGCTCCGGGGGCCTAATGGAGGTATGAGCGGGCGGTTGGGGACGCTATTCCACCCGTTCGACCGAAAACAGCGAATAACTTACTTCTTTGAGGACGCGCGCTTCGGCCGCCGGGCGGCGGCCTTCGGAGTTGGGGCGGCCTTGGCGCTTGCGCCTGCCTTCGCCGCGGGTTTGGGGGCGGTCTTCTCGTGAATCACCTGGCGCATGCGCTCCACGTTCTTGTCGATCTCGACCTTCGCCCGTTTGATGCCCTTTTGGCTCAAGTTAATCGCGTCCGCCAGCAGCGAGCAGCCCGCTTGAATCCCTCGCGGGTAGCTGCCGTCCTTCATCTCGATCCCCTTGGCTTTCAAGAGCTCACTCAGGTGCGCGTATAGTTCGTCTTTTTGAATTGGTTTCATATTTAGTTCCGTTGTGTGCCCGCAGCATCATCCATTTGAACCCGCTCGGCAATTACAGAACCAGAGCCTATTTGTAATTTCGGACTCAGCCGTAGAACCCGCACTCATACGCCGTGTCGAACAGCGCCACGATGTTCTCCGGCGGGACCTCGCCCTGGATGTTATGCACGTTATTGAAGACATAACCTCCCCCGGACATTAACGCCTGCATGTTCCGGCGCACATTGTCCGCCACCTCTGCCGGCGTGCCCCGAGGCAGAACATGCTGGGCATCCACTCCGCCGCCCCAGAAAGCCAGTTGGCGCCCGAAGCGGCGCTTCAGCTCGACCGGATCCATGTTGCGCGCGCTCACCTGCACCGGGTTCAGAATATGCACACCGTTGTCCATGAGCTCGGGAATCAAATCCATGCAAGCGCCGCAGGTATGGTACCAGATCCGGGCCTTGGTGCGGGAACGGATGTATTGCACGAGCCGCTTGTGGCGAGGCTTGACGATTCGGCGGTAGATCGCCGGGTTGAAGAGGGGGCCGTTCTGGCCCGCCAGATCATCCCCGATCATGATCACATCCACCACGTCGCCAACCTCATCAAGGAACAGCCGGAACCAGTCCATCCAGAACTTGAGAGTCTGATCCAGCATAGCCTCGCAGAACTGCGTGTCGCCCATCAGATCGCAGAACCACTGTTCCAGGCCCCGCATATACCAGCAAATCTCGTACACCACCCCCGAGATGCCGCTGACCACCGCATACGGAGTCTCCCGCTTCAGCGTCAGCGCCCGCTCGCGGAGCCCGGCAAAGCGGCTCGGGTCGTCTCCTTTTGGCCACAGGTAGTTCTTCACATCCGCCAGAGACCCGTTGGCCAACGGATGCAGCGTGATGTCCATGTAATAGGGCGCGTCGTCCGGCATCGACCATCGGATGCCGAACTCGTCTGTCAGGTCGTCCCAGTTGCGCCCGTCGCGCTGCGCCTTCACGACGCCTCCCTTCCAACTGGACGCCGCCCCGGCGGCGATGTAACGCGTATCGACATGGAAACGCTCCAGCACCTGCTCGCACGGCCTCGCCAACTGCTGAACCGCGTCCATAATGCGGATTTCATCCGTGACGCCGAGGTGTCTGATCAACGACCGGTACGCATTCTTGTGGATGCCGGTCTGGTTCCCGCCCAGGTCAATCGGCACTCGGTCCGGGATTTCATGGTTGAGCGCTTTGTTGACCCGCTCACGAGAGGTCATGGTTTCCTTCTTTGGCATGAATAGTTGCTTTCGTTCAGGCTCTGGCACCGCGCGGGGCCAGTGTAGAGCAAAACCGCCGGGTGGGTAAATCCGAAATCTGAAGCCCGAAACCCGAAACAGAATCAGAAAGCCGAAAAGTGGGCAAATCCAAAACCCGCGGAACTTCGCGCTGTCTTGAGCCTTTGGCCTTCGGATTTCGGATATGTTTCGGGTCTCGGGTCTCGGGTTTCGGATTTAGGAACCTCGCCGCCGGCGGGACAGTCCAGATCAGCCCCCGACCCCTCAACACTCCACGCTTGGCATCCGCCGCGCTTCTTCTTACCTTGGCCATGTGATTGGGTTCTTAAGAATCGTAGGTATTCTGAATGCGGCGGTGTGGTTTGGCGCCGCGGTCTTCTTTACCTTCGGGGCCGGCTTCGCCCCTTTTTCTGCGGAGATGAAGAGGCTGCTTGGCTCGAACAATTACCCCTATTTCTCAGGCGCCATCGCTCAAATCCTCATCGCGCGTTATTTTCACTTTCAGGCCGCCTGCGGCGTAGTGGCTGTCCTGCATCTGCTGGCAGAATGGCTTTATCTCGGCAAAGCCGCGCAGAAGCTCCAGGTCGGGCTATTGGTCGGGATGTGTTCAGCCGCTCTCCTGGGCGGCTATTGGCTCCAGCCCAGGCTGAAGACGTTGCATGCGATCAAGTATGGGGTGAACACCCGCGCCGAAACTCGCCAGGCCGCTGACCGATCCTTTAAGGCTTGGCATGGTGTCTCCCAGGTGGTTAATCTCCTGGTGGTCGGCGGGCTCGCCCTTTATCTGTGGCGCGCTGCCAATCCTCCCGACCCGACCCGCTTTGTGAGCGCATCTAAATTCGCGGTGCGCTAAGGTTCGGCAGGGGGGGTTGACAATCCGTTGTTGTCGTTGACCTTATCTTTAACGTTAAATTACTAGATTGGGCCGCCTCGAGGGGCCCCCAGATTGGGAAAGTCTATGATTTCGAACGAACGTCCATCGCCTTATGGCAACCGTGCCTACGGAGACCGCCCTCATGGTGACCGTCCTTTTGGTCCTCCCAAGCCGCCCGTCAACGAGGACACGCTGAAGTCCGCCAAGATTCAAATCGAGCGAAAGACCTTTGTCCTCGCCTTGAAAGAGAATCCCCGCGGACGGTTCCTGCGCATCACCGAGGATGTCGGGGGCCGGCGCGATACCATCATCATCCCCGCCCCGGGCTTGGAAGAGTTCCGGGCGCTGTTGGACGAAATGGTTAAAGCCTCCGCCGAAACTCCGCCCAAGGCTGAGCCAAGCCCGGAATAGTCCGGTTTCGCCCGGGTCTGGGTTGCCGACCTCAGGTTGCGGCTTTTGAATCCCTCACCCGCCGCTCACGCCTTGGCCGCGGCGCGCTTTCGCGTTTTGACTCGCGGCGCGTCACCCCAGAGCGTCTCCAGATCGTATTTCTCCCGCACGTCCTTGCGCATCACGTGGACGATCACATCGAAGTAGTCCAGCACCACCCAGGCGGCATGGAATGTCCCATCAATCGCGTTGGGCCGCAGATCGTGGTCCTCCTTCAGTTCGTCCACAATCTCATCCACAATCGCCCGCAGGTGCGGCTCGCTCGTGCCCGTCACGATCACGAAGTAGTCCGTGACCGACGACAGCTCACGCACATCAAGGATGATGATGTCTTCCGCCTTCTTGTTGTCCGCGTGTTCGCGGCAAAGCAACGCCAGTTTTCTCGAATCCATCTCGTGCAATAATGGCCCAGGCTGGCTCAAAGATAAAGCCGATTATTGCGAATCATCTCAGCCACCGTTTCCGGCACCAAATGGTCGATGGCCAAGCCCGCTTTCACCCGCGCGCGAATCTGCGATGAGGAAACGCCCAGCGGAAAGCCGGCCAGCCACCGCCCGCGAAACGGCGCGGGAAACGGCGTCTCCGCCTGCCCGGGCCGGGGAATGGCTACAAACTCCACCAACCGCGCCAACTCCTGGGCCGCGCGCCACTTCGGCAATTGCGGCAAGTGATCCGCGCCAATCAGGTAGAAGAGCTGCGCGTCGGGAAAGCGGCCCGCGTAATCCCGTACGGTGTCAATGGTGTAAGAAATCCCGCCGCGCCGAATCTCCTGCTCGTCAATCTCGCACCACGTCTTGCCCGCCAGCGCCAGGCGCAGCAGGCGCAAACGTTCCGGTGCCGGGGTCGGCTGGCTGTCCGGCTTGAACGGCGACTGCGCCGCCGGGATTAAGAATAGCCGTGCCAAGTCCAATTCCTCCCGCGCCGCCTGCGCGACCAGCAGGTGCCCCAAGTGGACTGGATCAAATGAACCGCCAAATAGACCAATACGTTGCATCATTTCCCTTCCGTGCTGACTTGTATTATTTGCTGATGACAATGAGTTGATTGGCCGGCAAACCCCTCAGCCGGCCTTCGTCCACCCTCTCCCCATCCGATGGGGAGAGGGACGGGGTGAGGGGTGCTCAGGGACTCCCACGACTTCCTTTTTGGAATTGGCATCAGCAGCATCGCTTAACACCCTTGAATCGCCTCTCCGCCATCGCGAGATAAACGCGCGCGTCCGCCTGGCGCGCCTGGCTGGCGTTCAGTTCCGCCGGACAACCCGCCTTCGCAAGCTCGCATTCGCACAGGGTTGCCGCCTGCCGAGCCCGGTCCATTTCGGCCTCGCCGGACAACTCCTTGGCGAGTGCGAAAGTTAGCGCCGCCACTCCGGCCACGCGAGGTGTCCGGGATTCCGCCACCGCGTAATCCGGCAACCAGACCGGCTCGGTCTCGCACAACACCGCCGGCTTGCGCCGCGCCAGCAGCAAAGCCCACTCGTAGACGCTCAACACGACAATCGCCGACACCAGCACCAGGAACGCCCCGGCCACGACGGCATCCAGCTCATTGTTGAAGCGCTGAACCCTGTTCTTGTGCAACGCCTGCTCCGCCTGCTCGCTGGCTTCAATCTCCCCGCCCGCCTTCACCGCGCGCTCCAGCGCCGGCGCTTCCTCGCGCAGGACTTTAGCTTGCGCCAAAAACCCAATGCGCGGATCAGGATGCCATATCTTCTCCCCCCCCGCCGTCATCGTCACCGCCAGCAGCCAAACCAATGGCACCAACGTGATAAGCGCTAACGCCGGCCGGCCGACTTTAGACTTTGGACTTTGGACTTTGGACTTCCTGTCCGCGTCAGGCTGCAAGTTCATCTTCAGGATGATCGTGGTCCCCAGGCACAGCCCGATAGCCGCCAGCATCTGGTTGGCGATGCCGAACAGCGGCCACAGCGAGTTCACGCCCCCGAGCGGGTCGCGCACGCCTTGGATCAGGAAGTAGCCCCAACCGCTGACCAGCAGCAGGCTGGCCAACACATTGGCCCTCGTGTTCGTCGTCTCTCCCAAAGGTTTCCACAGGTTGCCCAGCACATCCTGGAGCAGGTAGCGCCCCACGCGCGTGCCGGCATCAATGGTCGTCAGGATGAACAGCGCCTCGAACATGATGGCGAAGTGATACCACAGGTCGAGCCAGCGTCCGTGGACGGTTTTGGAGAAAATGTGCGCCATGCCGACGGCCAGCGTCGCCGCCCCGCCGGTGCGCCCGAACAGCGTCTTCTCCCCGACCTGATTGGCCAATTGACTCATGTAATCCGCCGTTACCGGGAACCCGAGCGCGGTCACCTTAGCCACCGTCGCGGCGGCTTCGCCTTTGACATTCATGCTCAGATACACGCCCGGCTCCAGCGTGCATGCGGCAATGAGCGCCATAATGGCCACCAGCGATTCCAGGCACATCGCGCCGTACCCCACCGGCCGCGCATACGACTCCCGCGTGAGCATCTTCGGCGTCGTGCCGCTGGCGATCAGCGTGTGGAAGCCGGAGATGGACCCGCAGGCAATGGTGATAAAGCAGAAGGGAAAGATCTTGCCGGCCACCACCAATCCCGACCCATCCGCAAACCGGCTCAGGGCAGGCATCTGCAATTGGGGCAGCACCACAAAGATCCCCAGCACCAACGCGAAGATAGTGCCCAGCTTCATGAACGTGCTGAGATAATCGCGCGGGGCCAGCAGCAGCCACACCGGCAGCACACTCGCCGCCAAGCCATACACAATGATCGCCCAGGCCAGCGTGATGTCCCGCAGCCCGAACCAGCGGGCCAATTCGGGGCTCGCATAAACCTGCTTGCCGCCCCAGACCGCCAGCAGCAGACAGACCACGCCAATCGCCGAAGCTTCCATCACCTTTCCCACGCGCCCAAACCGCAAGTAGCAGCCCATGAACATCGCAATGGGAATCGTGGCGCCCACCGTGAACACACCCCACGGGCTTTCGGCCAAGGCCTTCACCACCACCAGCGCCAGCACGGCCAGGAGAATGATGATGATCCCCAGGATCGCCACCAGCGCCAGGTAACCGGCGCCCGAGTTCAACTCCTCCTTGACCATTTGGCCGAGCGATTTCCCATTGCGCCTCAGCGAGGCAAACAGCACCACGAAGTCCTGCACCGCCCCGCCCAGCGTCACGCCGATCAGTATCCAGAGCGTGCCGGGCAGGTACCCGAATTGCGCCGCCAGCACCGGCCCGACCAGCGGCCCCGGGCCTGAAATCGCCGCGAAATGATGCCCAAAGACGATCCACTTGTTCGTCTTCACGAAGTCCTTGCCGTCATCATGCACCTCGCAGGGAGTCGCCCGCCGGTCATCGAGCATCAGCACCCGCGTCGCCAGCCACTTCGAATAAAACCGGTAGCCAATAGCGTAACTGCACAACGCCGCGATGAGGATATAGACCGAGTTGAGCGCCTCGCCGCGATGCCACGCGAGCGTCGCATACGCCCACGCCCCCGCTACTGCGACCAGCAACCACAACAGGTTGGCCATTGTCTTCTTCATCATCCGGCCCTGTCTAAGTAACTGCTTTTCAGAGTAGCGGAAAGAGAAGAATAGGACTGCGGGCGGGTCCGGGGGGGAATTCCCCGTCCGTAGGAGGCGCTATCTGCCCCGGAACCTTGGATCTGTTGGCTTCTCCCTCTCCTCCTCGGGACGAGAGGGCCGGGGAGAGGAGGCCGTTTTCTCCGGACTTGTCCCTTGTTCATGGGCAGGTAGGCTGGCGCCCCCACCGCGCCGGGCGCGGGGGCTTTGAGGTAGCCTTGGTGTGGCTTTGGTGTGGCCTTGGGGTAGCCTTGGGGTAGCCTTGGGGTAGCCTTGGGGTGCCTATGCGGTGGCTATCAGCGCCGTAGCACCAAGCATGTTGCAAGCATGTTCCTAGGATGTTCCTAGCTTGTTCCAAGCCTCCCCGTTTCCCTTTCCGGCCCCCGCACTCGCACCCGGCACCGCGCGTGTGCCAGCCAACCAACAGAGAGAGACGGCGGATGGGCTGTGAAGGTTACAACATGTGGCGTTGATGTGGCTTTGGGGGACTTTGGGCAGCCCTTCTGCATTCTTCCTTCTTCGTTCTTCCTTCCCCCTCCGTCGTGGCTTGGGATGCGGGCTGTGCACAGATTACGTAGCTTCCCGTGGAAGCAGCTCTTGATCTTGATGCAATGATGTGTTCGCATCAAATGCATGAGAACGACTTTGGACATTGCGGACGACGTGTTGCAGGCGGCCAAGGAACTGGCCCAACGCCAGGGCGGCACCGCCGGCCAGGTGATTTCCGACCTGGCACGGCGTGGGTTGAACACGACACCGACAAAACGGCGTCCGGGCCTGCGCGGCGGTATCCCAGTGTTGCCTTCCCGCGGCGGGATTGTCACGCTGGACCACGTCCAAAGAATACAGGACCTGGAAGGCGTGTAATCCATGCGCGCCGTGCTGGATATAAGCGTCGTCATCGCCTTGCTTGGTCCAGACCATGTCTTCCATGAGCGGGCGCACGCGTGGTGCGTGGCCGAGGCCAAATCCGGCTGGGCAAGCTGCCCCATCGTAGAAAACGGAGTTGTCCGCATCATGTCTAATCCCGGCTACACCCAAGGGGCGCGGTTCACGCCGGGCGATTTGATTTCGCGGCTGCGAACGATTGCCACCCAAACCAACCACGAATTCTGGCCGGACGACGTTTCGCTATGCGATGAGCAGCTTTTCGCTGCCGAGCGGATTCACAGATCGCGGCAGCTCACGGACCTTTATCTCCTCGCCTTGGCGCGCAAGCACGCCGGAAAACTTGCGACCTTCGACCAGGCAATTCCCATCTCCGCCGTGTGCGGCGCCAAGGTGGAAAGCCTGTGTGTAATTTAAACTGTGGAGGGCCACTACCCACGGGTGCCGCAGCCCGTGAGCCGGATGCATCGGTGGCCGGAGCGAAGACTGTCAGTGCTGCGGCGCAAGCTGGAGCGCCTGCCAACTGGAGGAGAGCTTTGAAGCAGATGGGTCGTCATACTCCTAGGACTGACTCCCCCTCCCCGGATGCGATGCGGTGTCTGGTGGCGACGAAGTCGCAAGCTGCGTTGGTTGTAGGCGCAGTGGCTGAAAGGCTGGCGGTCAATACCCGGGCGCGTCGGTGATTTGAAACTGGCGGTCGAGGACTGCTTTATCGTGAGCCTGGTCGTAGCGAACCGTCATCCACTGTGCTCCGCCCTGCAGGCTGAGAATTAGAACGCGGCCGTAAACCGGGTGCTGGGCGTAGCTCTTGGGCTTCTCCTGTGTTATCTCAAAAGCAAACTTTGGATCGGCGAGCAAGCCGCCGTCCTCGGTTCTGCGGCCTTCGACCCCGATTACGAAGTCGGGAAAAAAGCCTCTCCCGTTGTCCAGAACTACCTGGACGCTCCAAGGCTTGCGCGGCGGGTTGCGGTGCCACCACTGGACAATGTTGACGGCGTCGCGGTCCAGCAACTCGGCGAATGGCTGCTCCCAAGTGTTCAAGCCTGCGGGCATAACGCCATAGACGTTCAGGCGTGAAATGGGGAGGGCGCTCTCGTTCTCCAGGGCAGACGGCAGGCCTTCTTGCGTCTGCTCGACCTCGAAGTGCTTGGCGAGGGCGGCCTTCTGCGCGGCGTGTAGGAGATCGGGCCGGGCGCAGAGGATGACATTGAGCATATGGCTTAGCTGGTCCTCGTTATCAGCTTGGTCCATTTCGAGCTCAGCCAGGGTAGATTTGAGTTTTCTCAGCAATGCACGCCGGAGCTCCCGCGCGTCAAAAGACTCATCGTTTGTGAGAACCTTGTAGGCGATGCGGGCGGCGTGGTCGGGGTCCATCGCGGCGTTAGTGAAGTCGAGCTCGATTTGGTGTGTGAAAAGCTCGAGCGTGCGCTTCTGGAGCCTCACGTTGGCGAAGGCCGCGTGAAGGATTTCGCGCGAGGACAGGATGAACTTCTGAGCGCACTCCTCCTCGGTGACCTCGCTGTCGGGTGAGATGATTTGGGTTTTGAATCGGCGTGGGACGCCGGGCCGCAAAATATAGCTCCAGCCGCGCGGGGTGCGGAGCCCGGGTGCCAGCGGAGTGCGCTGGGTGGGCCTGGCGTCTGGCGGTGTGAGGTCCTGCGGCGTGTAGCCGCCCGTGAGAAGTTCGAGGGTGAAGCCAGAATAACTCTCGGCTGGGGCTGGTTCAACTTCGCCGAGAGCAAGTGTCTCTGACGGGGGCGCAGGAAAGCCTGGCGGCAGTGCCACTGGCAGGAGGCGGATTTGGCCATCATCCCCGAGCACCTGCACGTGGGCTTGACCGCCCATGCGGACAATCGCCGTGGTAGGGCTGACCTTGGCGTACTCGGTCTGCAACTTATTGATGCGCTGCCCGGCAAGGTCGAGCCCCGTCTGGGCGTCCGCAACGGCCAGCAAGACATAGCCGTACCGCAGGGACACCGGCAGAGTCTTGGCGCGGGCACGAGCTTGCAGGCGACGGTGGATGCGGAGAATGCGCCCAATGAGCTGCACGCCGAAGTCTTCGTCGCGCGCCGCTCGCATGGAGACGAGAATGGAGGCGCGCGGGGCGTCGAATCCAAGCGCCACGGCCATCTTGAAAACCAACACCTGCCGTGCCTCGTCATTAGCGAGCGCCAGCAGACCGCTGTCGGGCTCCTCAGCCGTGTGAACGGCGACTTGGGTCTCAGTGAAGCCAAGGGCCAGCAGCCTCTCCTTTGCCCGCTCGACGCTTTTGTCCTTTGAATCGACTTGAACCAGGAGCAGGGGGGTGAGGTCAATGCCGAGTTTTTTTAGGTCGTCTTTGAGCTTTTTGTGGAGTGCCACTCCTTCGCGGAGAACCACTTGTTCGTAGTCCACCAATGCCTCCTGCCCGGACGGGGCAAAGTAAGCCACGCACTTAACGCCATCCTTGATAAGGCCCTCGTCAACGGGCTCCCGCCGGCTGATGGTAATTCGATTGAGCCGAGTGTTACCCAGGGACGCCTGAAAGCGTTTAATGTCGGCGTCATCTGGAGTGGCTGTGACGAGAATGGTGTATTCCGGCCGCAAGACTTCCCGAAAGAAACGCATGGCCTGGGTTTCAGCGCCGGAAGTGAAAAAGCCGTGGTGGGCCTCGTCCACTACGACGCCAATGCGAAGCTTCCTTTGCCGCACGGCCGCTACGAGCTCTTCGACCGTGAGGTCCTGCTCCCCGGGGCGGTTAACGTTGCGGCTGTCTTTAACCTTGGTGGCGACCGTTTGCCAAGTGGTGACGAAAACGTCGCCCGACCGGCTGACCGACGCCTGCCGGTCGTCCGATAGCTCGCGCAAACGCAACCCGGGCAGCTCGGCGCGCAATGTGGAAGCGGTCTGGCCGGTTACACCCTTGAACGGGGCAAACCAAAACCAAATGACTGACTCGGCGGCGGAAAATGCCTCAATGATGTGACCTGCGACCAAGGTCTTACCGGCGCCGGTTGGCGCTTCGAGGAGCACCATGCCATGCTGTGAGACTGCCGCCACCCAGCTCCCAAGGTCATCGGGCGTGAGGTCGAGCAGGCGTTTACACTCGGCGAAAAGGAGCAGGCCGCTTTCCACAGCGGCGTCCTGAAATGGCTTAAGCGGGGTGCGGCTCATGCCGGCGAGAGGGCGAGGTTCAGCCCGAACCAGCGCGTGAGGGTTTCGGAGACCGGCAGGTGCGACACGTGGCCGTCAGGAATATGCTGGCGGAGGGTTTGGGGCTGCCAAGAATAGATGGTGACCTCAGCCGACTCCTGCACCTTGCGGCAGAGGGCGGGTATGAGCTCACGGCGAAAGCGCGGGACATAGCAGATGGCGGACTCGGCGTCGCCAGCCCAGAGGAATGGCTTACTCTCATAGGGGACGAAGCCATCCAGTGTGGCGAGCTGGAGCGCGGTCCAAACTTGTGCGTGCTCGATCTCAAGCAGTTTGCGGGACTGAACCCGGTGTGTTTTCAAGTAGGCGAACGCCCCGCTGAGACCGGGCGCGTTCCCGTAGCCACGAATTACATTGCGGACACGGACGGCGCAGATGTCCCGGCAGACATTTTTCTCAGGCTCGTCTTCGGTGGCCTCTGTGCTGGAAACGAGGATAAAGCGGCGCCGGCCTTTGTCTCCGTCAGCCTTGTTGGCTTCCAGGACTGCCTGTGCTGTTGTGCCGGAGCCAGCGAAGAAATCGACAAGGATGCCAGACGGACCAGTGGCTTGCTGAACCAGTGCTCGAATCAGGGATGGTGGTTTTGGGTGCTCGAAGGCTTTCTTGCCGAGGATTGCGACGAGTGCGTCGCTACCTTCGCCGCCCCGGGCGGAGCGCAAGAGCTCAGCCTGGTCCTGCTGGTCGTCGTAGATGAAGTCCACAACTTCTTTCTCGCCAGCGATCCAACTGGTGACAGGGGCAACCATCTTTTCCTTCTTGCTCAAAAAGTCCTTGCGCGACGGGCGTCCTGCGGCGATGGGCTTGCCGACCCAGAAGTCGAGGTCCGGGAGGTCTTCGCGCAGCAATGGCTTCTTCTTTTTGGGAAGTACTGGCCCCTTGCCTGCGCGAATTGCTTCCAGGAGGTCGTTCTTCGTGTCGAACTGGATGACTTGGGATGGCTTGCACGGGGGAAAGTAGATTTCCTTGCGGCGAATGAGCTCCTCCATCGTGTCCGCGCGCAACTGCTGGCCACGCTTCAGCTTCTTCTCGGTGGCGTATGCCCACACTCTGTCGGGGTCGCAGGGATACCAGTAGTTTGTTTTGGGGTCCTGAACTGGGTAGTATGTATTCTCTCGGGACTTAAGGGTGGCTGCTTTTGTCAGCGGCTGGGGTGTCCAGTCTCCGCGGGGATCGTGGTCTGCATTGCGGTAGTCAGTGAGGACTAGAGCCTTGCCCTTAAAGGCGAAGCCGGGATTGGCATACACGAGGACGTGCTCGTGAACCTGGCTCATATTTCCGCCAGCGTCGTTGGCGGAGTCTTTTGTTCGCCAGACGAAGCTGCCGACACGGCGCTTGGGCATTACTTTGTCGAGCAGGAGTTCGAGCTTGGAGCGGTTCTCGTCGTTTATGCAGCAGAGCAGGACGCCGTCTTCGGCGAGGAGGTCGCGGGCGATGATGAGGCGCTGGTAGAGAAACTCGATCCAGGTGGAGAACCGCCAGGAGTTGTTCTCGTCCACGAAGCTGTCGTTATAGACGAAGTCCTTTTTGCCGGTATTGTAGGGGGGGTCAATGAGGATGCAGTTGACCTGCCCGGCAAACGTCATGCGGAGGAAACGGAGAGCGTCGTAGTTGTCGCCTTCGATGATGAGATCGCGCCAGGGCGCCGCGCCCTCGCACTCGTTGGGAACCAGATCCAGGGCGACGAAGTCATGATTGAGCGCCTTGTCGCGCTCGATTTCGTTGGCTTCCCACACGAGGCCGAAACGGGTGGCGTCGCGCCGGTCTCGTGCTTCGAGCAGACGAATCAGTTCTTCTCTAGAAAGGTCGTTGTATTTCACACCTACGGCGCATGAAGCGCGCGCCGTCGGTGCTGTGGCTGTCGCCCAGAGCGATGGTGCCCGAAAACAAAAGTGGGACGTGCTTACTCACGTCCCACACCGGGCACCGCCAGGCGCCCTAGGAAGAACGCTTTCGACACGCCCCATTCGGGGCGTGCTTCAAGCGCTGCCTTCCTATTAAAACTGGCGGTTTTGGTGTGGATCAGCAGCCGAAGCGACGCAAATCGCTTTGGTTTATTAGATT
>Ga0182014_10005920_pt1 | contig 13414 bp, 8 predicted proteins | sample 612S2DmetaG_FD_120489 | JGI IMG/M metagenome (GOLD analysis project Ga0182014, IMG submission 120489) | Permafrost microbial communities from Stordalen Mire, Sweden - 612S2D metaG | ecosystem: Environmental > Terrestrial > Soil > Wetlands > Permafrost | place: Sweden: Stordalen | collected... | reverse complement strand
GTCATCACGACCGGCATCGTCTCAATTCTGGCGGCCGCATTTCCCGCATCCGCCGACCCAGCTGCGAGTCCGCCACGTCAAGCGACGGTCGAGCAACGCGGCGAAAGCGTTATGCCGTTCGACATGAACCGCACGATGCACATGTTCACACCCACCACCAGCGGCGGCGTGGAGAGCGTCGTCTCAAATGATGGCGATCCACACCAAATCGCTCTGATCCGTGCGCATCTGCGCAAGGAAGCGCGAGCGTTCGCGCACGGGGACTTCTCTGACCCCGCCTCAATCCACGGCAACGACATGCCTGGGCTCGCTCTTCTTCGAGCCGGCGCCCGCCGAATTACGGTCAGCTATGTAAATGCCGCGAACGGTGCAAGCATCATCTACAAGACGCCCGATCCGACACTCATCGCAGCCATACATCACTGGTTCGCCGCCCAGGTGAGCGATCACGGCGCGCACGCCATGATGATGAACCACTAGCTCCTCGCGTCAACCCGGAGCGGTTGGCCCGCAATTCGACGTCAAGTCGAATTACACTAGAACGGCGCTGTCACATCATTTTGGCGAATTTCACCATTTTCGCCAAATCAGCTTTCCTTTTCACCATATCCGACTGGCCTGATCGAGGTAATTGAGGTACAACCGCTAAGCTCCTAAACGTGTTACCGAGCACGTACATCTTCACGATCCTCTTCCTCGCCATGGGTCCGTTGAAGACGATACCGGTGTTCTACATGCTGACGCGCGAGAGGGACTGGGGGTATCGGCTCCGCGCGGCCCTCTATGCGACGCTGATCGCCGGCGCGATCGTGGCACTCGTCGCCTTCAGCGGCGTCAGTACGATCCAGAGCTGGCACGTTTCGTTCGCTGCGCTCAAGATCGCCATCGGCGTGCTGCTCATTCGCTCGACGCTCAACACCCTCACGACGCTGGGCGTCAAAGGCGGCGGCGATCGGAAGGACGGCGAGGAAAGCGCTCCCGTGAGCCCCGCAGCACTGGCGTTCTCACCCCTCGCCGCTCCGACAATCATCTCCCCGACCGGCGTCGTGACGATCGTTCTTTTCTTGGCGCTCACACAAAGTAATCACGCGCTCCAGCTCAAGGTTGACGTGATGCTGATGATCATGCTCGGCCTGAACTTCGTCTGCATGTTGCTCGCCGGTTACATCGTGCGCTTCGTGCGCATGACGACTCTTGAGCTCGTGGGCTGGGTCTTCGCTGCGCTGCAGGCCGCGCTCGCCATCGAAGTGATACTCAGCGGATTGAAAGACGCCGGCTTCGCGGCGCGCTGAGCCGCCCTAGCTCGATTGAAAAAGCCCAGCATTTTGCGAGGTAGTCAACAGCCTCCGTTGCCCGGCGGTGACGGGTTCGTGTAGACGCGCTGGTGATTCCACGGCGTCGTGCCAACCCGTTGCCACCAGTAGTCGAGATTGCCGCACACGTCACTCGCGGTTAGAATCACGGACGCACCCGTCCAGGCGATGGAGCGCGGACCCGTCTCGCCGCTATAGGACCCGGAGGCGTTGAGGTTCTGCAAGTTCCACGTGCCGCCCTCAAGCGCCGGCGACCACCAGTAGTCCACTTGCTGCGCTTGCGTCGAGATGTCCGCGGCGGCGATCACGATCGAGTTGCCGGCCGCTGCGATCGTCGGGCCGAGGTAGCTGGTATCGTTGAACGGGACCGAGCGCGGCGCGCTCACCGTTTGGGTGTGCCAGAGCGCCGTGCCGGCGGCCTGCCACCAGTAGGTCACCGTGGCGGTGCCGGGGTGCTGGTCAGTCGCATGATGCGTCGCCGCGATGATAACGGCGTGCCCGTTCCACGCGATCGAAGGGTTCCCGTTGGAGCCATTGTCGACGACCTGCTGGTGCCAGATGTTGGATCCGGCGCCCTGCCAGTAGTAGCAGAGGGCGGCGCCGTTGCAGATGTCCGCGATGACGACCGACGTCCCGGTCCACGCGATCGACGGCTCGTCGAGCGAACTATTCGCGTTCACGAGCTCGTGATACCACGTCGTCTGGCCCTTCTCTTGAAACCAATAATGCAGCCCGTGCTTATCGGTCGCCGTAACGACGACGGATCGCCCCGTCCAGGCCATGCTCGGCGGGGAATAGCCCATAACGTGCGGCGTTGTCACGCCGTTCTGCACAGAGCCGAAGTTGCAGCAGCCGGGCGGACCATTTGCGATCGTCTGCTGATGCCAGGGCGTCGTCCCGGCGGCTTGCCACCAGTAGTAGAGGCCGCCGTTGCGCTGGTCGACGGCGGCGATGATCGCGGAATTGCCGGTCCACGCGATCGCGTTCGATCGATAGCCGAGCACGGTGACAAGTTGAAGTCCGGGACCGGGACACCCGCCGGCCGCAACGAGCTGCTTGTGCCAGGTGCTCGTGCCGGTCGTTTGCCAAAAATAATAGAGGTTACCGCCCTCGATCCCGGGCGACGCGACGAGCAGCGCGGTGCTACCGTTCCACGCGATGCCGCCGCTGATCAGATTATCGGGACACGTTTGCGCGCGTGCCTGTCGATCGACAAAAGCCACGGCACACAATGCAACCGCGCACGCGAAGAGCGCGAGACAGAAGCGAGCAAGACCTTGTCCGTGCACGTTGCCCTCCTATAGCACGGTCCCATTCTAAAGTGCACCCACCGGGTACGCTAGCATCGGCGCTCACACCCTCTTGCCCATTCCGTTTCGATGTCCGCCGTAGATTGCAAAGCCAATCGGACCGCTGACGTCGCGCAAAGATATGGCCAAGGCCGGCTCGCCGGGTGAGCGCGGCACGGTCAACTTCGCCCACTCGACCGACGGCATCACCTCGGCACCATTTTTGCTAAGGAGGCGACGAACCGATTCGTCGTCATCCGATCGTACGTATTCCCAACCAACATCTGCCGTCCGCCGCAGACCGTTGTCACAGAGTCGAAAGACTGCCGCAGAGATGAGGGACAGCGCATCGACTTCATCTGCAGTATGGACTCGAGAAAGTTCAGCAATCTGCGATGCAATGAGTCCTTCGGCGCGAAAACGGTCTCGAAAGACGTGTCCGCAAAAATGCTCGCCGGAACGCCGTTTCCTAGCGTGATCTGTACGCCGTCCCCTTGACAAGGGCTACGGCGTCTGTTCGATTCGGAGGATGTCGGCGTAGTGGTTGCTGCCGGTCCAGAAGGTCACCGGGTTCGTGCTGTTGTCGATCCACACGCGGCGGATGTTCGTGCTGGTCGGCAGCTGATACTCGATGACGTGGCCGGTGGCGGGATCGAGGCGCGAGACCCGGTCGGTGACCATCGAGCCGGTCCACACGTTGCCGTTCTTGTCTGCAACAGCGTCGTAGGGTGAGTCCCACGGCGTCGGCATCACGTATTCGGTGACGTGGCCGTTGTCGGCTTTGGTGTCGTACGACCCAAGGCGATTCGCACCGAACTCGGCAAACCACACGATACCCGTCCGATCGTCGACGCGACCGCGCCGGGGACGCGAATTCGCCGTCGGCGTTGGGATCAACTCGAAGGCGCCGGTCTTGGGGTCGAGATGGGCGATCGCCGACGCACCGAAGTCGAACAGCCAGAGTGAATTGTTGACGTCCGAGACCAGGCCGTACGCCCTGAACACCTGCTTCGTATTCGGATAGAGCAACGGACCGAACGAGTTCCACTTACCGGTGGCCGGATCGAGTTGCCAGAACGTGCGCGTGTCCTGATTGTTGGTCCAGACTTTGCCGTCGACGTTGCTGTGGTCCGGCGCGACCATCGAATCTTGCGTGAAGTCCGGATGGTCGCCCGGCGGCATCGCCCATTGCGCGAACGTATTCGTCTTGGGATCGTAGCGTTCGATCGCGCCTTGGTATTGATTCGCCAGCCACAAATCGCCGCTCGGATCCGCTTCGATGTCGAGCGAGCCGGTGAAGTGGCCAGGCTTGTTCTCGGGAACCGGAATCTGCGTAATCGCGCCGGTACGCGGATTCAGCTTGCCGATAAATTGCTGGCCGAAATCCGAAAACCAAATCGTGCCGTCGGGCGTCCCAGTGACGTCGTGCGGCTGCGCGAGGCGATCCGGGATATCGTACTGCGTGATGATGATGTGCGTCGACGGGCCTTTGAGCCGCGGAAACGTCTTGATCGGCCACTTGTGCGGCCCCGAGCTCTGATTGATACTCGCCAAGAACTCCGGCATATCGGCCCCGAAGTTGCCCGACTGGTTCGAGCGCCCCGAGGTGTAGGCTTGCGGCTTGAGCCAAAAGCTTTGGATGATGTATCCCGCCATGCGCGGCAACACGACATCGCGGAATTCCGCAGCGGTATGATACGAGTCCACGACCCGCTGCAAGGTGTGGCACTGGGTGCACGCGAGCATTTCGACGCGCTGCGCCTCGGTGGCCGGCATGCTGGTCATCCACTCGCCGTTGGAGACCTGGTCTTCGAGATCTTTCGTTCGGACGAGGCGCAGATCGTCGTTCGTCGTCCTCCCGGCGTCAACCGTGACGGCCGGCGCGGTGGCAAGATCGTAGCCGACGGCGCGAATGCTCAGCCCGTAAGTTCCCGGCGCCAGGTGCGAGACGGGGAAGCGGTACCGTCCGCGCGCGTCGGTCACCACCGTCACCTCGATGTTCGATCCCGGCTTGCGCGCGGTGACGAGCACCCCTTCCATCAGGCCTTCGGCCGCCGAACTGACGCGTCCGGCGAGGGCCACCGGTGGCGCCGATTGCGCGTGCAGCGCGGCAGCGAGTTCCAACGACAAGCCGACGACCAAGACCGGTAGCAACAAGGCGAGCCCGCGACTGCGCATCGTCATGGTAGAGGGTTGCTCGCTTCGGTGCGCGCTCCCTTGGTCACGGTCGGCCGGCCCAGCGTTCAGGGGATCTCGTAGACCGCCATCTCGTCGACACGCCACGGATAGAGCGCCTTTGCGGGTGCGCCGTGAGCCCGCGCTCTTTCAGTAGGATCGCGGCCAGCGGATGTTCGACGATCGAGCCACAGCAGACGTTTCGCGGTCAGGAACGGCTTGCGTCCTCCCAGCAAGCGGTGCAGTTCGTCGCCCGCGATCCAAACGCTGGGCAGCATGCGTCGCGTGGTGCGATTCTCGAACGAGAGGCGGAACGGACCGGGCGCCGGTGAGGTCGTCCCGGCCGGCACCGCCACGTTGTTGTAAACGATCGAACAGGTCTGAGGCTCGCGTACGGGCTCGCCTTGACGTCGAAGAAATGCGCGGCGTGCGTAACCGGTTCCATGAGGATCACAAAGGCGGCCGGCAATTGGAGCGAGAGCGAGGCTTTTTCTCCCGGCGCGAGTTCGATTGAATCGATCATGATCTCGTGCATGGCGTCTTCGAACTCGCCTTCCGTGAAGGCCATGCCCGAACTCCACACCACCTGGCGGGAATACTCGGCCAACGACAGATCGTCCGGCTCGTGAGCGGCGATCTTGCGCACGCGCCGGCTGACCGTGAACGTCACCTCAACCATCTCGTCGAGGGTCGGTTCGTAGCCGGCGGCGCACGACGCGCAGTTGTGTTCCGCCTGTTCGACGGTTTTGAGCGTTGCGTTCGAAGCGAGCACGCCGCCGCACGCTGGGCACAGCACCGCCCAGGACATTTCAAAGATGCCGAGCCGCGATGCGTGCAGAAATCCCGCGATGACGCGTTCTTCGTCGATACCGTAGCGCAAGGCGAAGTCGAACACGTTGATGCGATTGAGCAGCCGGTCCGGCGCCTCGCGAATGGCGTCCTCGAATGCTGTAACGACGTCCTCGCCCGGTTATCTCTTCCCGGTGAAGTTCACGTGCAGCGTGGCGACGAATTCGGGCGCGTGGCAACCTTCCCAAGTAATGATTGCGGCCTCGATCATGCTGTGTGGCGCTCGCTGACCGGACGGCAACGGCATCTGGGGGTAGCAACGGCGCGTAGCGCGGCATATGATCGCGACGTCTCGCCGTTCGCCGCCTTCGCGTCACCGCCGGCGGAGGGCGACTGGGCAGAACTGGCCACGCTGGTTGGGGCTAACCGCGAGGTCGCGTTCACGCCGAACGAGATGTTTCCGCCGAACGGGTGGGTTATCGAGGAGGCGGGGCACGGTTACCAGATGACCGGCGACCAACTCACCTCGACGTCAGTCGGTCCGGCCGCCGAGACCGTGCACGACCTTGGCGCAGCTGATGTCGAGGACATCTTCGCGCTTCTCGAGGTCGCTCGGCCCGGACCGTTCGAGCGGCGCACGATCGCCTTCGGCGACTACCGCGGCATTCGAAGCGACGGCATGTTGGTCGCAATGGCCGGTACGCGCATGCGATTCGATCACTGGACGGAGATCAGCGCGCTCGCGACGCATCCGTCGTTCCGCGGGCGCGGCTTCGGCGAGTATCTGCTGCGCGACGTCGCCGCGCGCATTCGCAGCCGCGGCGAGAAGCCATTCCTCCACGTCGCCGCCGAGAACCCCGCGATCCGGCTTTACCAGAAGCTCGGATTTCGCATCCGGCGCGAAACGCGCTTCACATTCGTACGCTCTCCCGCAGCATGATCAGCCGATGAAGCGAGACTTCAAGCGCGTCAGTCGCTCTTTGCAGAGCGGCTCGATGCAAGGCGCTCAACCGCTTGCGCGAGGTCCGCTGTGGACAGATTGGTGATTGCCAAGTGCTTGATCCGCGTCGTGGCCCCATGTTCGATGGCGACGCGGCTTGGCGGTATGCCAAGCCACGCCGCCACGGCGTGGATGACTGCGTCGTTGGCGTGCCCAGCGACGGCCCGTTCGCGGACCGCGACGACCACCATCCCGCCAACGCATGTGATCCCCGGAACCCGAGCGCCGGGCTTCGCTCGCACCGTCAAGTGGAGGCGCACCAGACCTAACGTTCGCCGCGAACGCGATTGATGAGCGCCAACGGGTCAGACGGCACGACATCGTCGCGCCAGGCGACGTGTCCGTCGGGACGCACGAGCACGAGACGACGCTCGTAGAGTCCGAGCAGCTCCGGCCCCGCGAGATCCACAACTTCTAGCGGCACGCCGCGTTGCGTCGCAGCGTCGAGCAGAGCGTCCACCGGCGGCGCATCGTCGAAGCGCAGCAGAACGAATCCGCGCCCGAACAGGTCGAGCGTCGACCGTCCATCCGCAAGCCACGTGTGAGGAGCGCGCGTTCCCGGCCGAGCAACGGGGACGAACGTCTTCGTTTCCACGGCGGGTCGCTGCGTTCCATCGGGAACGCAGATCGGCGACGGCTCGTAGCAATAGCCGAGACGCAGATTTTCGGTAAATTGCGGGACTTGCGCGTGATGCTGTTCGTACTCGCGAGCGAAACCGAGGCGTGAAGCCTGTCCTTGCGGCGAATCAGCGTCGATCTCCGGACCACCCGGCATCTCGGCGAAAATATTGAAGAGCCCCGTCGATACGCGCACGTTGTCCAAAGCAATCGGACGTCGCTCGCTTTCATAGGAATCGAGCAATCCGTTGCCGCCCCAACCCTCGATAACGGCCGTAAGCTTCCACGCGAGATCGAACGCATCGCCGAGCCCCGTGTGCAGCCCCATGCCGCCGGTGGGCGAGGTCTCGTGAGCGGCATCGCCGCAAATAAAAACACGTCCGTCGCGGTAATGTTCGGTGACGCGTTCGCGGCGCTCCCATTCCATGTCGGAAAGGATTTCGTAGGCGAAGTCCCGCCCGGCCATCCGTCGAAGGTAGCGGTGCCCGTCGTACGCCGGATCGGCATTGAGCACCGTGAGCCTCCACAACTCTTTGCCGTCGATCCCGATCAGCTCGCTCCACGTCCCCTCGGTATCGGTGAAACGGTAGAATTTCGCCCAGCCCTTGTCATGGACGTCGATGAGTGCGGCCGAGCGAAAGAAGATGTTCCGGCTCTGCGCGACATGCCCGAGACCTTCATATTCAAAACCGAGCGCGCGCACCACGGTGCCGCCGGCGCCGTCACACCCCACCAGATACCGCGCCGTGATGATTTCACGCTCTTTCGTCGTCTCGTCGATAATCGTTGCTCGCACGCTCTGCGCGTCTTGGGCGAACGACTCGAGACTCGTAAGGTGCCGAATCGTCACCAACGGCAACGACCGCGCTCGCTCGAGCAAAATGGGATCGTAATAGATTTGCGCACATCCCCGCGGAGGCTCGGGGGTGAACGGTAGCGCGAGATCGTCGTAGGCGGGCAGTCTTTCCCGAGCAAGCTCATAGCCTGTCAGGCTCGTGCAATAGACGAAGTCATTGGGAAAGGTCGCCGGCCAACCCCACCTTCTTACCTCGTCGGCAATCCCGAGCCGGCGATTGATTTCCATGCCGCGGCTCGACAGCGTGCTCATTTTGGGGACATGCACCGAGCCATCGCGCTTTTCAATAATCGTGCAACGCACGCCGGCCATGCCGAGCCCGATGGCTAGGGCCAACCCCACCGGCCCGGCTCCGACGATTAGTACAGGAAGGATGTCATCTTTCACGCGCTCTCTATTCTAGATAACACTGCGAGGCCCGCACCTTTTCGAAGTCTATAAATTAGTGCAGATGGGATTGTGTGTACGATCGGGTCTGCACCTCTAGCCCTGTTATTTGCAGGGCTCTTTGCGCCGCAATCATTGGCGCGTTCATGCGCCCAGTGAGGTATGCCTACATGAAGAGCGCCTTCACATCGCCTTCATCGCCCGTGACCATAGTCAAACGGAACGACGACTCCGTGCGAAGAGGAGATTGGTGTTAGGTATGGCTACGACACAAGCGCAAAACGAACAACTGACGCAAATCGGCCCCGGAACGTTCATGGGGAACCTTCTGCGCCGCTACTGGCAGCCAGTCGCCGTAGCGCTCGAGCTCGACGAGAATCCGGTCAAGGCAATTCGCGTGTTAGGCGAAGACCTTACGCTCTACCGCGATCACAGCGGAAACTACGGTCTCATCGGCCAGCGCTGCGTCCACCGGGGCGTGAGCATGGATCGCGGCATCCCCGAGGTATGCGGGCTGCGGTGCCCCTATCACGGCTGGGTCTACGATGCCACCGGCCAGTGCACCGAGCAGCCGTTTGAAGATACGGTGAGCCCGGAAGCGCGCTATAAGGATCGGATCAAGATCAAAGGCTATCCGATCCAGGAACTCGGCGGAATGCTGTGGGCGTATCTGGGACAGCTTCCCGCGCCGCTGTTACCGCGCTGGGATTTGCTCGTCGAGCCGGATCTCGATCGTGCCGCCGAAATCTATCCACTCCCGTGTAACTGGCTGCAGTGCATGGACAACTCGGTCGATCCCGTCCACTTCGAATGGCTGCACGGCTACTTTGGAAACTACGAGCTCGCGAAGGATGGGCAGCCACCGGCGATGTCCGTCGCCAAGCACGTCAAGATCGCATTCGACGTTTTCCGCTTCGGAATCATGAAGCGTCGGCTGCTCGCGGAGGAGGACCCCGCCACGTCCGACGACTGGACGACCGGTCATCCGCTGATCTTCCCGCTCATGCTCGCGCAGGGCTCGAAGGGCGCGGCCTCGTTCCAATTCCGCCTTCCCGTTGACGACACGCACACGATCCAGACGTTCTACCGCACTAAGAAGCGCGCGCCGGGAGATGTACCCAAGCCGTTCACGATGACCTACCACGATCTTTTTGAGAACGAAAAGTACGTTCCGGGCGATAAGATCCCGAATCAAGACTTTATCGCGTGGGTCTCACAGGGCCCGATCTCGGACCGCGTCAACGAGCACCTCACGCAAATCGACACCGGAGTCATTCTCTACCACAAGCTCCTCATCGAAAGCGCGCGCAAGGTCGAGGAAGGCCTCGACCCGATGGGGATCATCCGCAACGCCGACGAGAACGAGCCGTGGGTCGTCATCCCGCGCGAGAACCACGCCCTTTCTGCCTTCCGCATCAACCGCGAGGCCGAGGCGCGGTCCTTCGACCCTCCGGAAGGCGAGCTCGCCGCTCGCTAGTCCCATATGTACGTAGCATAAACAATGGCAGTGCCACCTGCCTAGCACTCACAAAAGACCCCGCATTCGCGAGGTCTTTGCCGTTAGTTTCTTGACCAATCCACGCTAGAACGCTAGAACGTCAGCACGGCGCTGTCACACCATTTCCGCAAATTTCACCATTTTCGCTCGAACGGCTTCCCTTTTCACCATTTCGAGCAGATTACTCAGGAGCTGGGTAAGCAATGGCATGACTGTGCAGCCCCGTTCAGGACCGAAAATCATCGTGATCTTCGGCGCATTGCTTCTCGGCATGCTGCTTGCGTCGTTGGATCAAACGATCGTTTCCACCGCGCCATAACGACGAGAAGCGCGGCACGACGATCAAAATCCCTACGAACGTTCACGCGTCACGATCGCCGACGAGCGCGGAACATACGCGATCCGGCTTCTTGGGGACTGCTGGTTCAGGGCGGAGAATCTCGACCGCACAATCATCGGCAATCTTGAGCCACGACTGTCCAGGATCCCAAATCCGCTGGAACCTCGTACGTGAAACGCGAGAGCATGAAGTAGGCGATGCCGAGTGGCGTGAGTGCCCGGTTTGACGCGTGTTGTTCATGCCGCCATAGGCGCGTAGCGCTTGTGACCCTTCACGTCAAAGCGATCGAGCATCATCACCTTGTCCCAAGCAGTGATGAAATCTCTCACAAAGCGCTGGTGACCGTCGCTGCTGGCATAGACATCGGCGATGGAACGCAACTGCGAGTTTGACCCGAAGACCAGGTCGTTGCGTGTGGCCGTGAACTTCGTCTTGCCGGTGTCGCGCTCCCGAAGGGCGAAACTCATACCCTCTTCGTCAGCCTTTTCCCAAAACAAATCGGTGTCCGTTAAATTGACGAAAAAGTCGTTCGTTAGAACGCCGGCTTTGTCCGTGAAGATGCCGCTCTTCGATCCGTCATGGTTGACGTTCAGCGCGCGCAGACCGCCGGTTAGAACAGTCCACTCCGGAGCGGTCAGAGTCAGCAGGTTGGCCTTGTCGAGGAAAAATTCCTCGGGCGCAACTCCCAGCGAGACTTCTTGAAAATTGTCGCCGACGTAGTTGCGGAAACCGTCAACGATCGGCTTCAACCATTCGGTCATTTCAATATCCGTAAGCTCTTGCGTCGTATCAACACGGCCGGGCGTGAACGGAACGCTAGCCTCTACGCCGGCATCTGTCGCCGCTTTCTCGACGGCGGCGCACCCAGCCAGCACGATCAGATCAGCCAGTGAGATCTTCTTGCCGGCGGCCTGGTTGCCGTTGAAGTCGGACATGACGCCGCGTAACTTTTCAATCACGGGCGCGGCGCGGCGATTAACGGCCCAGTCCTTCTGAGGTGCGAGCGCAAGGCGAGCACCGTTTGCGCCCCCGCGTTTATCGCTGTCGCGATACGTCGCCGCCGCGGAGAAGGCGGTGAAGGCCAAATCGGAAACCGAAAGGCCAGTCGCCATGACTGTCTGTTTTAGCGCGGCGACGTCTGCATCGCCGACCAACTCATAGTTCCGCTCGGGAAGCGGATCTTGCCAAAGCAGATCGTCCTCGATCGTCGCTTCGGGGCCCAAGTAGCGATATTTGGGCCCCATGTCGCGGTGGGTGAGTTTGTACCAAGCCTTTGAAAACGCTTGGGTGAGCGCATCGAAGTCCGCCAAGAATTTCTCGCAGATCTTGCGATACTCCGGATCTACCTTAAGCGCGATGTCGCTGGTCATCATCATGAGATTATTCATCTGACCCTCGACGTGCGCGTCGGGCGTTTTGGGCGCATTCGGGTCGGTCGGCGTCCACTGCAGCGCACCCGCGGGGCTCTTGGTCTGCTCCCATTCAAATTTGAACAGGTTTTCGAGATAGCTGTTGTCCCACTTCGTCGGGTTCGGGGTCCAGCTGCCCTCGATGCCGTTGGTCATCGTGTATTTCGCGAAACCGGGGCCCTTGGGATTGTGCCAGCCGAGGCCCATGGCTTCCATGGGAGCAATCTCTGGCGGCGGCCCTACTTCTTTCGCAGACACCATGCCATGGCTCTTGCCGAATGCGTGGCCGCCCGCGATCAACGCGACGGTTTCTTCGTCGTTCATCGCCATGCGCGTGAAAGTGACTCGAATATCGCGTGCAGACCCCATTGGATCGCCGCTCGCATAGGGCCCTTCCGGATTGACGTAGATGAGCGCCTGATGCGAAGCTGCAAGCGGATTTTCGAGGTCGTAATCGGCATCGCCGTTCTTGCCGCGCCACCGCTTGTCGCGCATGACCATGCTGTCGAAGCTGCCGGCGTCCTTCGGGTTCCAGATTTCCGGGCCCCAATAGGTGGCGTTGTCCGCCTCCCACGCGTCGAGCCGTCCGCCGCCGAAACCATACGTTGGGAAGCCCATGATCTCGAGGGCGCAATTGCCCGTCAGAATCATTAGGTCGCCCCAGGAAAGACCACTGCCGTACTTGTGCTTGATCGGTTGCAGAAGGCGCCGCGACTTATCGGTATTCCCATTGTCCCACCAGCTACTGATCGGGGCAAAGCGCTGCATCGCCGTCCCGGCACCGCCTCGCCCGTCAGCGATTCTATAGGTGCCCGCTGCGTGCCACGCCATACGGATCATCTGCGGACCGTAGTTATTGTAATCCGACGGCCACCAGGCAACCGATGTCGTCAGAAACTGTTTGATATCTCGCTTGACCGCTTCGAAGTCGAGCTTCGCAAACTCAGCAGCATAGTCGAAATCTGCGCCAAGCGGATCTGCCGCCAGGCCGTTCTGATGAAGAAGTTCGACCCGCAGGCGATCGGGATACCAGTTCTCCAGAGTTGGAGGGGTGCCGAATGCACCGCCAACTCTGTCACCGCCAAATGGACACTTGCCGGTCATCTCGTATGTTTCCGTAAACGTCTTATCTATCGTCATCTTGTTCATCGATGCGTCCTTAGCGGGTTACATCTCCGCCTGGCTCTATCGGCACTTCGCAAGCGACGTACACCGCAAAATATACGTATGACGCCAGGGGCCAATTCGTCACCGGTATTTTCCCGCGTACCGACCTGCTCAAACCACCAGGTACGCATATTATGCCGATACCGATAGTGACTTACTGCGCCCTCGGCAGCTTAGCTCCGCGACGGACTGCTTTTATGGCGCTGTCGTCGAGGTAGATGCCCTCCCCTCGTATATCGTCAGTTTGGACTATAACCCAAACTGACTGTTGCGGAAGCCACTAGCCGCGCTACCCGCCAGCCAGTCAGCACCCTTTCGGGGTCGACGTCGGGTGCGTTTCATACCTCATGATTTTGACATTGGGTGCCGACTTCCGTATCTCGTGCTTGGAGAACGCGCCATACTAGCCGATCAATCGTGTGGCCCCGCCAGTGGATGAAGCGCCATGCACTGGTAGGCGTAGAAACCCTGATCTGCATGGCCGTCGAGTTTTCCGGAACCAACTCGGGTAACGGACAGCAGCCCGTCTACGACGTCAAGTTCATCCTCCCCTTAAGGCACGCGGTACGCGCT
>Ga0182014_10005916_pt1 | contig 13418 bp, 11 predicted proteins | sample 612S2DmetaG_FD_120489 | JGI IMG/M metagenome (GOLD analysis project Ga0182014, IMG submission 120489) | Permafrost microbial communities from Stordalen Mire, Sweden - 612S2D metaG | ecosystem: Environmental > Terrestrial > Soil > Wetlands > Permafrost | place: Sweden: Stordalen | collected... | reverse complement strand
GAACACGTCGCCGCGCGCGACCTTCACAACGAGACCTTGCAACGGCAACAGCGGATACTGGGCGCCGATCACCCTGACACGCTGCGTTCCGCAAGCAACCTTGCCATCGACCTCCGCGCACTAGGGGAACAGCCAGAAGATCACTCAAGCTAAATCGTGGATAATTCAACCTCGGGTTCAGTCGGCTGGGCTCCGCCGGTGCTGCCGCGCGCCAGCAAGTGGCTATGATTTCGATTCGGCGAATCAGGACGCCTCGCTTCGGCCGAGCGATACTAGCCAGCCGAAGACACGGATCGTGGTCAAGTAGAGCGGGCGAAGGGACACGAACGGCGATCTTGCCGCAACCAGCACATCCGGCCGAATCGCAGGTCGCAGTACCCGCTGTCACTTCTGAGGCGGTACAGCACCCCGTCCCGCACCGCGGCAGAATTGATCATGAGAGCACTGTGTTCCGGGCCGGGGAATCTGTCCTTCAGCCGGTACGCATCAAACCGTGAGCCCCGCCCGGTCGAACCGGGCGATGAGGCTGGGCTTGCGGAGGTGCGCTTCGCGCAGAGCCGCGAAGCGCTGCGCGAACGCCGGGGCCTGGTCCTCGCGCTGCGCGAGTTCTTGCAGATCCGTGAGCAGGGTGACGGCGGCGTCGTATTGGGCTGGCAGTCTGGTGCTGATCAGCCTTTCGGCGTCGGCCCAGGCAGTCTCCGGGTCCTGGGCCAGTTCGTCAAGGTGCCTTTGCCGGGCGGCCGCACGCTCTTGTTCCCGGAGGGCCTGCCGGGCGGCAGCCATGGCCGCCGCATGCTGTTCGTGGTGCAGACGGCGTGCCGCGGCCGTGTCGAGGAGTTCGGCGATGGTCCGCCGGGGCTGGGAGAACCGCTGCTCACCTGGGTTTCCGCGGAGGCCCCGCAGCAGTTCCGTCCGGGCCCTTGCTGCCTGGCCTTCTGCGACCAGCGTGAGGAGCCTGTCCTTGTCGCTGACGGGGAGTTTGCCGATATACGCGGCCAGTGCACGCGCATCGTCCTTTACTTCCGGCAGCCCCAGACTGGCCTCGGCCGCGACCTGTAGAAGGTCGGAATCGAGGCGGAGGAAATCGGCCAGGGCGCGCTGCGCGGCGGAAAGTGATCCCAGACCGGCCGGGACCGGCGGCTCCAGCTCATCCTCGTCCTCCCCGCCGAACGCATCCTCATCGCTTTCCCACCCGCCGTAAGCCGACAGCCAGGCCAGATAAAGAGGCCGCAAGTCCCCCGCGGCAAGTTCGGAGCGGACACCGACGATGGCAGACAGTGAGTCTTCGGCACCTTCCACCCACTCACCCGCCTCGTCCTCGCTGGTCAGGTCCAGGATCACATTTTCTTGAGTGGTCGACATGCTTACCTGGCCATCAACGCAATACTGTCCGGCAATCTCCGGGTCCAGCAGCGTGCGCGGCAGCCGGACCATGATCCGGTGCGTACCCCAGTTCGCCAGGTACAGATGCGCGTCGTAGTAACGCTGCATCATCTGGTCGGGGCTGCCCTTGAAGTCGCCCCACTCGTATTCGTTGGTGAAGCGGGTAGCGGTGATCCTGGCCCGGGTCGAAAGCTGGCGCACTTCGGCCTGCTCGGCAGCGGTCAGCGGACGGTCCAGCGCAAGGAACTCGTAGTACTGGTACTCGCTCATCTCCGGCCCGCCCAATGCCGGTAGGCGGCGATCCACTCCGACCCCGGCGGAGGAGGGACCGGCAGCGGGAGGTCAAGGACCAGAATCGACTGGCGGTGCGTCCCGCCAACGCAGATCGCGACGATCCCACGGTCCGTGAGATCAATGCCCGCCACGGTCACCTCGACACCCAAGACCCTTGTTGCGAACGGCAGGGCCAAGCTTTCCTCGATCTTCGTGTAGAAGCCGGTTAGCTGCTCGTCCTCGCCATAGGCGTCCACGATGGCCTCTTCGACCAGCTCATCCAAATCCGCGTGGCTCAGCTCCGCCATAGCCGCAAGCGTAGTGGCCGTGCTACGCCGGCCGGGGCACCGTCCCCGCTGCCCAACTTGGGGCTATCACTCCGTAGCCGGATGATCCGAGAGCGCTGGAGTCATTGGTCAATGTGCCACGCCCAAGGGCAAGGCAGTCTCGCCGCTAGCTCAGACCTGCCATTTGGGGGCCAGTCTCATCATGTACGTCCAGTCCGGATGGATCTGGCACGACAATCGGGGTCTGCGCCCGCTGGCGGACATGCTCACCGCCAGTGGCCACACTTGTCTCATCGTGCCCACGTAGCGTGGTCAGAGTGAGTGAGATTCTCCAGCGACTGGATGGCGAGTTGCCTGCGGAGCTGTCGCGGCTGCGGGCGGAGAATGCCCGGCTGCTTCGCCTGCTCAGGCTGACCCCGACTGAGGCTGAGCCGCCGGGTCCGGCCCAGGCGGGATATTTCGAGGCGCCGCCCGGCCCGGTGAACGCCGGCTCGGCCCCGGAGGCGAAGGTGGCGTTCTTCGGCGCGCTGTTCGCCGCCCGCACGGATATTTACGCGGTCCGCTTCGAGAACCGGCGCGCGGGCAGGGCGGGCTGGGTTCCAGCGGTACGGGGCGGATGGCGCAAGGGTGTCCCGCACGCGGAGCGGGATTACCTGCCGCTGACGGCGGAGGTGCTGGCGGCGCACCTATCCGGGAAGATGCACATCGGGCTGTACCCGTTGCTTGACGGCGACCGCTGCTGGTGGCTGGCGGCTGATTTCGACGGGCCGGAGGCGATGTTCGATGCGCTGATGTACCTGAAAGCCGCCAGGGCACTTCAGGTACCGGCGGCGCTGGAGGTGTCGCGTTCGGGGACCGGCGCACATACGTGGGTGTTCTTCACAGGCCCGGTGCCGGCCGAGGCGGCCCGCCGCCTGGGAGCCGGCTTGCTGCGGGAAGCGATGGCGCTGCGCGGGCGGATGAAGCTAGCCAGTTATGACCGGCTGTTCCCGTCCCAGGATCTCCTCCCGGCCGGCGGCGTTGGCAACCTGATCGCCGCGCCGCTGTTCAGGCGGGCCCGGCAGGATGGCACGACCGTGTTCCTTGACCCGGGCACCCTGGAGCCGCACCAGGACCAGTGGGCCTACCTATCCACGCTGGGCCGGATGAGCCCGCGAGAGGTCACCCGCGCGGCCGACCGGGCCGGACGGGTAGTGGTGGGGTCGGAGGTTAAGCGGCTGGGCTCGCCGGTCTCGACAGCGACACGGCCAGCCGCCGCGCCGGTGATCCATGTTCGGTTGAGTGCCGGGATCCGGGTCGAGCAGGCGGAGCTGACACCAGGGCTCGCGGCGACGCTGCGGCATGCGGCCTCGATGCATAATCCGGTGTTCTATGAACGGCAGCGCATGCGGGCCTCCACCTGGAACGTGCCGCGGTTCCTGCACAGCTTCGACGAGACAATCGACGGCGGCCTGGTTCTGCCGCGCGGCCTGATCGGCACGGTCGCCTCGCTGGCCGAGGAGGCAGACAGCCGCCTGGAGATCACCGACCATCGCTCGGCAGGGTCTCAGCAGGACTTCACCTGCACCGCCAAGCTGACCGGCATCCAGCAAGCAGCCGCCGATGAGCTGACCCGTCACGACCAGGGTGTGCTGGTAGCGCCGCCTGGCTCAGGCAAGACGGTCATCGCCTGCGCGGTGATCGCCGCGCACGCCACGTCGACGCTCATCCTGGTCGACCGCAAGGCCCTGGCCGACCAGTGGCGGGCCCGCGTCGGCGAGTTCCTTGGGGTAAAGCCAGGCCAGCTCGGCGGCGGCCGGGGCAAGCTCCGCGGGACCATCGACATCGCTACCTTGCAGACCCTGGCCCGGCGCACCGATGTCGGCGAGCTGACCGCGGGTTACGGCCTGATAATCGCTGACGAATGCCACCACGTCCCGGCGGCGGCCTTCGAGGATGCCGTCAAGCAGATCCCGGCTCGCCGCTGGCTCGGCCTGACGGCCACCCCTTACCGGCGCGACAAGCTCAACGACCTCATCGCCTGGCAAGTCGGGGAGACCCGGCATACCATCGCCCATCCACGCGAACGGCACGACGGCGACGGCGAGGCCCTCACGCTGCCGGAGGTCACCCCGCCAGGCGCGCCCAGCCGGCCGGCACCCGTGCTGCACGTGCACTCCACCGCATACCGCTACACCGGCGGCGCCGACCCGCAAGCACCAGGCGGGATGGCCGCCATTTACCGTGACCTGGCCACCGACGAGGACCGGACCCGCCAGATCACCGCCGACGTCGCAGCCGCGCTGGCCAGAGGCCGCCACTGCCTCGTGCTCACCCAGTGGATCGCGCACCTGCAAAAACTCGCCGACGCCCTGCGGGGCATGGGCTATGACCCTGTCGTACTGCGCGGCGGCATGAACGCCAAGAACCGCTCGGCTGCCTTGACCCGCCTGCAGCCCCAGCCTGGCAGCCCGTCCCTGCTCGCCGTGGCCACCGGGCCATATGCTGGCGAAGGCTTCGACTGCCCAGTCCTCGACACCCTGTTCCTCGCCGCCCCGGTCAGATGGAAAGGACGGCTCGTCCAGTACGCCGGGCGCATCCTGCGCCCCTACCCCGGCAAGGCCACGGCCGAAATCCACGACTACCACGACACTGCTACCGGCGTGCTCGCTGCGACACTGGCCGGGCGCGCCCCCGGATACACCAGCCTCGGCTTCCCAGACCCCCGGCGTATCACGCCCACACCAAGTGCCCAGTCTCCTGTGAAGCGGGCGAACCACGCTCAAACCTTCGTGGTCCAGCCACCAGAACCCATCCGGCCGGACATGACTGATCGGTTATAATCTGGGCATGGCGTGGGAGGTGAGCCTCCATCCTGAGGTCGAGGCATGGTATCTGGCGCTTTGCAAAAGCGACCCCGAGACCGCCGATCTCATCGAGGACGCTATCGACCAGCTCGCTGCCGAAGGCCCTGCCCTGCGGCGGCCATTGGCTGACCGGATCAAGGGCAGCCGCTACCACAACATGAAGGAACTGCGCCCGCCGTCGTCCGGGACGACCGAGATCCGGGTGCTGTTCGCGTTCGACCCCAGGCGCGAGGCGATCTTCCTGGTGGCCGGCGATAAGGCAGGAAATTGGGACGGCTGGTACCGCGAGGCTATCCCGGTGGCGGACGAGCGATTCACCCAGCATCTGACCGAGCTGGGAGCAGAGGAATCGAGGAAGCAATGAGCAGCGGCTACGCCAAGTGGAGCGACGTCAAGGCCAAAGGTCGCGCCTCCGACCCGCGAACCGGTGAAGAGCAGGCCGCCGGCAAGGCCGCAGCCCGCGAGCGCCGGGAAGCATACGTGCGCGGGCACCAGCTGGCCGAGATGCGCACCACGGCCGGGGTGACCCAGGCAGAGCTGGCCGCGTCCCTCGGGGTGTCCCAGGCCCGCATCTCCAAGATCGAACACGGCGAGATCTCCGGCATCGACGTCGTGCGCGCCTACGTCGCCGCGCTCGGCGGAAGCATTGACGTGGTCGCCCGGCTTGGCGACCGGAGCTGGAAGGTAGCTTGACCGGCGCAGCCTGTACATCCTTCTTGTGGGCAACGCCGAGTCCGGTGAAGGCGAAGCACTGCATGGAACCATGATCCGGAATATTCCCGGAACAGACACCGCGGTGACCGACGCTAGATTCGAGTCTGGCCTGGTAGAGGCCATACTTCGCCTATGGACAGAGGCGGACTCCGGAGCCGTGTGCGTAGGTTCGAATCCTACTGGGGGCACTACTGGGGACACTAATTCGAATGTAGCTTCTAAGTGCTCGAACTTCGGCGCACCTCGCTGACCTGCACTTCCAGGACCAGTCGGCTAGCTTCACTCCCCATGCACGCCCGGCCGACTACCGGCGCAAGCCCCGCCGCAGATGAGAGCACGGTGAAAACAACGGCCCGCAGGACCGTACCCCCCGGAATCGCAGCCCAGCTTCGGCAAACGGCAACTGCCGCCATATACGGAATCGAACCACCGCGCACCCCGATGAGCCGCAGATTCGGCCAGACTCATCGTGGCAGCAACAGATGCGCCAAGCGCGCCCGGCGCCCTGACGCAGCCCAGTTACAGCGATCCGCAGAGCAGCCCGCCCGAGTATGGGTCATCTTCGCAGCGCGAGCGCGGTCGCGGACTTCTCAATCCTGATATCCGACTGCCGATTAGGTATTCGCCGGGTTTGCTGGCGGACTCTGAATATGGGCGCGCAGATCATCTGCTTGTGTATTGAGTTTTCGCACAAGCGGTTAGCGGTTCATTCCGCGTGTAGCGGGAGGGCAGCTCCAGGGGACGGTGGCGGCGGAGCCCGGCAGGGCTGCTATCAGGTTGGCCAGTGCAAGGTGCCTGCTGTTGCGGCGGTCACCGTGCCGGCCTGGACGGCGGGTTCGGGCACCCGTGTGGATTTGCCGGGCGAACAAGGCATAGAAGCCCCCGACCGGGCGTGGTAGCGGGCGGCTCGCCTGCCGAAATCGTGATGGTCGCGGGTGACCGTGGCTTGCCAGGTCGTGGCCGCGGGGCGGGCGATGGGGTTCAAGCCGATCGTCTTCGATACCGTCCGTACGTCTTCAGCGTGCAGCATGTGCGCTGACGTGTGTGAGAGAAATTGCGCTCGTTTCAGTGATTGAGGATGCATTCGCGCCAGCCAGCTTGAGGAACGCTGTGGCCCGGCCGAAAGTCTCCCCGACGGTGTGGCCAGCTAGATGAGCCTGGTATGCCCGGTACCGCGTCATCTCCCACGCCTGCCCGCGTGGTGGAAGCGACGCAAGCGCTGGTTCGGGAACTGTATTCCATGTCTAGGCCGTGATGGGGCCATCGCCGGGGCCGGAGCGGCTTGACCGTGGGTGGATGAAGTCAACGTGATCGTCTTCATGGCCCATCCGGTTGCGGACGAAGCGCAATCCTGCCAGGGTTTCCTCGACTAGCCGACGCTCTGCGGGAGCCTGGCTTGCCATCACGGCGTCGTAGGTATCCGGGTGATGACGCACCAGCGTGGCGTCGACGATAGTGACCCACCACACCGCCTCAGCGATCACCGCGAACGCTCGCGGCCGGGTCCCCCGCCATAATCCGGGCAAGCCGTTCTGTCGTGTCGCTCATCGCCGTCAGGGACCACTGGAGCGCGCTCATCCCGGCCGCCAGATCACTCGTCTTCTCACGGTTCCATGCGACCCGGCAGCGGGCAAAGCAGAACCGGGCCATGCTCGCGGCGCGGCGCGAACGTGGCGCCGCACTGCTCGCATCTCCGGGTATCAGCCACTGGGCTATGTTACGCGTAACGCTCGCCCGTGCCGGGCGCGGCGGTGTGGAAACCGCCGTGAGCGTCAGCCAGGTCTGCCGGCTGCGCACGGTGGGCACCTGCCTGCCGGTTTCCATCCGCAGAGGGCCTTTGCCGTTGGCAGTTCCCCGGATTTCTCCGTGGTGGCGCAGCACGGCTGTATGTGTCCCTACTGGCCCGCTGGCGCAGCGCGCCAGGAGGACACCGGGAACCGGGCCAGGGACGTTCCTGGGCCCTGAGAACAGGCCTGCGTCGGTAGCGTTCCACGGAACAAGGATTCTCAGGGTGCTGGTGCCTCACTGGCCACCTGCAGAGGCGGGGCGGCCATGCTGGGGGTGCTGATGGCCATATCTTCCAGGCTGCGCCGGGCCGGCTCGGGCAGCACCAGGGTGAGGGCGAAGCCGAGCACCGCCACACCGGCGGTGAGCAGCAGCGTTCCGCGCAGCCCCAGCGAGGTCTGCAGCAGCGGGAACAGGAAGACCCCGATGAACGCGCCGAGCTTGCCGACGCCCGCGGAGATCCCGTGCCCGGTCGCGCGCATGCTCACCGGGTACAGCTCGCTGGGTATCACGAAGGTGGTCATGTTCGGGCCGAACTCGGTGAAGAAATAGCTCACCCCGTACACCAGCAGGAACGGGACCACCATGGTGGTCATCCCCGGTACCGCGGCGATGATCAGGAAGCAGAGGGCCATTATCGCGAACCCGGTCAGCTGCAGCCGCCGGTGCCCGATCCGGTCCAGGGTGGCGATCGCCAGCATGTAGCCGGGCACGGCCGCGACCGCGAAGATGGCCAACTGGAGGGTGATCTTGGTCATGGTGGAGGCGTGCGGTGAGATCAGGCCGAGGATCTGCGGGGTGGAGATCGTGTTCCCGTAGTAGGCGTAGTCGAGCAGGAACCAGGTGCCGGCCGTCCCGGCCAGCGTGATCAGCCACCGGCGGGTGGTGAGGAAGGACCGCAGCCCCATCTCGTGCCGGGGCGCGCCTGCGCCGTTCCCGTTCCCGTTGACCTGCCCGCCGGTGAAGGCAGACATCCGGCTCGCCGCCTGCTCCGCCCTTCCCTGCACCTGGATCTGGTAGCGCGGCGATTCGGGCATCCGGCAGCGCAGGTAGATCACCGCGGCGGCGGGCACCGCGCCCAGGGCGAGCAGGATCCGCCATGTCACGTCATCGCTGGCGCCGGAGCCGAGCAGGGCTAGCGCGATCAGCGGCCCGACGATGAGCCCGAGCGCCTGGGTTCCGAACACCATCCCGACCAGCTTGCCGCGGTCCTTCCGGTTCGCGTACTCGCTGACCATCACCGCACTGACCGGGTAGTCACCCCCGACGCCGAACCCGAGCACGAACCGGAACGCGATCAGCACCCAGAACGATTGCGACAGCGCCGACCCCAGCGCCCCGGCGATCATGATCGCGGCGACTATCCAGTACACGCGCTTGCGGCCGATCACGTCGGCAAAGCGGCCGAACACGAACGCGCCGATGAACGCGGCAAACAGCATCGTGGAGTTGAGCAGGGCGAGCTTGCCCGAACTCAGGTTCCAGTCCTTGGTGATCAGCGCGGAGGCGATCCCGATGACGAACAGGTCATAGGCGTCGGTGAAAAACCCCATCCCCGACGCCAGCACCGCCCGCAGATGGAACCTACTCAGCGGGGCCTCATCCAGCGCGGCGATCAAGTCCCTGGAACCGGTCTCGGTCACGCCATTCCCCCGCCGCTGAGGCCGCCTGCATCGTGCCGCGCGGCCGACCGCATTTCTTCGATGCCGCTGCGAAAGTATCCGGCTCAAGCAACACGCCACCGACCTAGAAATGAACGGCAAGGAAACGCATGATTGCTGACAAGCGAACTGCATCGCTGGCTGCCCCAGCTAGCAGGTAAGACGCAGCCGGCCCGGCACGGCTACGGCGGCAGAGGAGGTGACGGTGCCAGATTCGGGGGGGCGCTTCCTACGGGCCCGGCTGCGAGCGCTGCCGGTGATGGGCGGGCTGCTGCCTGTGCACCGGTCTGACGTCACGGCGGACGTGGCTGCCGGTATCACCCTGGCCGCCGTGAGCATTCCGGTGGCTCTTGGTTACGCGAAGATCGCTGGGATGCCGGTGGTGACCGGCCTGTACACGCTGTTGTTCCCGATGGCCGTCTTCGCCATCTTCGGTTCCTCGCGCCACCTTGTCGTCGGCGCGGACTCCGCCACAGCAGCCATACTCGGCGCGGCCCTCGCCGGTCTCGCGGTCGCTGGCTCGCCGCAATACGTCCGGCTGGCCGGTCTCGCGGCCCTGCTCGTTGGCGGGCTGCTGCTGCTGGCCCGGCTGGCCCGGCTGGGGTTCCTGGCGAACTTCTTGTCCCGTACGGTCCTGATCGGCTTCCTCACCGGCGTCGGCATCCAGGTCGCAGCCAGGCAATTCCCCGACATGCTAGGGGTGACGGTCCCGGACAAGGCCACCCCGGCCAGGCTCCTCGACATTGCCCGCGCGCTCCCACAGGCACACGCGGCAGATCTGGCGGTATCGGCCGGGGTTATCGTGATCGTGCTGGTTTCCCGGGCGATCAACCGCAAGATCCCGGGCCTGCTGATCGCGGTGATCGCCGTAATCATCGTGAGCCGGGCGGCGGATCTGGCCGGCCACGGCGTGGGCGTGCTCGGCCCCGTCCCACGGGGGCTGCCGCACCTGGGGCTGCCCGCGCTTGGCTGGCACGACGCCAGCGCCCTGGTCGGCGCCGCGGCCTCGATGTTTGTCGTCATTCTCGCCCAGAGCGCGGCAATCTCGCGCGCCTACGCGGGGAAGTACGAGGAGACCTCGTTCAGCGAAGACACCGACCTGGTCGGCCTGGGCGCCGCCAACGTGGCCGCCGCGTTCTCCGGCACCTTCGTCGTCAACGGAAGCCCGACCCAGACGCAGGTGGCCGACGGCGCGGGCGGGCGCAGCCAGCTGGGCCAGCTGACAACCGCTGTGGTGGTTCTCATCGTCCTGCTCGTGCTCACCGGGCCGCTCGCCTACCTGCCGGACGCCGCCCTGGCGGCGATCGTCTTCCTCATCGCCGCCGGCCTCATCGACATCAAGGGGATGCGGCGCATCCTGGCCTGCCGCCGCCATGAGTTCGCCATTGCCCTGCTCGCGACCGCCGCGGTGGTGGTCCTCGGGGTCGAGGACGGCATCGTGCTGGCCGTCGTCGCCTCGATCATCGACCACCTGCGCCACAGCTACAATCCGCGCAACAGCGTGCTGGTGAAGTCACCGGCCGGGCACTGGCAGCCTGTCCCGGTCCTGCCTGGCACGCGGACCGAGGAAGGACTGGTGATCTACCGGTTCGGCACCAACCTCTACTACGCCAATGCCTCGCGTCTCATCGACGACATCACGGCCCTCGCCGACCACGGCGGCCCGCTGCGGTGGATGGTGCTCGACGGCGCGGCCATCGGCGACGTCGACTACACCGCGGCGGCGGTCCTCACCAGCGTCACCGAACACCTCCGCAAACGGCATGTCCGCTTCGCCGTCAGCGCCGTCCTCGGCCCGGTCCGCGAGCAACTCGACCGCTACGGCATCGGCGCCGCCCTCGGCCCCGGCGCCTACTACGACACCCCCGGCGAGGCACTCGAGGCCTTCCACGCCGCCGCAGAAGAGGTCATCGGCGACTAAACGGCGCACCCAAGGCAGCGCAGCAGTTAAGAACGAACCAGGCCAGTGATCTTGAGCATGCGTACAGGCACACTGACGCGTCAGAATGTTCGCTCGGCGCGGCACGGTCATGGCGGCCTGCACTATGAGTTGCCGGAGACGGGCACCGTCGCGCTCATGGCCCGGGCGGGAACCACTTACCGGGCGAGCAGCGCGAGACCTTCGTGTTCGGCGAAGTCGGCATAGTCCTCATCACTACGTTGCCGAGCCACCCGGCCATCTCGGCATGCTTACGCGGTCCCCAGCTACGCAGGACCGTCCATTTGGTCAGCTCACGGGGTTCGGCCAGTTGTCGGAAGAATGATCTCGCCGGCCGCAGGGGCTCGCATAACTCGCTTGGCCTCGGGAGAACCGCAGTTACATTCCGGCCGGGCACGCAATCGTGGACGCTATCGATGCGGGACGGTGCGGGGACGGCTCCGTGCAAACTTTCTCTACGGTTTCAAGAAGCTCAGCACTTCAGCGATACCCGTCACGTTGGATCTATCAGATCCAAGTCATCGGGGGGTCGATGCTCAACACCCGATGTTTCTTCTGCGACGAACATCACGAAGATTGTGCCTGCCAAGCACAGCAGCGACACTACGGCACCAACATAGGATGGCCATGATTTTAGTGAACCGCCTGCACCAAAGTAAAAGGCAAGGCAGCCTAGCGTGGGCAAAATAAATACGGCCCATCTGAGTTTGTCGAACACGTAGGCGAGGCGTTTGTTCATCGGCGAAGCATGCCTCTTATAGATCTCCCATTGCCAGATTTTAATACCCACTAAACTTGATACCTTTGGCCTGAGGTAATTTGTCAGATAGTCGGCCAAACGTATGATCCGAACGGTTCTGTCGGAATAGAGACTAGCCAAAACAACAAAAACCAGAGGAATATAGAGCAGCACGAGAACACGCTCAGATGTAAAGCCGTCATCCTTGAGATTCAGCAGCGTTCCTACATATGCAAGGATTCCGGTCAGAACCAGAAAAGAAAAGTTCATTACCTGATTTTGATGATCTTGATATCGACCAATTTCGGCGCGCAGAACCTTGTACTCTTCTGTAAGAACATCAACCGCAGCGACCCTGGCCGGAGGGCCCTTCGGTTCTTCCGCGATCTGCCTAACCGCGGCCGTGTCTGGCGCCTGTGCATCGTTCTCTGACACTTTCTCACCCAACTTATACTTTTACGTATAGGTACTAATAGTTATGAGAGACTCAGGCTGAGCTTGGTCATCGACTACGTAATCGCCTCAAGCTCAGGATATCCACGGATTAAGATCCAGTTTCCCTCGAAGCATAATCCCGACGCGGCGGTGCCATCCCCGACACAGCAGTGGAGTACCGCAACCGAAGCGGACAACCGCAGCCCTGCGCGACCGCGGACAACCGAAGCTGCCTGGACTGACCACCACGCCTGACCACAACGAGCCTCAACTAGGTCGTTCGGCTGGTTAATCGGGACGGATGTCCCTGCTGGGCCGGAAATACCTGCCTGAAAGTGGAAGCATGAGGACGAATGTCCCTGATGAAGAGCTAGGCCAGGCCGACCGGACGCAGGACGAGAGTGCGAAGCGAGATCTTGCGCCCTGGAGTCCAGCGTAAAAGGAGGAGCTAATTATGGGGTGGTCATTAAGCTTTGGGATCGGACCTCTCCGGTATAGGAAGAGCCTTAGAGGTAAAAGACGCAAGAAGCGGACCAGCCAGCGGTACCACTACGGCGAGCTCAAGGTGGATGGCAAGGTCATCTGGAGATGCGAGCACCATCACCAGACCGAGACCGCAGCGATCGAGTGCTCCGAGCGCGAGCGGAGACGGCGCGGGATGCAGCCAGCGCAGGCAGAGCCAGCGAAGGACTGGCACCAGCCGCCAGTGGAAGGGCTCTCCCCGCTGCGCCAGCCGACAACTGGCCAGGCTATTAAAGCTTCGGCAGCTAAACATCGCGCCAAGCACGCAGCTAAAGCCGAGAGTCAGCCGCCCACCTCGCCCAAGCGCTGAATCCATGGAAGCGGATCCCCAAGCCAGTACTCTGACGCGCGCACGCCGCCGCAGTGGATCTGTACCAGACCGGGGTTCCCGTTCCGGCTGACGCCAATCGGCACTGACAAATGACGCGAACCAACGGGCAGTGAAATCGCAGCTCAGCCGCGTAACCGCAGGTACCACTGACGCTGCCGGAAGTTCGAGCTGTACCACGACATGTGACCGGCAAGCCCAGAGTGGCATTCAGCGTCGGCTAAGGCCAGCGTGGCAGTAGCCATGCGGTTAGCCTGCTGCCAACCGCTTGCACGGCTTCGGCGCTTACGCGGAAGACGGGGAACGATGTAATCCAGATGGCCCGCGAAACCGAGTATGGATGCCTATTGACAGCCTGCGGCCGCGATCCCCCCGCAGCTCCATAACGATCATTCGGATGCGCCGCCGATGGCCCTGACGATCAATCACCAGAGCACGCGGAACGTAGGCGGCTATATGGGCCGATTCAGGTTGCAGGCCTGATCGGGGTTGGAGGCCTGCCCTAG